>Ga0209709_10000412_pt1 | contig 40731 bp, 34 predicted proteins | sample ArcticOcean_MG_C_2_FD_187435 | JGI IMG/M metagenome (GOLD analysis project Ga0209709, IMG submission 187435) | Marine microbial communities from western Arctic Ocean - ArcticOcean_MG_CB4_136 (SPAdes) (version 2) | ecosystem: Environmental > Aquatic > Marine > Oceanic | place: Arctic Ocean... | reverse complement strand
CATTATCTTCTACCTTTTTTATTTATCTCGTTCAATGGAAGGTATGGCACAATACCCTGCCCACCTAAAGAATCATTATCAACAATAATTTTATTCATATTTCCAAAAACTTTTTCCATTGTCTCTAAAAACATTCTTTGTCGTGTAACGTCTTTTGCTTGAATATATTCCGAGTAAATAGAAACAAATCGAGTTGCTTGACCTTCAGCCTCCGCAACAGTTTGAGATTGGTAAGCTTCAGATTCTCTTAAAATTTTAGATGCTTCACCTTGAGCCTCTGGAACAATTTTATTTGAGTATGCGTTTGCTTCATTCCTTGCCCTTTCTTGGTCTGCTCTTGCAGCTTGAACATCTCTAAAAGAATCAATTACTGCTGAAGGGGGATCTACTTTTTGCATTTTAACTTCACTAACTTGAATTCCTGAACCATAGGAATCTAAAGTTGACTGCATTAAAGCCCTGACATCATTCTCTGTCTTTTGACGTGCTCCAGTAAGAATTGGTTGAATATCAGAATTCCCAACAATTTCTCTCATTGCACTCTCTGAAACCGCCTTGATAGTTCTCTCAGGGAATTGTATTTTAAATAAGAAAGCTCCGGCATCTTTAATTACCCAAAAAACAGAAAAATCAATATCAACAATGTTTTCATCGCCGGTCAGCATCAGGCTTTCCTCGGGAACATCTCTAAGGGATCTTGAGGGATTAGAAAAACCAGATCCGTTTGGACCCCTCATGCCTATGTCTATTCTATTTACAGTTGTAACTTTTGGAGTAAGAGCCGTTTCAATGGGAAATGGAAGATGATAATGAAGGCCTGGTCCAGTTTGACTGGTAAATTTTCCAAATCGTAAAACTACACCTTGTTCGTCAGCATTTACTCTATAAATGCCACTTAAAGACCACAAACCAAAAAGTATAAGAAGTATAGCGAAAAAACCTCTCCAGCCTCTTCCGCCACCTGGAAGGAATTTACTTAATAGTTTTTGAAATCCATTAAAGACATTATCAAAATCTTGACCAGGGTTATTTTTGCCCCAAGGATTTTGATTATTGTCATTCCAACCGTTATTTTTATTAATAATATTTTGTTTCATTTTTTTACTTTCTATTTCCTCTATTTGTCCTTATATGCCATCTTCAACCCATGAGTAAACGAAATTCAACAACATTAACGAAATTTAATTAATTCGATGACAAATATTACACAGGAAATGATTGAAGATGAATTAGCTAAAATAACTTTAGGTAATAAAAAAAGTATACTCGAGGCAAATATAGTAGAAGGAATTAGCCACAAAGATGGTCATATACAAATTTCTCTATACGCCAATAAAAGCAACATAGAAGAAATTGAAAAAATTGGAAAAATCATAGAAAAAAAATTTACTACCATAAAGGGTGTAATGAGTATTACTGCTGTTCTAACAAATGAACCGGCAAAAGAAGAAAAATCAAAAAAATTATCGAAAGATAAATCTGTTAATAAAATCGAAGGTGTAAAAAATATTATTGCAATAGCCAGCGGTAAAGGCGGAGTTGGGAAATCAACTGTATCAATTAATTTAGCTTCTGCATTTTCATTAATCGGTAAGAAGGTTGGAATATTAGATGCGGATATTCATGGTCCATCCATCCCTCATATGCTTGGCTTAAAAGGAAAACCAGAATTAAATAGTAAAAAAAAAATAGTACCATTTGAATTTAGAGGTATAAAAGTTATGTCTATTGGTTTCTTGGTTGATGAGGATCAGCCTGTAGTTTGGAGAGGACCGATGGTTCACTCTGCAATAAAACAGATGGCCACTGATACAGATTGGGGTGATTTAGATATTTTAATTATAGATATGCCGCCAGGAACAGGTGATGCTCAAATAACTGTATCTCAGCACCTTCCTTTAAATGGCGCGATAATTGTATCAACACCTCAGCCAGTAGCTCTGAACGACGCTATTAAGGCGATAGGTATGTTTAAAAAGGTAAATATTGATATTCTTGGAATAATTGAAAATATGTCTTACTTGCTTCTTGCTGACGGCACAAAAGAAAATATATTTGGAGAAAACGGTGCAAAAGAAATGTCAAAAAATTTAAATATTAAATTCATAAATGAAATTCCTTTAGATAAAAAGATAAGAGAGAGTTCTGATAATGGAGTTCCCTTTGTCTTTACTGAATTAAAAGGACAAATTAATGAGATTTTTATCTCATCGGCTAAAGAGATTGAAAAAATTTTAGAAAGCAAACTTTAAGCATTCTTTTTCTCATAAATTACAAGACGGTGCCTGCAACTATCGCCACTTGCTTGTGACAATTTATTTTTAGAGATCTCATTATAGTTATTAAAATCTAGTTCCGGAAAGAAAACATCGCCATCTGGTGAGGAATCAACCTCAGTCAAGTATATTTTATGAGCATCGTTAATAAATGATTTAAAAATATACTCGCCACCTATTACCATGATTTCATCAACACCTCTTAACTCAGCACATTTATTAGCTTCAGATAATGCAGATTTAATACCGCTACAAAAAATAACCCCTTCATGAACAATATTAGGGTTTCTGCTAACTACTATATTATCTCTTCCAGGAAGAGGTCTACCTATTGATTCAAACGTCTTCCTACCCATTATCATTGGTTTATTCATTGTGATGTCTTTAAAGTTTGAGAGATCAGAAGGTAGATCCCAAGGCATACCCCCTTTGTTTCCGATAACTTTATTTTTGGCAACAGCGACTATTAAACTAATTATTTTCATATACTTAAACTGCTATGGGCGCTGATATGTGAGGATGTGAAATATAATCCTTTAAGATAAAGTCATTGTATTCAAAACCAAAAATTGAGTCTGGATTTGAATTTATTTTCATTTTTGGTATTTTTTTGAAATCCCTGCCTAGCTGCTCTCTGGCTTGATCAAAATGGTTAGAATATAAATGAGCATCACCAAAAGTATGAACAAATTCTCCTACTTCGAGATCAGTTATTTTTGCAATCATCATTGTTAAGAGAGCGTAAGAAGCAATATTGAACGGCACTCCAAGGAAAATATCAGCGGAGCGTTGGTAAAGCTGACATGACAAAGAGCCTTTAGATACATAAAACTGAAAAAGGCAATGACACGGTGGTAAGGCCATTTTCTCAACATCTGCAGGATTCCATGCCGTAACAATTAACCTTCTCGAATCAGGGTTAGATTTAATCTGGTTTATAAGGTTGGCAATTTGGTCGATAGTACCCCCATCTTGAGTTGGCCAAGAGCGCCATTGATGCCCATAAACTGGTCCAAGCTCTCCATTCTCATCTGCCCATTCATCCCAAATACTAACACCATTTTCCTTTAAATAGCGTATATTTGTTTCACCTTTTAAAAACCATAATAGTTCATAAATTATTGATTTTAAATGAACTTTTTTTGTTGTTAATAAAGGAAATCCAGCCTTAAGATCAAATCTAAGCTGATGACCAAAAACAGAACGTGTACCAGTTCCAGTCCTGTCGTCTTTGTCAGAACCGTTATCTAAAACATGTTTTAATAAATTATGATATTGCTTCAAAAAAATCTCCAATTATTACTTTTAATTCTAAACTATTTTTTTGTCTCTTCAAATTTTTATTAATCGAATGTATAAAGGAAGTTCTGGTTTACCAGATATAGTGATAAACGGTTGATGTAATAAACTATTCGGACCCGGGGGCGGTACCCGGCACCTCCACCATTTAATAATTTATGGGGGTGAAATAGGATCGACGAGAGCGTAAAGATCTTCTTTTTACTCGGCATTGTTCCGCCGTTATCGGGCTATTATATAGAAGCAAAACGCGACTATGCAGAGTATGCTCTCGCAGCTTAATGTGTGAGTAACTCAAATTAACTCCTAATTATTTGCATAATTAGGCGGGGTTTGAGGGGCACCTGGCAACAGAAGCTCCTTGTTTAATTCTCATTAAACAAACCTTTGGAGATAATCTGTGAAAGACAAAAGAGAAGAAACTGACGCGTTTGGTAAGATAAGTGTCTCAAATGATAAATACTGGGGAGCACAAACACAAAGGTCTTTAAAGAATTTTAAAATTGGTGGTGAGGTGATGCCGTTACCTTTAGTCAGAGCTTTAGGAGTTGTTAAGTTAGCTGCCGCCTCTGTAAATAAAGAAATGGGCACTCTTAAGCCTAAAATTGCTAACGCAATAGGAAGAGCTTCCAAAGAAGTAATTAATGGAAAATTAGACGATCACTTTCCCTTAGTAGTCTGGCAAACAGGTTCAGGGACTCAATCAAATATGAATGCTAATGAAGTCATTTCAAATAGGGCAATTCAAATATTGGGGGGTAAAATAGGATCAAAGAATCCAGTTCACCCAAATGACCATTGCAATCTATCTCAATCATCAAATGACACATTTCCAACAGCGATGCATATAGCGACTGCGCTAGAAATCTCTAATAACCTAATTCCCGCAATGGAAAAACTTGCTCTTTCATTAGAAAAAAAATCAAAAGAATTTAATAAAATTATTAAGATAGGTCGTACACACCTTCAAGATGCAACGCCTGTTACCTTGGGGCAAGAATTTTCTGGTTACCATACACAAATAAATAAAGGGATTGAGAGAGTTAAAAAATCATCAGAAGAGCTTTATTTTTTAGCCCAAGGAGGAACTGCTGTAGGAACTGGCCTAAATTCAAAAAAAGGTTTTGATAAAAAATTCGCAGCCGAATGTAAAAAAATAACTGGGCTCCCCTTTAAGACTTCATTAAATAAATTTGAAGCTTTGGCAACTCACGATTCTATGGTTGAGGTCTCAGGGAGTCTTAATACTATAGCAACTTCACTTTTTAAAATCGCTAATGATATTAGATTACTTGGCTCAGGTCCAAGATCTGGTCTAGGAGAAATTCAATTACCTGAAAATGAACCTGGATCATCAATTATGCCAGGAAAGGTTAATCCAACTCAATGCGAAGCAATGACGATGTTGTGCCTTCAAGTAATGGGAAATCATTCAACAATAAGTATGGCTGGAAGTCAGGGTCATTTTGAATTAAATGTTTTTAAACCTGTGATCGCTTACAATGTTCTTCAGTCAATTAGATTGTTAGGTGATGGATGCTTAAGCTTCACAAGTAATTGTATCGATGGAGTAAAACCTAACAAAGAAAAAATTAAAGAACTTCTAAATAGCTCCTTAATGTTAGTTACTGCCTTAGCTCCTGTAATTGGTTATGATAACGCTTCAAAAATAGCGAAAACTGCTCATAAAAATGGTACAACACTTAAAGAAGAAGCTGTGAAACTAGGCTTTATTGATGAATCTGACTACGACAAAATAGTAAAACCTGAAAAAATGATTTCACCTTCTTAACTAATGCTCAATCAAATAAAAAAATCTCTGATTTTATCTGGCCATAAGACAAGTGTTGCCCTTGAAGAAGATTTCTGGAATGCTCTAGATAGTATTGCAAAGACTAAAAACACAAGCGTAGACTCTATTATTCAGAAAATTGATAAATATGAAAGAAAGGGAAGTTTAGCATCTGCATTGAGAGTTTTTATTCTTAATTTTTTTATTGAGATGAAAAAATGATGAATCATTGTACGAAAGAGAAGTAAATAATAAATAAGCTTTCTAAAACCTTTTGCCTCTCTTAAAAATAAAGATAAATTATGCTAAAAATAAATGAATTAGATGCATTCAAAAAATTAAATGATGTCCAAAAAGAAGCAGTCCTTCATGATAACGGACCTTTGCTAGTTCTGGCTGGCGCAGGAACAGGTAAAACAGGTGTATTAACAACAAGATTAGCTAGAATACTTATGGAAAATATGGCTCTACCAGGCGAAATATTATCTGTAACATTTACAAATAAAGCTGCTAATGAAATGAAAAATAGGGTTGGAGGCCTTATAGGAGATATGGTAACCGGACTAAAGTGGTTGGGAACCTTTCACTCAATTGGGGCACAAATTTTACGCCAATACCCAGAGAAGGTGGGATTAAAAAATGGTTTTATTATTTTAGATACCGATGATCAATTAAGGCTATTAAAGCAACTTATAAAAGATGAAAATATTGATGATAAGAAATGGTCTGCAAAGGGTCTTTTATCCCTAATTGATAAATGGAAAAATAAAGGCTTAGGTCCCCATCAAATCAATTCGGACCATGGTGACTATTTTGCTAATGGCAAAGGTAAGGTTTTATATAAAAAATACCAGCAGCAATTAAAATTTTTTAATGCCGCTGACTTCGGTGATCTTATTCTTGAATGCATCAGATTGTTTAACGAAAATCCAGATATTTTAGAAAATTTTCAGAACCGATTTAAGTATATGCTTGTTGACGAGTATCAGGACACAAATACATCACAGTATTTATTACTAAAATTACTTTCTGGTAAATGGATGAATATCTGTTGCGTAGGAGATGATGATCAATCCATATATTCTTGGAGAGGGGCTGAGGTAACAAATATATTAAAATTTGAGAAGGATTTCTCTAATGCAAAAATTATTCGACTAGAACAAAATTATAGATCTACTGGAAATATACTTGCTGCAGCTTCAAAATTAATTGAATCTAACGAATCAAGATTTGGAAAAACTTTATGGACTTCATCTAGTGGAGGAGAAAAAGTTTCAGTAACATCCACCTGGGATGGTGAAGAAGAAGCAAGAATAATAACCGATGAAATAGAACAACATTCATTAAATAAAAAAAACTTAGATGAGGTTGCTATTTTAGTTCGTGCAAGTTTTCAAATGAGAGAATTTGAGGATAGATTTGTATCTGTTGGCCTACCTTATAAAGTAATTGGGGGACCCCGATTTTATGAAAGAAAGGAAATACGCGATGCAAATGCCTATTTCCGTTTAGCTATTCAACCAAATGATAGTCTTGCTCTCGAGAGAGTTCTAAATACTCCGAAAAGAGGAATAGGAGAGACTACGCTGAAAAAAATAAAGCAATACGCAAAGAACAATAATATATCAACTATAGATTCTATTAGAGACCTAATTAAAACCTCTGAAATAAAACCAAAGACTAAAGTATCTCTTAAACATTTTGTAGAACTTACAGAAAGATGGAATGATCTCATAGGGGAAAGAAGTCATTACGATATGGCTGAAATAATTTTAGAGGATTCTGGTTACTTAGAAATGCTTCGTAACGATGATTCAATAACAGCAGCAGGTCGGTTAGATAATATAAAGGAATTATTTAGATCAATTGAACCTTTTGAAAGTCTAAATGCTTATCTCGAACATATATCCTTGGTAATGGAGATTGATAAGAATCCCGAAGGAAATAAAGTTAGTCTGATGACTTACCATGCGGCAAAAGGGTTGGAATTTGATTACGTTTACCTTCCTGGTTGGGAAGAAGGGGTTTTTCCAAACCAGCGGTCGTTGGACGAAGGAGGGATAAAGTCACTAGAGGAAGAAAGAAGGCTTGCATATGTTGGAATTACGAGAGCAAAAGTTAAGTCATCAATATTTTATGCTGCAAATAGAAAAATGCATAATCAATGGCTCTCTAGCATACCATCAAGATTTGTAAGTGAACTTCCCGAGGATAATATTGAAGTTAATTTATCACATTTTTCAGGGAATAAGGGTAGTTTTACAGATATAAAAGAGGATATCTTTGATCAGTCAGACTATAGCACTCCTGGCTGGGAAAGGGCCCAAATTCAGAGTTCAAATAATAAAAAAATACTAGAAAATATTACCGTTACCTCGGTTGATACGAGTTCAAAATTTTCTATAGGTTCTCTTGTTTATCATAAAAAATTTGGTCAGGGTAAGGTTGAATCCGTTGATGGAAAAAAATTAACAATTGATTTTGGAGGTAATGGGACAAGGAAGGTAATGGAAAATTTTATCGATATGGCTAACTAATTCTCTATTTCCTTATTAGGCAAGCTATAATGTGATATAAAAATTTATGAAAAATTCTATCAATCATAATATTAAAAAACTTAGATCATATCTAAAAATAGAAAAATTAGATGGCTTTATTATTCCGCATGAAGATGAATTTCTTACGGAATACACACCCCCATCATCAGATAGATTAAAATGGATTAGTGGATTTACCGGTTCAGCTGGTTCGTCAATTATAACTCAAAATAGTGCAGCTATTTTTGTTGATGGGAGATATACAACCCAGGTTAAAATGGAGAGTCCTTCTGATATTTTTAATTTTGAGGATTTTACTCTTGATGGTCAGAGAAAATGGATGAAAAATAATACTAGCCATGGTTTAAAATTGGGATTCAGTCCAAAACTTTTATCATTAAATAAATTTATGGTTCTTAAAAAATTAACTGAAGAAAAAAATATAAAGTTAATAAAAAGTGAAAATATTATCGATGAAATATGGACTGACAGACCAAAGGAGCCAAATGGAAAGGTAATACATCATGAAGAAAAATTTTCTGGTAAAAGCTTTAAAGAAAAAAAAATAAATCTAATAGAAAAGCTAAAAAAAGAAGATATAGACTCACTTTTTATATCTGAATCCGATAATACATGCTGGTTATTAAATATTAGAGGTAGTGATTTAGATTACACTCCACTATTAAGATGTTTTTCTATTTTTGAAAAAAATGGGAAGGTTTTTCTTTTTTCCAACCATACCGTAGAAGGGGAAATAGAAGAGTATTTTAGGAAAAATGAAATTACAATATTACCATTAAAAGATATTAAAGATTTTATTATAAGTGCAAAATATAAAAAAACATTATTTGATCCAAATACAACTCCCCTAGAAATAGCAGAAATAATTCAATCAAATTCCTCTTCTTTTATTTTAAAGCCTAACCCATGCAGCCTAATGAAGGCTTGTAAAAATCCTATTGAGATAGAAGGTTCAAAAAAAGCTCATATACGTGACGGGGTTGCCTTAACTAAATTCCTATTTTGGCTTGATCAGGAGGCTGAAGAAAATTCAATTGATGAATTAACGGTAGAAAAAAAACTCCTAGATTTTAGAAAAGAGAATAAAGAGTTAAAATCATTATCCTTTAGTACAATTGCGGGAACCGCCGGTAATGCAGCGATTGTTCATTATAAGGCAAATAAAAAAACAAATAAAATATTAAAATCTGGGGATATTTTATTATTGGACTCAGGCGGTCAATATGCTGACGGAACAACTGATGTTACCAGAACAGTAGCTATTTTTTCTAAAAATAATATAAACGAAGAAATAAAAGATAGGTTTACTAGGGTGCTGAAAGGTCATATTGCTATAGCTACTTCAATATTCCTAAAAGGTACGAGAGGTCTAGATTTAGACCCTCTAGCTCGAAAATACTTATTAGAAATTGGACTAAATTATAACCATGGAACAGGGCACGGCGTTGGATCTTTTCTTGGCGTTCATGAGGGGCCACAAAATATCTCACCTCTAGGTTCTGAGGAAATAAGAGAAGGAATGATAATCTCTAATGAGCCAGGGTTTTATAAAGAAAATGAATACGGTATTAGAATTGAAAACTTAATTTTTGTAAAAGAGAAAGAGGATGATAAGAAATTTTTATATTTTGAAACATTAACCATGTCTCCAATTGATAAATCGTTAATAGATATAAAGCTTTTAGAGTCAAAAGAAAAAGCTTGGTTAAATAATTATCACACTAAGGTCTTTAATAAAGTGTCTCCATTTTTAAATATTACAGAAAAAAAATGGTTAAAAATAAATTGCGATCCTATTCACTGATAAAAGTATTCCATTCTTCTTCAGAAAATATCTTTACACCAAAATCTTTTGCTTTTTCAATCTTTGATAATGTTGGTTTACTTCCAGCAATAAGAAAACTTGTCTTTTTGGATAAAGATGAGGATAATTTTGCACCTAATATTTCAATTTTAACTTTAGCTTCCGCTCTACTCATGCTTTCTAAACTTCCAGTTATCAAAACTGTTTTGTTAGAAATCTTAGTATCCTTTATTTCCCTATCAAAGCTTTTAATAATGACACCTGATTTTATTAAGTCATAAATTAAGTTCCTAGATTCTAAATTTATAAAAAAGTCCATTATTGATATCGCTACTTTTTTTCCAACTCCGTCAAGTGATAGGATATCGCTTAATGCATCAATAGAATTATCAGCCGAAAAAATATCTAACATTTTTTCTATCGACTTATAGTGACCCGCTAAAAGACCAGCAGATGTTAAGCCCAAATGCCTTATACCCAAAGAAAAAAGGAAGCGATCCAATTCAATTTCTTTTTTACTATTGATTGATTTAAATAATTTTAGGGCGCTATCCTTTATTGTACCAATCTTATTGGGAGATCCTGACGTGTAGCGCCAGAAAGGTGGCGGGTTATCCTTATATCTTCTCTCAATATAAAAAATATCAACTGGTGATTCAATAATTTTTTCAGCAAAATAATCATCGATTTGCTTTTGTCCTAACCCTTCAATATCAAATGCGCCTTTTGATGCAAAATGCTTAATTCTCTCGATTGCTTGTGCAGAGCAAGTAAGTCCGCCAGTGCAACGAATATACTTTTCTTCTTTTTCTATATTACCAGATAAAATAACATCTTTTTCAGCTTTTGCTCCACACACAGGGCAATAAACCGGCGGAACTATTGGTTCAATATTCTTTAAACGTTTTTCTTTAATAACCTTAATGACTTGCGGAATAACATCACCCGCCCTTTGTACCCAGACCATATCGCCAATACGAATGTCTTTTCTAGAAACTTCTTCAAAATTGTGAAGACTAGCATTTGAAATTAACGCTCCGCCAATAGCAATAGGTTGAAGCCTAGCAACAGGAGTGAGGACACCTGTTCTTCCAACCTGTATCTCAACATCAATAATTTTTGTAACAGCTCTTTCTGCTGGAAACTTATGAGCTATTGCCCACCTGGGATGGTGCTCAGTTGATTGCAATCGCTCTCTTAAGTCTAGCCTATTGAGTTTATAAACAATACCGTCAATATCGTAGCCAAGATCTGGTCTTTTTTCTAAAATATCATTATAAAAAATAATTAAATCATCAATAGTTTTAAAAATTCCAAAATTTTTATTAATAGGAAAACCAAGATCCTTAAAGAAATTTATTAAATCATAATGATTATCGTATGGTAATGAACTTGAATCTCCCCAGGCATAAGCAAAAAATTCTAACGACCTCTTTGATGTCTCTTTTGGGTCCAATTGCTTTAAAGATCCTGCCGCAGCATTTCGAGGATTTTTAAAAGGTTCTTTACCCTGTTCCATCTGAATCTTATTAAGGGAATAAAAATTATCATGCGACATATAAACCTCGCCTCTAATTTCTAAAACTTTTGGAGCTCTCTTTTTGTCTATAGTTAAGGGGACACCTTTGATTGTCTTAATGTTTTCAGTTATATCCTCACCAAACAATCCATTGCCTCTTGTTGCTGCAACCGTAAGCTCACCATTTTCATATAATAAACTAGCAGATAAACCATCAATTTTTGGTTCTGCAACGTACTCAATAACTGTATTATCGTTAATCATAAGGAAGTTTTTTATACCATCATTCCATGAAACAACCTCTTCTCTATTTTTTGCATTTTGTATGGAAAGCATTGGAAGCGAGTGTTTAACTTTACCAAATTTTTCTGATGGCTCCGCACCCACCCTAAGAGATGGTGATGTGGCTAGAACTAGAGAAGGAAAATTAGCTTCTATTTTGAGTATAGACCTTCTTAGATCGTCATATTCATTATCAGGAATTTTAGGATTATGCTCTCTATAATAATATTCGTCATGCTTATTTACTTCAGAATATAATTTGGAAAGTTCTTTTTTTGCTTTAGATACTAAAGAAACATCATCCCTATTGTTAGATTTTGTCATTTGCCTATTATTCAGTATTACCTTTTATCAAATTATAACTATCATTATACCAATCACTATTAGGGAAATTATGACCCAATACAGAAGCTGTTTTATAAGCTTCGTCAATAAGCCCCATAGATAGATAAGCTTCTACAGTTCTATGAAGTGCCTCAGGAACATGACTCGTTGTCTGATAATCAACAGTTACAATCCTAAATCTATTGATGGCAGCAAGAAAAGCCTTTTTCTTTAGATAATATCTCCCAATATACATTTCTTTACCGGCTAAATGATCATTAGTAAGATCAATCTTCATTTGAGAATCTCTTGCGTAGTCAGTGTCAGGGTACCTCCTGATAACCTCTACAAACGACTCCAATGCTAACTCCGTAATTCTTTGATCTCTAGCAACATCTTGAATTCTTTCATAATATGATTGTCCAATAAGGTAGTATGCATAAACAGCATGTTTATTCCCAGGGTGTAGGGAAATAAATCTTTGTGCAGTTGAGATTGATTGATCATATTTATTTTGTAAATAATAAGCGTAAGCCGACATCAGCATGGATCTTCTCGCCCAAGATGAGTATGGGTGCTGCCTTTCCACTTCATCAAATTCAAAAGCGGCTTGTTGAACCCTCCCTCTTTCAAGATTATAAACTGCATTATTATAAATCGCAGCTAAAGATCTTTCTCTATACTCAGGTCTTTCTTCTGAGCTCGAGCAAGCAGCAAGAAAAAGAGTAGCAAATATTAAAATCTTATTTAAGTTTTTTTTTCTCAAGAGATTTCTTCTTATTAGGAAATAATTATTAATATAACAAAGAAATTATTATAAACCCGTTAAAACAATATGTCTTTATAAAACTAACTTCTTAAAATTTTAGATTTTTCATTTAAGAAAATCTCTTCCTCTGAAGATACTTAAGGGTTAATTATTTCATAATTAAAGGGAGACCTAAAAAGCTCTCTCAATAAAAGATTATTCATATGGTGACCAGATCGAGTACCCTTGTAGCAACCTTGAATTCTATATCCTGCAGTATATATATCACCAACAGCATCAAGAAGCTTATGTCTTGAAAATTCGTTGGAATGTCTTAATCCTTCAGGGTTAATAACTCTATCATCATCAATAATGATACAATTTTCAAGATTCCCGCCCAAGCCAAGGCCTAAAGATTTCATATACTCAACATCCTTCATAAAACCAAAAGTGCGAGCATTTGCAGCAAAATCTTTAAACCCGTAATCTTTAATGGATAAGGAGGCACTTTGTCTTCCTACAACAGGACTCTCAAAATCAATCTCAGCAATAAAATCAGATCCGTTAGAAGGACTTATAGAGCAAATTTTATTTTCTTCGTGAACTTCAATTTTTTTAAGAATCTTTAGTATTTTTCTTTTTGATGACTGTTGAATTATACCAGCATCCTCAATTAAATATAAAAAGGGTAAAGAGCTTCCATCCATTATAGGAACCTCAGGACCATCTAACTCAACTATAGCGTTATCAACACCACTTCCATTAAATGCCGCCATTATGTGTTCAATTGTTGAAACTTTTGCACCATCTTTATTTTCAATAGTAGTACAGAGACTAGTATCGGAAACAAAAGAATAATTAGCTTGTATTCTTCTTTTTTCAATATCACCTTTTAAATCAGTCCTAACAAACATAATCCCAGTATTTTCTTTTCCTGGTCTAATTGAAACTTTAACCTTGTTGCCTGAGTGAAGTCCAACCCCAGAAAAATCCTGAACCCTAAATAGCGTTGTTTGCCAGCAATTACCTCCTGTAGCAAAAGACGGATCTATAATATCGTCACAAAGATTGCTAAACTGAGCTGTTCTTTGATAACCCACTTCTTGATTTATATTTGTATTATTTTTGTTTAAGGTCATTTTTCAAATTATCAACTATCAAAATAATTGTTATCATTGAATAGAAAATATAACGAGTAAATGATTGTGACTTAATGTAACCAAAGGCTCTAGTTACCTTTAATTCTTCCAAAAAATCTTTGAAGAGCTGGTATTTCTAATTGAGACTCATCCTCTTTATCTTCTTGAGAAGGATCAAATCTATCATTATTAAATAACGGAACACCATCATCATTCTCCCAGTCTTCAGCCTCAGGAAGTGAAGATATATTTTCGTCAGCTAAGGATTCAATGCTTTGAGAGAAATCCTCATCAAAATTAGAATCTTCCTTTGAACTTATATTGTGAGGAACATCTGGAGTAATTTTTTTAACTTCCAGCTCTATATTATCTTCATTTATACCCGATGATAAATTATTTTCATCAAGTATATCAACAAAGTTTTGCCCTGAAGGATTGTTATCTATATTAAGATCTACAACAGTCTCTTCAGCGTTTTGCTCCATTCCAGTTGCAATTACAGCAGTTCTAAAACTATCACCAATTTCATCATCAGGGAAAACGCCGAAAATAACCTCACACTCATCACCAACGTCTTTTTGAATGAGAGATAATGCGCTATCAATTTCAAAAGGATTTATATCTGATCCAGCTGTTAAAGACACAAGCAGCCCCTTTGTTCCCTTAAGCGATAGATCATCTAACATCGGATTAGAAATAGCCGCTTCCGCAGATAAAATGGCTCTATCTTCCCCTGAAGCAGTTCCAACACCAAATACAGCCTTGCCCTTATGTTGCATAATTGTTTTTACATCAGCAAAGTCAATATTGATGGATCCATTCTTCATTATTAAGGCGCTTATGGCTGATACACCGTCATGCAAGGTTTTATTAACTAGATCCTCACATTCTTTCATTGGAGTTTTTTCATTAATAACTCTAAAGATATTTTGATTTGGTATAACTATAACAGTATCAAGAATTGAGCAAAGCTCATCAACTCCGCTCTTAGCAGAAAGCATTCTTTTTTTACCTTCAAATTTCCATGGTGTAGTGACTATGCCTACAGTAAGAATTCCCATATCTTTAGCTAATTGAGCAATAACCGGAGCCGCTCCAGTTCCCGTCCCTCCTCCAAGACAAGCTGTTATAAATAACATATGAGTACCCTCTAGGTACCTACGAATTTCTTCCTGTGATTCTTCTGCTGCTTTCTTTCCTATCTTAGGGTCAGCACCCGCACCCATACCTTGGGTTGCATGAGATCCAATTGGAATAGATGTAACGCCAGTTAAATTCTCTAGATCCTGAACATCAGTATTAACTGCAAAAAGCTCAACACCATCTAAACCTTCTTCAACCATAGTTTTAAGAGCATTTCCACCACCACCACCGACACCAATCAATGAGATACGAGGTCTTAATTTTTCAACCTCTGGTGTTTCAAGAGTAATGCTACTATTTGAAACAAAATTTTCTTCATCATAAGTAGACATAACTCACCTCATTTAGAATACATGACAATAATCAACTGATTCTATTCATTTAACAACAATAAGTTATTGATTAAAAACCAGAACCCATAATTTTTTGAAAGAATTTGTATGCAAAGTTTGGCTCCTTTAATTGAATATCCATCTCTTTTTTTCTTGATAAAATTGAGTGAATTAGCATTCCCGCACATGATGAAAAAACCGGGCCAGATATTTGCTCATTAAGTCCGTTGATATTTAGAGGCCTACCTATATGAACTCTTGAATCCAGAGTCCTTTCAGAGAACTCTACGCTTCCAATTAATTCTGATCCACCTCCCGTAATAACAGTATTACTTTTCGCTATATCAAAATAACCAGATTGCTCAATACATTTTTTTGCATGCATAAGTATCTCATAGAACCTAGGCTGAATAATGGAAATTAACTTTGATCTGGACAAAGTGGATCCCTCACTTAAATCACCTCCCATTAAAGGGGTTTGATAAATAATATCTCCATCATTTGGACCTCTCAAAGCACTTCCATATAGATTTTTTAATCCCTCAGCCTGCTCAAATGGTGTTGATAATACTTTAGATATATCACTTGAAATATACCAAGCACCAATATTAATTGATTTTGCAAACACTATTGACCCGTCAACAAAAATAGAAATTGAAGTACTCCCGGACCCTATGTCAATACATACTGCTCCCGATTCCCTCTCTTCATTGGTTAGGGTTGATAAACCTGAAACATAAGGTTTAGCTGTAAAATTAATAACCTTCAGATGACTATTATTAATAATAGTTTCAAGATTATTTATGTGGGTTGGTTTTCCATAAATAAAGAGTAATTTCACAGCAAGCTTATTAGCGCTTATTCCGTTTGGATTTGAAATATTTTTAATATTATCAACTATAAAATTAGACGGAATGACATGAAGAATTTTTTTATTATTAGGGGTAAATTTCTTTTTAGCTATATCAATCACTTCCACAACATGTTGCTGATTAATTATATCTCCATCAATAATTAATTCACCAAATGTTCTTTCAGTCTTAATATAGTTTCCAGAGATATTTACTGAGACATTTTTAACCTCCACTCCAGCTAAATTTTCTGCCTCAGAAACAGCTCTTCTAATAGATTTTTCTAGTTCTAAAATATTAGTGATAGCGCCATTTCTCATACCCTTTGATTGAGAATAACCATATCCAACTACTCGAGGCTTTTCTTTATCTAAAATTTTATCAACTTTAGCAATAAAACAAATAATTTTGTCAGACCCAATATCAATCGACGTAATTATATCATCTGATTGGTAACTATTTTCCCTGTAAGAAAACAGATCATGTTGACTAATATTATTTTCAGCCATTGATTAAAAGATCTCCTTAAAGTTAATCATTGGAATTAACTCTATCAGTTGTTATTTTCCCACTAACTCTTAAGTCAATTTTTTTATGACCTTTTTCAATAAGTCTATTTTCTTTTATATATGTTTCTAGGATAGACAGTGAATCAATTACATTATCTTGAGGTAGCATTATTCTAACACCGCCTTGGTAGTGTAAATCCCATCTTCTTCTTCCGATAAAATTTGCATAATCAATTTGATTATAAATTTCTGGAAAATTCTCAAGGTCTTCAAGAAGTTTCATTAAATTAAGGTCTGCTTGAGTTCCCTTAATGGTAAAATAATTCTGAAATTGATCATTTGATATTCTTTCAATTGCATTTCCATCTTTATCTAAAACAAACCTATCTTTTCCCCTAACCCATATTGCTTGAGGAGAAAACTCTTCTATGGTTAAGCTTAATTTATTAGGTAAAATTCTTCTAATAATTACACTTTTAATCCACGTAACTTTCTCAAGTTCAGATTGAATATAATTAAGATCTAGACTCAAAAGTGATTTTTTTTGGTACTGTTTTAAAATTTTAGAAATATCACTTTTTGAAGATCTTTCTCTACCTAATGTTTCAATGCTAGTTATCGCAAAAAAAGATTCTGTATTCTTAATGATGGTATTTTTTATGCTGCCATTATTATAAAAGAATATAACGGCAAAAAATAAGAACAGAATAATAACACTGGAGATAAAAAAATATGTTTTTCTTTTTAACGATTGCAAGATGCGTCCTCCAGTAATGAAATAACAAGATCGCAGTATGTTATTCCATTTTTACCCAGTAACTCTGGAACTAAGGATGTCGAAGTCATTCCTGGCTGAGTATTAATTTCTAGTATGAACAAACCCTCAGATCCTAAATCTTGATTGAATCTAAAATCTGACCTAGTCACACCTTTGCACCCAAAAATTTTATGTGCTTTTTGTGAAATTTTTTGGGCTAATTTATATATTGGAGATGGTATTTCAGCAGGAACAATATGTTGAGATCCGCCATTAGTATATTTTGCCTCATAATCATAAAAACTATTCTTAGTTACAACTTCCATAACTTCGGTTGCTTCACCTTCATATACAGAGCATGTAATTTCTTTACCCTTAATATAATCTTCAATCAAAACTTCATCCCCATAAATCCAAGAATCTTGGATATTTATAAGATTACTCTTATCTGATTCACTTAAAATAGCATAAACACCTTTGCTTGAGCCCTCATTTATTGGTTTGATAACAAATGGAAGACTGTGCTCTATCTCTAATAATTTATTAATTTTAATTATCTGATACCCTGGTGTATTAATATTATTCTTGATGAATAAATTTTTTGAATATAGTTTATTCATAGCTAAAATAGATGATTTTACTCCGGAGTGTGTATAGGGAATTTTCTCTTGCTCAAGAAGGCTTTGAATTACTCCATCCTCTCCTCCTTGACCATGCAATGCATTAAAGCAGATATCAGGATTAACAACCCTTAGATGAGAGACAAAATCTCCAGTACAATCTATACCTGTTACCTTGAAGCCAGAATCAACTAAAGCATTCAATACATTTTTTCCTGAGGCCAGACTAACCTCTCTCTCAGAAGAGTTTCCCCCCATTAAGACAGCAATATGTTTATTTAATAATGAATTATTCATATTCACCAACAATATTAATTTCCCATTCTAGTAAAATATCAAATTCAAATTTTACTTTATCAATAATCATATTACCCAGAGCCTCGAGGTCACCTGCCGATGCGCTACCTTTATTTATTAAAAAATTACTATGAATATCTGAAACCATTGCTTCGCCAAAAGAAGCATTTGACATTCCAGATTTAACAATTAACTCCCAAGCTTTAAAATTATTATGATTTTTAAAAGTACTTCCACCTGTTGCGTAACCTTGTGGCTGGGATGTATTTCTTTTTAATACAATTTCATCCATTAAATTTTTAATCTTAAATTCCTTTTTTAAAAAACCTTGTACCACAGAGGATGTAATAATTAGATCTTCAGATATATTAGAATTTCTATATGATAAATTAATTTCATTACTCTTTTTATTAATTTTTTTTCCATTTTTTGTTAAAAAATTAACATCTACAATAATGTCACTAAATTCAGACCCAAAACATCCAGCATTCATAAAAATACCTCCCCCTATACTTCCAGGTATTCCTATCAAAAATTCTAATCCACCAATTCCTAACTCAAGACACTTTTCAGCAAGGACTTTATCGGATAAGCCAGCTCCAACCTTTATTTGAGTATCACTTAAGACCTCAATACCCTCAAAATTTGATGGTATTATAACAGATAGGCCAGGCAGACCTCCATCACGAACCAATGTATTGGATAATTTTCCAAAAATATTTAACTTAACATCATGGTTAAGCGATCCAAGGATTAACGAGAGGTCATCTTCGTCAGAAGGTATATATAAAAACTCAGCAGAACCTCCTGCCTTTAACCAAGACATATTGCCAATAGATTTATTACAAAAACTTTTTCCTTTTAAATCAGTGAAAACTTCGGGTCGATCTAATATGTCTAAAAAATTTTTATTCATTATTTTGATCCATAAGAATCATTTCCTTAGCAAATAAATTACACCAAGAGGAAATAGAGCCAGCACCCATAAAAACTAAAGTATCATTTGGCTGAAGAATTTTTAAAATTTCATTTTTAAATTCAGAAAAATTATTTGAGTAGAAAGCCTTAGGGTGACCACTATTAGTTATATCGCGAACCAATAGTTCTGAACTGATACCATCTATTTTACTTTCACCAGCCTGATAAATCGGAAGAATAAAAACAATATCGCTATTAAAGAAACATTTTGAAAACTGTTTATAGGTATCCCTTAGTCTTGAATAGCGATGAGGTTGAACAACGGAAATCAACCTTCCAGGTTTTGATTTTAAAGCTTTTATTGTTTCTTTAATTTCTGTGGGGTGATGAGCATAATCATCATAAAAAGTTATATTATTATTTTCATAAATCTTACTAAGTCTTCGACCTACACCTTTAAAAGATTCAAGTCCCTTTTTAATTATTTCCTTTTTAATATTAAAATTATAAGCGATTGTTATTGCCGCCAACGCATTTTCTATATTATGCTCTCCACGCATTGGAAAAAAAATATTCTCAATTCTCTCTTCCTCAATACTGCCTTCATTTATTAAAACATTAAACAAAACACCATTCTTATCTTCACGAAGAATTTTTCCTCTGACATCACAACTTTTTTTAAACCCATATTTAATAATATTTAATGATTCTAGATTTTTTGTGAGCTTACTAATATTTTTATCTTTTTCTGAAATAGCCAAGAAACCAAAAGGTGAAATATTTTTACAATAAGAAAGAAAAGCGTTGAGTAATTTTTTTTTACTACCATAGTAATCAATATGTTCATTATCAATAGATGTTATAACTCCGGCAAAAGATGGTAAAAAAGAAAAGCTACCGTCAGATTCATCTGTTTCAACAAGCATTAAATCGCTAAAACCTAGTTTAGTATTTGACCCATAGGAGTTTATAATACCTCCATTAATTACAGTTGGATCGTGTTTTGCATAGTCAAAAATCTCAGCGATAATTGAAACTGTTGTTGTTTTACCATGACTGCCAGAAACAGTTATTGTCTTTTTCATCCTCATAAGCTCTCTTAACATTTCCGACCGACCTATTATTGGAATTTTCTGCTCTCTAGCAGCTTTAAGCTCACAGTTATCAAAACCGATTGCCGAGGAATAAACAACTAAAGATGAATTAAAAATATTTGATTCCTTATGACCTAAGAAAACCTTTATTCCGTTTTTTCTTAAACGCTCTACATTGAGATTATTTCTTTGATCAGAACCAGTAATACAGTAGCCAAGATTATTCATAATCTCAGCTATTCCGCTCATACCGATACCGCCGATGCCAACCAAGTGAATATTTTTTATATTTTTCATATCCCTTAAACGCCTTGCTATTCAAAATTTTTGATAAGATTCATAATATTTTTTGCACCATCTTTATGGATACTTGGAATATTTCTTTTGCTCATATCTTTTAGTATACTTGGATCGTTCATAAATTTATTAATTTTTTTATAAAACCAATCTGAATTAGCATGACTTTCATCACTGACTAAAACCTGACCAGTTTTCATTAATCTAAGGGCGTTTAGTTTTTGATCACCATCAATTGAATGCGACAAAGGTATAAGGATAGCAGGCCTTCCAATGGCTGCAATTTCACTTACTGTAGAAGCCCCTGATCTAGATATTATCAAATGAGAGGAGTTTAATAATTCAGGTAAATCATCAAAAAAATAACTGACTTTTGCTTTAATATTTTCTGATCCATAAAAATTTTCTATATCCTGAACTTCCTCAGGTCTTACTTGGTGATAAATATCAAGGTTTGATTTTTTATTACCAGACAACATACTTAAAGAAAGCGGGATTGTATTAGAAAAAAATGAAGCCCCTTGGCTACCTCCAAAGATAACTAATTTAAACTTATTTTTTTTTTCGAAAATTCTGTAAGTACTCTTATATTTTAAAATATCTGAACGAATAGGATTGCCTGAAAAATATATTTTTTCTTTATATCCATCTGGAATACCGGCTGTATCATTAAAGCCAAGTGAGAGCTTATCAGTTAAACGAATAAGTAGTTTGTTAGCCCTTCCTAAAACCATATTTTGTTCATGAATAATAATTTTTAATCCGCATAATTTTGCAGCAAAAATGACTGGTATAGTTGGGTACCCGCCAAAACCTACAACAGTTTTAATTTTAAATTTATTTATCCATATTAATGAAGAAAGAAACCCAAAAATCAATTTTATGAAAACAAAAGGCCACTTATAAAAATTTATATTAGTAAACGTAGCAGAATGGATTTTTTTTACATTCCCAATCTCAAAACCCTTTACTAAGGACTCGACCCTACCGTCAGTGAAAAGAAAGGTGTTGTAATCCTGAGAAGAAAGTTCAGAAGCAAGACTTTCAGAACCATAAAGGTGTCCACCAGTTCCTCCGGCAGTGAGTAAGATATTATTATTAATTCTTTTTATCATTTTTAAAATTGTATACCAGTATAATTTAATTCTGAATTTTTAGATCTTGATCTAGGATCGTCTTGTTTTGTTAAAGACAAAAACATACCCATACATATTCCTAAGGCAACTATTGATGAACCACCGTAAGAAATAAATGGCAATGTCATTCCTTTAGCCGGAATCAAGCTTAAATTAACAGCCATATGAAAAAGTGTTTGAAGACCAAATATTAATAGTAATCCAGAAGCAGAAAGTTGATTAAAGTAATTGTTAAGAGTTTGAATTTTTGAGAAACCCCTGATTATTAAAAAACCATAAACTAGAATAATTAATAAAATAACTAATAGGCCACCTTCCTCAGCAACAGCTGCGAAAATAAAATCAGTATAAGCGTCAGGAAGGTTATACTTCATCCAACCCTCACCTATACCCTGCCCAAAAAGACCACCATTTTCAAAAGCATCAATTGCTGATGAAGCTTGTGTAGGCCTACTATCTAAAAGCTCCGGATTAAACCAAGCATTTAACCAGTTATCTACACGAAGAGATACATGGCTAAAATTAAAATACAAGAAAACCGCACCTACTATAGAAAACGAACCTAATCCAAAAACAACTTTCCAGGGTAAGCCATTAAAAAACATTAAACCTATAACGCTGATGAATAGAAGTATTGATTGACCTACATCTGGCTGAAGTAATAAAAGAATAATTGAAAAAAATAACAAAAGAATAGGAATAATTTGAAGTGTATTATTCCTTTCAATACGTGACCTAGCTAAAAACCAAGCAACTATCATAATTAAAGATGGCTTTAAAAACTCTGATGGTTGAATAGTAAAACCAAAAATGGGTAACCATCTTGATGCACCGCCACTATTAATTCCTATAGTTAATGTTAAAAATATTCCGGCCAAACTAAATAAAAAAATTAGTAAAGATAATTTTCTTGTCTTATCAGGTGGTAAAATAGAAATAAAAATAAGACAAAATAATGAAATACAGCAATATATAAAATGCCTAGTAAGAAAAAAATAAGTACTTGTTTTAATGCTTATAGCTTCAGCAGGGCTAACTGCCAAAGAGAAGAACAGACCAACACAACCAAGAACAATTAATCCAAAAAGCATCCAACGATCAACTGTGTACCACCATAAACCCAATGGCCCAATGTTTGTTCTTGAAACCCTTAACATCCTTTCTCCAGCCCTATCAAAGATAAGGCGATATCAGAAAAAATATCACCCCTTTCTTCAAAACTTTTAAATTGGTCATGAGAACTACAGCCAGGTGAAAGAAGTATATTCCCACCACCAGATTTTTTTGCTTCACTGTATGCTGCTCTTACAGCGGAATCTAGATTTTGAAAGATCAAAGGATTCTTTAGTTTTGGAGTTAAATTAAATAACTCTTCAGAAGATGATCCAACTAAAAATACCCTTTCAAGGTTTTTAGAAAGAAGGTTGATCTTTGATAAGTCGTTTCCTTTTGATTCACCTCCCCCAATCCAAAAAATATTTTGATTTAAATCAAATGCCATATTCGTGGCAGAAGGATTAGTTGCCTTAGAATCGTTTATAAACTTTACTCCATTGCTTTCACAGACCAATTCAAGTCTATGATTCAGGCCTTTGAAATTTTCAAAATAATTACTAGGAATAAAATCAGAAATTTCTAAAATTTTTAAAATCTCTTTAATGGAGGTTAAATTTTTGGAATAATATTTTTTTTCATCTAAATTTCCAGAATTACTTAGGATTATTTTTTTTGATAAAAAATTCTTTTTTGAGATAAAATCAGTATGCTCATTATTGTTATAAATTATTGAAAAATCATCACGTGTCTGGTTTAAAAAAATCCTACTTTTAATTTCTCTATATTCCTCAATTGAAGAATGTCTATCAAGATGGTCTTCAGATATATTTAATAGGACTGCTATCTCTGGTTTGATATTTTCTGTTAATTCAATTTGAAAGGACGATACTTCAATAATATATATTGTTTTTTCATTCCCGGGTTCTAGACTAAGAATAGGTATACCAATATTACCAGCTAACCTTGTATCGAATCCCTCTTTTTTTAAAATATCACAAAGAATTGTTGCTGTTGAAGATTTGCCATTAGTTCCAGTGATAGCGATCATAGTACCTGATGGAAAAGTATTTCCTCGTTCAGCCTCAAAAAGAGAAATATCGCTCATTAGCTTTGTTTTATTTTTATTAAGTTTATTTAAGAAAATTTTATTTTTTAGATCTACGCCAGGTGATGGAAAAAAGTAATCAAGATTGTCCCAAGGCCATTCCTCTAATTTTGTTAATTTTTCCTTATTATTGAAATATTTTTCTCTTAAGGATATATCATCATCCCATAAATATATTTCAGCATTACTATCTTTTATTGATTTAAAAATAGATTCACCTGTTATTCCAAGACCTAAAATACCAACTTTCTTTGAATTATATTTATTGAAATCAATCATTTTATCTCAACTTAAGGGTTGATAGACCAATAATTGAAAAAATTAAAGAAATAATCCAAAACCTTACGACAATAGTGGATTCAGACCACCCCTTTTGCTCATAATGATGATGTAATGGGGCCATCAAAAAAACTCTTTTACCTGTGACTTTATAGGATGAAACCTGAATAATCACTGATCCTGCTTCTAAAACAAAAAGACCACCAATTATAAATAGAACTATCTCATGTCTAACAGAGATAGCGATCGATGCTATTAATCCCCCCAATGAAAGTGAGCCAGTGTCTCCCATGAAAATCATTGCGGGCGGGGTATTAAACCATAAAAACCCTAACCCAGAACCAAATAAAGCAGCACATATAATAGTTAGCTCTGCAACGCCTGGAATAAATTGAATAAATAGGTAATCTGAAAAAATATAATTGCCTGCTAAGTAGGCAATCAGCCCCATAGATGATGAAGCTATCATAATTGGAACAATGGCAAGTCCATCAAGACCGTCGGTAAGATTCACAGCATTAGAGGTACCAACCAATACACATAAAGAAAATATTATAAAAAACCAGCCATAGACTAACAATGGATCCTTTATAAATGGAATTGCAATTGAAAAATTATTTATTTCAGAGAAATTATTAAGAATTAAAAATATACTAGAAAGAGAGATTGAAATTTGAAAAAAAATTTTTAATTTCCAAGAAATTCCATCGGATGATGAATTTAAAATCTTTTTCATATCATCGGCAAAACCGAGAATACCAAAACTAAGAGTTGTATAAAGAGTAATCCAAACAAAATTATTTCCTAAATCCGACCAAATTAAAGAGCTTATAACTAAAGAGAGGAGGATTAGAATTCCACCCATTGTTGGTGTTCCTTTTTTTGTTAGAAGGTGTGATTGTGGCCCGTTAAGCCTTATTGGTTGACCCTTTTTTTGGTTTTCTGACATAAAATTAATAAATTTTGGACCTAATATAAGACAAATAATTAGTGAGGTAAGAACTGCGCAAAAAACTCTAACTGTAATATAACTGAAAATATTATTAACTGAGGTGTCCGAAAAAAAAGTATTTAAAAAATATAAAATCACTAGGCTATATTCCTATTTAGTTGCTCTTCCATTAAGGCATTAAAGATTATTTTTATTCCACTTTTTGAAGAACCCTTTATTAAAATTAAATCATTTTCTTTTAATTTATTTTTTAGACTACTAATTAAAATTTCTGGATCTATTGAGTGATAGCCCCTTTTACTGAGGATTAAATTATCCCATAAATTCTTTATTTCACTTCCAATACAGAAAACTAAATCAACATCAGATTCATTAATGAAGGAGGCTATGTCAATGTGCATTTCTTTAGAAAAATTACCTAGCTCTAGCATATCACCAAAAACTAAAATTTTTCTTTTAGACTTTAAAAAATCAATTTCTGATAATAGGCTAATAGATGATTTTGTTGATTCTGGATTAGCATTATAGCTCTCATCAATTACTTCTATTTTTTTTCCCATGATTGATAAATCATGGATTTTTCCGCGACCATCCATTGACTCAAAATTTGAAATGGTCTGTTTGGAAACATCTGGACTAACTCCCAATAAAAAGCATACTCCAATGACGGCAATTGAGTTCATTGCCATATGACTACCAGGGGCTTTTAAACTATAAGATATATTAGCTCTATTAATAGTTGCATCTATTAGGGATAAACCTGAGGAATATAAATATTTTTCTAAAATGAAATTAGAGTTTTTCTTGTATCCAAATTTTAAAATTTTTAAATTTTTATTTTCAGAAAGTTTTTTAGGGTATGAGCTTAAGGATATATTTTCATTAATAATTAGCTTTCCGTTGGAAGTTATCCCGCTGACTATTTCCATTTTAGCTTTTTCAATTTCTTTTTTTGAATTTAAATTTCCGATATGCGCATTCCCAGTATTATTAATGAGAGCAATATGTGGTTCTACTAAATTACTTAAATAAGAAATTTCTCCAGCATTGTTCATTCCTAATTCAAAAATAGAAAAATCTGAATCAATAGGCATTCTAGATAGCGACAGGGAGACGCCAATTTTATTATTATACGAAGCTTCAGAATAATGAATCTTACCTGATTTACTTAGTGATAAGGCTAACATCTCTTTAACTGTAGTCTTTCCAGAGCTACCTGTAATAGCAATAATTTTTCCTTTATTCCTTTTTCTCGAGAATCTACCTAATGATATTAATGCATTAAAAACATCGCTTACAATTATGACTTTATCTTTAAATGCCAATGAAGGAGCATTGGAAATTACAATAGATGCACCTTTTTTTATTGCTGATGAGATAAACTGGTGGCCATCATAATTAGGCCCAGCTAAGGCAAAAAATATATCTCCTTTTTTTAATGTTCTTGTATCAATGGAAACTCCAGAAGCGCTCCAATCTGAAGGTCCATGACCGTTTATAATCCCAATAACTTGCTCACCTTTCCATAAAAATTTACTCATATGAAGCCTCAAGAAAATTTTCTACAGTCTTACGGTCTGAAAAAGGGGTGTGAGTATTACCTATAATTTGAGTTTCCTCATGCCCTTTTCCGGCTATTAATAAAATATCATGACTCTTCATTCTTGATAAAGCAAATTCGATGGCCTTAGTCCTATCAAGAATTAATGTGGCTTCTGGACAACCCTTAAGGATTGCATTGGCAATACTCAATGGATCCTCACTTCTAGGATTATCATTTGTGATAATTATTTCATCACAATACTCTTGAGCAACCTGGCCCATTATTGACCTTTTTGATTGATCTCTATCACCCCCACAACCAAAAATAATTATCAACTTTCCCTTATCTTCTCGCTCAATACTTCTTAGCGTACAAGATAAGGCTTCAGGTGTGTGAGCATAATCAATGATGATATTAGAATGATTATTTTTACTTATAGGCTCAAGGCGACCCTGGGCAGGTTTCAATTTTTCTAAAACAGAAAAAACTTCATTATAATTACATCCTGAGGCAATCGCTAATCCGGCTGCTGATAAAATATTTAAGATTTGAAAATAAGCTCTAACATTTAAAGAAAATGAAAAAGTCTCTTTTTGATAAATAATACTAACCTTAATTCCCTCTTTTAACCTCTCAACAGATGTTATATTTATAAATTCAGCACCTTCTCCGATATCAAGAACTTTTTTATTTAATAATTTTAATTTTTTTGAAAAATAACTACCGTATTCATTGTCGACGCATATAACTGAAGGCTTATCACTTGAAAGGATCTCTTCAAAAAGCTTAAATTTAACTTTTAGGTACTCTCCAAATGTTTCATGATAATCCAAATGGTCTAAACTTAAGTTAGTAAAGCAAGCAGAGTTAAAATCAATTGAATCAACTCGACTCTGTTGAATTCCGTGACTCGAAACCTCTAAAGCTAAATGTGAAACACCTGATAATGATAAATCATTTATTAATTTATGTAATTCGATTGGTCCAGGTGTTGTGTTCTCAGTTTTAAAATTAATATCACTTGATTTGACGCCAAGTGTTCCTATTCTTGCGGCATTAATATCCAAAAATCTCCAAATTTGATACAAGAAATCTACTGTAGAAGTTTTCCCATTTGTACCTGTAACACCACAAATAATAGGTGGTGAATTTGGAAAAAATAATTTTGATATTTCAGATAATTTTTTTCTAGGGCTATCATTGATAATAACTGGAATTTTAATATCAGATGTTTCCAATATCTTTTCGGATGTTAAAATTGCTGAAGCGCCTAGTTTAATTGCTTCATTAATAAAATGTACTCCATTCTCTTTAGAGCCATTAATTGCTACAAAAAGATCTCCTTTTTTTACTTTTTTACTATTATCTTGAATACCGGAAATATTAATATCTTTAGGAAGTGAGCTATCAATATGATTTAAATTAATCATTACAGAGTCTCTTTTTTAAATTCACTATAGGTAGAAAGCTCAACTTCTTTTTTTTCATCATACTCAACGTTAAGTATTGGCGCTATTAGTCTAATAATATTTCCAGCTGTAGGCCCAGCATTCCAATAAGAACTATTCCTTTTAACACCCTTATTAATATTTGCCTTTGGTCTCTCAAAGCTCACTAAGATAACATACTGGGGTTCCCATCCAGGAAAAGCGCCAACAAATGCTGTTCTATTTCCACATCCCCCATAAGATCCATTACAAGGTATATCTGCAGTTCCTGTTTTTCCTATTACAGCATATCCAGGAATATCAGCTTGTGCTCCCGAACCATTCTTAACCACCTGTCTCATTGCGTATCGTAATTTTTCACTAACCTCTTCACGAATTATGGAATGCCCTCTTTGATCACGCTCATTCAATGAATACAAAGTTGGCTTTATTCTGTATCCTCCATTTACAATTGATGCCACGCCAGAGGCAAAAGATAAGGGAACAACACCTAGGCCTTGACCAAAAGATATTGTAATCATTGAATTATCTGACCACTTTTCTGGAATTAAAGGCGAACCTGTCTCAAATATTTCAAGAAAGTACTCATCAAGCAGACCGGCTTCTTGAAGAAAAGATTTTTGCTTTGATCTACCAACAATTTGGGCTATTTGAGCCATGCATCTATTTGAAGATCTAACAAGGCATTCAACAGGATTTATTGGTTTAGATGCGTTGTCATTATTGTAATTTTTCAGACATCTGTTAGCTGTTATTTTAATACAAATAGTATCATTAAAAGTATCATTTAGATTGATGCTTTTGTCCTCAAGCGCCATTGCTAAAGTCATGATCTTCATAACGGAACCTAGCTCATAACTACCTTGCATAACTTGATTAAAAGTTGCTTTTTTGAACTCATCCTTAGAATAGTTTTTATTTATGATATTTGGATCAAATGTTGGCAATGATGCCGAAGCAATAATTTCTCCGCTAATTACGTCAATTACTATTCCAAAACCACTATCAGCATTATAAAGATCAATACCTTTTTTTATTTCATCTTCCAAATGAAACTGAACGGTAATATCAATACTTAAATTAATATCCTTTTGAAGTAATTTAGATTTTGGTATAGTTTTTTCAATTCCAGATAAGCCAACCAAATCTCTTCCTGAATAACCAATTACATGAGAAGCTAATTCTTTATTTGTATATATTCTTCTCCAAACTGGGTGGAATTCAACCTCAGCAACTCCAGAATTTAATATATCATAATGCTCAACATCGCTAATATCATCAGCTAACTCTACATAACTTCTCTTTTCTAATTTTTTTACTAACCTCTCTTCATCCCACAAAGGTAGTACAGCCTTAATTAATCTTGCTGTTTCAATTGGATTAACAGGGTTTCTTATGGATGCTCTTTTTGTTCTAACGCTTGTTACCAATAGCTTATTATTTCGGTCAAAAATTTCTGGGACAGGGCTTTTAACCGTTTTGGATACAATACTTCTAGGAATACCTCTGATATCCCCAGGGAATAGCGCCAAAGAAGTGCTCTTTAAAATGAAAAGAGAGAAAATAAAAATAAAAGAGAATTTAGCTAAATGAATTCTTTCTTTGCTAATGTGAGGAGAATTTCTACTTACATAGCTTTCCTGATGACTATTTTTTTCTGATTTAAAGAATACCCCCAAGTCATCCCCTGCAATAATTTTTGTTTTCTTGAGTTTATTTTTAAAAATTTTTCCCATTTATCTTTTTTCTTCTAATTTTATAAATTTTATATTTTTTCCTTTTGCAGGCGAAAGCTTTAAAGTCGATCGATGCTTATCTGATAAAATCTTAAGCCTTGCTGGACTAGTTCTAACAACCCAATCAGTCTTCAAAAGATTTTCTTTATTTTCCTCATGCTGAATAACAGCATTTATATTATTAAGTTTTCTAGTTTGATTTTTTATTTCATGACTAATTATTTGATTAGAAACTATCAGGCTAATAAAAGTTAAAAGCAGGCTATAAACAAATACCTTAAACATCTACCCCACCATACTTCCGATAATTATGATCTGATTTATTGCTAGTTAGCTCTGTTTTATATGCATATCTCAAGCGAGCTGATCGAGCTCTTGGATTATTTTTTATCTCGATATCACTTGGCTTAGTAGCTCTTCTATTTTTATAAAAAAATGGATGGGATAATTCTCCGTTCTTATATTTTTTTTCTGAAGTAGAGTTGTATCTTAAGAAGTTTTTAACAATTCTATCCTCTAAAGAGTGAAACGCAATTACGATCAATTTACCGCCTTCATGCAAGAGTTTTTCTGAGGCAATTAAAGCTCTATATAATTCTTTTAATTCGTCATTTAAAAATATTCTTAACCCCTGAAAGGTTTTTGTTGCAGGATGAATTTTTGAATACTTCCCTCCAATAGATTTTTTGATAATGTCAGATAATTCAAAAGTAGTTTCTATTTTTTTGATTTTCCTTCCTTCAATTATTCCATGAGCAATTCTTCTTGATTTTCTCTCTTCTCCATAACGAAAAATAATATTTGCTAGATCTTTCTCTTGATATTTATTGACTATTTCATATGCAGTTTGACCATCGGCTCCCATCCTCATATCGAGCGGAGCATCAAATCTAAATGAAAAACCTCTTTCAGCATTATCAAGCTGCATTGAGGAAACGCCTAGATCTAAAAATATTGCATTTACTTTTTCTATTCCAAGGTTTGCAATATGATTTTCTATATCGCCAAATTTCCCTTCCACAAGAGAGAGTCTACTGGCATATGACTTGTACTCATCATCGTTCAATGATAGTGCCGATGGATCTCTATCAATTCCTATAACATTACAGTTAGATGTTTTTAAAATTTCACGAGTATGACCTCCTGCACCAAGCGTACAATCTACATAAATTTCATTTTCAGAAGGTTTTAAAATATCAAGAACCTCGTCTAGCATAATTGATTTATGAAGAGGGTTTTGTTCTTTCATCAGTCATCAACCTTTTTGTTTTCCTTGCCTACAGGGGAAGGTCCAATTAAATTTCTATTCTCCAACGCTTTAATTTTTGCTTCTCTTTTAAATTCATTAAAGTCATCGGGATTCCACATTTGAAATTTTCTACCTTGACCAACAAAAATAACTTTCTCACTTAAATTTGCGTGCTCAATAAGAATTTCAGGTAAAGAAATCCTCCCATCTTGGTCATAAGAAAGACTGTAAGTGTCTGCAAATAACGCAGTAGATAAAGCATCTGTCTCTTCTGCAAATAACTGCATTTTCTCAACACTTAATGATATTTGATCAATTAGGTCTTGCCCCCCACCATCAACTGCCTTTGATGTAAATGAAGGAAAAAGATAAACACCTGGATAACCTTGGAATTCTAAAACAGATCTAAAAGGGGCGGGAATAGAAATTCTTCCCTTAGAATCTATTTTATTAATTGCGCTGGACATAAAAATTTTCAAAGTAAAGTTCCTTTATTCAATTTAAGCAAAGCGATACCCAAATTTTATTAGCTAAGACCTATATGAATTATCATGGGATATTATGGGAGTCAATGGGAAAAAGAATTAAAAAGTTAATAATATCTTATAACGCATTGAAAAAATTATATATAATTTTAAAAAATTGTCAGATGGTCTATAAGCCGGGTTCTGTCCTTGTTAAAGGTGATGACCATTCATCTGGAATATACGTTACCGCATATCTCTAGCAACCTACCCGAATAACTAGAACGAGAAATTCCTGGTATAACCAGCGTTATTCCTATTTGGTCTTGCTCCCGGTGGGGTTTACCCTGCCATACATGTTACCATATACGCGGTGCGCTCTTACCGCACCTTTTCACCCTTACCATAAAGGCGGTTTATTTTCTGTGGCACTTTCCCTAAGGTCACCCTCGCCGGGAGTTACCCGGCACCGTGTCTCATGGAGCCCGGACTTTCCTCTCCTAAAAAGCGATCATCCAACCATCTGACATTTTTTTTCTATTTAAAAAAGTATTACAGGTCAAGAACTTATGAATTTTTTATGCTTTTGCACTAGGTCTATCTGATAGCATTTGATAGTAAGTCTTAAGATTATGACAATTATCTGGAATATTAATTTTTGGCCATTTAGCAAATTCAAAGCAAGTTAGGGCTGTGACATCAGCCAAGGTATATCTATTGAGACAAATGAAATTTTTTCCCTCTAGTTGTTTATCCAACCAATTATAAAAACTTAGTATACGAGGCTTATTTGCTTCAGACCATTCAGTTACTTGATTTTCAAGATGCGCCATAGCCGGGTGGCCGTGCCTAAACACCGCTGCAATTGGCATCATCAAAAGAAGCTCCAAACGTCTTTGCCACATTTCAATTTGTGCAATTTCTTTTGGATCTAACCCCATCAAGTTTGGTTCGGGATGAAGAGCTTCAAGATATCTGCAGATAGCAATAGACTCTGTAATAAAACTTCCGTCATTCAGCTCCAAAGCAGGAACCTGAGAAAGTGGGCTTATTTTTTTATACTCATCAGTTTTATGTTCACTCTTCATTATATCAATAGATTTCATTGGCATATCTATACCTTTTTCAGAAAGATATATCCTTACACGACGAGCATTTGGAGCGCCCCCCCCATCAAAAAAAAGCATAATTTCACCTTTTGAAAAAACTTATTAATAAACTTGATGACATTGTATCTTTAATTGTTAATTTAACCATTAAATATTTAATAATAAATAGTAAAGGTACGGAGAACAAAATGACCATTGATTTCAAAGATAAAGTAGCAATTGTAACAGGTGCAGGAGGCGGTCTTGGAAAATGTCATGCATTAGAGCTAGCCAAAAGAGGTGCAAAACTTATTATTAATGATCTTGGTGGATCAGTAGATGGTTCAGGTGGGTCGTCAGAATCCGCAAATCAAGTCGTCAAAGAAATTAAAGAGTTAGGCGGGGAGGCTATACCAAACGGCTCTTCCGTTACAGATGATAAAGGCGTTAAATTAATGGTTGATCAAGCAATTGATGAGTATGGTCGTATTGATATTTTAATTAATAATGCCGGTATACTAATTGACAAATCTTTTTCAAAAATGGGAATTGATGATTTTAAAAAAGTTCTAGAAGTTCATCTAATTGGATCAGTCAAACCCACAAAGGCAGTCTGGGAAATTATGAAAGAACAAAATTATGGAAGAATACTTGTTACATCGTCCTCATCTGGTCTTTATGGCAACTTTGGTCAAACAAATTATGGCTCAGCTAAATTAGGTTTAGTAGGATTTATGAATACACTCAAGCTTGAAGGACAAAAATACAATGTGCATTGTAACGCATTGACTCCAGTTGCTTATACAAGAATGACTTCAAATTTAATGCCCCCAGAAGCCGAACAACTATTAACACCAGAAAGTGTAACACCGGCAGCTATATATTTAGTTTCTGAAAATGCACCGAACGGAACCATTCTTTGCGCGGGAGCGGGAGTATATTCAGTATCAAAAATTATGGAATCCGATGGATTAAGCCTAGGACTAGACGCAAAAGCTGAGGATATCCTTGAAAATTGGGATAAAATTTCTGATTTTTCTAAAGCAAAGGCATTTAATTCAGGTGGTGAACAAACAGCCAAAGTTTTTGAAAAAGCCATGGAGACAATTAGTAAGTAATTGTAAGTCTTATGAAGGAAAATAAATTCAAAATTCAAAATTATTTAGAATCTCCAAAAATTTCTGAATTTGGATTTAGAGAGTATGATGCTAGATGGCTTTATCCAGACCAAATAAATTTAAGTGGTATAAAAAAAATTGGTTCTAGCTTAGGCGTCTTAATGTCTGACGAAAAAATTCCTCCAAAGATAATTGTAGGCCATGATTATAGGTCTTATTCAGAAGAGGTAAAAGAAGCACTTATCTCAGGATTATTACTGTCTGGTATAGATGTATACGATATTGGCCTCACTGTATCGCCTGGCGCATATTTTTCTCAGTTTTATCTAGGGTGCAAGTCTGTGGCTATGGTTACCGCAAGTCATAATAAAAATGGATGGACTGGTTTTAAGATGGGCATCGATAGACCGCTGACGTTTGGGCCAGATCTTATGAAAAAACTAAAAGAAATAAGCTTAGATAAAGAAGTATTAGAAAAAACTGAAGGAAAATATAAGTATATTAATGGAATTAATGAAGAATACATAAGAGATCTAACAAAGAATATAAAAATTAAAAGAAAAATTAAAGCAGTTGTTGCTTGTGGAAATGGAACTTCTGGTATTTTTGCTCCCGAGGTTTTAGAGAAAATAGGAGTTGAAGTTATTAAACTTCATTGCGACTTAGATTATAATTTCCCATTTTATAATCCAAACCCTGAAGATCTAGTTATGCTAAAGGATCTTAGCAAAGAGGTTACTAGAAATAATGCAGATATTGGTTTTGCATTTGATGGTGATGGAGACAGGTGCGGTTATGTTGATAATAATGGGATAGAAATTTATTCAGATATAATGGGAGTTTTGCTTGCAAGAAGCTTATCAAGCTCATACAAAAATTCAAAGTTTGTTGTTGATGTAAAATCAACTGGATTATATAGCTCAGATAAAGAATTAAAATCTAATAATGCTTCTGTAAAATTTTGGAAAACAGGACATAGCTATATTAAACAAAAAACTTTAGAATTAAATGCTCTAGCAGGATTTGAGAGGTCTGGTCATTACTTTTTTAACAGCCCTATTGGCAGAGGTTATGATGATGCTTGTCTATCTGCTATTGAAGTATGTAAACTTTTAGATAAAAATTTTGATAAAAGTATTTCTGATTTAAAAATGGAGCTGCCCAAAACATATAATTCACCAACTATGTCACCAGAATGTCCAGACGACAAAAAATATAAGATAGTAGAAGATATTACAAAGATTATTGAAGGGAAATCTAAAAATAATACAAATATTGGTGGTCAAAAGATTGCTTCTATTCTCAAGGTCAACGGAGTAAGGTTTACCTTAGAAGACGGAAGCTGGGGTTTGGTAAGGGCCTCATCAAATACTCCAAATCTTGTTGTTGTATGTGAGAGTCAAACATCTGAAGATATTTTAAAAAAAATATTTCAATTTATAGATAAAATTTTAAAAGAATTTAAAGATATTGGACCATACGACCAATCTATCTAAAATATTTCTAAAAACATCCTTATGGATGTAAATAATAAAAAGATTGCAAAAATATTTGATAGTACTTTTTTATTTAAACTATGGGCTGATCTAGCACCTATTGGGGCTGCGAAAGTTGAGATAGGGGCAATTAAAATTAAACCAATCAAATTAACATATCCCAAAGATCCGGGAGGAAGACCTTCAACTCTTAATCCTGTAACTATAAAGAATAATGTTCCAGGAATAGCTAAATAAAAACCAAGGCCTGCAGCGGTTCCGACAGCCTTATGAATTGAATTTCCGTATAACGTCATAAGACTTACATTAAAAGTCCCACCTCCAATTCCAAGCATTGCTGACAATGTTCCGACTGACAAAGGTATAGTCTGACCTAAAATACCTTTTGGAATAGAATCTCCTAATTTAAAATTTTCTTTACTAATAAATAGGTTGATAGAGACCAGAAAGGCAATTACTGCAAAAATTAATGTTAGCCAAAATCCAGAAATCATACCTGCAATATTAGCACCAATTATAGAGCCAATTACTGTGGGCAATAACCAAAGTTTTAGCGTAGCCGCATCTACTCCATCGTTTGCCTTATGAGATTGATAAGATCTCCAGCCTGTTGGAATTATAACGGCCAATGAAGTAGCAACAGAAATATGCATAACAATGTCTTGAGAAACGCCAACTAATGATAGGAAGTAATAAAGGACTGGAACTATAACTATTCCACCTCCAACCCCCAAAAGGCCGGCCATATATCCAGAAATAAAACCCGATAAGGAAATAATTAAAGCAAAAGGTAGCAAAGAGAGTATCTCATCACCCATTAAGCTGCCTCATTTTGAGCTTCCACCACTAAATTTATAGCTTCAGATAGAACCCTAGGGTCTTCTCTTCTTCTCGGAGCTTCATGGCTTAGATAGCTTCTCCATATTTTTGCACCACGGCAACCATGAAAAAGACCTAACATATTATTTGTAGTTATATTTATGGGAACACCTTTTTTAACACAGACCTCAAGATAATGAACCATCTCTTCCGCAATCTTAAATCTTGAAGGCATTATTTTATTATCCCCATAAAATATCTTATCAACATCAATAATAGAGTAAGGATTTTCCATAACCGCCCTACCAATCATAACTCCGTCCAGCTCAATACCTTTTGATGCGGATATTTCGTTTTTAGCGATGTAGGGAGTCATAAGGCCGCCATTTAAAATTATATTCAACTCTGGCCATCTTCTTTTTATCATTCGAACCATATCGTAGTCTAGCGGGGGAATCTCTCTATTTTGTTTAGGGTCTAAACCTTCAAGCATTGCTTTACGGGCATGTATAATAAAGGTTGAAACGCCTGATTTAACTAATGTCTCAATAAACTCAGGCAACATCTCGTCTGGATTATAGTCATCTATACCAATTCTACATTTAATTGTTACCGGTATCTTGACCTTTTCTTTAATTCGTTCGACACACTCTGCAACAAGACCAGGGTCAGCCATAAGGCAAGCTCCAAAATTACCAGCTTGAACTCTTTTTGATGGGCACCCAATATTTAAGTTAATCTCATCGTAGCCATACTGCTCGCCAATAACTGCTGCATTTGCTAATAAAACAGGCTCTGATCCAGCAAGTTGAAGCGCAACAGGATGTTCTACTTCATCAAAACCTAATAAGAAATCTTTGTCACCATGGGTAATAGCATCCGCAACAATCATTTCGGTATAAAGCCTTGAATGTTGAGAAAATTTTCTAAAGAAAAAACGACAATGTCTATTCGTTACATCAATCATTGGTGCAACACAAAATCTATGTGACATAAAGGTAATCCTTTCAGCTTCTTATATTATTTTTTCTTTTAAAAAATCAAATTAAAAAAAATATTTTTATTAAACGCAGTATATATTGTATTTCTTGTATAAATAATACTAATTCATACTATTAATTAAGAAAAATAAAATATCTGTAATATAAAATTTATATAAATTAATTAATGTGCCAATATATTTTTAAAAAAATGTCTGTATAAATTCAGGGGATCCCAATGAAATACACCAAGCAATTAATCAAGCTGTCTCTTTTAGTATCTTTTGCCTTCTTAGCATTTACAATAAATTCTTCGAATGTTTTAGCTGAACAAACAACTGGAGTCATTCGAGGCTCTGTCGTTGATGATTCGGGCAACCCTGTTTCAGGTGCATCTGTTCAGATAGTTCATGTTCCATCTGGAAGTAAATCTTCTACCTCATCAGGTAATACAGGTGCTTTTTATTCACGTGGGCTTAGATTAGGAGGACCATTTAAAGTTGTAGTTACAAAGTCAGGTGACTCTTCCTCCCAGGTAAATATTTATACCACTCTTGGTAGCGAATCTAATGTTTACTTTAAGCTTGGTGGTAGCGAGGTAGATGAAATTGTTGTTACCGCTAAATCAATCGACTTTAATAGCCTAGGTGTCGGTCCAGGATCTACATTTACTGCTGAAGATATTTCTAAATTTGCATCAATTGATCGAGATATAAAAGATATCGCTAAGCTAGATCCTTTTGTGACTGTTAGCACTGATGGTGATTTATCATTTGCCGGAGGAATGCCAAGGCTTGTTGGTTTTATTATCGATGGAATTAGTGCTGGTGATTCCTATGGACTTGGAGACAATAAAACATATCCAACAAATAGAATGCCGATATCTATGGATCTTATTGATCAAGTTTCAGTCAAACTAGCAAACTATGATGCCGAATTAGGAGAAGCTTCAAGTGGTAATATTGTTTTAACAACTAAAGCAGGTACAAATCAATTTCATGGATCATTAACATTTGAATCAACTCAAGAGGCTGGTGATGAGCCCTTTGGTGAAAAATCCGATAACCCTAAACCAGATCAAAAACTTTTCTCAGCAACTCTTAATGGTCCTATTATTGAGGATAAGCTCTTTTTTTCTCTTGGTGTTGAAAGCTATGAAGGATCAAGCCCTGTATCGATGTTGGCCTTAGAATCTGGCCTAGTAACTACCGCAGAGGCAGATAGTGTTATTGCTGCAGCAAAAAGTGTAATTGGTTATGATGCTGGATCATACAATAAAGCAGCAGAAGAAGAGGAAGAAAAAATCTTTTTAAGATTAGATGCGAATATTTCAGACACTCAAACGCTGACAGCAAGATATATCTATGTTGATGGCTTTACCGAGCGTCAATATTGGAATCGTTCTTTTGGACTTCCACTTTCCAGTGATTGGTACAGTATAAATAAAGAATTTGAAACCATAAATTTTGAATTAAATTCTGATTGGAATGATAATTTTTCCACTAAAATAATGTTTGCGGATACCGATGTTACGAATTTGAATACCCCCGTTGGTTCAACTTCCATTGGTGAAGTTGGAATTAGAGTTCCTTCTGGAGGTACGGTGTTTTTTGGACCTGATCAATATAGACATGCCAACGAAATTATAACAAATAGAAAGCAATTTGAAGTTACTGGATATTACGATGTAGGAAATCATAGTTTCACCCTTGGTTATAAAAGTATTGAAAATGATATGTTTAATATGTTTTCAAGAAATAGCCTTGGTGAGTATGACTATAATTCAGTTGAAGATTTTGTTGCCGGTAATTTAAGAGAATTAGATTATAGAAATGCTGCATCAAATAATCCTAGGGATGCAGCGGCTCGTTTTAATACAGATTATACTATAATTTATTTCCAAGATACTTGGAATATTTCACCTGATCTAACAGCAAGACTTGGTTTCCGTTATGAGGAAATTAGTCAAGATAGTGCTCCGGAAAAAAATACATTTTGGTTTAACTGGACTGGTGATGCATCAGCTCCTCCTGAAAATGATGTGAACTTAGATGGCGAAGATATTTTAATGCCAAGATTTTCATTAGACTGGCAGGCAAAGGATAATTTATTAGTAACATTTGGGTGGGGTGAATTTAGTGGTAACCTTCCTCCAGTTTGGTTTGGAGGTCCTTATAATGATAATGGTCTTCGTTTGCCTGGAAATAAGCTTAAAAATGCTACAGGTGTTTTTCCCGGTGAGGCAGCAATTTCTCAAGTTTTAAATGAAGCTGGGGATACGGGTGGTTACACTAATATGATGGATAAAGATTTTGGTATTCCATCAATTACCAAAATGAGCATAGGTTTAGTTGCAGACCTTGATTCAGGCTATACCATAAGAGCTAACTTTGTTCATATGGAAGAAGAAGATCCCGTCGGTGCTTATATCGGAGGATGCGATCCAAAAGGTAATGCATTAGCTGATAACAGACCTTTGTATGGTGGATGTAGTTATGTAGGTTACTTAACAACATTTAAAAATATTGAGCCTGAGACCAATGTGCTGGGCGTATCAGTAGAAAAATCTTTTGATAATGGTATTGATTTATATCTAGGCTATGCACACACAGATAGAGAAATGGCTCATATGATGACAAGTTCTATAATTTTTTCAAGTGCTGTAAGAATGCCTATTTTTGATCACCTTACTCCCGTTAATAGTCCATCACATTATGAAGTTGAGCATTCTTTTGACTATGCGGTAACCTGGACAGGTAATGTTTTTGGAGATCTTGAAACAACTATTGGTATTAATGGGTTTAGGCAATCTGGAAATCCTTATAGTTATACATATCGAGGTGATATGTCAGGTTACAGAACTGATGGGGAGAATATAGAAATTCTATATATTCCAAAGGTTAATGATCCTAATGTCCTATACGGAGATGATTTTGATGCAGCAGCATTTGAACAATTTCTAACTGACTCGGGTCTTTCAGCTTACAGAGGATCAGTGGTACCAAGAAATAGCTTTAATGGACCGTGGGAAGGAACATTTGATTTAAGAATTGCACAAGAAATTCCTTCAGGAAATATTTCTGGGAAAGCAATAATTTACTTTGATATTGAAAATGTTCTAAATCTCCTTAATTCAGATTGGGGTGGATTTGAAAACTATAATGGTGGAGGAACAACCAATACAAGAGGGATAGTTGAGGCTGAGGTAGATGATCAAGGTAGATATATATACAATAAATTTAAAGTATCTGATCAAAACCCTATCCAAAAAATAGATAAATCAGTTTGGCAAATTAAGGTTGGTGTTAAATATCAATTTTAATATTAGGTAAGTATATTTTAGAAAAGGGCGCTATTAATTTGCGCCCTTTTTTTGTATATCTTAAAAATGAAACATAAAAAAAATGATAGTGTAGACCGTCGGTCATTTATTATTGGAAGTGGAATTATACTTCTTTCATCTTTTCCTGTGATGAATCAATTAAACACCAAAGAAAAAAAAACGAAGATTGCATTTGGGTCATGTATATCTCAGGATGAAGAGCAGCCTATTTGGAATAGTATAATTGATGAAAATTCTGATATGTTCATATTCATGGGGGATAATGTTTATGGTGATAATAAATATAATGGAAAAACTGAAAAATTAAAAAAAGCCTATAAAAAACAAAAAAAGAAAATACCCTTCGATCAACTAAAGCAA
>Ga0209709_10000411_pt1 | contig 40742 bp, 23 predicted proteins | sample ArcticOcean_MG_C_2_FD_187435 | JGI IMG/M metagenome (GOLD analysis project Ga0209709, IMG submission 187435) | Marine microbial communities from western Arctic Ocean - ArcticOcean_MG_CB4_136 (SPAdes) (version 2) | ecosystem: Environmental > Aquatic > Marine > Oceanic | place: Arctic Ocean... | reverse complement strand
TTGTTCTCACACGCATCTGTAAGAAGAAAGCTACTATCATCATCAATCCACATAGATGAAATGCTGTTGCCGCAGAAACCCAACCAGTACCGTTTACGGTCGCATCCCAAACCAATCCGCCAGTTAGCGGCCCAAGTATTCGACCAAATGCACCAAACGATTCCTGTGCACCCATAACCAAACCGAGATCAGCACCCTCTTCCTTAGCCATTTGGGTAAGGATCGCTGCATATGAGGGCTGGAATAGACCATTACCCGCTGAAATCAAAATAACTACAACAATCAGTGCTAACCAAGGTGAATGCGAAGGAACATGTGGGATCAACGATAGACCTAGTCCACAGACCAATATTCCGACTCGGAGGAGATTTCTCGAGCCAAATCTCTTAGTCAACTTACCGATTAAGAACCCTTGGATGATGATTCCGTTTAGACCGATAACTGCAAACACACGCCCATTATCTGCTTCAGAAAAACCTAGACCTCCTTCGGCTGGTGACATTTCGGTAAAGAGGATGAAAACTGCATGCATTATGGTAAAGCCATAGATGAAAAACATTCCAACCCAAATCATCGAACCGATATTTGGCATTTTAATGACTTTCAAAGAATCACCGAACATGCCTTTCAAGATCAATAATGGATTACGTGCGTCGACTTTTACTCGATCTTCAGCCGGAAGTGATTCAGGTAATTTGAACATCGCTAATATCAGGGACAGTGTTGAGAGTATCGAGGCTGCTAAACAAGGCAACAGGTAAGGATGGACGTCGAAAATGGTACCGTTAAAGAGATCCCAACGCTGGGCAGGAGAGGATAATTCTCCACCGAGGAATGGGCCTATTGTAAAACCAAGGCCAAAAGCGGCACCGATTAACCCCATCCTCTTTGCCATTGATTCTGAATCTGAAATATCACCGATGAAGGCTTTTGCAACCGCAATATTAGCATTGAAGGCACCTGCAAGGAACCTTGCTGTAAATGCCATCCAAAGAGATGAAGAAAGTCCGAATATAGTGAAAAAGACAGTGTTTCCCACCAACCCTGTCATCAATACCGGTCTGCGACCAATACGATCTGAGAGAGCGCCCCAAAATGGAGAGAAGAGAAATTGGGCTGCTGAATATCCAGCCATCATCAGTGCGATCCAGAAACCGATTTCTAAGACTCCTTCCATAGATGCTAAATCATCTATAAAGAAGGTCAAAAAGGGTATTACTATGCCAAAACCAATCATGTCAATCATGACGACGAGAAATAGAACTGAAAGTGCCCCAGAACGATTCTCTGAGGACATGAGCAATCCTCATGCCTACGCTACATGAATGCTATTCATGAAAGTCGAGTTGAAGGTGCAAGGTCACTGGAGACCTCAGGTGTCAAACGATCGATAATATCGGTTAGACGTTGGACCAAACTCTTCTTCAAATCACCACGGATAAGGGCGTACTCCATCACTTCGTCAAGAGTATCGACTGCGACGACTTCGACCACACCTTCCCATTCGGTATCTAGCATTACATCCTGCATATTTGCCCTGGGAATAACTACGGTCTTTATTCCCGATCTTGCTGCTGCTTCAATTTTCGCTGTAACACCACCGATAGGCAAAACCTCTCCTCTGACGGAAAGACTACCGGTCATCGCCAAGTCTTGGCGAATTGGAATATTTTCAAGTGCAGAGATAACAGCAGTAGCGATGGTAATAGATGCTGAATCACCATCAACACCGTGGGTGTCTACGAATTGGATGTGAATATCATAATCACTGACATTCTTGCCAGTCAACTTCTTGACTACTGCACTGACATTAGTTACGCTCTCCTTAGCAAGGTCAGAAAGACCACCGGTTGCAAAGACTTGGCCACCGCTTGATTGCGATGGAGTAACCAAGGCTTCAACGGGTAGCATAATACCACTATAATCAGATAATCCTGAATCTGCACCTAATACCGCTAAGCCATTAACTCGGCCACAGCGTTCACCTGAATTAACTATCAATGAATATTCTTGACGGCGCTCAATCATCCGGTCTGCCACTTGTTGTTCAAGGGGTTTAGCAATAGATCGAGCGGCCAATACGTGCTTTGCAGAGGTTAGGACAGAGCCATCTTCGCAAGCCATATCACCTGCGATTCGGACCAGTCCACCCAATTCTCTCAAGCGAAGGCTTAGTTTTCCTCTTCGCCCAGATCTTCTTTGTGCCTCACGCAAGATTAGTGCTACTCCTGAGCGGTCAAAATGAGGAATATGACGAGAAGTTCCTGAATCACGACGTACCTCTTGAGAGATGAAACGAATCATTCGCTTACGATTTGCCGCAGTATCAGGCATTACTGAATTAACATAAACCTCATAGCCATATCCTCTAATTCTGCTACGAAGTGCGGGGTGCATACCTTGAATCGCATCGAGATTACCGGCTGCAATCAATATGAAATCACAAGGAACTGGTTCAGATTTGGTAAGAGCGCCACTACTCCTCTCAGAACGGCCCGAGATTGGAAATGCTCTCTCCTGCATTGCGGTTAGCAATGCTTGTTGTTCTTCTAAACGTAGAAGATTGATCTCATCTATGAATAATACTCCCCCATTAGCACGATGAATGGCTCCGGGTTCGACACGGTCATGAGCAGGGGTTTCCATACCGCCACTCTGGAAAGGGTCGTGGCGAACATCACCGAGCAGGGCTCCTGAAAGTGTAGCCGTTGCATCGACAAAGGGTGGTAAATCGGAGGTATCATGCTTCACGAGTACCTTGGGAATACGAGCTTCGTCCGCACCGCCCATACGTGAGCGTAAGAACATATAACCGAACATAAGTAATAGCATTCCAAATAATAAGGTCAGAATATCTCCTGATTGTAAAGCAACTACTGCTAGGAGAAAAGCGATTGCTACAAAGCCGATCATCAGCATTTTTTGGCTCTTTTCCTTCTGAATCCTTATGGCTTCTTTCTGAGCCTTGACGATTCTATCGCCTCTGCCTGCTGGAACTGTCCTAACCCGTGGTTCGTTCTCATCATCTTCATTGGGATAGCAGAGAACATCTGCAAGAGTATCCTTGGGAAGAAGTTCAGTCATAGAACGTGCAAGCATCGACTTTCCAGTCCCAGGATCGCCTATCATCATCATGTGACGTCGTTGTTCAGCAGCCTTACGAATTACCGAACTCGCAGCAATCTGTCCAATAACTTGGTCGACTAAACGCTCAGGTACAGGAACATCCTCCGTTGATTCAAATTCAACATCATCGATCCATTCATCGATTGGAATTTTCAAAACCTCATCCGAGGCATTTGCTTCAGTTGTCCAGAAGGTGATTACCTCTTCCTCAGCATCATCTGTATCAATATCAAGGTCTTCTTCGACCTTGGATGTGACATCATCTTCCTCTGACACAGTAATTACCTGACCCTTGCTTCCCTATCACCGTTTGCATTACGGCACAGGTATTTGCATACCCATTCATTGTCCAGTTTGCTCAAGATAAGTGTGCCCATAGTGGGACCACTGTTCCATTGTCCAACCAGCTGGTAAGCCACTTGCTGGGAGAGGAGGCATACCTGGTTGCGTTGGAACTGCAAGTGTAACAATAGGTTGAGCCACAGGTGGTTGTGCGTATTGTTGTTGGAATAATTGCTCTGCTCCGCCATACATAGAATTGGCGACCATATCAGTTGCTGGGACTGCTTGGTTCCAATCCTCACCAACGATTTCGGGCTTATTTCCACGCATGAATAACAACCCTCCTAGAAGGCCAAAGATTAGGACCAAGCCAATAATACCGAGTAACAAAGTGAGATCACCGTCGGCAGCTAGTCCGCTCTCAGTTCCAGATGCGACTGAATCTCCACACATACCTGTTTGACACGCCTCGATAATATCCGCTTCTGCTTTAGCAATCTCAACCTCTGAGGCATCACTTTCCTTTAGAGCATCTAGTTCTGCTTGTAATGCCGCAAGTTTAGCAGCAAATTCTTCAGCACTCATCTCAGCATAGGACATTGGATGTTCCTCGACATACCATTCGACATACTCCGAAGATTGCCACTCAATACCTTCTGAATCAACAGCTGATACCTTTCCTAATTTAATTTGGTCATGGAATCGTAATTCTCCGCCTTCCATTCCTTCGAATGGTGAGAAAGTCCAGCCCGATGCCTTATCTTTCATCTCATGTTCTACAACATTGTATAGACGGCATGTCTCAGTATCAGCATTGCATAATTGCCAACTGCTTTCGATACTGATGAAAGTCGCACCATCTTCTGATAGAGCAAGCATTAATTCCAGTTCATCACCGACAAGGTAATCATTAATGCTCAACTTCACCATAGACCCATCTTCTTTAGAGACAGTCAAGGCCCTGTGATCTATGACCTCTACCTCGAAAGTGTAGACATTCTTTCCGTTAAGGCCAAAGTCATCTATTTCTACGGTTACGGTCTTTATCCCCTTTTCATTCCACTTCAAGGTCATTATGTGACCAATATTGGTATATGTTAATGCTGTAACATCATCAGTGCTTGCTCTTACGAATACCGATTCAATATCTCCATCGACATCTGAAATAATTTCATCGAAGTTGATTGTCTTCTCTTGACCAACTTGAAGAACCATCATAGTGAGGCCAGTCAAATCGACTCTAGGAGCATCATTTACAGGAGTTATTTCCACAGTGATTGTTTGATCTGCAGATTGTAAACCGTCACTTGCTCTGATTGTGAAGGTTGAATAACCGTTAACATCAATATCTATTAGTGAAGTTTGATAGCTAAGCATAAATCCTTCTAGCGAAGCAGTCATTACACTATCATCTGAGTTTTCTATCAGTGCCAGAGTCAAACCTGAAGCACTGATTGAATTACCATCTTGATCTGTATCTGAGAGATAGTTTTCCAGATTTAGTTGTCCAGATGAACCTTCATCAACAAAGAGACGATTGATTGTGTCCCATCGTGGTTGGCCATTTTCAATGATATTGAATAATAGCGTGCTATAGGAGGTATCCTCACCATCGAATACCGAGATTTCTATTCCGGTTTGTATTGGTTCGCCGTCAATCATCTGAATAGAATCAAAGTAGACCTCTATTTCTTCTGTATCTGGATACCATCCTACAAAGGCATCATGAGTACTAGATACTGTCAACCCACTGATATCACCAGGGGATTCTGCATCACTTATGTGCTCAGACATACTGACTTTTCTACTAGTTTGTACCTTTACCGTGATTGGGTCTTGGCTTACCAAAGGAAATGAGTTCATTATTGCAAAGGCTTCATCATTAACAACCCAAGGACTTTCCTGTCCTCTTCCATCCATTGCTTTAGAACGGAGATCATAATCACCACTACTCAGCATAATATCTGGCTGAATCAGGAAGCTACGGTATTCGTTAGTCTCGCCTGGGAACATTAAGTCGCCATTTGGAGATGAGTATTGACTATCCCACAGGTTTTGCCCTGTTGGGCTGATTTCTATATCGAAAGTAATGGTTGACAGATCTAAATCAACGCCATCGGTAATCTGTGCTCTTGCCTCGACATAGAAATCGACACCACGGTCAATCTCTAAATCTCCAGTTACTTGGGGTTCCTTGGAGATTGGGGCATTATCATAAAGCATTGAATCAGATTTGACATTGTTTAAGGAAATCATATCTTTGACTAGTCCTGTTAATCTAACCTTGATAGTCGTGTCCCAGTTGGTAACTGGAACACTACTTGTATCCAATTGTGCGCTAATCTGTTGACTAGAGCCGGAATTAGGGAAATTATTCAGAGTAATAGGCGAACCAAACTCTACTTCAGTAGTTCCGTCGATATAGTAGAATTGTGCACTACCTCCATCGGAATATGCATTCAGGCCATTGTTGACAACTGTAGCTTGAACATTGATAACATCGTTAGTGACATATCCTTTGTCAGCAGAAGGATTGTCGAAAACAATCTCGGAAATACCGACATCGATTAGTGGAACCATACTCGAATCTGCTGCTGTGTAGACATTTCTGTAACCGCTGTGATCTCCATCCTGCAGAGTTGCAATGGTAAGGAAATTGTCTTCAGCACTGTGTCCGCCACCAGCACGAACAGTGGAAATTGGCACGGTCCAAGTATGGGACACAGGTGTTCCACTACTCAAAGTGAAAGATTCAAATCCACTTGCAGCACCATTCAGTAGCCACTTTTTCCACACGTGGTGTGGATTGGGGTTACCATTCACAGTATAGGTTTCAGGACTGGTATCCTCAGCAACTGCAGCATAGAGCCAAACTGTCTTTGTGCCAGCACCGTTGTAGACTGCGGTAATCTCTATTTCCATGTCGTTGCCATTTGCGTATTGAGCAACTTCGAGATCGAATTGTGCAGCGGAGGCATCCATACCGCCACCACTAGTGTAATATGAGTCGTAATTCTGACCGCCAGCGGTGTAATAATTGCCTTGATCGGCATCGCCAAAGGTCACAACAGGAATGCCACCGGTATAGCCAGGGGCGTTTTGGATGTGCTCATTTCTATTGATTGGTGCATCACTTGGCCAACCGGTTGATTGTGATTCCCAAAAGGAGATGTAAGTGAAGTCGCCACCTCTACCTCCGTTTGTATCGATCAAATTAGCTAAGTTACTCGAAGTGGTTGTGCAGGGAGGGCACCAATGTGCTCCAATATATTCAGCAAATACCGCATGACCAGGTGAAACTGCATAATTTTGGTTTACTTCTTCAGAAAGTTGGGTATTCTCACTAGGGCTATCAATAGCAACCATGGAGCTGAAAATACTCAAAATCATCAACAAAACAAGAGTGGATGCTGCTGTACGTATAGACTTCATGGGCTACCCTTTTATCATTAAGTATATGAACATACGTGACCCACGATTCCCATCCCCCTTTAGGGGGGATGTATAAGACTCAGACAATCTTCATCAAGAAGCACCCCAAGCCTTCACCATGTCAGATTGGGTTGTCCTCGGAGAAGACGAGAGAATTCACATGGTAGAATTGGTTGATTCAACCCTCCGTATAAAAGGATTAGGAGTCTTTAATCCGAAGTTGATTCTCAGTGAAATTGAGGTCGGAGAAGAAGTGTTAATCGGCCAAAAATATCTCACAAGAATGCCGGCGAGGTTACCCGAATTGATCAAGGGAATGCAACGGAGAGCGCAGACCATCTCAGCCAAGGATGCCGGTGCACTAATTTCCCGCATGGGTATCGGACCAGGAGACTGTGTTCTCGATGCGGGATTAGGTTCAGCAGGACTATCACTACATTTGGCAAGAGTGATGGGGAATAGCGGACATCTACTAACTATTGAGCCCAGAGAAGAACATGCTGAAGTAGGTTTAGCGAATCTAGCGCGGGCTGCTGATTGTTTTCCTGAATTCCCACAACACGACCACTGTGAGGGTTTGGTCGATGAAGTCGTGGGAAATACCGGTTTGGAATTCGATGCTGTAATACTCGACATGGCAGATCACAGTGCTGCAATTAATGCATGTGCTCCTATGCTGAAATTTGGTGCTCGTCTTGCTTGCTATGCTCCAAACACATCGCAACTAGAGTCATGTTGGCAAACTTGTATTGACGTCGGTTTAAACGTTGAATGGGCTGCTGAAATCATCGAGCGACCTTGGGGTAGAGCAAGCAAAGGTGGCGTTCGTCCGACAAAAGGTGCATTCGGTCACACCGCATTCTTGCTGATAGCGATAAAGAATTGATCAATCGGTTACTCTAATCTTTCCGTCACAGGAAGGACAGGTGAAACGGAAAGGTGCTTCTGCCCCTCTAGGAACCCCTAGTTTCTCATCACACTTTGGACAATTTATCTTACGCTCCTCATCCATTCTCACCTCGTTTGGACCGAGTAGGCTATCCAGCGCAGGTACGTCTGCGCTGGTTGCGGGTTCAATCTCTAATTCTTCGAATGGACCTACTAAAACCCTCTTTTTCTTTGTCATTCGCATTACAATTAATAGAAGTAGCGCAACTATCCACCCGCTTGAAATAGCTGTGATTCCAGATTGATTATCGAGTTCAAAACCAAGTGGAAGCGCTAGACCAGTCGGTGGCTTTGCTGCCTCGGTAGCAGTGATGGTAAAAGTACTGGATTCGTCGTTGACGGTTGATCCCTCAATACTACTTACAGCCCTGATATTCAACTCTGCAGCAAAACCATCACTACCAGTAGTGAATAATAATAACACGAATTCTTGACAAGCTCCTGCTGGCAAGGAATAGGTTTGAATCACGTCATCAGAACCAACGTTTCGCCAATTCTGTTCAAAACGAGCGGTGTTCTGACCTTCTAATTCCAACCGCCCATCGATTGCAGCATTGGCTTGATTACAGACTTTAACGTCAAATGTCACATCATCAGAAATTGCAATTGTATCTGCATCGCGGTCCATTTCTACCGTCACAATACCACTATTACTCCAAGAGGCGAGTATTTTGTAGACTTCGCCTTCTTCCACTACTTTATCGGTTCTGGCTGAACTGGTCGCTCTAAATGTCAACTCCTGCAGTGAAGCCACTGAATCATCGGGAATTAGACAAGACCATGGCAAGGGTGCGGATGATGCACTTGCAGCCAAGCTAATCGATTCGATTAAACCGCAATCTATACCGACGGTTGTGATAGTCAAAGTATCCAATGAATTACCAATATTGGTGACTATCACGCTTCCATGTATTGACTCACCAGGCAATGCTTCATCCACGGTTGGAAGAACTGTAATCAACATATTAGCCAGATGAGGCACAATATCTATTTCCAATGAATCCATCACTTGTGAATCGGCCGTACTGGTCACTGTAATAGTCAATGATTCGCCACCGGCAGAGGCCCCAGATGCTGTTTCGCGTATCGTCAGGTCAATGTTTACCGATTCACCTGCGCTTAACAAAACACTGAGATCTGAGATGGAGATGTCGAAGTAAGAAGCGGTATTGGTCGAGTCTAATTCCAAGACAAAGGATTGATTCGAAGTACCGAGATTGGTGACTGAAATCGTGTGAACTCTCTCTGCCATTGGACTAGCGATTACCTGCTGACTCGAAGACGCCACCAGCACACCTAATCTCTCACCTATCTGCAAATCAATAATCACTGAATCAGAAACCCCCCTGCCGCTTAGGGTAATGGTGATATCATGATTGGACTGAACTACATTGGCAGCGACTTGAATCGTGAAATTAAAGGGCACAGATTGGCCAACTCCCACAGAAACAGCAGTGGTATCTAGTTGAGCATCAACCCCTTGGGGGAGTCCAGTAATCGTTGGGAGTAACGAAAGAGTGGAGGTGCCGGTATTGACTATTATCACCGAAGATTCTGCACTTTCAGAAGGATTTACTGAGATGCGTTCTCCTAGCGGAGGAGTCAAAGAAAGCCCATCTTCCTCAAGTACGATAAAGTCGATTTGTGCATGAACCATCTGTCCTGCACTACTGCTGCTGGATAGGTTTAGCAGTAGTGAGAAAGGGCCAACCAGTCCTGCATCCGCAGTTATGGTCATCTGGACATATGTGTTTGAATCTCGCGCAACAGCGGTTGGAGTTGGCATTACAACACTAAATCCACTGAGTTCTGCCGCATTCAATAGTAAGGTATCTTCCTCGCTACCATTATTGATTAGGAGGACATTCACGGTTTTCTCAACACCTGCAGTTAGTGTAAGGTCTGTATCAGGAACCATATCCAAACTCCAATTCTCACCGACGGTTATGGTGAAAGAATAAGCATATGACACACTATTATCAGATGCGACTGTCCCATGGAGGCTGAGATCACAGGTGTCACCTGAATGAGTTGAGGGGAGAGGAAGTATGTCGAAGGAGACCAATGCGGTCGCAGCCACAGCAGTTGTTGTTGAGAGAGTATCTAGGTTTGCACTACAATCGCCAGAATCAATCTGAAGCGACCAAACATGCTCGACGAGATAGGAGCCGGTATTTACTACTGAAACATCAACCGAATCTGTAACACCAGGAAGCCAAATCACACTAGAATCGTCAAAGGAAAACGAAGCTCCATATGTTGCAGTAATATTGAGAACCATGGTTGTTGATATAGAAAAATTACCGTTAGTAGATGCTGCAAATAACGACAGACCGAAATAAGCCGGCGCTTCATTGGCTGGTATACTAACCCGTAACGTCGCCACACGGGTTTCACCGGTGCTCATATGAGTCATAGTATCATTTAGCCATCTAACCTCCCATGTGGAAGGTATTGAACGTGGAGCAGTGGAGGAATTACCATTAGTGCCATTACCAGTTCCATTACCAGTTCCATTACCAGTGCCATTACCAGTGCCAGTTCCATTACCAGTTCCATTACCAGTGCCATTACCAGTTCCATTACCAGTGCCATTACCAGTGCCAGTTCCATTTCCAGTTCCATTACCAGTGCCATTACCAGTTCCAGTTCCATTACCAGTTCCATTACCAGAGTTGTTTTGTTGATTAGCGTTCCAAGCAGCCCAGAAACCGAGTAAATCTGGTTCTTGGTCTACGTCGAGAATCAATGTATCGTTAACATTCCCTTCATTGCTTACCTGAACCGGTAAATCTACTGTTGTCCCTGGAGATAATGAAACCAAACCTTGGTTGCCATTTGCACTAGCATCGATAGTAGGCATGAATACTGGTAATACTGTAAGATGGACAATTATAGACGATGAGATACTTGCGTCAGGTTCTGTTACTGTGATATTTACCGTCCCTGAATCTGAGGGAAGTGCTGAATAATTGAGACTGATGATTATGATAGTGTCATTATTCCAAGTTGGGAATACATCCTCGACCACTGGCACTGAAGGTATAACCGACCATAACGAATTAGAAGCAATTGCTGTGACGTTGAAATCCTCTATTGAATCGCCACCATTCTCGATATTCAGAGTGAGGTTAACCACATCTCCCGGGGCAAGAATAAGATGTATTTGATCAACTGAAAGTGTAATATCCTCGTGGGCTAATACCGGTGTAGCCAACAAAGAGGCGAGGATGATTGCGCATACTGCCCATACAGATTTGCGCTTGGACATGAACCTCCGACTACGATTTGGCATTTCAGCCAATCGGCGGTAAGACCCTATGGGTCTCAATTCTTCAAAGCCAAGACACGTGAGTCATCAATAGTCTCCCAAGGGAAACTACCGTCAGCGCCTGGTGTGCGGCCAAAGTGACCACCAGCAGCGGTTACCGAATAGATCGGCTTGAGTAAATCAAGTTCCTTGATGATGGCTCTAGGCCTGAAATCAAAGACTTTGTTCACACGCTGTGTAAGAGTTTTATCATCAACTGTTCCTGTTCCAAAGGTTTCCACTCGAACACTGACTGGCTCTGCAATTCCTATGACGTATGCGAGTTGAATTTCACAACGCTTGGCTAATCCAGCAGCGACTATGTGCTTTGCTGCCCAGCGACTTGCATAGGCTGCTGAGCGGTCGACTTTCGAAGGATCTTTGCCGCTAAATGCACCGCCACCGTGACGGCCCATGCCGCCATAGGTATCGACGATAATCTTTCGACCGGTCAATCCAGCATCGGCATATGGGCCACCTGGATCTGCGAACCTTCCGGTGCCATTTACCACCAAGCGGTAGTTATCAGGCAGGATTTCAGCTGGAATAACGTGCTTGACAACCTTCTCCTCGATTTCAGCACGGATGTGGGCTTGCTCTGCATCGATATCACCGTCAAACATGTCCTTGAGGTCATCATCATGTTGAATAGCGATAACAACTGTGTGAACATAATCGACGTTATCATCTTCGTCGTATGCAATAGTAACTTGGCTCTTGGCATCTGGTCGAGCCCATGGCAAAATCCCTTGCTCACGGACCTCGGATAGTCTGCGAGTCAACTTCTGTGAAAGTGCAGCAGCAAGCGGGAAATAGCGTCCATTGAGGCCGGGCAAACCCTCGGTTTCAGTGCAAGCGTAACCAAACATCAATCCTTGGTCGCCTGCTCCTTGAGATAGATCATCCTGATTCACACCTTGAGCGATGTATTGGGATTGTGTAGTGATGTGAACTTGAACTTCACAAACATTAGGATCGGTTGCATCCATACCAATCTTGTGAGAAGTATAGCCGATGTCTGCTGCTGCCTTACGGGCAACTGCTTCGTAATCAGGCGCTGTACCGTTTACGGTCACCTCACCTGCAAGGACGATTAAGCCCATATCCGCTTTACCCTTTACACAGGTTTCGACGGCAACACGACAATTTGGATCTACTGCTAAACAAGCGTCTACTATTGCATCTGAAATTGCGTCACAAAGCTTGTCTGGATGTCCACTACTGACTGATTCACTAGAAAAAAATACGTCTGACATATCACACCCGTCCAAACACTTGGCTATCAATCATGCGCTAGTTCAGCGATGCCTTCATCATACAAACCCGACCCCCACAGCCCATGGCAGTAGTCGAATACCACCCCACGGCATATCGAACACACACACTTGGTCAAATTCAGGAATCTGGAGCAGAGTTATTGGCAACTGAGGTAAAGATATGTGGTTTTATGGAAGCAGCTCGCGGTAAAGGGAAAATATGTTTTATGGACATCAGAGATGGCACTGGTCGCTGTCAGATTTTCTTTAAAGAAGGAGCCGTCGATGAGCACACCCTTACCCAAGCACAAAATCTCTCCCGTGAATCAACAGTTCAAGTAATTGGAATGGTAGCAGAAAAAAGACCACCAAAAGTCGCTGAAGGTGAACCTACACCACCGCCGACTTACGAGGTAGTAGCATCCGCTTTGAATGTGATTACCGAAGCAATGACGCCGCTCCCATTAGGAGTTACAGACACGGTTTCAGTTGGCCTAGACACCAGATTGGATAACCGATACATGGATTTGCGCAGATCACACGTCAGTGCCATGTTCACCTTGCGTTCAAGAGTTCTACAATATGGAAGAGAGCACCTAATCACTGAAGGGTTCAAGGAGATTAATTCTCCAAAGATAATTGCTTCAGCGTCAGAAGGTGGAACCAATCTCTTCCCAATGATGTACTTTGACACGCCAGCCTTCTTGAGTCAAAGTCCGCAACTCTACAAACAATTGACTATTCTCGGTGGAATGGAACGGGTATTTGAGATTGGACCAGCATTCCGGGCAGAAAACCACGATACATATCGTCACCTCAATGAGTTTATTTCCTTCGATATAGAAGGTGCTTGGATGGATGATGACGATGTAATGGCGGTTCAAGAGCGCATGATTAACCACATATGGCAATCTGTTGCTGATAATGACCAAGACCAGATCGACATCATCAACCAATATCGAATCAGCCAAGATGAGCAACCAATAACTGTTGATGTGCCATCGATTCCATTCCCTAGAATAGAATATTGTGATGCTATCAAAATGATTCAAGATTCTGGTGCAAATATTTCCTGGGGCGATGATATCGAATCATCACATTGTGACATCATTGCTGCTATACACCCGGGGTTCCATTTCCTACCACGATGGCCTATGGCAATGAAACCATTCTATATCCACCACATTACTGGAGAAGACGGCGCAACCGGTGAACAACTAAGTCGAGGTTTCGACCTCAATTATGGCCGTGATGAAATGACCAGCGGTGGACAGCGTGAGCACAATGTCGAAGTTCTTGAGGAAAACCTACGCAACAAAGGACTCGATCCCGCTGATTTTTCATTCTACACCGATGGATTCCGCTATGGCGCACCACCACACGCAGGTTGGGGACTTGGCGTTGCCCGCCTATTGATGGCACTTACCGGTGCGAGAAATGTGCGCGAAACCGTATTGTTTCCAAGAGATAGACAAAGAGTCACTCCTTGACCGAAAAGAACGGGTAGGCCAACCTCTTCGGCTATCACATGCCGAAGCCGGGTTTTGCATTTCTCCTGCTGAAGGAGCATCCGTATGGCAGGGAAATGCTGAAGCAACTTATCTCCGAGGGTTTCGTGCCTAAAATCATCATCAGCGAAGACTCTGACATAGCTGATGAAGAGAGAGATAAGTTTCTCAAGCGCATAGAAGGAAACCCGATTGCTGCGACTATAGAGGACCAGATTTCAGAACTTGATGTCACTCATGTTGAAGTCGCTATTCATAATTCAGAACAGGTGATGCCACATCTCCAGGGGTTGGACTTGGATTTGATCATCTTTGGTGGTACTCGAATCATCCGTGGCGAGATACTCGACTATCCCAAGGATGGAGTGATTAACTCCCACCCAGGTCTGTTGCCAGAGTGTAGAGGTTCAGCCTCTCCTGCTTGGTCGGTTTACCATGACATTCCAATCGGTTCTTCGACCCATTTCTGTGACAATGGCATTGACACCGGTGAATTATTGATGCGCCGAGAAGTCATGGTAAAACGTGGAATGACCTATGAAGATCTATGCTATGAAACTCTAGTTCTAGCGGGGGTGTTGATGAAAGAAGCGGTTTTGCATTATGAGGCTGATGAATGGTCGGATATTAGACGACCGCAAGGCCAAAGTGAACACCCGACTTTCCGTAATGCATCCGACGAGGTTCTCGCCGTTGTTGAGCAAAAATTATCCGAGCAAACCTACGCCCATTATGCTGATTGAAAGGCAATTGAAAAATTAAAAATACCAATTGGAGAAATAAATATGACAAACCCGGAATCACCATTCAAAAAGACCGCCCTAAAAGGAATGAGAGCATTGGTCTGCGGCGCTAGCCGCGGCATCGGCAGAGCTGCTGTCAAAGCCTTCGCAGAGGCTGGAGCAAGCGTAGTCGCCTGCAGTCGCAATGAAGAGGCTCTAAACCAATTGGTTGAGTCACTTCCAGGCACAGGTCATCAAGCAGTGGCTATGGATCTTGAAAAGTTGGAAGTGGTCGAGATGTTGATCAACAAGATTCTCGAAGATGGACCGATTCATATCTTGATCAATAATGCAGCAGGACCACCAGGTGGACCACTGCTAGAGAATGAGGTTGAAGATTTTGAAGCACCCTTCAAGCGACATCTCCACGCAGCCCATACAATCACACGCATGCTAGCCCCCGAAATGGAAAAGGCAGGAATGGGGCGAATAGTCAATATCATCTCGACATCTGTCAAGGAACCTATCCCAAATATCGGCTTATCCAATACACTGAGAGGAGCTATGGCTGCATGGTCAAAAACCCTCTCTCGTGAAATTGCGCCTTGTATTACCATCAACAATATTCTACCCGGGTTCACCAATACCGACCGGCTCGGTTCTCTCGCAGATTCTATACACCAAAAGACTGGAAAATCAATCGCTGACATCCACGATAATTGGATTAGTCAAGTGCCTATTGAACGCTTGATTCAGCCTGAAGAAACCGCTGATGCAATTCTGTTCCTATGTTTACCGGGTAGCGGTGGAATACGTGGCGTGAGCCTTGCAGTAGACGGTGGTCGTCTACGCTCGATTTGAGGTGATATCATGACCGATATGTCAGAACATGCAGCAAGTGAGGTATTGGATCTCTTCTCCAAGGGAGGAGACCTTGGGGCGATAAATACCTCTCTCGCACTCCATCTATACGAACTAGCGGGTCAATTAGGCCGTCATGAATTGCAGGAGCAATTGATGGAACACGCACAAGAAGTCGCACAGGATGATGAAGAGAGAGGATGGGTTGAATTTGAGATTCATCGCCAAGGAAATCCCGACAAAGAATCACTGATCGGTTTAGCATTGGCAGCTGAAAAATCCGAGCATAATAAATTAGCAGCAGCGATAATGCACCATATTGGTTTGATGGCGTTAGCGTCATCGGATATCGAAGAGGCAGGCGTCTTTGCCGATCGTTCGATGCGGTTACGAGAATTAGCAAATGACCGAAATGGAATGGCTTATGGTCATGCTTTACTATCACATGTCGCTAAAGCCAAAGAAGATTGGGATGCTGCAGAAATGCACTGTCACAAGCGTATGGAATTGGTAGGAAAAGACGACCAAGCTCGCTTGGAAACCATGCAGGACATAGCACATATCAAGGCAACTAATGGGGAATTGGAACAAGCATTGGCCATGATGCAAGAGAGTCTGGAACTCGCAGAACAACTGGGAGATCTAGATGGCGTCATTGTAGCGCGTTGGGGACTGGCTGACCTTGCTGAAATAAGCAATCAACCCGATGAAGCAATGATTCAACTGTCCGGGGCTATGACTTCATTGATGGAAGCAGGGATACCTGCACCAGATGTACTCAAGCAAAGAATTCAAAAATTGACCACTTAAGGGGGATTTAGCGCTGGAATACGATATCTTCTTCTCGATTAGTCAAACCCCTGATCATAATGATTTCACTCCCTCTGAAGTAGTGATGTTCAACAATTACTTCGAACAGGTCGCAGCAGCAGATAGACTTGGTTTCGGGGTCGCTTGGCTCGCCCAAGCCCACCTCTCAACCGTCACTCAGAAACTAAATTCAAAACCAGTTGTCCCGCATTGGCAAGGCGAAGTTGGACTATGCACCGACTTTCCCCAACTCGCACTTGAGACCTTTAGACGCACAAAACGTATCGATGTTGGTTCAGCTGTGGTGGCAATCGTCGCTAGCGGCGGACCTATAGCGCAAGCCGAACGTATTGCCAACACTGTGCAATTTCTCTCATTACAAAGCCCAGATCGAAAATTGCACGTTGGTTTTAGCGCTGGACGCTTTGAATTCATGGCTAGGCCATATGGCATTCTACCACGCAATGCCGTTGAAGAAGCGGCATGGCCTGCATTGCGCGGCCAAATATTCATCGAAGCAGCAGAGATTTTTCTGCGCTTATTACGCGGTGATACATTTGCTAGTGATGATGTCCGTCCGACTGTTCTAACCAGAGCAAATTTCCGTTCTGATGATGATTGGCAGGCGGTACAAGATGCGGCTGGTGCCGAGGCCGAAGCCATTGAAATAGAAAGGAGATATGAATTCGAAGACATTTCAATCGTGCCAAAAGAATGGCCTCGTAACCAATTACAATTGATTGCAGGAACTCACGACCCTCGGGCTCAGGAATTCGTCAATACTATTCTACCAGTCAAGGTATTCAATCTCTCGATAACCTCGCCTGAGATAATCGAGTCCACCCATGAGAGGATGCGTGAACATTACCATCCAGAAGGAGGAGAATGGCAACGCAGGGATATGCCCCGCACCACTTTTGTTTTCCTCAATGCCGAAAAAGACCTCACTGCTGAGCAACAAAGTGCGGCTGCTCACGAAGAAGCGAGACTCGCCTTGGGTGAATATTGGAAGGCCTTAGAGGGAACTCTCGACCCAGCAAAGGTCGAAAAGGCAGTTGATAATGCCTTGATTGGCAATCCCGAGCAAGTCGCAGCACAGGCTTTAGCCAGATATCACCCCGAAGATCGACTTATGACTTGGTTCGATTTCTTCAATCACGATTCAGCGCGAGTAATCCGCAATATGGAAGCATGGATGGAACAGGTTGTACCATTGATTGAGAGGGGACTTGAATGAGCATAATGCACGACTCCAATTCAGCGGTCGCACCAGGCCAACCGGGTTCAGAAGTGTACCCCGACTCACCTTTGGGTGAAGATGTGGATGGAATACCCACTGGAAGGGATGTCGAATGGGAACCATTGGTAGATTATCGTAGAAATGGAGTCAGCGAAACCACGATTCATGGAGCGATAGCCTGGTGTCATGGAGATGAAGTGATTCACTCCTTTGGCGGCAATGTGCTGTGTTATGGTCGTTCAATGATGAAACCCTTCATGCTCAAAGCCTTCACCAAGGAACTTGAGGATTTATCTTGGGAGCAAAAAGCCATCGCAGTCGCCAGCCATAATGGTGATACTGAACACGTTGCTGCCGCCCAGTCATTACTCTCTAAATCAGAATGGCCACTGATGATGACCCCTCTTGATGTACCATTGATACAATTCGGTCGACAAGTACGCAGACCGCGCCGCTGGTATCATACCTGTAGCGGTGAACATGCAGCAATACTGGCCGGATGCAAAGGCAAGGGCTGGAATCGTGCAGGATATACACTACCCACTCATCAAGTATTCAAGGCCTATATTGAACAAGTGAGGAAGTATTTGGGAGAGGATTGGCAGGCCAAGAGAATTGCCAAAGATGGTTGTGGTCTACCGACTGTGAGCAATACCGTGGCAGAATTAGCACAGATATATGCTGGATTGGTGAAAGATAAGGACGAGGATTGGATTTGGGAGGCGATGTGTAAACACCCTGATTTGGTTGGGGGTTTCAATCGACTTGACTCGACGATTCTCAAAGCGGGAGAGGGCGCAGTAATCGCCAAAGAAGGAGCCGATGGTTTACTCGGTCTTGCGATTTCCCACCCTGATTATCCCAAAGGTCTCGGCATTGTAGTCAAGATCGCTCACGGTTGGAATTCACAAGCAACATGGTATGTGGCACGAGCGATTCTTGGAACATTGGGGATTGAATTGCGAAATCCATATCCTTTACATCGGCAAAAAGCCTTCATCGTGCCGGGAATCGTGCCTGATAACCTTCATGAAAAACTAGCAACTATTCCTACATGGGACGAGTGGGATCCAGATTCAGACCGCTGGCACTACGAGGTAGATATATGATCGAAGTTGAAAATCTAATCGGCGGCGAATACAGTACTGCTGCTGAATCATTCGACGATATTTGTCCCAGTGACGGCTCTATCATCGCTAGCATACCTCGTACAATGATGGTTGATGATGCGGTTAAGGCTGCTGAAAACGCACAACCTGGATGGGGTGCTTTGAGTTTGGAACAGCGCGCTGATTGGTTGGATAAAATCGCTGATGCCCTCGAGTCACAGCACAGGCAATTGGCTGAACTTGAAGCATTGGACACCGGTAAGCCACTAGAGGTTGCTATGGAAGTCGATATCTCTCGCTCGATTGAAAACTTTCGCTTCTTTGCTGAATTCTCCCGAAACATGCCAGAAGAGGTCTTTGAGATGGAAGATGCAACAAATACCGTCTTGCGCAAACCAGTTGGCGTAGTCGGATTGATCTCGCCTTGGAATCTACCACTTTATCTCCTGACTTGGAAGGTCGCTCCTGCTTTGCTGATGGGCAATACCATCATTGCCAAACCGAGTGAGATAACTCCACTTACCGCTCACCGCTTAGGCCAGATACTCTGTGAGATTGGTTTCCCTGCCGGTGTGGTGAATATCGTTCATGGCTATGGCCCGGAAATCGGTCAATCCCTAGTCGAACACCCTGCTGTAAAAGCTATCTCCTTTACTGGCGGCACTGCTACTGGGCGCTTAGTTGCTCGAACTGCAGCACCGATGTTCAAAAAACTTAGTTTGGAGTTGGGCGGCAAGAATTCCAGTATAATCCTCGATGATGCAGACCTTGGTTTAGCCGTCCCAGGCGTGGTAAGAGCCGGATTTTTGAATTCAGGTCAAATCTGCCTATGTGGCTCACGCATTTTGGTTCATTCCAGCATCTACGATGAGTTCTTGGAGAGTTTTTTAGCCGCTGTCAGCGAACTAAAGATCGGACCGGTTATCTCTGAAAATCACATGACGAAGGTACTCTCATTCATCGACCTCGCTGTAGCTGAAGGTGGAGATATTGTTGCCGGTGGCTTAAGGAGTGAAGATGATGGGTTTCATATCGAGGCTACAGTAATAACTGGACTTAGTCATGATTCACGCACTGCTACCGAGGAGATTTTCGGACCTGTGGTGACCATTCACCGCTTTGATTCTGACGCAGAGGCTGTCGAGATGGCTAATTGTACCGATTATGGCTTAGCAGGCTCGGTATGGTCAAAAAACCGTGGCGAAGAATTAGCAAAACAAATCGAGAGTGGTATGGTCTGGGTCAATACTTGGCTCCATAGAGATCTGAGAGTTCCATTTGGAGGAATCAAAGATTCAGGTGTAGGCCGAGAAGGTGGAATGTGGTCCCTAGGGTTCTTTTCAGAGGCGATAAATATCTGCGTAAAACACAACGATTTACAAGCGAGGGTTTGAAGCGCACAGAGCCATAGGGAAGTTACTGGGGGAAGTTTATGTCAGTTCATTCAACGGCTCGGAAAATTACCACTAATACTCTACAAGAGATGAAGGCTGCTGGTGAGCAAATCACAATGCTGACCGCCTATGATTACTCCTTAGCAAAGTTGGTTGATAGGGGGGGCGTAGACGTCATTCTAGTCGGAGATTCTGCCTCAAATGTCATGGCAGGGCAAGCAACAACTGTACCTATGACTCTCGATCACATGATTTATCACGCTCAATGTGTAGAACGAGCTGTCGATAGAGCATTGATTGTTGTCGACATGCCTTTTGGTAGTTATCAGGGAAATTCACGACTTGCGCTTGAAAGTGCGATTCGCATAATGAAGGAAAGCAATGGCCATTCTGTAAAACTGGAAGGTGGCTCTGAAATCGTCGAGAGTATCGAGCGCATTCTTACCGCTGGAATTCCCGTGATGGGGCACCTAGGACTAACCCCTCAATCGATTTATAAATTCGGTACTTATACCGTACGCGCAAAAGAAGGTGAGGAAGCAGAGAAACTGATAGAGGATGCTAAATTATTGGAAGCAGCAGGCTGCTTTGCTATTGTTCTCGAGAAAATCCCATCCGATTTGGCCAAGCGAGTTAGTGAAGCGATTTCTATTCCAACAATAGGTATTGGTGCTGGACCAGATTGTGATGGTCAGGTATTGGTCCTACACGACATGCTAGGTATTACCACTGACTTTTCACCACGATTCTTGAGACGCTATCTCGATTTGGAAAACCAAATAGAAGATGCTGTCAAACGCTACTGTGATGATGTGCGCTCTGGGGATTTCCCAAAAGATAGCGAATCTTATTGAACCAACTGGAAAGCAACAATCACACCAACAAAAGCGGTGAAACTAATTCCAGTACCATGCCAGAATCCGATTCTAAAAGGTGGTAATTCTAAATTTTGCCAGGACATGGACATCCATATCCAAGTCAAGGCCGGTATTGCAATTACAATGTATGAGACTCCTAATAGCCATAATAATGCAAAAGGAATCAGTATCGCTGCCATTCCAGCACTGTGATCTAATCCCAATTTGGTTTTGGTTAATTTAGCAATTCCTGGTGATAGTATTATCGCGGCGATAAAAGTCCACTGCATCGGGTTAAGATAAGGAAGTGCAAGTACCTGAAATACCCCACCCAAAATAAAACCCAGAGTCCCGGGTACCGCATTATGGGTTAGGGAAGAGTCGGACACAATACGGCCACCGGACGTCGATGCATAGAAGGTGCGGCACGTATTGCCCCAAATATGGCGAAGGGAAGTATTGTAGCAGGATTGCTCGCCCCACACCCCCCTCACTTGGTTTACGCTGAAAACCCAGAACAAAATGAGCCTACTTCAGAGGGCGGCTGGGAGCAATTACGCTGGGGTTATGAACGCTTGCGAGAATCTCTTTCCGAAGTAGATTATGATTGCCTGGTAATTCTATCTCCACATTGGCAGACATATGTTGGTACTCACTTTCTTGGAGTTGAGAATTTTAAATCACTCTCGGTCGATCCAGTGTTTCCTAACCTCTTTCGTTTCCACTACGATATGAAAATCGATGTCGAACTCGCTCAAGCAATCCATGATGAGGCGCAAGGCCAGGGTATGTCGGTAAAGATGATGGAAAATCCGGACTTTAGAGTAGACTATGGCACGATTACCTCTTGTCACATGGTTAGACCACAATGGGATAAGCCAATTGTAGCCATCTCCAGTAATCGCGGCAACGCATATTACTCAGTCGAGGTAATGCAGGAAATGATGTTAGAATTGGGCAGGGTTACCCGCAAAGCAATCGAAGATAGCGGCAAACGCTGTGTCCTAATAGCAAGCAATTCGCTTTCTCATCGACATTTCACCACTGAAAGTGCAGTTCCTGAAGACATGAGCGTCGAACATATCACCAGTCATGCAATGCATCTTTGGGATATGCGCATCATCGAATTATTGCGTGCTGGTAAAAGCCAGCAAGTGGTCAACGAGATGCCAGAGTTTGTCGAACAGGCTATCGCTGAAGCAGATGGTGGTGCCTTGACTTGGATGTTAAGCGCAATCGGTATGCCAGAACAGGAGGCTATCCTCCATGGATATGGTACTATTATTGGAACTGGCAATGCGATCATGGAATGGCCCTGCCACGCTTGGAGTGATGCTTGATGAACGATGTTATCGTCAAGTCGCTGGTGGTTCCCGCCCATCCTCATCCGCTATTGGTCCCTGAGCAAAATGCCGGTTGGCAACGCATAAGGGATGCATATGATGAGGCACGCAAGGTCGTTGAAGAAAGCGGTGCAGACATCATAATCATTTATTCCACTCTTTGGCCCAGCATTATTGGCCATCAGATTCAAGCTCTTCCCGAGGCGGAATGGACATTGGTCGATGCAGACTTCCACGATGTCGGTTCTATTCCCTACAAATTGAAAATCGATGCTGAATTCGCAGAGGCTTGGAATCAGGCAAATCATGCTCGTGGACTGGATAGCCGTACTGTGGCTTACCATGGTTTTCCAATCGATGTCGGTTCGGTGGTCGCTCTCAAATTACTAAATCCAAATAATGACATCCCTGCGGTAATCTGTTCTTCAAATGTATATGCCGACAGAGCTGAGACATCGGTTCTAGCAAAATCATGTCTCGACGCATTAGCAGCAACCGGCAAAAAGGCAGTTGCTGTCAGTGTAATGAGCTTGTCAAACCGAATGTTCACTGAGCCAATAAATCCTATTGATGACCGCATCCATTCGCAAAAGGACGATGAATGGAATCAAAAAATCCTCGAATTGCTCAGCCAAGGCCGGCTTGAAGATGTAGCCCAACTTTCACGTACGATTCACAACCAGATTCGTGTACAAAAGGTTGTGACATTCAAACCGATGTGGTGGCTTTCTGCGATGAATGATAATCGTAATGACCTAAATGGAGATGTTTTGGCCTACGAAGCAATTCACGGCGCAGGAGCCGGAGTGATTATCCTCGACCCTACATCTAGTGGTCAGGGAGATATCGAATACGATGAAGATGATGTCGAAGTATTTGCTGGTGAGCGTAGTGTTCTCGCCAACATGGAAAACCCTGAAACAGTAACAAAGAGCAATTCTGATATCGTTCATGCCTCAAGCGCTCCAAAACCAGTTGGAGCATATCCTCATGCGCGAAGAGAAGGAGATTTGCTTTATCTTTCAGGAATTGGACCACGGCATCCAAAAGATAACTCGATCCCTGGGGGACCGATTAAATCACCAGAGGGTGAATCTCTGGAATACGATATCAAAGCGCAAACCAGAGCGGTGGTCGACAATCTTGAAATAATTCTCAAGGAAGCTGGCTCATCACTCGACAAGGTTATCGATGTCACTTCCTTCCTCGTCAATATGGAGAGAGATTTCCAAGGCTATAACGAGGTCTGGGCAGAAACTTTAGGCAAGGTTGGTCCGACAAGAACAACCCTTGCAATCAGTGCTTTACCAACACCTATCGCTGTAGAGATGAAAGTTATCGCCAAGGCCTGAGGTTTTTAGATGAGTGTTAAGGGAGCAAAGGACAAAGTTTTGCATGGTAAATTTATCGAGGCTGCCAAAGAAGTCAAAGAGTCAGTAGCCCATCAAATGGAACGCAGCATTGGCTTGGCCGGTGTAATTATTATCTCTCTCTCAGCGATGCTTGGCTCGGGATTATTCGTGCTACCATCTCTAGCAGGGGAGATGATGGGACCTGGTATATGGCTTGCCTATATTCTAGCAGCAATGGTGGTTTTACCTGGTGCTCTTTCCAAATCAGAACTCTCTTCAGCAATGCCAACATCGGGGGGATCTTACGTATTTATTGAACGTACATTTGGACCATTACTTGGTACAATAGCCGGGCTGGGTCTTTGGGCTTCATTCCTTCTAAAGGCAGCCTTCGCATTAATCGGCTTCTCCGCATATCTAGAGATCATCTCTTATGCCCTCGATACAGACATCAACGTCCAGAGTCTAGCCTTGGGAATATTGGTGCTTATCGTCATTATTAACATCCTTGGAATAAAGAAAATCAAGGCTTTTCAAGCCCCTATTGTTGGATTGTCGATTTTGATGTTGATTGGTTTGTGTATCGCTGCCTTGTTCAGAGAAGATGTGGATTTGGCAAGACCTATCTCAAATGGTGCTTTTGGTGGTGGATTATTGGGGCTTGCCGAAACCGCTGCCTTCGTATTCGTAGCATATGCAGGTGTGACTAAGGTCGCTGCTATCGCAGGGGAAGTCAAGGAACCAGGACAAAACCTTCCCAATGGAATGCTGATATCATTGACTATAGCCACAGTCCTCTACGCCGGTGTTGCTTACATGTTGATGGCAACCCTGCCAGGTGAATGGTGGATTGGCACTGACGGCTCTGCCATCGAGAACCCCATCTATGTCTTCGCTAAACTTGTAGGAGGTAGCACTGTCGCATTTGTTGCAGCGATCTTGGCAGTTCTAACGATGATTTCCATGGCATTGGCTGGCGTCCTCGCTGCATCTCGTTACCTTTTCGGGATGGGTAGAGACAATTTACTACCTCAACTCTTTGAGGAGGTTAATGCCACCTACGAAACACCTCATTGGCCAATAATCGCCACTGGGATAATGATGGCTTTTGCCATCATATGGATGGATGTAAGTGATGTTGCAAAGTTGGCTTCTGGTTTCCAAATAATGATATTCATCGTGGTAAACGCATGCGTGATAATCTTGCGAAAGTCTCATTTGAATCACGAATGGTATAAACCAACATATAGGTCCCCTCTCTATCCATTTACTCAGTTATTTGGTATATTTGCGGGTCTTGCTTTGGTAATGGTTATGGGAGAAAAGGCCTATATTGGTGCTGCTTTTGCCATTGCCTTTGGCTTTATCTTATTCTATAGCTATGGCAAACAGCACGCTCACCCTCGACTGACACCTTTCATCACTTTCACTGAAATGATGCTCAATCCAAGCAAGGTAGAACACGAGCGAAGAGTTGCTGCCTTCCACGCTGCAGACATTGGTCTGAAGAACCATCTTACTCTAAGGGAGTTCCAAACTGCAATGGCTGCTCTTGGTTTCCCTATGGATTACGAAGAGAACCGAGTGATATTCCACCAACTAGATCTTAATCAGATAGGATACATCGAGATAGATGATTTCATCGAACAGTTTGAAGGTGAAATAAGAGATAATTGATCACTCTGACTTATTCCATGAACCATCTGGGTCAACACGCCAGCCACTCAAATGACCATCGATATCGATGTACCAACCGGTCTTACCCTGTTCGGTTCCTGGAGCGGCTTGCATCACACCGGTCTGCTTAGCAACCGCAGCAAGTCTGTGTCGCATATCTTCTTGTGATTCATAGCCTTGAGTTGGTACAACTGCTTGATAGGGAGTACTGTCGTAACTCTGAACTTGTATATTTGCTGAGGCAGCGGGTCTTCTTCCAACTTTTCTCGACCCCTTGCCTTTGCTTTTGCGTTCTCCTCTGGCTTTCAATTGACTTCTTGACGGTCGTCTTCTGGATGGACTGACCCTGCCATGTTGAACTGCTTGGGTGTCATTACCATGAGGAATTTGTGGATTCGGTTGTCCATCAGTGATTTCCACTACATCTCCATAATCCTTAGCAGCTGGATTATTTTCATCCCAAATTTCAGTTTCATTAGCGTTACTCAGACGACGGACAATGACTATCATCACACCAACCAAAAGCAACATAATCAGCATAATTATTGATAGAGCAGCATCGGTATCACCTAAACTCCCCCCAAGTAATACAGCATCAACATCAAAGAAACGCTGAGCAACTAGATTATTCATTTTCACTGTACACGCATGATCAGTACCAGATTCTTCGATTAGTAACTCCCAGGTAGAATTGCCTAAATTGCTAACTTTGCCAGCGCTACATGCAACTATAATCTGGGAGGAATCTAATTGCACTTCGTTCTCTGCCGAATCGAGGGCAATAACCGTAATAATCATCTTTTCACCTTGATCTGGTGTCTTATCCGGAAGATTAGCAACTAATCGAACAATGGTTCCCGGAGTTACGGTGACTGGAATACTGTGCGAGGCTGATGCCTCGCTAATTCTCAGTTCCCATTCACCAGCAGAACCACCTTTTAGATCCCACATTCCGGTGCCATTGGCAGATGCTGTCACTTCGCCGAGAGGATCACTCAAGAAGAATTCAATATCGTCTGCTGGAGCTGCATTACCATGAACATCTAATGCTGATATTGAAAAGGTGACACTCGAGCCAGAACTTACAACAATACCACTGTCGAAATTGGTCTGAATGTGTCTTGGAACCCCTGGTATGACCTCAATCTCTACCACGGCATATATTCCATCAGCCATCACTCTAATCTCGTGTACACCTAACTCAGTGGGTGCCCATGAAAAATTAGCTAAACGCATCTCCATGGTCTTAACTTCACCATCAATAGTCCAATTTACCGGCATCGATAAAATATGATTTCCGTTCTGATCTTCAAATGTCGGCGAGAGGTCAATAGTGTCATCACTAGCGACTTTAGTTCCACCCTCGATTATGCGTATCTTTGCTAAAGCACCGTGAATAACCTCAACCTGCTCCTTGATATGCATAGAACTAGCTGAGTCATTATCAAACCAAGTCGCTGAGATATTGAACAAACCAATCTCCTTGGGCTTTATAACAACCCATTCGGTAAAAATATCGGCATTAAGACCAGCATCAACATCCCATGAGCCATTGACTGTACGGGAATTCCCCGCCTTATCCATTATCACTAAACTAGTCATAATTGACTCCCCTGAATTAATCGACCGAGAAAAGTCTAGATCTATACTAGCTGCAGGCCCATAGTCTACCTCGACGTTAACAGTCTCGCTAAAACCTTGATCTTCGACTGCGATGACACTCAAGCCAATCGAAGATGGCGTCCAAATGATATCGTTTCCTAAAATAGCCAGAGAACCTGTACTAACAGTCCAGTTACTAATTGACAAATCGAGTGGAGCAAAATTACCCAAGGTATCCTCACGAATCGCAACTAGTACTATAGGCACTCCCGCACGAATTGTTTGATTACCTACATCGATAGAAAGTCCAACTGCAGGTCCAGGTAACACTTTGACAGTAGTACTGCCATTTGCTCCTGAACTGCTATTTATCGAAAGATTCCACCGGCCGGGTTGTGAAGCGATATAGTCCCCGGATGATGAGATACTACCATCTTCGACGTCCCAGAATAATTGCCCTGCTAGAGAGATGTCCATCGTATTACCCAATGAATCAACTAAGATCGGATCAATCTGTAAATGAGTTCCACTTTGGGTGATTAAGTCTTCTAAGAAAAGTAATTGTGAAGGTGCGCCTGCAACTATATTCATCGTAACGATTGTTTCCAATTCAAACCACGTAGCCACTAATTCACTACTACCGATGACTGAAGGCATCCACATGCCAGTCGCAGAGTCATAGGTACCACTGCTTACACGCCAAGTGACTTCACCATCGATCTCATTACCAGCTCGGTCGGCAAGATGGGCCAATAATTGTAAGGAGCTATCAATCGCTAATTCACTGATCACTATTTCACTGATTATCTTCATAGCCCAACCGGTGTTTACTTGGATGATTTTAGTTCCATTTATCGAGCCAATAGTGGCTTTTATAGTCACAGAACCTTGATTCCAACCAGTGAACATGCCATCGCTGGTAATCGTACCATTACTCGCACTCCAAATAACATCATCATCGAGTAATGCTCCATTCGAATCACGAACTTCAGCAGTAAATTGAATCGCACCATCAACTGAAACCGAATCATTATCCGAAGATACTGTCACGGAAGCCGGTGTGCCTGCATCTACTAACGGAATCGCCTGTAATACTGTTGAAAACAATAATAGTACAACGAAAATGGCACGCATCACAATTCACCGCGTTATTCAATCCGTCCATTCTTCCCAGTCGGAAGAACCTGGGTCACGATAGTACCAAGTACCCTCGTTATCTTGACCCCATTCAGTGCCATCATCATCGACTCGGTGATCTGTCATCCATGAATTGTCTTCCTCTGGTGGTTCTTCTTTTGGTGGAGGTGAACTCGGACCTTCTGAAGAAGCAGGATTGAGCAAGGTGTCGATGTTTGGACGACCCATACGCAAACTACCTCTGCCCCTCTCATCATCATCATCATCCTCAAACTCATCATCCCACTCATCATCTTCGCCAGAGCGCATTACCATGACTATTACTACCAATAATACTAGAATAATAAGTGCGCCTAAGCCAGCACCAGCATAGTACAAAGTCCCTCCTGCTGCGAAGAAACCAGTAATGGTCTGAGTGACTTGAACCTCTCCACTTACTTCTATCGCATCGATTTTCACTATGACCATCTGTGAGCCAGCCTCAACCGCTATTATCTCCCATGATGAACTATTCACTTCAGTTACAATCATTTCACCAGTAACTTCAATCTTGATTGAAGGAGGTACTGGGATCTCATTACCATAGTCATCAAATGTTCTGACCTGGATCAAGAATTTGCCCTGTTGATCTACTGCTTCCGAACTAAAGCTCAAATCTATCGTTTTAACAACATAACTTGCAGAAACACTGACAACCCACTCTCCTGATACTGAACCATCTTCTGATTCATAGACCAAGGTATAAGTTCCCGCTTTCTGGGCATTGAATTTGAATTTACCGCTGCAGTCACCGACGGTGTTGTCAACACATCGAATCTCGTTGGCTTTTGAACCATCGAGTTTCCAAAACGCATCATATTCCCACTGGTTTCCATCTTCATCAATTGCGGTAATGCTTACATCTCTACTACTACCTGCGGTAACCGTATCTCCATCTGCATCATGAGAGAGGGAGAACACATCACCGTGGACAACTGAGATTTCGACAACTTGGGTTATATTGTAGCCAGATTCGGTATGCTGCCAGATAGAGAGGGAATATGACCCCGCAATATCCGCATACCAAGTACCATTATTTTCTCCTATTTCAGCGGTAATATTAGTGATTTTTCCACTTTCATCTTCCAAGAAATAGTTCAATCCACTTCCATTCAAGAGATTACTATCCTCGTCATATAACTTAGTGACAAAGGTCAATTGTTGATCAGCCGTTAAAGTCTGTTCCATGGACGTTGGGGATTGTACTTCTATGCGAGATAAATCTCCTCCACTAACTATCACTGTGAGATTAGCTTCCTTGTAATCGACTCCATCGGTGTAATAACCGGTGATGGTATATTCTGCTGGGCTTGCTTTAGTTGGAGCGAATATCAGAGTATTACTATTGGATGAACCGATAAGAACAGATTGGTCATTGTATAATTGATGACTCAAAGTCCAATCGATGTTTTCGAACCACACGTTACCATCTGCATCGTATGCTCTTACTCTTACCGTCATTTCATCATCGGTTGTCATTGATAATTCCATTCCGGTAGCTACAGAGTTCTCCACCAATAACTCAAGATCTTGTAATGCCCCTTGGGTCACTATAATCTTAACATCGGTTTGCAATCCTTCATATGAAGCGGTGATAGTTGTGTTTGATGAACGATTAACTGGACTCCAATAAGCGGTAAATCCTGGAACCAAAACACCGTCAGCTACACTCCAATTCTCTGCTAGGAGATTTACTGGAATCGCATTACCCATCACATCGATACGTGTGGTAGTCAAGTTGACTACATCATCAGCACTAACTGTCGTATTGGTGACAGAGACTACTAACTGTGCAATCTCACCGTGGAGAACTGAGAATGAAATCTGATCTGAAAGCCCAATTTCAGAATTGAGGTCAATTGTATAATCCCCGACAGCATAGCCAAGATAACTTCCAGTAACATTGTCAAAAGTACCGTTTTCTATATTCCAAGATAGATTTCCAGCCACTGCAATATCTAGTTCATTGTCGAATTGGTCATAAAGTTTCCAAACCAATATACAAGTTGTTCCTGCAGGGAGATCGGCCTCACAACCTGTCAAATCCAGAGTAACCGCTTGACCACCAATGACCTCGATTGCAACGTCGATAGTCTGACTCATCCAAGTGACGGAAATGGTATGATTACCAACTGCGTGGGGGAAGAATTCATCGCCAAACACATCGCCATTGCTAGCAACCATGGAGATGGTCTGCCCTGGCACTTGATTGTTGAACTGGTCATAGACCAAAGCCGTAAGATTCATGGTTTGATCGGCACTTATTATGGTTGCACTTGCTGTAACATCAAGAGTGATAGGTGTACCATATGTTACCTCGACATCAACAGTCTCACAATTGATACCGAAGCATGCTGTAATTTGATGAATGCCCATTTGTGCAGGAGTGAATAAGCCTGTAGCATCAATACTACCACTACTAGTCATCCAAGTTACAGCACCACTGGCACTAGTATTGCTTAAATCAAATAATTCATGACTATATTGCAAGGTATCATCTGCAGAAACTAGCGCTGAGGAATTCGGACTAATCACCACATGATCAATGTCGGTATAGTTGAGCACGAATAGAGGCCTTGCCATAACATCGTCATCCTCTGAATGAGCCAATTGTACACTCGCTGCAGCATTGCCATTATCCGCGATGATAATCCAAGAATAATCCCCGTTGATAGTCATCATTGCATGACCAAGATCAAGCCAAATCTCACTCTGTCCTTGACCGATAGTTGTAGTTGAAATTGCATCTGTTGCATAATCTACTCCCGCTTGCATTCCCGCTGCTGACCACGCATTGCCTGTAGATGATTCATTCCAAGTAGATGCTGATTGTGCCCAATCACTTGTTAGAAGAGGATATACTGAAATCGACATCGAATTCACTGTACTGAAATCCTCTTCATAAACCGTGAACCTAACTGATGCCGAGTGTATATTTGCTGTTGCGGGCAATGGTACTTGCCCTGAATCAACAGCCATAATGATACGGCATTCAGTAGCAACTGCTCCACAATTGCCTCCTAATTTCAAGACATCAGAGCCGTGATTTATCTCAGGGTTATTCTCATCAAGGAATGAGTCTCTAACATTGGTATGCCCAATACTGGATACTTCATTGCCGGTTTGATATTGATAGGACCAGGTGTGATCACCATTATCGGTATTTTGCACCGGAGCGCCGACGGCAAAGGTCCAACGAGCTGAAGATGGACCGGTGATGGTACCATTTACCGCTTGAACCCACCATTCGTAAAGAGATCCTATTTCCAAATCGTTCATCAGGGTGTAGTTGGTATCTATTATCGATTGCATTTTATTGATACCACTTTCATTTGAAAGATATAGAATATAGCTGGTAGCATATGGGACTGCATTCCATTTTAATTCAGGAGAGGCATCTGCCTGTAAAACCCACGAACTAGTATCGTAAAGTACTGTTCCATCTACAGGAGAAATCAAACTAGCCTGTGATGGTGGTACTATACCGTCAACATTGTCGACATATTCAAACACCAATTGCGGCCTTGTATCAGAGTTTGCGCTTTCCGAACTTGAAAACTTGTGGCTCGACATCGGACTTCCGACCGATTTTAGTAATACGGTAAGCGTCTTATTACCATTAGCAATATTTGATTGAGCGAGGCCGGTTATATCCCATTCCACTATACCAGGAACTGCACCAAGTCCAAGTGTGGACCGGGTGATTTCACTAGAAGAACATACAGGAGAACTATTCCAAGTTACTGTCGCTTCTGTGAAGCTTGCACAGGCATGTGCACTTACTGTCAATGCAGAAGTACCAGTGATCATTGTGCGGTTAAGCCTAATCAGAACATTGGTTGGAGTTGTTGCAGCAGGTAATGGGAATTCGTTTAGATCAAATTCCAATAAAATCTGCGCTTCGCCGCTTCCTGAAGAGGAAATACCAAGATCTAGATCAAGTGAAGTTCCAAGTGCATTGGTTGCAGAGGTTGAATCCAAAGTCGCATCAGGTATGGATGGCAAATATCCACTTTGGCTGAAGACGCTGCCCCTAAATAGGGTCATTGTGTTATTTCCTGCGCCATCATCAGTTCCTTGGAGAGTAGGAACACGGAAGTTATTGACTGGGCTCCATTCACCAAAGCGATAATCTTGCATTGCTCTAACACGAATATAGTACCATGCATCACCCCAGATGATATTCTTTGGAGCAGTATAGGTCAAAGATGATTCATCCCATGTGCCGCTATACGAACTACTATCAGAAAGATTGTAAGTGGCAGTATTTTTCATGAACCTCTCATCTGTTGAGACTTCAAGTATCCAATCTGTCACATTGCTTTCCGATGAAGTCCAATTAATAACTACATTTTCAATTCCTGTGGGTATTGATGAACTCACATTCCAAAGAGTACTATCTTGACCAGGCATGAATGCAGAAGGAGAAGAAGGTAACCAGGATACACCTGTACGATAAGTGATATTTAGGATAGGTCTACGGTTTTCATAGAGACTATATTCAGATGATGCGAAAAACCAATCTACTGGGCTAGAACCATCATCACGAAGAATCAGTTCAACTTGATCCCCACCATTATGATGTGCTCTTTGTACTATTTCTGTAACATCAAAGGAGAACCAATCATCGGTGTAAGAGACAGCTACAGTGCCTATTGGACTATTAGAATCCGACGTACCATTTGCCCCTGGTTCAAACCAATTACCTGAAACTCCAGTTGATTGCCATGTTGCTGATTCATCCCAATCAACAATGGATTCCGATATACTAATCGACAACTCTTCCTCTCCAAGAGTTGAAGATCCGCCGTCCATGCGTAACATTTCTATTTCAGCACTGACAATCTCAAAACCTGCAGGGATTGGTAGGGATGAAAAATCAACACCGATGAGGCTTGCTGAACCACCATTGTTGCCTATTTGTAATAACTCATTAGAACCATTTGCTGTTGTTGGTGTAATGCTGTTAATTGTGGTATCCTTGAAAATAACAGGATAGTTTAGCCCGGTAACAATTGTTCCTTCTTGCATTTCAAACCAAGCATCAGTCGCATTCAATTCACCACCTGTCGCAGAAGGGATGTGGAAATTACTCACAGTGCTGTGATTGCCAAGAATGTCATCAGAGATGGGTTGAACTGCCCATTTGACTTCTTGACCTGCACTCATTCCACCGGCCACTGTGAAGGTGAGCGCTCCAAGATCAAACCCTGCATCGATTCGTGAATCATAAATCGTCCAACCATCACGGTCATTGCCGGGATCATTCCAAATCAATACTTTCCAAGCATCAACACTTCCTGAAGATGGATGAGACCAAGAAAAGATTGGATTGCCATCAGGTAATAATCCATGACCTGAATCATCCCACATTATCTCATCCATAGTAGGGCTAACTAGATTTGGAGCGTCTGGAGAAGTCGCTGCAGATCCCTCTTCCCACGTGAGATTTAGGAAAGGCCTTTCATTTGCACTTCCGTCTTCTGTAGAAAAAGAGACGGGTCCTGCACCAGCATGGCCGGTGAACATCATTGACACATGGGTTTGGCCATTTTGTAAAGCATCTTGCACTAATTCGGTGATGTTGAAAACTACCCAACCATTGCTAACACCTGCTTGAACATCGACAAAGTAATCTCGATCTGAATCTGAATCTCCGCCTATGACTGACCAATTATCTGTCGAATTGTAAGCGGATGAGTTTGCTGAATCCGCCCATGGGACCAGAGTCTTGTGAACACCAACCATCTGCATGCTAGAACTACCACCCAATGCCCACATTGAGATTTTAGCTCCCGAGATGTGTGCATTACTTGGAGATGGTAATGCTGTCAAAGGTATTCGCAATAAGCCAATACCATTGATAGCTTGGCCTAAAGGACCAATATTCATTTGTGTACTACTAGCGTGAGTGATATTCGCGTCGGGACCAGCGCTAGCAATCCAAGTATCCTCAAATTGTGGAAGGTTGAGAGTTGGCATTGCCATTTCATGTTCGATTTTCAAAGATGAACTTGTTGCAGTTAGTAACGATGTTTCCAAATCAGGTAGCAAGAAATTATTCACCATTGACCATTGTCCAATTTGAAAAGTAGAAGATACTCCGAGAACTCGCCAGTACCATGTAGTTCCGGTATTCAACTCGGTTTGAGGAGTATAAGTCAAATCAGTGGTGTCAAAACCAGCATCATTCCAGCTGGTATATGATTGTAAGTTCGCGCTATCAAATGTATCTGCAGTATCGATTTCAATAGTCCAACCGGCTAAAGGTAAGCCCGAGGCAAAACTCCAATTCAGAACGGGAGTGGTGTCAGGTGCTACTTCGATTCCATCTTTGACTGCCCAACTAGCATTTAGAGGTGAGACAAGAGTTGGATTTTGCGGTGCTTCGTCACTGCCTTGAACATAAACAAACGAAATCTGCGGCCGATTCTCGACCGTTGTTTCGCTATTTGGAGCAAAGAATGCATCCCTAGTTGAGCCACTACCAACTCCGACAATTCCTAAGAAGAGGTCGACACTGGTTTCATCACGCATTGAGTTCTGCACTGCCTGAGTGATATTGAGTCCAACCCATGAACCGAAACTCTCAGAACCTTGGAATTGATAACTCGAGGTTAATCCACCTCTCTCAGTTCCTTTACCACCCGGGCTATCCCATGAATTGACCCCATCATAAGTGTTCCAAGATGCCGTCTCTTCAGACCAATTACTACGGCTATTCTCCCATATTCCAAGTAAAGGATTACCGGAATAGAAATCTGATATCTTGACCGAAAGCGTAGCTGATTCAATCGCATAGCCGTCTGGTAATAGATGGGAGCGCAAGTCACAGCCGATGAGAACTGTCGCCTCAGCACCAGAGGAATATGAGACTTGTAGAACGCCATCTCCATTGTAATTCACACTGGGGCTTCCACTATCGATGAAAGTGTCTTGACACAAAGGCATAGTGCCATCGGTTGTGGCATTACCATCCCGTAATCTCATTTCATAGCGATCATTCCCGAGATATGTTGATTCAAGTTGGCTAACGACAAACGATGATGAGTTCCACCATCCTTGTTGACCAAGTGTATCGTCCATCCCTATACGCCAATGATAGACATTACCGAGTGCAAGAGCATTGGCACCGGTTAGCGAAAGCGTTCCATCAGGAAGGATGAATATCTCAGAATCATCCGAATCCTCATTCAAAACCAAATTGCGGAATTCATCATCTGTAGCGATTTGCAAGATTCCAGAATTAGTTCCAATATTTGCTTGACCCCACGTCATAGTAGGCGTGGTATTACCAGATAGATTATGCCCACTTAGATTCCATACACCCGTTCCATCTGCTGGAGATGATTGAATAACAGAAGGAGGAATAATCCCGCTTCCCTGCTTGTAAGTGATAGAAACATTCAGTGCATCTGAACCGATGTGTTCAGAACTGTAGAAATTTACATAACTAGAAGTCAGAATATTTTCATTAGCATCTGAAGCGGTAATCATAAACTCCAATGTATCCGAACTGCCAGCATCGGTATCTATCCAATGTTGAACTGCACGAGAGATGTCGAATTCATATTCAGATGTATCAATCAAAGTAGTGAACAAATCTTCTGCCGGCTGTGCTATATTACGTCCACCATTATCCCATGATGAAACACCATCGCTTTTCAGCCACGTAGCTCCATCCTCAGTCCAAAGGCCATCATCAAAGATCGGGTGAATACTCAAATCGACGTTACCGCTAAGATCGAAGATAGACACGATTAGTTTAGCGTTGGTCACTGCAGAATCAGAATGCATTCCCAAATCGCTCATTCGCAGACGAACATAGGAGTTCTGCGCCTTATTACCGCTGGTTCCAGCCGTAAGATAATTCAAATCATAATTGCTATTTTTACCTGAGGTAGTTGCGTTGACAAAGGTGTCTTCGAGGGAATTAGCATCTAGACCTAAGTTGTCAATATTGACGAAAAAGGTTGCTGAACCATCACCATTATCGGTGATATCGTGATTGGGTAGATCGAAATATCCTTCTGTCCAATCTCCTACGGCCCCAGTAGAACCAATCGAACGCATACGGTAGAACATGGTCCGTCCGTCAAGCAAAGGATTTGTGAGAGGGACCTGCAGACTACCGGTGCTTCCTGAAATGGTGAAGGAAGATTGGTTGGATATCGAGTTCCAATGCCAAATGCCATCAGCGCTGTCTAGCCAATCACTTGAATTTGAGAAATGGACCTCGATGTTGCTACCGTTATGCGAATTCCAAGTCACCAAGGGGGTAACATCTGCTGCCAGAAGCAGACTAGTATCCATCAGTGGTCTACCATCCGCTATGAAATCAGGGACCATTGTCCCACTGTCACCGGGAGCGTTAGCCACGTATTCGGTTGTCAGGAATGGGCGGTCACTACTGGCTGCTTCTCTTGTTGAACAGGAATATTCGGTATTGGTAGCCGTGATGACGAAAGCAATTTCACTAGCGTTTTCTGCTGCTGCATCTTGAACAAGCTTAGTGACGTTGAATTCGATGAGGGTCGAGCCAGAGAAAAATACCGGCAATTCCCAATCGCCGCGATCAGCCGTGCCATCAGCACCACCAGCACCCCAATCAGTGCTGTTTTCAGATTGCCCCCAGTTTGAATAATACTCTTCCCAATAAGGGTTTAGACGTGCAGCATATCCATGAATAGGCCCCGCAGTATTGCCATTACTTGAGCAAATTAATCCTAGAGTTGCAGATTGAATACTATCTCCGGTTGTTAAAGAAAAATCGAATTCCATGATAATTCTGGACTCTTCATTACCATTCACACCGAGGTTGACAACTGGTGCCATACCGTTATTCTTACTTTCAACCGCCGATGTCAGACTATTGTCTTTGGCTGGTGATAGTGTTTGGGTCACATAGTCTGGACCGTCGCTTTCGTCAAGATCCTCACTCCATGTTCCAATTAGTTCAGATTTAACTAAATCTGCAACCAAGAACATGAGTATTATAAGGAGGGCCTTGGACAGTATTTTCTTGTCGGGACTATTGGTTATCATCGGGCTCACGCTACCATGGACAGAGGAGGTATACCTCCCTTTCGGCTGGCCACCCGTAGGGTGGCCGTGAACACCATGATGATTTGGCCTGCAAGCCAATGTTCATGAGCGACCGCCAATCACCCCGGATAGATGAGCGAACTATGGGTCGAGAAACACCGTCCCCGCACGGTCGATGAGATTCGTGGACAGTCCGCAGTAGTACAAAGATTGAGAGTTTATGCCACATCTGCAAGTTTCCCTCACCTCTTATTTGCCGGCCCACCGGGGACCGGGAAAACCACTGCTGCAATGGCCTTGACGAGGGACGTATACGGAGAGGATTATCGACAAAATCTATTGGAGATGAATGCTTCTGACGAAAGGAAGTTGGAAAGCATCCGTTCAAAGGTCAAACAATTTGCTAGAACAAAGCCATATGGCCAAGCAGCATTCAAGGTTATTTTTCTCGATGAAGCCGATGCCCTAACCCATGATGCCCAAGGCGCACTTCGCCGAATTATGGAACAATATGCCGAGACTTGCCGCTTCATTCTCAGTTGTAATTATTCCTCTAAAATTATCGAACCGATCCAATCTCGATGTGCTGTTTTCCGTTTCCGACCATTAAGCGATTCTGATGTCAACAACCAGGTCTGTTACGTAGCAGAAATCGAAGGCGTGAAACTCGACGAAGATGCTGCTGAAGCATTGGTTAGAATTAGCCAAGGAGATTTACGAAAAGCATTGACTGCCCTGCAGGTAGCTGCAGCATTAGACAATGAGGTCACACGACAATCAATCTATGAAACAAGTGCTACTGCGCCGCCTGAAACCCTTCATCAATACCTGATGGCTTGCCGCAAAGATGGCTTCCATGCGGCGAGACGTAGAGCCAGAGAAATTCTCGACCGCTATGGCCTGGCTGGAACTGATTTTGTCAACCAACTTCATCGAGAATTATACAATGCGGATTTCCTTTCTGAAGAGCAAAAGTTGGATCTTACCGAGTTGATGGCTGAAATAGATTTCAGATTAGTCGAAGGCGGTGGTGAAGCAATCCAACTAGATGCGCTCACAGCACGCCTTTCGACCACACTATCATGAGTCGAGAGTTTCTTTGTGTGCAACCAATATACGATTTAATAAATCACTGATTAGACTACGTTCATAATTAAGGCGCTGACGCAGTCTTCTACGACTTCGAATAAATTCTGCAAGAGGCGTCCAGCACAGCACATCATCGAATTGAGGCATTAATTTCTTGGTCACTCCAACCTACCATGTCATTTTCGGTGGGGGGTGAGTGAAAGTGAAAGTGATTAGGCTTCGATCTCTGGTTCAACGATCAATAAATCCCATTGCAAAGTCCTTGGATTGACCCATGGATCACCTTGTTCGACAATGTCGATTGTTATGCTATAAGTCCCTACTTGAAGACCACTTGGCAAGACATATGCATGGCCAGAATCAGAATCGGGATGGGGCATTAATAAGGTTTTTGAATCGCCTGTAATATTTGAGAAAACCGTGTCACTAAAGGACAATTCCTGCGCCCCACTCATATTGGCTAATGTCACAGTAAAGGCGGTATTACTCTCATCAGAATTGTCTCCAAATGACATTACCAACCAGGACTGATTATACCCATAATCCAAGGTGATTGAAGTTCCCGCTGCCAGAGTGAAATCATACTCATCTCCTGATTCGCTAACTATTCCCCACTGACCAGAAACATTCGGTGCAGCGATATCTCCAAAGGGTGGATTGATCAGTAAAAAGGAAAGAGCTAGCCACACAAAAACATAGAGGAAACCAGCCTTGAACCAGGTTCCTTTCTTGTATAATTCAGTAAATCCACTAGGCATTAATGTGCGGTGTATTGTTGGAATTAATACAACACAAAGCAGAGGTAGCGCATAGAGGATGTCGGCATTTGAGCGGTCAACACTACCCATTACGACATAGCGCATCAAGAATGCAATCAGACAAGAGAATGCGATTACTAGCCACATCGAGGCGGTATCAGCTTTCTCTTTGGCAACGTGCTTTACCGGATCAAATGATTCGATGCCCATATCAGCACCAGTTCGACGTTTCTTCTTTTCACCGTCAGGGTCGCGCTTACTACGCTCAGTAGAAGCTGCAGCCATGGCAGTAGAGATGTCGACCATAACCGCTGCGGGATGGAGCCAGTGGATGAAGGCTTGGGTGCCAACAAAGCAGCCGATTCATTGAAAGAGGGAGCCTTACACGCCCACTTGCAATGCCGGGGTGGCTTAGTTGGTGGAGCGTCGGACTCATAGGGCAGTTCTTAGGAACATATGAGGCGCAAAAGCCCCCTCGATGTCTGAGACATCCGAAGGTCGCGGGTTCAAGCCCCGCTCCCGGCACCATAGAAAAAACCGCTTGACTGAAAGCGTGTTACGTGCGAAACAAAACTTAGTTTTGTTTCACGTTAATATTTTGCAAAATGGACTCATTTTTACGTCAATATTTCAGTGCTAAAAGTGGCACTTCTCAGAGGGGAAAATAGTCCCACATCCCGGTAATAATTCGATCAAAGGTGTAACTTTACGATTATTCTTCCTCAGTGAAAAATTGCTCCATAGTTGATTTTTCAGTAGTTGTAGATTTTAATTTATCTAGCTCGTTATCAGACAAAAATTTGATTTTCCCAAATGTAACCCCGCCAATAAAAATTAACAGCAAAGGGATTGTCAAGAAAAATAATGCTGGAATTAATAAACAAAAAATGGTACTGGTAAATGCCGAAAAGAACATCACAGTAAAGTTAGTTTGAATCAACTGATCATCAGATAATTGATACACAAAATGCCTTCGAACATTAAGGGCGACCTGTCCCTGGCCGCTTTGCTATTCTTCTGATGATTCAACTTCTTCGGCAGAAGGCGGTGCTGGGATTTGAACTACATTTTGAGTTGAGGCATAGGTCTCTTGCTGCATCTTCAATAAGTTACTTTGATTTTCGATATATATGTCTCGAAGTTTCTTATATTCTTTCATCTTCAAATCATAATCTTCTTTTACTCGACTTTTCGCTAAATAATCAAATCTCATCAATGCAAGAGTATCAAGACAGAATAAAGACCCGATAAACATAATACCATATAATCTGTTATCAGGATTTAGATCAGGTGTTCCTGGGATTTTTGCAAAATCAAGCAGATAAATAATGGTTAACCCCAGGAGAAACCACATCCCTAGACAAACCCATTCATAGACTTCACCGGTATCTCTTCTTCTTAATTTTGGCGGAGATGGAACTTGGGTATATCCTCGAGGCATAGACGACCATGATTTTAATAATTGATAATGCCTTTGATAGAGTTTGTATGTTAAAACACCGGTTTGCAAGCCTTTCAGGTATGGCTCAAGGCGGGTTGCTGGTACATATCATACCATCAACCTGAGCCCGTCTCATCTGTTCAACATGATTCAGGTGTACCGCCGTTAACGGTAATCGAAATCTCGACTACTCCCCATTTCAGTTCATTTCCGCCGTCTATCTGTACGCTTAGCAAGATTTCTTCGGTGGCAGCAGATGCTCCGTCGGTCACACTCCATACGTAGGTATCCAGGATGTCACCAGTGCTGTCTTATTCAATATCATACAAATCTAGATTTTGTTCGTCATCCCACCACTTATTTCCAATGCCATCGTAGCCTGTCGCTTCAGCAATATAGAACGG
>Ga0209709_10000410_pt1 | contig 40745 bp, 32 predicted proteins | sample ArcticOcean_MG_C_2_FD_187435 | JGI IMG/M metagenome (GOLD analysis project Ga0209709, IMG submission 187435) | Marine microbial communities from western Arctic Ocean - ArcticOcean_MG_CB4_136 (SPAdes) (version 2) | ecosystem: Environmental > Aquatic > Marine > Oceanic | place: Arctic Ocean... | reverse complement strand
GATCATTGTGGGGTATTTAATCATGGCAACTGGAGAAGTAAACAGTTTTCAAAGCCTGACCCTTGCACCCATCATGCTGTTCATTGGATATATCATTGTCATCCCTGCAGCATTGATCTATAGGGGAAAATCTCCTGAAGTAGAAGAAAATTTGGGATCGTAGTTCAGTTGGTTAGAACGCCGGCCTGTCAAGCCGGAGGTCGAGGGTTCGAGTCCCTTCGGTCCCGCTCTCTTAAACCCCGTTTTCTCATCGAGAGATCGGGGTTTTTTGTTGCCCTTTTGTACTTTCCCGATATGACAGTAAATGATCCGAATCGTCTGTATTTGAAGTAGATTCTAGGAGAATATATTACCTCGCTATTTTATAAATACTATCTATCAAAGTACCATCTACCCACTTCACAGCAGAAATAACTTTATCTGATAGGTGTGGTTTTGGTACAGGGGTTTCAATCAGTTCATCTATTTCTGATTTGATTATATTTATGCCACGAATTGGGAGTCTACTATATTTTGTAGCCTTTATTAGATCATCCCTTAACGGATTGATAGCGATACCTCTTTCTGTTACTACTACATCTATTAACTCACCGGGGCCAACCAAGGTAGTCACATCATCTACAATAATTGGATTATTCTTTCGGATGGATGGAATTGCCAATATGGTACACTTACTGAATAAACAATTTTGCCAACCACCAATACCATGAAGCATTAATCCATCTGAATGAGTAACCACATTGGCATTAAAATTCACATCAACTTCTGTTGCACCCAAAACCACCATATCTACTTGGCTAGCAAAATTCCCCTTCCCATGCCAATTATAGCTTGTGAACGGCGATGTACTTACGTGTCTTGAATTTTCCCTCATGGAACGGACACCTTCCAGGTCAAATGTTTGTCCATCCAAAATATAATCCGTTAATCCTTCTTCAAGCATTTCTACCAATTGTTTTGTTGAACCACCACGAATGAATCTTGCTTTTACATCGGTATCTTTCATCATCTCCTTCACATATTTTGAAAATGCCAATGAAATACCTCCCACCCCAGCTTGAAAACTAAAGCCATCTTTTATAATACCTGCAGCTTGAACAAACTTTGCTGTCATTTCTGCTATCCCTAACCTTTCCTTCGATAAGGTAATTTCCGTGGTCCCGGAAACAATTTTATCCGGTTCTCCTATTTTATCCAACACTACAACATAATCCACGTTTTGTCCTTGGATTTGCCAAGGAATGCATGGAAATGGGACAAGATTATCGGTAACAATAATCACTTTATCCGCATAAAGAGAATCAACAAGGGCAAACCCCAATGAACCACAGGCTGATGACCCCCTGTCTCCAGTGGCATTACCAAAGGTATCAGCCGTGGGTGCAGCGATAATTGCAATATCAATATGAACTTCCCCATCTTGAACGGCTTGCCAACGACCACCATGACTGCGCAGAACCCCTGTCTGACGCATTTCACCGTAGGATGCAAATCTACCTATATCACCATTCAAAGATCCTTCAACCAAATCTACTGTCCCATTTTTCATGTGATCAATAATGGGTGCATGACATGGGAATGTTGCAGAAGGAAACCAACGTAACCCTTTTACACCTAACCTATGAGATGCATCAAAAACCTGATTCATCACCAGATCACCATTTCGAAAATGATGATGGCTTGAAATAGTAATGCCATCCTTGATACCGGCTTTTTGTAGGGCATCTTTTAAAGATTGCACAACTTTGTTTCCGTCCATGGGATAGTCAGAACAACTCCGAATTGGTGGAGCTGCCTTTAATCCATCAGGTTTATATTTACCAACACCCATAAATGGAGATTGGGGAATTCCATTTATCTCTGTCGGAACCATTCGCCCTACGGCATTTTTTACCATTTTTGGTTTTATCATTACTTAATCTTTAGAAAGCGAGCCACAAGCAATAGCCAGTTTAATTATTTGTTTGGCACGTTTAACAATTGGAGCGTCAATCATTTTACCTCCTAGTTCAAAAACACCAGTTCCATTGGTAATAGCCAAGTCAAATCCTTTAATGATTTCCTTAGCTTGTGAAATTTCAATCTCTAAAGGGGAAAATTCTTCATGGATTGGAATAATCTGATTTGGATGAATACATCCCACCCCTACAAATCCCAAAGCCTTACTTTCTCTAACCGATCTCCGTAACGATTTTTCATCTCTAAAGTCTCCATGGACAGAGTCAAGTGCCTGGATCCCTGTAGCCTTAGCAGCATGCAAAACCATGGATCGAGCAAAAAACGATTCTTCTCCGGTAATGGTTTTATTGATCCCTAAATCTGCAGTATAATCTTCAAGACCAATTGTAAGGCCTATTATATTAGGAGAAGATTTTGCAATTTCGAGTGCATTTAATACACCGTGAGCACTTTCAATGATAGGAATAATAAACACCGGTTCTCTCCTGCCACAAACTTTCAAAAGTTCATTTATTTTTTTAACAAACCTAATTATTTGATCGCTGGATTCCACTTTAGGGATAACAATAACATGAACATTTTGGGCTATAATAAATTCTAAATCTATCATACCTGTATCATTCGAGTTTATTCTTACCATTTTTTCAGCACCATTAAAGTCAACCATTCGTAAAGCATTCCGAACAATTATTCTCGCATTATCTTTTTCTTTTTGTGGAACAGAATCTTCAAGATCTAAAATAATACAGTCAGGTGAATATGTTCCAGCCTTCAATATTTTCTTTGGTTGATTACCTGGAACATAAAGCCGACTCCGTCGAAGCCGGTCACCCGTAATCAATACCTCATTTTCATCTCTCATAGGCGGAATTGAGTCCGAATAAAGGGCTTGAACAGCTTTCTCTAAATAAAGATTTTTTTTTAAAGGTTCTGACATGACTTAGGCCTATTACTCCGAGCGAATCAATTCGGTCAGTTGATCAAAAATATCCTTCCCTTTAGTCAATTCTAAACAGGTACCGTTAGAAAATCGTACTTTTTCTACCCAATCTTTAAGAAAAGCACTCAAACCATGTAGGGACCCGCAAAAACTGCCTACGACTTCACCAATGGGAGCAATCCGCATGACAGCCCCATCAGCCCTGAAATTCGTAATATACTTTCCAGAATCAGGTGGACAAATACCATTTCTAATATTGTTCACTGGCACAATCATTCAAATAATTTCTTACTAAGATTCGAAAAATCCTGATCGCGTTTCTTAGATTCAGTTAATTGCAATTTTTGAAGTTTCAAGGTTAAGGAGTGCATTTTTTCAGAAATAGGGTCTAAATCAATGCGATTTGATCGATTTATAGTATCAATCCAATCATTTCTAATTTTATGAGCCCCATTCAGAGCACCCATAATTCCACCTGCCATTCCCGCAATAGAATCGTTGTCTCTACCGTAATTAGCTGCACCAAAGATACTTTCTTCAAATTTACCATCTGAGATTACAATAAAGGCAAGTGCTATTGGTAACTCTTCAATACTATGTTCTCGACTGGGGCGCCAATTATTTGTACCATCTCCTCTCATTTTACCAAACTCCGCTGACCCATCAAACGGTCTTATAATTTCACGAAGTGGTTCAATAGCACTTTTCCAATCACTCTGATTACGGGCTGCTTCCACAACTGCAGTTATAGCAGTGCGCGTACCATCTTTTGCTAGCGAAGTCGCCACGTCTATAATTGAATCAACGGAAGCCTCACAACGGAATGCTTCAGCAGTACATGCAGCCATGATAGCTGCACCTTCGAGGCCATAACTCTCTTGGTGAGCACTAAAAATATCGATTGCCTCGTGATAAGCTTTCGATGGATCACCTGAATTAACAATTCCAACAGGAGCAGCATACATAGCTGCACCGCAATTTACCATATTACCTTGTCCTCCTTGTCTTGGTTCAGCGTTTGCAAGGTGCAGTCTCATAAATAACCATTTTTCCGGATAAAATAAACGTTCTAATAATGGGGCTTTTCTACCAAACTCGGGAATCCATCTAGGTTCATCTGCTATTAAAGGAATAATTCGTCTTGCAAATTCATAAGCATCCAGGTGACCACCATGCTCTATATAGGCTCTGCTGAGGAGTTGTACCATGTGACTGTCATCGGTATAACGTCCGTCCCCCTTTCCAATATCAGTAGGTCCATCCCAGTTTTCGACAAAATCAGTTATATATCCATATCTTTCTCTTATTTCATCTGGATAATGCCACTCAGCAGGTGCACCAAGTGCGTCTCCAATAGCACCACCATATAAGCAGCCTCTTATCTTGTCAAAAAGTAGGGTATTATTCATTTGGAATCACCAACGGCAAGTCCAATAAGAGCCCCCGCAACTTTATCTTTTAATATTTTCTTATCTTCTAGTAATTTTTCTCTAGTTAACATTATTTCTTTCTCCTTTGTTAGTTTATTTGTCTTACTGTTCGTTTTGCTAAATCAGTAAATTTTGATCGATCAAATCCTTTCATACTGCTCCTGATTTGATTATTCATTGGTTCTATCCATTTTTTAGGGAGATTTTCAGCCCCCAACATTGTACCAACAATTGATCCAACTGTCGCTCCATTTGAATCGGTATCCCAACCGCCCATGACAACATTACAGATGGATTTTTCATAATCACCTTTGCCAAAAATAAGTGATGCAGTTACCAGAGCTGCATTATTGATAGTGTGAACCCAATGATAATGCCCATATTTCTCTTGCAAAAGATCCAGTGCTATTTCCCAATTATCTGTTTTCTTCTCCAAGCCCATTGCAAAATGGATTGCATCTGCAAAACGAGACTTTTCAGGAATAAATAAAATTGCTTTTTGTAAAGCATCTTTTGGTGTGTCACTTGTAAATGAATTGGATAGAACGGCAGCGAAAAATAATTCCCCATATAATCCATTACGAACATGACTTAATCGACCATCACGCCACCCTAATTCAACAGCTCTTTTTGGATTACCAGGAGAAAGCCAACCCCATAAATCAGCACGAATCTGGGCACCTATCCATTCACGATATGGATTCCTTTTTATGGCAGTTTCCGGGGGTAAATATCCGGAAAGTAAATTATAATATGCATTTCGTTCCGCTGTGAATGTGGACATAATCGGCATCAATTCTAACCAGGTTGTTCCTATGTTTTCAGTTGTAAAACTCAGACCATACGATTCAACAACTTTCAAATTCAACATAGGATAATTCATATCATCATCTTCAGCCATACATACAATATTTTCTCGAAGACTATCAATACCACTATGCCTATTCCAAGAGAATGTTGATTTTACTTCATCAGGAATACCTCTCGCTGTGATATAATTTGAAAGGGGCCAAGTATTATTCGATTGTAATATTTCACGAATCTTTTCTCGGGGATGCTTTTCTACAGGCTTTCCCAACATACATCCGGCAGCCCTACCCATCCAACCACCAAGAATCCGGTCAAGTAAGAAATCATTTTTAAATGACGCATTATTTGAATCATCATTCTTTTCACCAAGAATATCTTCGAGATTGGAAGGTTCATTTTCTCTTAAACCTTTCGGTGAATCCATCGCTTCCAACTCACTCAATAGTTGCTCCGCATCTTCTTTGTTGTAAGCATTTTGAATCTCCTTCCACCTGGTCTCTAATTCACCTACATCCAAGCCTTCTTCCCTCCGTTGGATGAGTTCATAAGCGATACATTCATTTGTATTTAAATAACGGTCATTCATGCTGACTGATTTACAAACGCGTTGACTAAATCAATGTAATTCACATTTTTCATTTTTGGGATTGATATACCTTTTAATTGTTTTAAGTGATTTGTCCATACTTTAGAGTCAATGGCATCGGGGTCTAATGCTCCGGCTAAAGCTCCCACAAGTGCCGGTACAGTTTCTGCTGTTTTACCAATTGTTGTAGCCATTGAAATTGCTTTTTCAAAACTATTTTGAGAAAAATAAATGACCGATAAGACAATTGCCAGAGTTTCAGGCGCTGCTGAACCGTAACTGTATTCCCTATTTATAATTTGATTCGTCAGGGCGGGAGTGGCATCAAAAAAAGAATTTGATTGATCACAGATGTTTAATGCATCAGTGACAACACGTTTACTCCATGAATTAGATGGCAACACTTCAATAGCATTTGAAATAATGTTTTCAATCGCACCCCCTTTCAAAGCAATAGATACTGCCACCGCTATGGACTGTGCTGCCCAAATTCCATCTTCGGAATTCGTAACAGACGCATCCATTACAATTGCATTCATTAACTTTTCATGGTCACCATGAAATAATAGACCAATGGGAATTGCTCTAGACATGGCTGAATCGTCAAAGTAATGAGGGTTATCATGACCACTGGCGGGCGGTAATTTCCCGTTGCTCAAATTTCTTAGAGCTGTCTTAATTGCAATGCTAGCCCTTAATGGTTCATCCGGATCAATCAATAATTTCCAGCCATCAACCCAATTTTCTGCGTTTGGCTCACTGCCATTTTCCAATAATTGTTGGATTGTGAAAGCAGCCCATTCCGTATTATTTGCAGGGCAAAGGTTGAAGACATTTTTATTTTGATTTAAAGAATAAGGTAATGTCAAATTAAGCGTAAAATCTGTTTCAGCTTTGACATCCATTTCACGGCGTCTTCTACGGGTCCATAAGGACAGTTGATAACTGCGATGAAACATTGCTGGCCAACTTAATGCATCTCCAATGGCTAATCCATAAAGAGCACCGATTTTTTGTATTTCCATCTTTTCTACCTCGTTAAATAATCGCGGTTAATTGTGCCGCAATTTCAAGAAAGTTAATATTTTTTATCTCTTTTATACATGTTCCATTTACAATATTAACTCTCTGAACCCAATCCGGGCGGATTGCATCAATGCCATGCAAAGATCCTAGAATTGCACCTACAATGGCAGCAATTGTATCAGAATCCCGGCCAATATTCACTCCTGCCAGTACGGCATTTTCAAACTCTCCATCCGTTGCTGCAATGATTCCAAAAGCCAACCCAACCGCTTCCGGAGCAATATCGGGCCAAAAATAATATTCACAAACCAGTGCCTTATATAATGAGTCCAAAGCATGGGGTAACGACTCCGCATCTCGTCCAATTTTTATCCCTTCTTTGATAGCCCTTGCCGTCCAGGAATCATCAGGGATAACACCAAAAACCCCATCTAAAACATCATCCAAATTTCTAGTAATCATTGCAACAGAAATAGCTGCAGCAACTGCTTGCCCACTAATGATACCCTCACCTGCATTACTGACGCGTCCGTCCGTTTCCGTTAACTTTCCCGCTAAATGAGGATCGCCAGCAGCCACTATTCCAAAGGGTGCGACTCTCATAGCTAGACCATCGCTCCAACTGTGAACATGCTGCCCAGAAACTGGTGGAAGTTGACCGTTTTTTAGATTATTCAGAGCAATAACTTCACTAAACCCTGCTCCTTTATAAGTAGATGATTCTGAATAAATTTTTTCCAACCAAGCTTGCCCAATCGCTTCACTTGTAATACCTAATCCATGATCTATCAATAACAGGGCATTAAAAAGAGCAAATTCCGTATCGTCAGTTCCCTTTTGGTCGTCCGAAATAAAATCGTTTACCCGTCCAAACTTATCTCGAATTTGTTGGGGTGTCATTCCTTCTGTAGGTGCACCCAATGCATCGCCAACTGCAAGGCCCAACAAACAACCCTGTGCTTTATTTATTATATTCATTTATTGTATCCATTTATTTTATCACATTGATCTTTTTAGAATCAATCACTTTTCCGCCCACAATCATTCTTATAAAATAAGTCCCGGATGAAATATTAGAATCCGAATCTGTACTACCGTTCCATTTCATTTTGTGAATTCCGATAATCATGGGTTTGTTAACGAGCGTTTTTACTTTTTGCCCCAGTATGTTCATTATTTCAATCCGAATATTATCCCCGTGATGCGTTTCTGAGATTACCCATTTTATGGTTGTAGATGGGTTACTTGGATTTGGAAAATTATGGAGGAAACCCGAATCTTGAATAAAACCAGATTCTGTTACAACAACAGAAACTAACTCATTCTGTTGTTGTAATAACCATGTCCAAAAAGATTCTGAATTATAAGTCAAATCCCAGGCATTATGTCCAACACCTTCATAAAGAGTCAGGTTCACATTTGCTTCAACTTCATTTAAACGGTTGTACATAAATTCTGCTCCTTGCCAGGGTACGCCTGTGTCCTGATCACCATGAAAAATCCAAACATTGGTATTTTCTAATCGCTCCACATCGGGGATATCCCTTGCCGAAATAGGAACGACTGCGGCAAACATATTTGGATAGCTCACACTATATTCCCATGTACCAAATCCCCCGCGACTTAATCCTGTTAAATAAATTCGGGATGGATCCACTAAATATTGGGAAATAATCTCTTGCGTAAGTACATGAATACGATCCGGGTCCCAATGGACATCATCGTAAAGCTGTGGGCAAAGCATGATAAAATCCGTATCCATTCCTTGCTCATAAAGTAAGGGCGGTCCGCCATTTCGAATTTCATCAATATTAGTGATGGCGCTTCCGGAGCCATGAAGAAATATAACTAGTGGCCATGCCGAATTCGATTCTGTATATCCGACCGGTAAGTAAAGCAGATAATTATCTTCAATAGAATTGGAAATTGTTGTGGAAAGTGTCAGCGACTGAGGGGGTGGTGAATTTGCACCATAGCTTGGTGAAGAACCTGTTAACCACTCTAAAAACTGATCATCAGTATAAACATGATCCCACACATTGTGTGCAAGACTATCATATACGGTTATTTCCAGATTATCATTGCCGCAATAATAATCTAGTTCAAAAAACATATTTTCAGCATCTTCCACAGGAACTTTATCATCAAGAAAACCATGAAATATCTTAACAGAAGGGCTGCCAATTCTACAAATTTCAGTACAAGCAGGTGCCCCCATGGGAGCAATTTTTGAAAAAGTAGATGGATAACTGACTGATGATTCCCATGCGCCAAAACCACCAATATCACCTATACCGGTGACAGATAAATGAGCATCATCAATATGATATAAATCGCCCAATTGATCCATCAATGCCATGATTGCATCCGGATCCCAGTGGGTATTTTCAGGTAATTGTGGTGCCACGAGAAAAAAATCATATTCCAACCCATCTTCGATCAATGCCGGCAATCCAACACTCCTGATAAAATTAATATCATCGGTACCTTCAGATCCTGTAAGGAATAAAACGAGTGGCCAAGCTTCACTGGGTGTATATCCTTCAGGAATATAAAGTAGATAATTAAGGTCAATATTTTTTACTATTGTGGTTGAAAAGTTTCCGTAATTTGGTTCTGATCCAAAAGATAATGAAAAGAGTAAAATAATTGAAATTGTTTTTAAAATGAATTTCATTTTATCATGAATTATTGACTAAAATGACATCACCAGATTCAGCATTAAAAAAATGGACCTTTGACAAATCAAATACCATATCCACCATTTGACCAATTTCTAATTGGGTTTGTGGGTGAGCTCGCGCAATTAAATTATTATTTCCCGTTGTAATATGAATAAAAGATTCATTTCCAATGGGTTCCACTAATTCTACTTTCAAAGAAACAGGACATCCATTTTTAATATCTAAAGTCTTTTCTAGAATATGAATATCTTCAGGTCGAATACCAAAAGTGATTTTTTGACCTTTAAAGGATTTAAAATATTTTTTTAAATCTTGCGATAATTCAAACGAGCAACCGCCGTCATCAAATAAAAGTTCTCCATTATTGATAAAATTCCCATGCATCAAATTCATGGCTGGATTTCCGATAAATCCGGCAACAAATTCATTTTTTGGTGAATTATAAAGATTAAGCGGCGTATCAATTTGTTGAATGACGCCATCTTTCATCACAACAATTCTTTCACCCATTGTCATGGCTTCAATCTGGTCATGAGTAACATAGATCATGGTTGCTTGGAGCCTTTCATGGAGTTTCGATATCTCACTCCTCATTTGTATCCGCAATTTTGAATCCAAATTAGACAAGGGTTCATCAAAGAGAAAAACTTTTGGATCACGAACAATAGCTCGCCCTAAGGCAACTCTTTGCTGCTGCCCGCCAGATAATTCCTTCGGTTTTCGATTTAGTAATTCACTTATATTTAGAATATTTGCGACTTGATCCACTTTCTCCTGGATATCAATTTTATTATAATTCCGCAACTCTAAACCAAAGGAAATATTTTGAAAAACAGACATATGGGGATAAAGTGCGTAATTTTGAAAAACCATGGAAATATCTCGGTCTTTTGTCGACACATCATTCACTAGATTATCTCCGATAAATAATTGACCTTCTGTAATATCCGTTAGTCCTGCAATCATTCGTAATAATGTAGATTTACCACAGCCAGATGGGCCCAATAACACAACCATTTCTTTGTCTTTGATCTCCATACTGAAATCATTGACGGCTATAATATTTTTATCAAAAACTTTTTGAATATTCTTTAACGTAATTTTTGCCATGTAATTTTTTATATATATTATTATTTGTCTTTTTGGTATCGAGAAAGAACCAGATTGCTCTCAAATTCTATTCTTTTTGATGCTTCTTCTATGGAAAGTCTGCCTGCAAACAATTCTTGTAAAATAGGGTTTGCAACACGCCCTTTCCATTCAACATACCCTGGTGCACCGAGCCAAGGCCCCACTGTTAAGTCGTCTACCGAACTTGTCACAATTTTCCAACCATCATCCAATGTATTAAACTGAGGCATCTCCATACAAGATTTTCTTGTTGGTATCATCCAATCACTATATGCTAGTTTTGCCATATTCTTAGAATTAAGGGCAAACTCTATAAAATCAAAAGCATCTTTTTGCTTTTTAGATTTTTGGGGGATACTAAATGTTTGTGAATTGATACCCGATCTTGAATACTTTCCAATTGGTGCTGGTAGTACGCCCCAATTAAAATTGTTCGGTGCATTTTCGATCAATTGCTGTCTTGACCAATTGCCCATGCCTAAAATCATTGCGTAACGTCCTTGCATAAAACCAGACAAAATTTCAGTGACGTTCTTACCGATGCTCTCAGGGGCTAAGCATTTTAAATCACGATTCATTTCAATTATTATTTTTAAAAGCGCTTTTTCCTCATCACCTACACGTACAACATACTTCCCATCCTCTATTTTAAAAAATGACCCGCCAAAACTAATGGAATGATTCAGAATAAAATTCGCAGAATTCCTTAATCCCATGGCAGTTCCCCATTGATCTATGATACCGTCCCCATTGGTATCCTGTGTTAATTGTGTCCCTACCGTCTTTACATTATCCCATGTCCAAGGATTTTCTTTACTTGGTGGTATAATATCATTATTATCAAAAATTTCCTTATTATACAGTATAATAAAAGACTCTAACATAAATGGTATCCCGGAAATTTCGCCACTGGGGCTAGTGACTGAAGACCAAGCTACATCTACAATATCTTTTTTCATTTCATTGGATATTAGTGGTGCCAAGTCTTTTAAATATCCGCGATTGGCAAAGTCGACTATAATAGAAGATTCATAATGAAAAACATCCGGGACAACTTCTGTTTCAAAGGAAGTTATAAGGTAGTCATAAATTGAATTCCAACTACCTTGAATATATTCTACATTACGATCTGGATTCGCCCTATTCCATTCTGATACAATTTCTTTATTTGCCTGTATTGACTGCTCTTGCCAAGCAAGACTAGCGAATCGAATTTTATCAGTGTTTTGCTCAGATGATGAGAAATTAACAAAAAAAGCATATCCCTGATAGGCAACTATTAATAATACTCCAAATTTTATCAAACTTTTATATTTCATCAGTTTCCATTATCCTAAACTTTTACAGCCCCTGATATCAAACCCGATTTAAATCCTTTTCTTAGGAATGTAAATAAGATTAGCGAAGGTATTGTGGCCAAACAGCTAGCTGCTGCCAATAAACCAATCCTAGCTTGCCCTTCCATACCTGTAAACCTAGAAAGTTGAACAGGCAGTGTGATATTCTCTGGGTTTTTCATCAACACAAGTGCAAATAGGAATTCATTCCAGGAGATTATAAATGCAAAAATTGCTGTAGCTCCAATAGCAGGCAGAATCACGGGGAACAAGATCCTGTAAACATACTGTAGTTTTGTAGCACCATCAATAAAAGCGGCTTCTTCTAATTCTAATGGAATGCTCTTTATGTATCCATACAGCATCCATAAAACAAATGGCAGTTCCCAGACAACATATACCATTGTTAACCCTATAATAGAATCTGTTAAATGTAAATACCGTAGAACCATATAAAGTGGAATGATAATTAAAATGGCAGGAAAGATCTGTGATGCTAATATCCATCCAAGCACTGCATTTTTTATTTTTGTTTTATAGCGGACCAATGAATATGCAGCAGGTAAAGCTATCAATAATGTGATTGTCATCGATAAAATACTAACCAGTAAACTGTTGAGAAGACTCTGGATGAGATTACTGTCGTTTATGATTGAACGATAATGGTCAAAATATAGATTTTCAGGAATGATCTTTAGCCCGCCAGTAACAATTTCTGGAGTACTCTTGAAAGATATTGACAGAAGCCAAATAAAAGGAAAAACAAGATAAATTAAAAGAATTAAAACAATGATTTGGATTAATCCTTTTACTATAAATTGTTTTACACTCTTAACCGATAGCATCATTTAACCTGCTCTTTGAATTGAATACGTAGGTAGAAATACAATACGATAGATAAAAAAATTATCATCACATTTCCAATGGCTGCTGCATACCCAACATAACCATAGCGAAAAGCTTCTTCATAAGCAGCAAGCATAGGCAACCTAGTCATCCCACCTGGGCCACCTTGAGTAAGAACATAAACTAGTCCGAAGGAGTTAAAATTCCATAAAACATTTAGGCAGATAACAGCAGCTAAAGTTGGTTTCAATAATGGCAGAGTGATTCTTGAAAACTTAGTCCATAAACCGGCACCATCTATTTTGGCTGCATCATAAATATCGCTCGAGATACCTTTTAAACCAGCCAATATAAAAATAGTTGTCTGCGGTACGCCACCCCAGATTCCCGCAACAATAACAGCGGGGAGCACGTGTTCAAAACTTGATAACCAGTTAATGGGATGTGCAATCATATTCAGGTGTATTAAGACTAAATTTAAAATGCCTGAATCCGAACCATAAATCTGCCGCCACACAATACCACGAATAATTGGTGGCATGGCCCAGGGAATTAGAATCAAAACACTGTAAATAGATGAAAACCGAATTTTTGAATGCAGCGATAAAGCTAATCCCATACCTAGAATCATTTGACCAAATGAAACAGCGATTGTCCACACAATGCCAACCTGAAATGACTTCCAGAAATAATGATCTTTAAAAAGTTGAGAATAATTTTCAAAGCCATTGAATTTGAGATTGCTTCCTAAGGTATAATCAGTAAACCCGAGATAAATGCCTCTTCCTAATGGCAAGAGTGAAAAAAGGATAATCGGTATCAGAATCGGTAAAAGAATTTGGAACTCAGAAAAACTCCGTGATTTTTTGGGAGAATACTGATTCATCTATAGTATAAAATAACCACTGACGATTTATAAATCATGATTCTAATTAACTTTTTTTGGATAAATTTTTTATAAATGCATGAATCTCATTCAAATGAGGGATTGAAGATTGCGAACCTACTTTTTTAACAGAAAGTGTTGCCGCTTGGGATGCAAAAATAGCAGATTCTATCAGCCCAGAAAAGTCATTATTTAAAGTGGCAGCAAAAACACCATTCAGTACATCACCAGCTCCCGTAGAATCAACCACATCTACTTCGTGGGCTGAAATCAATTTTTGAAAACCATTAGAGGAAATAAATACTCCTTCTGAACCTAGTGTGATTAAAACTGAATCAACTCCATATTCATGAAAAAATGACGATACCTTACACATGGATGATTCACCATCGATTTTCATCCCGGTAATTAGTTCAGCTTCAACCCGATTTGGAGTAATTATATTGATATGCTCTAAGAGTTCTATTGAAAAGTTTTGTACCGGCGCAGGATTTAACATCACTTTTGTCCCGTTATTTTGTGCCAATGATGCCGCCGTTAATACAGTCTCAAAAGAGCATTCCAATTGCAATAACATTATATCAAAATAACTAAACTCATGCTCAATTTGAATGATATCTTGGGCTGTTAAATTTGAGTTGGCACCAGGTACAACCACGATACAGTTTTCACCTTGTGGATTCACAATAATCGTTGCTGTCCCCGTTGGTAGCTCTTTATCCTTTTTAATCAATCGAACTTCAACACCCTGTTTGTGCAAAGTCTCAATTGCATCTTTGCCATTATCATCCATCCCAACACTTGTAATAAAACAAACTTCCGCCCCAGCTCGTACTGCTGCTACAGCTTGATTTGCGCCTTTTCCACCAGGACCACTATTTATCAATTCACCCAAAACAGTTTCACCTTTTTCGGGCAATTTATTGGTTCTTATTGTAATATCTTTATTATAACTCCCAACAATGACAATCCTATTTTTCTTAAACGTATCCATGTTCATCAAGAATTAAATCCAAATGAAATAATTTGGACCTGCCTTAAAGATTGAAAATCCAAGAATGCATAATTAATAGAAAGCATTCTATTACCAAGTAAATAATTAAATCCAAAACCCAGTGTTATACCTTCTGAATCATAATTGAAACGATAACCACTTCGAAGAAAAAGCATTTCCTGAAAAACATATTCGAGGCCAATATTAATTTTTTCGGGGCCATCACTTTGGACTTTTCCATCAATAGCTGCTGTGAAATAATTCTTGTTTTCGTCATTATTAAAAAAGTCATAAGCAATACCCGTACGAAATTCAAGGGGCATGCGAATCTCCACGGGTTCAGATTGCAATTCTTCACTATACCCAATAAGATGGGTATCCGGGCCAAAGTTTCTGGCAATGATAGATAATCTTAAACTATTTAAACCAGTATAATAATATGTCGAAAAATCGACAGCCCAATTATTCATTCCTGCTCCAGCAATATTTTCACTAATGTAACGAATGTTGCCGCCCAATGAAAGTCTGTCAGTAATCATTTTTGCGTATGAAAGTCCTATAGCAAGATCGTAAGCTGTGAAATAATTACCTGTCACTAACGGTGAAGTCGTTCCTCCTTGACCTTCCTCATGTATGGTTTCTGGTATATTACCATAATCAAGACTTACAAAGCTAAATGCTAATGTGCCAAATGCGCCAAACCTTTTTGCTATAGATACAGAATTGTGTTTTATATCTGCAAGCCAGCTCACAGAATTGAATTGGACATCAAAAGTATTAATGTTCGCCAGATTTGCTGGGCTTCCAAAGACCGCATTTGCATTATGATTGACTAAATAAACACCACCCATAGCAGCTTGGTGGGGGTCACCATTTATTTTTAAAAATTGCCAACCAGACTGTCCAGACCGTTTAATGGCTGTCGGATCTATACCATTTTGACCATAAAGGGTTATAAAAGATAGGAACAAGATTGAAGGAATTATCTTGCGAGATATATCGATAAATATTGGCCAGAATATTTTGAAAAGATACATCATTTTACTATTGCTAATTTCCCAACAAAAGATTCACCTTCATGACCGGATACTAATGATTCTATTAAATAAATATAAACCCCTGGTGCAACTCCCAACGCCCATTTTGTTAACTGATAGTCCATATTTGCTATTGTACCCCATGCCGCTGCCCCCGAACCATCATTATGCTCTATTTCTCGTACAAGATCTCCGACTAAAGTATAAATCTTTATTTTAGCTTTACCAGGCAACCCCAAAAATTGGATCCTGTATCTTTCTCCTGTACCATATAATCCACTGTGTTGCCGAAAGGGATTTGGCACTACATATACATTTTGAGGGAATTCATCATTCTGAGGTACAGTTGAGTAAACAGGAAACCTATTATTATTTACTTTCCCACTCTCATTATTATCAATGTCATAAGTAGTGACAGTATAATAATACCCTACTAAATCCTCCACATCTTGATCCTCATAGTGCACCATACCATCTATTATTTCAGCAGATGTTTTTGGAATATCAGCTATTAATGCCCACGGACCAATTGTGAAATAGGTTGACCGGTATATCCTGTATCCTTCAAAATCATTAATATCCAAAATTGGATCAACATAGGTGTTGGATATCTGCGGCCACTCAATAATCAAATACCCGGGTTCTGAAGTAATTATTAAACTGTTCTCCCCATTTGTTGGGGTTGGCGGAGGGTGAATTTCAGGCTGCATATCCTGGGAATATATTTGTTTGACAGCACTCACATTTTTCAATAAAGAGTCCAGGGATGCTGAACTTAATAAATTAAGGTTTTCTATACCGCCTTCTACAATTCGTGCGCGGTCCATTTCGCCCATCACCTCAGCGAAAACAATTTTTATCTTTTCATAGGGTGCTAATGAGAATGGTCCTACGCTTAATAAAAAAATAGGATTACGCTCATATTTATTCCCGCCTTCTCCTCCTGCTTCACTAGCATCATCCCAAGACATCCTGGGCTGTTGATGAGTCATAACCTGTTTAAATAGGGCTGGCTCGTCTACAGAATGAATAAATATCCTATCTTCATGAGGAGCATTAGTTGCTCCACTCTTTGAACCATATTCTAAAATATTTTGATATATATTACCACCAGCTGAATCTAATACAACTGCAGTTAAATAAGCCGGAGCATCAAATTCATGTTCTTTTGAATTGGGTTCTTTTATATCTCTGGAATCAGCTATGTCGCCTTTTTCAGGACCAACGCCAAAATTATATTGTATGGGTGTTTCATTTTCCCAATTAAAACCCCAGTCGTCATAAAAGTAAAATAAATTATGATCTTCATCCCAGCCATATTTTTCATCATTTCTAGTGTAACTACGAACTGTAAATAATAGACTATATCGCATTCCAAAATAAAGATCAGTCAAGTTTGAAAATTTCTTATTTGTTATTTCAACTTCATGAATGATAAAATCATCGTATTTTGGGTAACTCCATACCCGACTAGTCCGTCTTATTTCAACATCAAGACCATATATGTAATGAGAGCCTGCTACCACTTGCTCCCCTTTTATTTCGGGATTTTCTAAATTGTAATTAGTGGTCATTAACGCTTCTTCTACTGGAAAAACGTCTATTCCCGATGGAAAGAAACGAGTATCTAATGAATAAGCATATTCAACATCATTCCGTACACCATAAATAGCATACCCTCCCGCTCCAAGATAATTCAACGCATCTTGAATATTTGGCCCTTTAGAGTACCCGGGATAATCTAAACCATGGAACGAATTTACTATTTCTGTCGGGTCTCCATATTGAAACGAGTTATGCACTGTTGCCCATAACTTGCCCCTGTTTAGTGTTTGTTTTGACCAACCCTGGGCCGCCAAACTTGATTGCATTAGAATTATAAATAAAATAAAAATTACATCCCGAATAGGAATATTATATTTAGATTTTTCTATATTAAAATATAAGATACTTTTTATTAAAATTAGTTTTCTTAATAATTTCATTAAAAATCTATTTTGAGCTGGAAATCTATTTGTTTTGGCGGCACCTCATAAGTATACCACTCCCAGACATCAGGCTCCCCAGAGAATTGGTTTTTCGGCAACCTATCTTCAAATGATAAGTCAGTATTCTCATGGTAATACTTGAGCTGATCATGGTATAGGAGCCTTAAAAATTTAGAATCGAATATGTTCCGAATATCCATGCTGATCTCAGTACGGATCTTGCCAAGCGTTACTCCTTTTGAAACTTTTAAGTTAAATTGGTAGATGCTAAACCATTTCTTGTTATTTGCGCGGGTTGATAGATCACCGGGTGGGTGATAAGTATATGGCGTCCCGCTTCTCCACCAAAAATAAGTATAGGCATGAAGATCACTAAATGGTTTCATTCCAAAAAGAGTTGGGCCTTTTTCAGGACCTATATCGTAACTGATCCAACCTTTTACTTTTTCAAAGCCACTCCAGACCCGCTTATCAGTCGATAGTCCTATCGGAAGGTCAATATATTCAGAGCCTGTTTCATTCAGTCTCTGATATCCTACATTTCCACTGTATGACCAGTAAATATCATAGGTTGTCCCAGCATTTATGGATCTATGAAGCTTAGTTTCCAAAACAATCTCAACACCTCGCGTGTCCGAATACCCTCCATTACTTACCATCAATGCTTTTGTTGCAGTGTATTCTTTGCCATATAGACCTGTAATTACAGATGCTTCTTGATCGGAGTCTTTATAGTATCCAGTAAAATCAAACTTGAGTTTATTTTGATATACAAGATCCAGACCTAACTCATATTGAATACTTCGTTCATAACCCAGTTTTGGGTTACCATAAAACCCCTGCCATTGTTCCATATAGGTTATTTGATCAGCGAATGGATCCAGTACTGTAGACATATCTGTTGTATAATTAACAAATGGGAATCCTAACATTTTTGCCCAAGATGGACGTTGATAAAAATGTCCATATGAAAAATGTAAAAGTGCATTATCACTCACAGGGTGGGAAAGCCCTAATCTTGGAGAAATTTTTAATTGTATTTCTGTTGGCTCTGTTTCAGGTTCTCCCGGAAATCCCATTGGTTTAAACGGATCATGCCCTGGAGTTGTAGTCTGAGATGCTGTTGGATCAAACATATTGGCAGATGCATTTCGATTTTGATCAAAATAATCAATTCTGAATCCAAGATTTAATATGATCTCAGGGTATTCGATCAAATCTTGCAAGTATAAATGCCCCTCGTGCGGCTTACCCTGAAAAACATTATTTAAATTCCATCTGCCACCTCCTTCATGAGAAGCCATGAAATGTTCGAAATCAATATCAAATTTCTTCCATCCTAATCCCAATTTTATCTGCTGGTTTTTGGTATACTGGTTTGTATAGTCTAATCTGATTTGTTTCACTTTGCTTTTACTTCTATCCCATGCATGAAAGTATCCTTGATCACGGAAATTAGTAACCATTAAAAAAGTATCATCTCTTCTGGACCATAGACTATCGGGAACAGAATCGTATCTATCAGATCGATCCATCGCATCGCTTAATTGACTAATATTGAATTTTAAAAATGAATTTTGATTCAGAAATAATGTGAACTTGATGTATGCCTGATACCATTCTCTTAATTCGGGAAATTGGTCATAAATTACACCCATTGGATTGTATTTGTTTTGATCATAAGGGCCCGCAACAATAGTCGCCCCTAGATGACCATACTCCTCGGAAAGTTCCCCGCTATCAAAATTAGAGTTAGTGCTGTTGGAAATTAAGTAATCTGCAGCATTTGAATACCTACTTCCCCCACCAGTTATTGCTGTTTCGTGCTCGCCTCTGAATCCGCCTATGCGAATTTGAAATTTTTTAAATAAATTAAAATCGAGATATCCTTGAATATTTTGTTCTTTATTATATGGAATAGACTGAGGAAAAATACCCACACCATTTTTTTCTCTACTTGAGAATAAAAAATTTAGGCCCTTAAAAAGAGAACCATAAAGTGTAGTCTCGTAAGACCATTCATCACGTTTCGCATATTTTCCTAATACAGGGTCTGGAGTACTCTGTGATTCCCACATCACTAGAAGTTCCTGTGGGTCTTGCTGATGATAAGAACTGATTGGATTCTCCGATTGCTCTGTCCAATAATCAATACCATATCCGGTGATATCGTGATTATCCCTGCTATATATATTGCGTCCAAAATGATACTTTCCTGCAGGTCGCAATCTTGTTAACATAGTACCATGGATGCCATGTGTGGTCATTTTTTCAACTACATTGACAACCGCAGCTCTTGCCTCTCCATATTCAGCGCTGTATCCACCTGTCATGACTGATATTTCCTGTATTGCAGAAAGATTAAACCCAGTAAAATTATCTGAAAATAGACCACTATTTGTACTAATTCCATTTATAAAAAAAACACTTTGTGCTCTGGAGTCCCCCCGAAAAGTATTTTGAAAAATTCCAGCTTGGGTCTCCAAAACATCCCTGATGTCTTGGATTGGTTGTTTTTCTATCATTTCACTGCTAACTATATGTTTGCTTGCAGTATTACTTTTATCTATCATGGGAGTTTCTGCAATCACGGTAACAATAGAACCTTTAATAACCTCTTTTTTTAATGCTTTATCAATATGGGTTGTTTTATCGGAATTAACCTTAAGCCCAACTTGACTTACAATTTCATACCCAATATAAGATATTGAAATCGTATATGAACCCGGATGTACATTAAGAATGGAAAAATCGCCTGATTCATCGGTAGTACTGCCTTGATAGGTATCTTCAATAATGACGTTTGCACCAATGAGGGGCTTACCCGATTCCAAATCTGTTATTCTCCCAACGATTTTTCCTACATTTGCACCAATCAATAAATCAAATAGTATAATTAAAGTAAAGCCTTTCATAAAAAGAATTCTTTTCAACATTAACTATACTTTCCACCAACGGACGGCCGATAATTCGACCGACCGTTGGTTTGCATAGTAGATTTTTGTAATTAAACTGATTTTAAACAAAAAAATCATTTTAGAAACATCATCTTTCTTGATTGAGTTATTCCTCCGATACTTATCTTATAAACGTAAATACCTGATGTAGCCAATGTTCCATCATTTGTTCTACCATTCCACACAATAGAATGATTTCCACTTGGTACACGCGTATTCAGCAGGGAACGAACAGTGCTTCCAACTAGGTTTACGATTTCAAGTTTAACATGAGTGTTTTGTGCTATGGTGTAAGAAATCGTTGTACTAGGGTTAAATGGATTGGGATAGTTTTGTGCAAGCATAAATTCTGTAGGTAATCCTACTGTATTATCAGTAGATAAGACCAGATTATTACTATAGACAGAAAATCCACCTGCTTTTTCTGCAACATAAGCATAACCATCTCTTGCAGTAATAGCCCTTGCGGTATTGAGCGGATCATAACTAGCCACTTCTACAGGAGCAGTGATAACAGTGACGTCATATACTTTAATACCGTTATTTTCTATATTAACATAGACATAATCTTCTGCCCTAAAGGCATCCCCGTCCCAACTACCATTGGTAAAAACAGAACTAACCTGGGTAACATTTGTCAAATCACTGATGTCATAGATTCTTAATGTGTCAAAGTCATGGACATAAGCGTGACCGGCATCCAGTGATAGCCAACTTGTACCAGTGACTAGAGCTACAGTGTCTTGAAGGGTTGGGGTCTCAGGTGAACTAATATCATAAAAATACAGTGCACCCCATGTACTTTGTACCATTGTATTTCCAAAGGCTGCTACACCTTCACCATAGCGGCCATTATCCGTACTACCCGTAGCGTATCCGACCAGGGTTGGTGAATTCGCAGTCGCTACATTCACAATCCCAATACCATTATTTGCAGTTGCTGCATAGATATAATTCCCCGCTATGGCCACATCGTTTGTTCGATCTTCTATAACCGTGGTGAGGAAAGCGGGGTTTGCCGGATCTTCAAAATTGATGGGTCGCAACCCACCATACCTCGTAGCTGCAAAAACAATATTATCCTTAGCAACCACTTTCTTTACCATTGCCGTGTCTTCTATCCACATACTTCCAAGTTCAGTCATGGCAGATGGAGTTGTAATATCAATGGCACGAACATGGTACCTGTAAGAAACATATGCTGTATTACCACTCAAGAAGCTGCTGTAGGCTAAACCATGAGCCGGTGCCGCAACTGCAACAGCTCCTGATACACTCATATTATTCGGGTCCGTTACATTTACAGCACTAAGTAAGGATGTCTCTGCACCGAAGATATGGCCTGTCTGAGTGCCATTCATACTTATTGAACCAAAAGAGACCTTTCGCACCGAGCCATCGGTATCGTAGGTCGCTATGGTGGTTGGTGCACCGGGGTCAGATACATCAATTACGGTAAGACCATCTTGCTTTGATGCAATATATCCATAATTTCCATCGAACATAATGTCTGCATTTATTGAGTTTGTAAGCGTAGAAACATAGGTTGGATTTGTGGGATCAGACACATCAATTATATCAATACCATTACTCCAATCACATGAATAAACATAATTAGATATAGGCATTGCATCTTGAATCCATCCATCATTTTCTAATGTTCCCGCCAAAAAAGCATTTGTTGGATCAGTAATATCGAAAATCTCCGTGCCTGCACCGTTACCAAGGTATGCATAAGGCGATGAGACATTGATACCTTCAGCGTACCCCGAACCAGATCCACCTGCCAGTGTTGCAACAGATGTTGGGCTTGCAGGATTACTGATATCGATAATCTGCATACCTGAACTTCCTACGGCCATATAGGCATAGTCCCCACTAACAGCCAATCCTTCTCCATACCCAGAAAGTGCTGTAGTAGAAAGTAGGGTTGGGGCTGTAGGATTCGTCACATCAAGTATATTTAAAGATGAACCCGAAACAAATGCATATGTAACTCCTGAACTGACCTTCCACACAATATCTTCCACCATGTCGTCCAATGTAATAGAAGCTGCTGTATATGGATTTGCAGGATCTTCAAAGCTGGTTATGGTAAAAACGCTACCGATTCCGTAGTATACTATGTCGCCATAATTAGCAACTGCTCTGATTTCACCTCCACCACCTCCCCAATTGCCAATAAAGCTCATATTATCTGCGTAGACATTGGAAGGAGTTAAGATAGCCAATGAGACTATAATTCCCATCATTTTTATTTTATAACAATTAATCATGATATTTCCTTTTTTTAAGATTTACGTTAATTGATTATGGGCACTAAGTACCCCAGTAATATTATTTTATACCATATTTTTTTCTCCTTAATTAAATGTTTTTTAATTCATCTGTGAAAAATTTTGATTCTTATCTATATCTATTTTTTCTACATCTAATTTCAACACCGAATCTCGTTTAATTAGTTCTGTCGGAATAATAACGCCATCTTGATTCCTATCACTATGGGACACGTTCTTGATTTTAGACATTAACAAATTAAAAGCAATTTGACCTATTTCATTCGTTTGTTGCGCAATCGTTGTCATAGGTGTTCGCATATAAGCTGAATAGGGCTGTTCATCAAAGCAAATCAATGATATATCATCAGGGATGGACAATCCATTTTCGTAAATAGCCTTGATTGCTCCCAAGGAAATCAGATTACTTAAACCTAAGATAGCTGTCGGTCTTGAATTTTGTTTTAATATAATTTTCGTCCAAATATACCCATTCCTCTTTCCAAAGTTATCACCCACAATTAGTTTTTCATCTAAAGGGATTGATGACTCTGCATGTGCATCCTTAAATCCACGCACACGTTCCTCATTTACGGATGTGTCAATTTTGCCTTGAATACATGCAATACTACGATGATTCATCTGAATCAGATGTCGGACTGCTTCCAAGGCTCCTCTATAATTATCGGAGACCACAAATGGACATTTTAGTCCTTTAATTGTACGATCAGCAACAACTAGAGGTATATTTAATTGAATGATTCGTTTGATATCTATTGAGATAGAACCTACTGGACAAATTATTATTCCATCAACTCTCCTACTCTTCAGTAAACGAATAGACTCACTCTCTCCTTCACTGGATTCCTGACTGTCGGACAATACAATAGAGTAACCAGCTTTTCGGGCTTCATTTTCAATAATTTTCGCGATAGATGCAAAATGTGGATTAGCAATATCAGGAATAATTAAACCAATTGTATTTGATTTATTTGTTTTTAAACTGCGGGCTAATTCATCAGGAACATAGCCCATATCTTCTGCTGTTTTAAGTATGAGATTTGCCTTCTCAGCACTGATCCTATATTTTACATATTGCCCACTTAGGACCCGAGAAACAGTTGATATTGAACAACCTAATGAGTTGGCTATCGTTTTTTGTGATGCTCTTGCTTTTTTTTTCATTGTAATTATAAATTACTTGCGCAATCGATTGTTCAAAAGTAATTAATTAGAAAAGGAATTGTCAAGAATTAATTTAATTAATCAAAAACGCCCATAAAACGTCCTCAACACTTTAATTTATCATAAATTTAACAAACATGGAATTCTATCAATCTCTCTATGATTTTGAAATGCCATTCCCCCATAATCGCCCGAATACGGCGATGAAATCACCAGGCGAGCCTACACCCTTGTTATTCTATATCATCACACCCAAAATGGAACGACAGTACTTGACAGTAGATTCCAACATTCGACTGGATAAGTCAGGATAACCGGTATCTCGACTTCAAACCTTGGCTGTTTTTGAAATTATAATGACCGCCAGCGATAGTTTTTCATTACATCTTTATTTATTAAGGATAAGTCCAACAGCAAATCAACTGTCCCAACCACCTGTTATTTACCGGACTTTTTTATTTTCGGAAAACCATCCACCTGTATCTCGTTATATATTAGGATTTACGGGAGATTTAAATGTGGGCCTTTCTCCTGTCAAGCCGGAGGTCGAGGGTTCGAGTCCCTTCGGTCCCGCTAAGAGAAAATACCATTTGTCTCTGACGAAAAAACCCCGTTTCACGACGGGGTTTTTCTATTATTAGAAAGACCCATTCTTAAACTATAATATTACAATAGATATCAAATCTTATTACCCTATATCCTTTAATACCTAAAAAGTGGACACGTTTATGGTGGACACATTATAAAAATTACTTAGGTAACTTGAAGTTTTAAACCTTTGGATTCAAAACTAAATTGAAATCAATTCTCACTATTATATAATTGCAACTTCCTTCGCTAGTTTTGTCATCAAGCATCGAATAAATTACAATCAATGAATATCGACCAAATTGAATCAAAGCTCCAATCTATAGATAAGACTAGTAGCGATTTTATCTACGAATTACTTAGAGCATATGGCCTTCCAAAAGCATCAATTTCAAGATTAAGGTCTGGGAATCTCAATCTTTCTAAAAGTGATAACGTTATCATTTGGAAAAAGAAACTTTTCTATCAAGTTGAATTAGATGCAGACCTGTTATTATAGTAACAGACTATGATACGATACTATCTGTTGACACAAAAACAGGTGATCAAGTGTGGAGATAGAAGACCGTATAAAGAATGCAAAGAATGAGCCAACATATCTGATGGCACCTGTTAGTCTAATCACCTATTTCATATGCTATAATTTTAACCCAAAACAACTTGAGAAATCACTACATGGATTTTTTGGAGATTCCCAACTGAGTGTGGATGTATATGATAACGATGGTATTCGCCATAGTCCAAGGGAATGGTTTATTGCTCCTTTAGACATCATCGAGCGTGCTGCAGAAATGATGATTAGTGGAGATATTATTGATTACACTTATGATAGAAATCTTGAAAGAATAATTTTAGCAACTAAATGAAATACAGTTGGCTTATATGGCCCTACTATTAGCTACTCTTCCAGAGTTCACCAACCGAGTCTTTTGGCCACGGTGGTTCGGTTTATAAACATTAGATGTGCATCATGCATAAACTTAAAATCACAAAAATGATTGCTACGATTAGGCATTCACATGTCCCGCTCTAACTCGCCCCATGTTCCGCCTGCCCCAGCAGGTTCTAATGCCAAAAGCCCACGGCGATATTTGGGGGTGTTTCGGTATAGCGGTCGGGCACTGGGGCTAGTATGGACTACGCATCGGGGACTGGCGCTGGCGATGATGGCGCTGGTATTGGCTGCGGGGTTGATGCCTGCTGTAGTCGCATGGCTGGGCAAAATGATTGTTGACACAGTAGTGCTGGCGGCAGAAACACAAGCGCCCGCCGACAGGCATTTGGCGATAATGTATGTCGTGGCTGAAGCAGGTGCAATCGGCTTACTGGCCGGATTCCAACGCGGTATCGCGGTGTGCGAGTCGCTATTGCGCGCCCTGCTGGGCCAACGAGTCAATGTAATGATTCTGGAAAAGGCTGGGACATTGTCGTTGGAGCAATTCGAGGATTCGGAGATATACGACCGTATGACACAGGCGCGTCGCGAGGCATCTAGCCGCCCGCTGGCGTTGGTACGCAAAACTTTTGGGCTGATTCAAAACTCTATTTCTATAATTGCCTACGGAGGATTGCTGATACAGTTTTCGCCTATTGCTGTGGTGGTGCTGTTTGTAGCGGCCCTGCCCGTCTTTTTTGCCGAAGCTCGTTTCTCGGGCGAGGCTTTTCGCCTGTTTACATGGCGTACCCCTGAGCGACGCGAGCAGCTGTACCTAGAGACCGTACTGGCCCGCGAAGATTACGCCAAAGAGGTAAAACTTTTTGGCCTGTCTTCAATGCTGCTCGGACGCTATAAGGCAATATTTAAAAAGTTATTCCGCGACGACCGTAACCTGACGTTGCGCAAAGGTTTCTGGGGCTACGTATTGGGCCTATTGGGCACGTTGGCCTTTTATGGTGCCTACGGATGGATAGTCGTAGAGACAGTTGCAGGGGTATTAACCTTGGGTGGCATGACGATGTACATCCTAGTATTCAAACAAGGTCAGGCCGCCATAACCGCTAGCCTATCGGCAATTGGCGGCATGTACGAAGACAACCTATACCTTTCGAACCTTTATGAATTTCTTGAGGTTCCCATTACAAAGGATACAGGCGGTGCCAGCTCGGGACCGAACCCTAAAGACGGCATTCGATTTGAGAACGTTGGATTCACTTACACGGGCGCCGCTAGCCCTACCCTGCAAGGAATAAACCTGCACCTTCAACCTGGGCAAAAACTGGCGTTGGTCGGACACAATGGTTCGGGCAAAACAACACTGATCAAATTAATGTCTCGGCTATACGAGCCTACCGAAGGCCGAATACTGTTCGAGGGCCGCGATCTGCAGGATTGGGATATCGCTGCGTTGCAGGACAAAATTGGCGTGATATTCCAAGATTTTGTCCAGTACCAAATGAAAGTAGGTGAAAACATCGGTACCGGTGATGTCCAGAATTTCGATGCCCAAGACCGCTGGCAAGACGCTGCGACCAAAGGGCTGGCTGCGGACTTTATCGAACGTATGCCCAACAGCTACCTAACTCAATTGGGTAGATGGTTCGCTGGTGGTCAAGAGTTGTCTGGCGGAGAATGGCAAAAAATAGCGCTATCGCGCGCATTTATGCGCCGGTCGGCCAATGTCATAGTGCTGGATGAACCCACCAGTGCAATGGACGCCGAAGCTGAAGCCAAAATATTTGACCACTTCCGCCAAATCACCGAAGATCAAATGGCGATTCTAATCTCACATAGATTCTCGACTGTTCGTATGGCTGATCAAATTGTAGTCTTAGAACACGGCCAAATACAAGAGCGCGGTACGCACGAAGAATTATTAGAGGCCGACGGCGAGTATGCACGGTTGTTCAAACTACAAGCCGCAGGGTATCAATAGGCTTGCACAATAAATAGTGTATGATTTCAGGTATATGAGCAACAATCCTACCCTACAATCTTTACTGAAACATGCACCGGTTACTACGGCCAAAAAAGCTACCCAGAAAATATTATGAAAAAAGATGAATATATTAATGTTCTCAATCAAGTTATAAAACAAATTAATCATTCATGGGATTTAAATACCGCTCAAAAAAAAATAATGGGGTTATTTGGAAAAAACATTATCCCTTTTGACAAAATAGAATTAGATAAAGCTTGGCAGGCTGTTACTACACCAAGAGGTGGTAAACTTAATTCAAGTGTTTATAATGCAATGGAAGCCTCAGGAATTATTTATAAGATTGAGGATGATTCGATTAGAAATGAAATATTAGATTTATATCAACATAGGTACGAGTGGTATCATCATGTTATTGATTATGATTTAACACATATTCAAAAAATGGATGATATTATTCTAAAGGATTTCGTATTACTCACTGATAATAAATCTTGGAATTTAGATTGGAGTAAAGATTTAAATATTGATCAAATGCTTAGCAATCACGAGTTAAGAAATTATATAGCTGCGAATAGAGGCACGAAAAATATAATGAAAAATAGAGCTAAGAGATTAATTGAAAGAATTGAGAGTGTGACTCAAATAATTGATAAATATTAGTTTTATGAAAAAACATCTATTCATCAAGCCCCACATTCGTGGGGTTTTTTGTTTGTAGGATGATGGGTATTTAAGCAACTTACACCTTGAAAATGGTTTTGCGTATAAGTCGAAGAATTAACTTCAATGTGCTAAGTAGTAAGGTTTGTCGTATGTATGGATTAGTTCTAAATGAAGTTGCTCTATTGAAAATAAATTTCAATTCAGTCTTATTGATTACAATGAACTGATGTATATATCGAATAAGATAAATGACGAATATGATTAGAAATAGATATAGGTATATCATATTATCCCTTTAGTTGTGTATTTGCATATCTGAAATGCAGGGATTTAATATACGATTATATGGGAGACCAGGATACGAGTGATTGTGATTAACCGCATCACATTCTTTTACTCTTAAACATCTATAAGACTATCTATTAGGACTACGTCTAGCACCTGAATTTTTACCTTTAGGCGGTCCGCCAGAGTTCTGGTTATTCGACGTTGGATTACCACCTCTATTTTTATTACGTGGCTTATACTTAGATGTAGGCTTATTGGCAGAACGAGTATTCTTTAGGTCCCGTTGCCCATCATGGTGTTCCGTTTTCTCTTTTTTTGGCTTTTTAGATTTAGAAGGTGTTCGTAAATAAGAAATCGGTAACGCATGTACAGGAACAAAGCCTTCTATCGTAATACGTTCTAACAATATTTGTGTTAGGCGCTCTATATCCGATAAAAGATTAAATTCATCAGCACTTACTAAAGAAACTGCACGCCCTGTTAAACCGGCTCTTCCTGTACGTCCAATACGGTGTATATAATCTTCTGGTACATTAGGTAAATCAAAGTTCACCACTTGAGGTAGTTGATCGATATCGATACCTCTTGCGGCAATATCCGTTGCAACCAGTATATTAATTCTCCCTGCTTTAAAGCCCGCTAATGCTTTGGTTCTTGCGCTTTGGCTCTTATTGCCATGAATGGCTGCGGCATTAATCTTCGCACCTTCTAAATTTTTGACTAAACGGTTAGCACCACGTTTAGTTTTTGAGAAAACTAACACTCGATTCCATTCTTTATCTTTAATTAAATGAATCAGTAATTTAGTTTTTTTCATTTTGTCTACAGGATATATACATTGCTTAACTGTTTTTGCAGGTGTATTTCTTGGTGTGACTGAGATTTCTACGGGGTCATTAACGAGTCCTTTAGCCAATCGTCTGATATCATTTGAAAAAGTGGCTGAAAAAAGTAAGTTTTGACGCTGTTTGGGTAACGTTTTAATGATGCGTTTTATATCATGAATAAAGCCCATGTCCAGCATACGATCAGCTTCATCTAAAACAAAGATTTCTAGCTCATTAAAGCGTACAGCGTTTTGATTATGCAAGTCTAATAAGCGACCAGGAGTCGCCACTAGGATATCCACACCTTGGCGTAACTTCTTCATTTGTGGGTTAATTTTAACGCCACCAAAAACAACCGTGGAACGTAGTGGCAAATTAGCGCCATAGTTGGTTATATTTTGGTTAATCTGTGCTGCTAACTCTCTAGTCGGTGTCAGAATTAATACACGAGCTTGATTAGCTGAGGCAGGCCTCCCTTGAGAAAGCAATTTTAAAATAGGCAATACAAAAGCTGCTGTCTTACCAGTACCTGTTTGTGCTGCCGCCATCATGTCTTTTCTTTCTAAGACAATGGGTATAGCTTTTTCTTGTATGGGGGAAGGCTTATCATAGCCCTGTCTTTTTATCGCATCTAGAATAGGCTGCGATAAGCCTAATGAATCAAAACTCATTGTTTCTTTTTAGGCTTATCGCTTTCAAGGAAAGCGTTTTTTGGTTCAAAGTCATTTTCTTTAAGGGCTTTATCCATTTTTACATCAGTTATTTGTTCTGAAAAATCGTGTTATGTTTCAGTTTTAGCATCATTGCTGTTATTTTTACTGTCATTTTCAACGATTTTACTTTTGACAGGTGGATTAGTATTAGTACTTAAGTCTTAAAATAAAAATTGTTCATTAACTTCTTTATTTTGTGGTCCGTTTAAAATGAATCAATAAATATTTCTTTTTTCTCGAAATTCATCTAATTCTTTTTGTATAGTATCACGTGATTTATTCATAATTATCCCAACCAAATCTACACATCATCTCACAAACAAAAAAACCTGATCCAAAAAATACCGAGCCCCAAAATCACCCGAATACGGCGATGAAATCACCAGGCGAACCCTACACCCGTTTTATTCTATATCATCACACCCAAAATGGAACGACAGTACTTGACAGTAGATTCCAGCATTCGACAGGATAAGTCAGGATAACCGGTATTTCAACTTCAAACCTTGGCTGTTTATGAAATTATAATGACCGCCAGCGATAGGTTTTTCATTACATCTTTATTTGTTAAGGATAAGTCTGATAGCAAATCAACTGTCCCAACCACCTGTTATTTACCGGACTTTTTTATTTACGGAAAATCATCCGCCTGTATCTCGTTATATATTAGGAGTTACGGGAGCGTGAAATGTAGGCCTTTTTCCTGTCAAGCCGGAGGTCGAGGGTTCGAGTCCCTTCGGTCCCGCTAAGAAAATAAATACCACTTATCTCTCAATAAAAGCCTCACTTAATCGTGGGGCTTTTTGTTTCATCTTTAATCATATTTATTCATTCATACCCAAAATGGGGACACACTTTGGTGGGACACACCCTTCATCATTGACCACCTTCCATTTAGGGCCATTGCTCCACATGGCGGGCAGATCTGCCCACATATACCCACATTCGTGGGGTTTTTTGTTTGTGGGATGATGTGTAGATTTGGGGATGAATAGGTATATATCATTATTACTATTTATATGAAGCATAACCAATTAGGGTTGATAGTGCTTTTGAGTTGTTAGGCCATTCTTTGAGTTAAAATTTAATGGGAACATATAGAAAATCAGCAGCCCGCAGTAAAAGAACTGCTAAAAGAAGAGAAATGGCAGGAATGTTCTTCAAATGGTTATTGAGATTTTATTATAAACATAGTCCAGAATGTCATTGTGGATGGGCTATGAAACCATTTGTCAAATATACTGATGGACACCAATGGAAATGTATATGGAAAGATTGTGGATGGGAAGCATTTGAAGATAGTAATGGTGATATAGGTTTTATTGAAATTAACAAATGATAGATTATATAGCCCCACATTCGTGGGTCAAAAATGGTGGAAGATTAATTTATTCTGGTTACTAAATTCAAACTTATTTACAACCATAAATATCATTGACTGGTAATTCTTTATCAAAAACCCCATTCATTAGATATTTAAGTATAAAAAACCACATGAAATACATTTTAAAAAGTTTGATAATTACTTTAATTGTTCAAATCTCTTTCGCTCAAGTAAACACAGAAACTATGAGGGAAACAAATCCTAAAAAAGAATTTAGAAGTAAAGCAAAATTCGATTTTGGATATGAAAAATCAAAAGATGAAATTTTTGATATTTTATTTACACTGAGGTCTGATTATTATATTCCTGAAAATCTCCATTCTTTTCTTATTCTAAACTACCAGAATGGATTTAAATCGGAGCAAAATGAAAAAAATATAATTATGAATAAAGGTTTTGGACATCTCAGAATAACAAAACAAATATTTTCAAACTTAAATATTGAATTTTTTTCACAAGTTGGTTTTAATGATTTTCTTTCAATTAAAGAAAGAAAGTTATACGGTACTGGATTAAGGACTACAATAATAAAGAAAGATAAAGTGAAATCTTATATTGGAACTGGTATGATGAAAGAGTATGAGGTATATGATATCAAAGATGAATCTATTCAATTATTAAATAGATTAACAAATTACTTAACTATAAATATCCACTTTAATGATGATATTTCCTTCAAAAATATAAGCTATTATCAACCATCAATAATCAATGGAAATGATTTTAGAGTTTTAGTAGATAATGAAATAAAATTTAAAATAAATAATAAGTCTAGCATAAATATGACAATAAACTATAGGTTTGATAACGAACCGCACGGAAATATTGGAAAATCTTATTTCCAGATAAATAATGGGTTTGAATTAGTTTTTTAGTTTGTATGTTATTATTCACCATACTCAGAAAATCTTACCATTTGTTTTCGGTATATGAGTCATCTTTAAGGTAAAAACCTAATGGGAATGTGTCTGTGCTTTTGATTAAATAATTTTAATTTATATAATTTAAAAACTTAATATGCAAAATTTAATAGATTATATCCAGAACGTAGCCGATGACCAAATATATTTGGTTTATCTAATTGTAATTTTCATTAGCTACCTTATATATCTAATTACTAATCGTATCATTTTAAAATCGATTTCCCATTTCTTTAAAAAAACATCAACGTATGTAGATGATATTCTAATTGAAAAGAAGGTTTTCAATAAGATTCCATATCTTATTCCCCTAATCTTTATTTATAACCTTAAGGATCTGCTTCCGTGGTTTAAGGCGGTGGAAAATTTCTTACTTTCATTTTTTGCGCTGATAATACTTATTTCACTTAATGCATTTATAAATGCACTAAATGAAGTTTATACTAGGAGTAAGTTTTCGAATAAACTAAATATCAAAAGCTATATACAAGTTCTGAAACTGATAGTAAATATTTTCGGAATAATCGTTATAGTTGCTTTTTTAATTGGAAAATCTCCAGTTTACTTTCTAAGTGGTATTGGTGCGTTAACAGCAGTTTTACTCCTTGTCTTTAAAGATACCATTCTTTCACTTATCTCTAGTGTTCAAATTAGCTCTAATAATCTCTTTAAGATCGGGGATTGGGTTGAAGCTCCTCAATTTGGTGCTGATGGAGATGTCATTGATATTGCTCTTCATTCCGTTAAAATTCAGAATTGGGATAAGACAATAAGTATAATTCCTACAAACAAGTTGATTGATTCATCTTTCAAAAACTGGAGAGGAATGTCTGAAAGTGGTGGAAGGCGGATAAAACGCTCAATAAAAATTGACATGACCAGCATAAAGTTCTGCAGTAATTCAATGATAGAAAAATTTAAAAAATTCAATATAATCAGTGATTACATTGTTTCCAAGCAGGTCGAGATTGAAAACCATAATCTTGAAAATAATATTAATGATGAAGCATGGCTAAATGGGAGATCACTGACAAATATTGGCACATTTAGAGCATATATAGAAGGCTACTTGAAGAACCATTCGAGCATTCATAATGAAATGACCTTCTTAGTTCGACAGCTTGCTCCCGAATCAGATGGGCTTCCAATTGAAATTTATGTATTCTCTAATGATACCGATTGGGTTAACTATGAAAGCATTCAGGCAGATATATTTGATCACTTACTTGCAGTTTTATCGGAGTTTGAATTAAGGGTTTTTCAGGACCCTGCAGGAAATGATTTTAAGTCCATGAAGATATAACAAATAAAATAGAATAAATTCAGAGTTGCCAAAACCAGAAGGAAAATTTTAGAGACACTCTACCCATTTCATTGAATCTTATTTATAATGGCCAGAAATGTAGTATTAAAGGGGTGCCTACTATTACAATTAGAATTTCCAAAGGCAATCCCATTCTCCAGTAATCAGAAAATTTATAGCCCCCCGGTCCAAGAATCAGCGCATTGCACTGATGACCAATAGGGGTCAGGAAAGCACAAGACGCCCCAATAGCAACAGCCATCAAAAAAGGGTCTGCACTTACACCCATAGAAACAGCAATTCCGACAGAAATGGGTGCCATAATCAGGGCAGTGGCAGCATTGTTAATAATATCCGAAAGGCACATGGTAAGCACCATAATAATGGCCAAAATAACACCGCTTGGAAGACCATCAGTAATACCAACCATAAATTCAGCAATTAACTGGCTACTGCCAGTTGTCTGCAGTGCATCACTCACAGGTATCATTGCTCCCAGCAGGACAATTATGGGCCAGTCTATATTTTGATAAAGTTCGCGAATAGGAAGGATGCCTGTAAATATATATAATAATATGGCTCCAACAAAAGCCAGGGTAGTAGGCAGCATTCCGGACATACTTAGTACAATGGCGCTTGCAAAAATCAACAGTGCCAAGCTAATCCGTGAAAATACACCAACCTGTACTTCTCTTTGTGCAAGCGGTGCCAGATTCAGGGAACTTATATTATCATCAAGGTTATCTATATTCCCCTGAATGAGAAGTACATCCCCTACGCGAAATATAACATCTCCCAAGCGCTTCCGTATTGACTTTCCCTGGCGGGCAACTGCCATGAGTATAAGTGAATTTGAGGTACGGCTTCTAAAATACGGCCGATTACGGTTTACAAGATGTGAATCGGGTGTAATTAAGACTTCTTTAAAAGCTGTGCCATCATCTTTAAGCTGATCTATCCGTTCACGCATTTTTTTTGTTAAGCGAAGGCCGTACTCATCCATCATTAACTTTAAATCTACAGGGTCTGCCTGAATTTGAAATCGGTCTCCTTCCTCTATGATTCTACCCTGCTGCGGAGAATAGATATTCCCATTTTTAGAGATGCACCTAATTATTTCAAGTCTGTCTTCTGTATATTTTTCGATCTCACTAATTTTTCGGCTAATAAATGTGCAATCCTTTGGGATACGAATCTCAGTTATATATTCATCAATGGAAAACATTGATTCAGCACCAGCTTTTTTAAATGACTCTTTCGGTATCAATTTCCAGCCGATGAGTGCTACAAACAGCACCCCCAGAATAGCTATAATTCCTCCTACCGGGCTGAAGTCAAGCATACCGAATACTTCCGGATGAAATTGCTCAACATCAATATTTAGGGCTTCAAAATATTTAGCCGCCGGAGAAGTGTTATTTTCAATGGCCTGGGTCTTAAGTTCCATATATAGGGTTTTTCTAAGAGTCGAAATGATGATATTCGGCGGTGTACCTATCATAGTTATCATGCCCCCTAGAATACTGGCAAATGCTAGGGGCATAAGTATAACACTTGGTGATCGTTTCTGTTTTGCGGAAGTTTTAAGCGCTACCGGCAACATGAGTGCCAGGGCACCTACATTATTCATTATTGCAGAAAATATGGACACCACAGCACTCAAACTTGAAATATGCACTGTCTGATATTTTGAAAGGGGCATAATTTGACGGGCAATGACATCCACCACTCCTGAATTACGCAGTGCCCTGCTGATAATCAGGACAGCTGCCACTGTTATAACAGCAGGATGTCCAAACCCCAGGAATATATTGGAAGGTTCCATAATCAAAGCGGATGTTTCTCCGCCCAGTATCTGATCCATAATAAACAGAGTGCACAGTGCAATAATAGAAACTATATCATATCTCCATTTGCCCCATATAAACAGAGAAAAAGTGAATATGATAATGCAAAATATGGCCGCCTGATCAAGTGTCATAAACCGTATGCCTTAATAATCTCTTTAAGCGTTTTTTCTTCAGGTATTTTATCATTCATTTTTCTCTTAATGATTACAAAGGGTTATCGTTATTCAACATCAATAGTAAAACAATTAAAAATATTTTTCCATCTAATTCGTAAACTTGAGTCCCACACACTCTCGGAGGTCTTTTGTTTACCTGTGAGCCCCTGCTCCCAAAGCAGGATAGAACCTGTTTTAATTATCTCCAATTGCAAATTTTTTATATTCACTTCCATGAACAGGGTCATCATCAGCCCATGTCCAATTACCAAAACCAGTTTCTTGATAATCATCAAACGCTTCCTGAATCTCTGCTTTAGTATTCATAACAAATGGCCCATATTTTACTATAGGCTCCTGAATAGGTTTTGCCTGTAAAAGGAGAAGCTCAGTCCCACTACTTAATTCTGAAATTAAAATATTCTCTGATGTATTTATATCTATCATGTTACCCGATTCAATTGTCTGACCGTTTATAATCACTCCAGAGCCATGATAAATATACAATGTTCGAATGATTTGTTTTTCTACTTTGGGTAATTCCCATTGTGCTTTCCCATTCATTTTGATTTTCCATATATTTACATTATTCTCAATATTGGATGCCCATGAATCAGGAGGTGATTTTGGTGCTTGTTTACTTGAATATTCACCAGCGATTAGTAAAATCTCAGTTTCTATATTATTTTTATCTATGGTTATTATTTTTGGGATTTCATCTTTCCAAAACATAGAGAAATTTGGCTTTACTCTTTTTTTCTTAGCTTCAAGATTAATCCATATTTGAAAAAAATCAATAGGATTATTATCACTTTTATTAAAAAGAGGAAACATTTCAGAATGCTGAATACCATCTCCAGCAGTTAACCATTGAACATCACCATCACCATAACGAGCAGAAAAACCTAATGAGTCAGAATGATCAATAATGCCTTTTTCGACAATAGTAACTGTTTCAAAACCTCTATGTGGATGCCTTGGGAATCCAGGTATCAAAGAACCATGATACATGCTCCAACCATTATAATTTGAAAAATCATTCCCAATATTTCTATTATCTAAACTCGCATTAGGACCCATTTTATTGTTTGCATTGGGATAATTATCTTTATGATGAACACAAAATAAAAATGGATCTTTAGTTGGCCAAGGACCTTCTTCTGGTAATTTTGAAATTTTAATCATATTTAATTTTTCTTTAGTTTTAGTAATCCTTTTTTTACTACTTATTAATTTATCAGCTAAAACATAATTTAAAAATGAGAATGCTCCAATTATCGATAAGCTTATATTTTTAATAAATCTTTTTCTACTAATTTTATTCACTATATCTATCATGATTATAATCTAAAAACAAAACAGCATCTATATCTATAAAAGATGCTTTCTAATTTATGTCGATTTGGCAAAATTCGAACCTGCAAATATAAATCAATACTAACAACAAATAAAGTTCGTTCAGCATAACGCTCTCCCCGCTCAAGTTAAATACCAAAAATCTCGTCAATAAAGCCCCACATTCGTGGTTTTTTTGTGTGGGATGATGAGTAGATTGAATAGTAAATGAGCAAAATAATACATGCTATACAAGCGACTTGGAATGGTCCATATTCCTGGCCAACATTTGAAAACGATAATCGTCTGCAGGCTATACCAAAATTGCCAGGGCTTTATCTGTGCACCTTTGATTATATAAGTGGATATATGATATTTGCTGCTGGACTCACAAGACGCCTCGTGCCTGCGAGATTCAAAGAACACACCCGAAAGTACATGAATGGGAAATGCTCCGTAATTGATATAAATGCTACACATCGGGGAATCCGAAAAGAGATATGGCACGGATGGGGTTATGCGAAGGAGCTGATCCATTGCGGAAAAATATAGTAAAGGAAGTTTCAAATGAGTGAACGTGAGCCGTTGTCGGAAGATCAACAGCCTTTCTCTAGCACGGATAACTCAGATTCTGTTTTGGCGGGGACGCTGTTTACTGCCATGGCGATCATGGCTGCCTTTTCAACGTACTTTTGCATGTATGCATTTCGCAAGCCGTTTTCTGCGGCCAGCTATGAAGGGCTGGAGTTTCTTAACACAAGTTTTGACCTTAAGACCGTATTGGTGACAAGTCAAATTATCGGTTATGCCTTATCAAAAATGATTGGGATTAAGGTTGTTTCCGAGGTCACACGCCGTAGTCGATTCAGGATGCTGGTCGGGATGATTCTCGCGGCCCAGGCAGCATTATTCGCGTTTGCTGTGTTGCCGCCATCCTTGAAGGTGATGGCTATATTCTTTAACGGGCTCCCTTTAGGCATGGTATGGGGGTTGGTGGTATGGTATCTCGAAGGCCGCAAGACATCGGAGATGCTATTAGCAGGGTTGAGTTGTTCTTTTATTCTGGCCAGCGGTGTGGTCAAGGACATTGGTCGGTGGTTAATGAGTGCGCATGAAATAGACCAGTTCTGGATGCCGTTTGTCACGGGGTGCCTGTTTCTGGTTCCATTTCTCCTGTCCGCCTACATGTTAAATCGACTACCGGAGCCTTCCCGCGACGACCGGTTGGTGAGAATGGAGCGTTCGACGATGGATGGGAGTCAGCGTTGGGCATTTATTCGCCAGTTTCTGCCGGGCATGGTAATGTTGATGATTGCCTATTTCTTTTTGACGGCGTATCGCGATTTTCGCGATAATTTTGGGGTCGAGATATTTGACCAGTTGGGATATGGCATAAACGAAAATGCGATTTTCACTCGCAGCGAATTGTGGGTAGCCTTTGGCGTGGTAGCGGCGCTGGCCATGCTCAACCTGATTAAAAACAACTTATGGGGACTGATCGGTGCGTTTGCTGTAATGACGTCCGGTGTCATGTTGATGGGTGTCGGTACACTGTTATTTGATAATGGCATGATCGATGGTTTGACGTGGATGATTCTGTGCGGACTCGGGTCGTATCTGGCATACGTACCCTATGGCTCAGTCCTGTTTGAACGGTTGATTGCGTCAACGAGGACGATGGGCACAGCCGTATTCGTGATTTATGTGGCAGATTCAATCGGATATATCGGTGCGATCGGTGTCATGGGAGTCAAAGACCAATTCGCGGCAGATCTTTCCCGACTGGAGTTCTTTCGCTACCTGACATACGGGATGTCGGTTTTAGGCGTGGTGATGCTGGTGTCAAGTTTGATTTACTTTATGGTTTGCCACGAGCATAAAACGGGTGATATAGAAAGTTTGGACCATGGCATGGAGTAGGATCGCATAGTGGCTACGGACCAGCATCACGCAAGAATAAAGGGTAATCATGTGTATTATATTTCTTTTTAATACTCCTGATAGTATAATGCTTCAATACCACTATAAGCAATTATTTACCACAGTCCATTAACCATCAAGCCCCACGTTCATGGGGTTTTTTGTTTGTGGGATGATGGGTAGATTTGGGTATGAGAAAAAGAATGGCTAAAAGCGTCTCTCAAAATGCATAATTTATTTAAAATTTTTAGATTAATTAAAAATATTCCGAAAACTTCTTGGAGCTCAAAAAACCCATTAAATATTAAACCAAAAATAAAAACCTTATTATTTTTAATATTAGGTTTATTTTTATTTGGTCTTGGTGAAACTCTTTTACTCGCAACAGGCGCTGGAGTAAGTCCATGGACTGTTTTAGCTGAAGGAGTATCAGTTTACACTTCATATTCGATTGGTATTTGTACTTTTTGGATGAGTTTATCTGTTTTGTTATTTTGGATACCTTTAAAACAAAAACCAGGCATTGGTACAATTTTAAACGCAATCATCATTGCTTTAGTTTTTGATTTTGCATTACCGTACTTACCTAATCCTGAGATTTATGCATTTAAAGTATTACAAATTATAATTGGAGTTTTAATAACTGGTTTAGGAAGTGGTTTTTATTTAATTGCTAATTTAGGACCAGGACCTAGAGATGGATTAATGACAGGCGTTCAAAAAGTAACAGGAAAACCAATAGCACTGATTAGAGCTATAATAGAAGTTAGTGTTGTCTTTTTTGGTTGGCTATTAGGAGGTACTGCTGGATTAGGTACAATTATATTTGCCTTAGGCATTGGTCCAGCAGTCGCTGTTGGAATATATTTTGTAAATAAAAATTTCAAATAAAAGGAATTATTATTATTTAACTACTGCTTATTTCGGGATTATAACTACTGAATGATTAACCTCATAACATTCAGCCCCACATTCGTGGTTTTTTTTATTTGTGGGATGATGAGTGGAAAAATAGCAGAGAGAAGATGGCTCAAAGAACCAACTCAACTACAATGGAGAGTGACTCTCCCCTCTGCTAATATATTATTCTGCGTGAGAGAAGGATGTCCCATAATTTTCTTTCTTCATTTCAGCTATTACTTGATTAGTTTGATAGAGAGTCTCGTTGGTTTGCTCAACTTGAACAAGGAGTTCCCTAATCACCCTGCCATTTTTTGTTATGCTGAGTGCAAGATAAAAAATAACTACGACAAAGAAATATTCTTTAATGTTTTGAATGTATTTCATGGTTCTATCTTTCCCTATAAAAAGGATTTGATTAGGCAGAGGCGTTGTAACCAGAGTACCAAGGAGGACCGACACCTCTGCCCAATCGTGGTCTTCTATACTGCAAACCTATCATCGTCTATAAAACGATCCTATAACACAACACACTTGCGTGAAAAATCACAGATGTGACGCCTATCACAATCATAAATAATTAATGAACAATCAAAGTAGCAGGAAACGGCGGGCAATGTGGGTGTGGTACCGTACTTGCTTTTAGAGTATATATCTCTCCGCATTCGTTTTTTTTGTTCTAGAATAAATAAAGCTATTTCAACATTACCATTTTCTTAGTTTGCCTGAATGCTCCTGCCTGTATCGTATATAAGTATAATCCTGCACTCACTTGCTGACCTGCATTATTAGTCGCGTTCCAAATAACAGATTTAAACCCAGCATTTTGTTGGTTGTTAACCAGGGTACTAACTTCTTTACCCATAATATCAAATATCCTGATTTTGACTTGTGCATCTGTAGGTAATTCATACTGAAGCGTAGTGGTTGGGTTGAATGGATTAGGAT
>Ga0209709_10000408_pt1 | contig 40957 bp, 38 predicted proteins | sample ArcticOcean_MG_C_2_FD_187435 | JGI IMG/M metagenome (GOLD analysis project Ga0209709, IMG submission 187435) | Marine microbial communities from western Arctic Ocean - ArcticOcean_MG_CB4_136 (SPAdes) (version 2) | ecosystem: Environmental > Aquatic > Marine > Oceanic | place: Arctic Ocean... | reverse complement strand
AAACCTAGCGTAAAGGCAACAAAAATTTGCCAAGTAGCTCAAGAATGCATGATGCTTGGAATCGAACAAGTTAAACCTGGAATACATTTAGGTGAGATTGGAAAAGTCATTGGAGCTCATGCCCAGAGTAAAAACTGCTCGGTTGTTAGAGATTACTGTGGTCATGGTATTGGAGAAGTATTTCACGAACTCCCTCAAGTTATTCACTATAACGATGGAAAAATTGATCGAAGCCCAATATTAGAACCTGGAATGACTTTTACTATCGAGCCCATGATCAACTTAGGTGGTTATGAAGTTATTACATCAAGACTTGATGGCTGGACAGTAACAACTAAAGATCGCTCTCTTTCCGCTCAATGGGAGCATACAATTTTAGTTACTGAAAATGGGTATGAAATTTTAACGCTCCGAGAAGAAGAAGAAAATTCATAACTTAACTAGATTAAGACTTCGAGGCGCAAACTGCTAATTAAGCTTGTGTTAAAATATCCTTTTTTTTGACTTACTTATTGGGCCTGTGAAGCGCTTAACAAATTATCTTATATCTGGACTTTTATTCTGGATACCGCTAGCATTAACTGTTTTAGTTATCAAATTCTTTTTAGGAGTTGTTAATAACCTCGTCCCTGCTAGACTCTTACCAGAAACATTACTTAACTTAGACACCTCTATTCCTTACTCAGGCTTTGTTTTTGTTGTTCTGATTCTCCTTGTAACTGGGGCCTTGATTACAAATATATTAGGGCGAAAGCTTGTAGACTTGTGGGAAAGAGCTCTTAATAAAATCCCAGGCTTTAGAAATATTTATAACGCCCTTAAAAAAATATCTTCAACGGTACTAAACACATCAAGTGAAAGCTTTAGAAAGGCGTTTTTAATCCAATATCCTAGCAAAGGCATCTGGGTAGTTGCATTTCAATCAGGCGACTACAAAGGGGAAATTGAGTCAATTATTGGAGAGGATGTCATAAACCTCTTTGTTCCAACAACGCCTAACCCAACTTCAGGGTTTTTTGTGATAGTCCCAAAAAAAGACGCAATAGAATTAAAAATGTCTGTTGAAGAGGCTTTTAAACTAGTTATATCTGCTGGCGTAGTTACGCCAAAAACTTTAAAAATCAAGGAAGGTTAATGAGAACAAATTTTTGCGGCGAGTTAAATAAAGCCAATCTTAACGAGGAGGTTATTCTCTGTGGTTGGGTTAATAGAAGGCGCGATCATGGTGGCGTTATTTTTCTAGACTTAAGAGATAAAAAAGGACTCGCACAAATAGTAATCAACCCCGAAACTGCAGATACTTTTAAATTAGCGGAAACAATTCGTAATGAATTTGTAATTAAGGTTACGGGAAAGGTTCTAGCTAGAGATGGCGAAATGATTAATAAAAAGATTCCTACTGGTGAAGTTGAGGTTCTTGCAGATAAAATTGAAATTTTAAATGCATCAAAACCTATTCCATTTCAGCTAGACTCAATGGAGACCTCTGAAGAGGTAAGACTTAAATATCGCTATCTAGACCTTCGAAGAGACGAAATGCAACAAAGATTACGTCTAAGGTCTAAGGTTACGCACTTTATGCGTGACTTTATGGATAAAAACGACTTCCTAGATATTGAAACGCCTTTTTTAACAAAAGCAACACCAGAAGGGGCTAGGGATTACCTTGTTCCATCAAGAACTCACGAAGGTAGTTTTTTTGCATTACCACAATCCCCTCAGCTCTTTAAACAACTATTAATGATGTCTGGCTTTGAAAGGTACTATCAAATAGTTAAATGCTTTAGAGATGAAGATTTAAGAGCCGACCGTCAACCAGAATTTACCCAGCTGGATGTTGAGACTTCATTTATGAATGAAGATGAAATAACCTCGCTAATGGAAGAGATGGTAAGAGGCCTGTTTAAAGAAGTAGGAAGTATTGATTTACCTAAAAAATTTCCAACAATTAGCTATGATGATGCAATCAAGCTTTATGGCGTTGATCGACCTGACTTAAGAATTCCTCTAAAAATAATTGATGTTAATGAAATCATGAAAGACGTTGAATTTAAAGTTTTTTCTGGGCCAGCTAATAGTGAAAAGGGAAGAGTAGCTGCACTTAAAGTACCTGGAGGTGCATCAATAAGCCGCAAACAGATTGATGACTACACAAAATTTGTCAGTATTTATGGCGCAAAAGGCTTAGCTTATATAAAAATAAATGATGACGGCCCATCCTCACCAATTATTAAATTTCTTGGTGATGATGTAACACAACAAGTTATTGATTTAACAGAAGCAAAAAAAGGTGACATCATCTTTTTTGGTGCAGATAAGTCTAAAATTGTAAATGAAGCCCTAGGAAATCTTAGAGAAAAGCTAGGGAAAGATTTAAGTCTTTTCGATAAAGAATGGGCCCCAATTTGGGTGCTTGACTTTCCAATGTTTGATGTATCAGATGATGGCTCACTCAATGCAATTCATCACCCATTTACAGCTCCAAGTGTTGACACTAAAACACTTTTAGAAAACCCTGAAAAATCACTTTCGCGTGCCTATGATTTGGTAATAAACGGCTCTGAAGTCGGCGGTGGCTCAATACGAATACATAAAAGTGATATGCAAAAAACTGTCTTAAAACTACTTGGAATAGGCGATGATGAGGCAAGAGAAAAGTTTGGATTCCTTCTTGATGCTCTTGATTATGGCTGCCCACCTCATGGAGGAATTGCTTTTGGACTAGACAGACTTGTTATGACCTTAACTAAGACGGAATCTATTAGAGACGTCATCGCTTTTCCTAAAACTCAAACAGCGGCATGCCTATTAACTGATGCCCCGTCAAGTGTTTCTAAATCTCAACTTAAAGAATTAAATATTAAAGTTAGTCTTCCAGCTAAGCCATAAAAAAATGCAAGATATAGTAATTGATCGTCCGATAGAAAATTTAATTAAAGAAGCCTTAAAGGAGAATAATGCAACTCTTGTTGCTCATTATTACGTCAGCTCAGACTTACAAATATTAGCTGAAGAATCTGGTGGTATCGTTTCAGATTCTTTAGAAATGGCAAGGTTTGGGCAAAATAGTGACGCTGAAACAATTATTGTTGCTGGCGTTAAATTTATGGGTGAGACTGCCAAAATATTATCGCCCGATAAAAGAGTGCTTGTTTTAGATGATCAAGCCACATGTTCTCTTGACCTATCCTGCCCAATTAACGAATTTTCAGAATTTTGTGATCAGAACCCAGATCATGTTGTTGTTGTTTATGCAAACACATCAGCAGAGGTTAAAGCTCGGGCTGACTGGGTTGTAACTTCAGGAAGCGCACTTAAAGTTGTTGAAAAATTACATAGAGAAGGAAAAAAAGTTCTCTGGGCTCCAGATAAGCACTTAGGACATTATGTGCAGTCTAAAACTGGAGTAGAAATGCTCATGTGGGATGGCGCATGCATTGTTCATGAAGAGTTTAAAGCGGAAGGTCTTAAAAGATTAATGCAGCTTCATCCAGAAGCTGGAGTTCTCGTTCACCCTGAATCACCAAAAGAAGTTATCGCACTTGCAGATGTTGTTGGCTCTACAACCCAACTAATTAATGCAGCAGCCTCAAGGCCTGAGAATATGTTTATTGTTGCCACTGACAATGGTATTTTTCACAAAATGAGAGAAATTGCGCCAAATAAAAAATTTATTGAGGCCCCAACTATGGGCGAAGGAGCAGACTGTGAATCGTGTGCTCATTGCAACTGGATGGCAATGAATACACTTGAAAAGTGCCTTGACACTTTAAGTACAGGTAAAAATGAAATTCAAATAAACAGTCAAATCATAGAGAAAGCTCAGCACTCTATTCATCGCTTACTGGAATTTACTAAGTAATTTTTTGGAGAAATTAAAGAGATATGGCAGGACATAGTAAATGGCATAACATTCAGCATAGGAAAGGCGCGCAGGATGCCAAGCGCGGAAAAGTATTCACCAAGCTAATTAAAGAGATAGTTATTGCGGCAAAAAAGGGTGGTGGCGTTCTCGAAAACAACCCCTCTCTGCGCGCTATAATTGATAAATCGCTAGCAGCAAACATGAAGCGAGACACTATCGAAAATGCCGTAAAGAGAGGATCTGGTGATCTAGAGGGTGATAATTATGAAGAAATTCGTTATGAGGGGTACGGATTAGGAGGAACAGCCATCATGGTAGATTGTCTTACAGACAATAAAAATCGTACTGTCTCCGATGTTAGGCATGCTTTCTCAAAACATGGCGGTAATTTGGGCACAGATGGCTCAGTCGCCTATATGTTTACAAAGCAAGGCTTTATAAGTTTTGCCTCAGGAGATGAGGACGAAATCATGGAGGTCGCTTTAGAATCTGGAGCTGATGATATTATTGTCAATGATGATGGATCAATTGATGTAGTAACCAGTCCAGATAGTTTTTTTCCAGTTAAAGATGCTCTTATTGCTAGCAACTTAACACCTGATCACTCTCAAATCACAATGGAGCCAGCAAGTCGCATTGAGCTTAATATGGAGGATGCTGAGAAATTTATCAAACTCATTGACTGGCTTGAAGACCTTGATGACACTCAAGAGGTCTACCATAACGCTGAAATTTCAGACGAACTAATGTCTGAACTATGATTTCATTTCATTCGGGAATTCAAGCACTTCGAAATTTTAAAGTCAGAGACCTCAATGAAAAAATCAATTCTGAATTTCCAAATATAAGCCTGCTATCTTCTGAATATACTCACTTTATTGAAACAGAAAATAAGCTTAGTAATAAAAATCAATTAATTCTTGATGGTCTGTTAAATTATTCTCCTGCGGTAGACACTTCAAATTCACTTCAAAAAATTATTGTTGTCCCTAGAATTGGAACCATATCTCCTTGGTCCTCAAAAGCGACTGATATTTGCCAGCTTTGTGGTCTTATTGAAATTAAAAGAATTGAGCGAGGAATTATTTATCACTTCAGTCAAGAAATTAAAGATGGAGAGTTAGAGGCTATTCTAAGCTTTGTAATGGATAGAATGACTGAGTCTCATCTTAAAAATATTAGTGATTCAAGCTTATTATTTGACGAATTAAAACCGAACTCCTACAACAGCATAGATATCCTTAAAGAGGGAAAATCTGCAATCCTTAAGGCAAATATTGAGCTAGGCCTCGCGCTAAGTGACGGCGAAATTAATTACTTATACGATAGCTTTAATGACTTAAAGAGAAATCCTAGAGATATTGAACTAATGATGTTTGCGCAAGCTAATTCAGAGCATTGCAGGCATAAAATCTTTAATGCAGACTGGACTATCGACTCAGAAAAGCAAGCAACATCACTATTTGGCATGATTAAGAATACTTACCATCAAAATCCAGAAGGTCTTTTATCAGTCTATAGTGATAATTCAGCAGTTATGAGCGGCTATAAATCAAGTTTTTTTGAACCCAACCATGAAGGTGTTTACACCTCATCAACTGCAGAAAAAGCCATATTAATTAAAGTTGAAACTCATAACCATCCTACAGCAATAGCTCCCGACCCAGGAGCTGCTACTGGATCGGGTGGAGAAATTAGGGATGAAGGCGCAACGGGAAGAGGTTCAAAACCAAAAGTGGGACTTAGCGGATTTTCCGTTTCAAACTTAAAAATACCTCATTCAATTAATCCTTGGGAAAAAGATTACGGCAAGCCGAGTCTAATTGCATCAGCACTTGAAATTATGATTGATGGCCCTCTTGGCGCCGCTTCATTTAACAATGAATTTGGAAGGCCAAATACTTGTGGGTATTTTAGGACATACGAGCAAAAAACTGCCAATAACGAAGTAAGAGGCTATCACAAGCCAATTATGCTTGCTGGCGGAATTGGGAATATTAGAGAAGATCATGTTGAAAAAGGATTAATTTCAGATGGAGACGTACTCATAGTTCTTGGAGGCCCAGCAATGCTAATTGGGTTAGGTGGCGGCGCTGCGTCAAGTGTAGGCAGCGGAGACCAAAGTCAAGAGCTTGACTTTGCCTCAGTTCAAAGAGCAAACCCAGAAATGCAAAGACGCGCCCAAGAAGTTATTAATGCCTGCGTCAATTTAGGCAAAAAAAATCCAATCGTTTCGATACATGATATTGGAGCTGGAGGGCTTTCAAATGGCATTCCAGAACTAGTGAATGACTCTCAAAAAGGTGCCAATCTTCAATTAAGGTCGATACCAAATGACGAAAAAAAGATGTCTCCCCTTGAAGTATGGTGCAATGAATCTCAAGAAAGATATGTTCTTGCGATTAAAAATGAGAGCGTTGAATTATTTCGTCAAATATGCACAAAAGAAAGGGCGCCTTTTGCCATCTTAGGAAATGCAACTGATAATCAGCATTTAACTCTTGAAGACTCTTATTTTAAGAATAAACCGATTGACCTTGAAATGTCCTTACTCTTTGGCTCAACTCCAAAAACCGTTAAAGATGTTTCATCACTTCCAAATAATGAGAAAGAATTTAATAGCGGCCCAATAAAACTTGATGAAGCTATTGATCGTCTTTTAAAACTTCCAACAATTGCAAGTAAAAATTTCTTAATAACTATTGCTGACCGCTCAGTTACTGGCCTTGTTGCTAGAGATCAAATGATCGGACCATGGCAAGTTCCAGTCGCAGATTGCGCCATTTCATTATCAGACTATTCCGGCTATCAAGGTGAAGCCATGTCAATTGGTGAAAAAACGCCTTTATCCCTTATTAATGCAGCAGCAGCAGCAAGAATGAGTGTTGGAGAAGCATTAACTAACTTGCTCTGTGCGTATATAGAAGACATAAGTCATATCAATCTATCGGCAAATTGGATGTGCGCAAGTGGATTCCCAGGAGAAGATGCCAAACTTTATGAAGCCGTTAAAGCAATCGGCATGGAGCTTTGTCCAAAGCTAGGTCTAACAATACCTGTTGGTAAAGACTCCATGTCAATGAAAAGTACATGGAATGAAAATGGAGATCAAAGATCAGTTACTGCCCCGCTATCTCTAATAATCAGCGCATTCTCAAAAATTCCAGATGCAAGAATCCAAGTCACACCTTTGCTCGATACCAAAGTTGATTCAGAGCTCTTTTTAATAGACTTAAGCTTGGGAAAAAATCGAATGGGTGGGTCTTGCTTAGCGCAAGTTTATAATCAAGTTGGAAGAACTTCTCCAGACCTTGATGATCCAACTCTATTTGCTAAATTCTTTGCATTGATAAATAAGTTTAATAAAGAGAAGTTAATCAGCGCTTATCATGACCGATCAGATGGGGGAGTAATTACAACTTTATTTGAAATGGCTTTTGCATCTCATTGCGGCATGGAGATTCGTGGCTCTAACACTATAAATGAACTCTTTAATGAAGAGTTAGGCTGTGTTATTCAAGTCCCAATTATTAATAAATCTAAAGTTCTCAAAGAGTTAGAGGACATAGGGCTAAAAGAATTCACTCTACCTATTGCTAAAATAAATAATACTGATGAAATTTTAATTTACCAAAAAGATAAACTAGTGTTTCATAAAAAGAGAGGGGATCTTCATAATGTTTGGTCGTCGACCTCTTTTGAAATTTCCAAACTTCGTGACAATCCAATATGTTCAGAATCAGAGAATATAGAACTGGCAAAAACTTCAGATGGCTTAAAAGTTAAGACAACTTATGACATCAATGAATCGATAAGTGCTCCTTATTTAAATAGCGGGGCAAGGCCAAAAATTGCTATTTTAAGAGAGCAAGGCATTAATGGTCATATTGAAATGGCTGCAGCTTTTACACAGGCTGGCTTTGATGCAAGTGATGTTCATATGAGCCAAATTCTTTCTGGAAAAACGTCATTAGCACAATTTCAAGGTTTAGCGGCATGCGGTGGTTTTTCTTATGGGGATGTTTTAGGCGCAGGAAGAGGATGGGCTAACTCTATTCTTTTAAATGGTAAAGCAAAAGATGAATTCTCTGAGTATTTTTCCAGAACCGACAGCTTTACTCTTGGTGTATGCAATGGCTGTCAAATGGTTTCAAATCTAAAAGAAATTATTCCTGGCTCGGAAAAATGGCCTTCATTTGAAAGAAATATTTCAGAGCAATTTGAAGCCCGCTTTACAAGCGTTAAAATTGAAAAAACTAATTCTATATTTTTTAATGGAATGGAAGGCTCTATTATGCCAATAGCAATTGCGCATGGAGAAGGAAAAGCTAATTTTAGCACTAAGCAAAGCAAAGGTAATATTGCTATGCAATACGTCAACTATTCGGGAAATTCAACACAAACTTATCCACACAATCCAAATGGATCAGAGAATGCTACTGCAAGCATTTGTGACGATTCTGGAAGAATTACAATTATGATGCCTCACCCTGAAAGAGTTTTTAGAGCAATTCAAAACTCATGGCATCCAGATGATTGGCAAGAAAGGTCACCATGGATGCGGATGTTTGAAAATGCTAGAAAGTGGATTGATTGATATATATTGAAAACACTTACATCTATGTTAACTAATCAAATTATTAGAAGCAACAGAAAAACTTTAAGTATTTCTATCAATGAAAATGCAGAATTAGTAGTGCGTGCACCAAATCGAATGTCAGTTCAAAAAATTCAAGACTTTATTAATGAAAAAGAGAATTGGATTAAGAGAAATCAGTCGTTAATAAAGGCTCGCCTTAAAGACACATTAGAAGATCAAAATACGCTTCTGTATCTTGGTACACTTTTCCCAGTAACAAAAACTGATAAAGACTCTAAAAAGATCACATTTAATGGCAAGGAATTTATAGCCAACTTCGAAGATAAGGAAAAAAGTACTATATCTTTAAAAACTTGGTACAAAAATAAATTTAAAGAAGTCGCAGTCCCTCGTCTATTCTATTTTGCCGATAAGCATAATTTACAGGTCAATCAAGTGAGAATCAAAGAACAAAGAACCCTCTGGGGATCTTGCTCTTCAAGAAACAACATTAACCTAAACTTTTTGCTCATTATGGCGCCACTAAAAGTAATAGACTATGTCATTATTCATGAATTGGTTCATACTATCCATAAAAATCATTCAGCGAATTTCTGGAATGCAGTTGAGGTAATTATGCCTAACTACAAAGAAGCTAAGCACTGGCTTAAGGAAAATGGCTATAAGTTAAGAGCCTTATAGACAATTATTTATATTTAGCCGTTATACTTCTCTACGGCCTCTTCCATAGCCTCTTTCAATGTATCTTGCTCTGCCATTTCAAGAATAATATCACCGCCACCAACTAATTCAGAATTGAAATAGATTTGGGGAAATGTTGGCCAGTCAGCAAAATCAGGTAGGCTTTGGAAAACCTCTTGGTCTTCAAAAATATTAACAAATGCAAACTCAACACCTGTTGAAGCCAATGTTTGAGATGCGCGAGCTGAGAAACCGCACTGAGGAAATTGAGGCGTCCCTTTCATATAGATAACTATTGCTGCACTATCAACTTGCTTTTGAATTTTTTCTAATACGTCCAATTTAATACTCCAAATGTTTTTTTACTATTTTAGTATAGTATTTACAAGGCTACAAAGATTCGTAAAAACAATTATTGCTTAATTGCCTGAGAAATCACATACTTTTGCCCTTGTTTAATTTTTTTATAATTACCAAAAACTGATTTAAAATTATTTTTTATAAAATCCTTCAATCCGTTAATTGTTACAACTGTAATAACGCCGCCAGGCTTTAAAGCATCCAAAGCATCATAAAGAATTATGGATAGTTGCTCACGCCCAACTTTAGCAGGAATATTTGACACAATTTGATTAAACTTGACATCACTAGGCACCTGCAAAAAAGCATCAGAAAGGTAAGCTTTTGCATTATCAATATTATTAAGTTTTGCATTGTAATTTGCAAGCTCAACTGATACAAAATCTTTATCAACCATATGAACCTCGCCCTTAGAGCAATGCTTTGCTAGAGCAAGCCCAATTGGACCATAACCGCACCCTAGGTCTAAACAAACATCATCAACATCAGCACTAAAATACTTCATCAGAAGCTTAGTACCATCATCAATTGCTCGAGGACTAAAAGTACCCCATCGAGTATGTAGTTTTAGATTCGAATCAAATAGCTCTATATCAAGAACTATATCTTTTTTTAATTTAGCAATGTCTTTGCGCTCAAACATTAGTTAACCCTATTTAGTAGTGGTAATTATATAGAACTATAAAAAATCGATGCAATGCTAACAACAGCATCAATTTAAGTTTTTTTATTGTTTTTTGTAATTATTTTATTAGCATCATCACCTATATGAGACTCTCCACGACCCTTTGCAAGCTGTACCTGCTTTTCTCTTTCACGATAGCGATTAACTTGTGACGAGTTTTTTGTTCCATAACATCTCGAGCAAGAGGCTCCTTTTTCATAATGCGGATGCTCTTTGTCTTCTTCAGTAATTGGAAATCTACAGGCATGGCATTGGTCATATTTTCCAAGCTCGAGATTGTGCTTAACAGCTACTCTGTCATCAAAAACAAAACACTCGCCTTCCCATAAACTTTCATCTTCTTTAACCTCTTCAAGATATTTTAAAATTCCGCCCTGAAGATGAAAAACATTTTCAAAGCCTTCTGATTTTAAATAAGCTGTAGATTTTTCACAGCGTATACCGCCCGTACAAAACATGGCAATTTTTTTATCTCGGTATTTTTCTAAATTATTTTTAGTATAGGCTGGGAACTCTCGAAAAGTCTCGGTATTTGGGTTAATAGAGCCCTTAAAACTACCTATTTCAAATTCATAGTTATTTCGAGTGTCAATTAAAACAACGTCAGGGTCATTGATGAGCTCATTCCAATCAGCAGGCTTAACATAAGTGCCAGAAGAATGCGTCGGGTCAATATCTGACACACCTAAAGTAACTATTTCTTTTTTTAACTTAACCTTAAGTCTTTTAAATGGAGGTTTCTCACTATAAGATAATTTATACTCTAAGCCAGCCAGTCTCCCATCTTTTTGAAGGTAATCAAGCGATTTCATAATGCTATCGTTATCTCCAGCAATCGTTCCATTGACTCCCTCCCTAGCTAACAATAAAGTACCTCTAATATTTAGAGAGTCTAAAAATAATTTTAAAGAACTTTGAATTTCTTCAAAGTCATCCAACCGAGTAAACTTATATAAAGCACAAATAGTGAGCATATTTCATTAATATAAAAGTAGTATTTCGATTTTACTAGTCAGTTGTATTTTTTTTCACTTATTTAGCCTTTGAGTAAACATAAAAACTCCATTAGGGCTCCACTATTCTTAATACCGACAAGTGTATAATATTTTTCTTTTGCTTCTTAAGCATCGATTAATCAGTTTAACTCAATAATGCTAAATAATATTCACAAGCCAAGCGACATAAAAAAACTCAGTATTGAGGAATTAAATGCACTTGCCCAAGAGATTAAATTATTTTTAATAGATAGTATTGAAAAAACTGGAGGGCACCTAAGCTCAAACCTTGGAACTATTGAATTAACCCTGGCACTGCATTATGTATTTGACACCCCTAACGATACTTTCGTTTGGGATGTTGGTCATCAGGCTTACACCCATAAAATTCTAACTGGCAGAAAAGATTTAATGTCTACTCTGCGTCAGAAAGATGGCTTATCTGGCTTTACAAAAAGAAGTGAAAGTGAACATGACGCTTTTGGAGCTGGTCATTCGTCAACCTCAATAAGTGCGGCCCTTGGTATTGCAATTGCAAACAAATTACAACAAAAACCTGACACATCAATAGCAGTTATTGGAGATGGAGCTCTAAGTGGAGGCATGTCATTTGAAGCTATGAATCATGCGGGAGATACTGATGCTAATCTGTTAATCATTCTAAATGACAACGACATGTCGATTTCTCAAAATGTTGGCGCCTTAAGTAAATATCTAACTAGACTTATTTCTGGAAAAATATACTCAACTATGAAGTCAAAGTCTCTTGAGTTTTTAGAAAGATTGCCACGTGTACAAAAATTTGCTAAACGCTCAGAGGAGCATTTAAAAGGGATGTTTCTTCCAGGAACGTTATTTGAAGAGCTTGGAATTGAGTATTTTGGGCCAATTGATGGTCATGATATTCCTGTATTAATTAAAGCTTTACAAAATTTACAAAAGATCGAAAACCCTCGAATTCTTCATATCATTACTAAAAAGGGGCACGGCTTAGAGGCTGCTGAGCAAAACCCATTAAAGTTTCATGGAATTTCACCACCATCAAGCTCAACTGACAACTTTCCAAGCTACAGCAAGGTTTTTGGAGAGTGGTTATGTAATAGCGCCAAAAATGATGGGAGAATAATTGGTATAACCCCAGCAATGTCTGAAGGATCTGGCATGGTTAATTTTGAAAAAAACTTTCCTGATCGCTTCATAGATGTCGCTATTGCAGAACAACATGCTGTCACCCTTGCTGGAGGCATGGCGACCAAAGGATTAAAGCCAGTTGTTGCAATATATTCAACATTCTTACAGCGTGGTTATGATCAATTTATTCATGACATCGCATTACAAAATTTAAATGTTATTTTTGCTATTGATCGTGCAGGGCTTGTTGGCGCAGATGGTGCGACACACGCTGGTATTTTTGATCTAAGCTTTTTGAGATGCATACCAAATATTGTTATTATGACGCCAAGCTCTTCAATTGAAATGTACATGGCCCTTAATTTTTCTCTTAATTGTGATGGTCCAGTTTGTGTACGATTTCCAAGAGGTAAGTCAGCTATTGAAGAGTTCGTCACAGATGAGTCAATAGAAATTGGTAAAGGAAATATTGTGAGAACTGGCAAAGATATTGCTATTTTTGCATTTGGCAATATGCTTGAGCCTGCACTTAAAGCATCTGAAAAGATTAATGCAACCGTTATTGATATGAGATTTGTTAAACCGTTAGATGAAAATTTAATTATTGATACTGCCAACAACTATAAAAAACTTATCTCCATTGAAGACAACACAGCAAGCGGTGGTGCTGGAAGTGCTATTAATGAATTACTCCAATCAAAAAATATTAAAACGCCCTTCCATATCATTGGCGTTCCTGACCTTGTAACTGAGCACGGTTCGCAAGATGAACTTTATGAACTTTATGGATTAAATGAAGAAAGTATCATTAATGCTTCTAAAATCTAATGAAGTCAACCTTAAAAAAATATAGCCCAAAACGTGAAAATATAAATTTAGGCTGGCTCAATAAACACTTAACCGATCCAGAGCTTTGGAAATGGAACAAGAAATCTATTGCTAAAGCCTTTGCAATTGGACTTTTTTGTGCCTTCCTTCCAGTTCCAATTCATATGCTATTAGCTGGCATTCTTGCAGTTGCTTTTTCTGCAAACATTATGCTTTCATTGCTAATTGTTTGGGTAAATAACCCAATTACAATAGTGCCAATTATTTACTTTACTTATAAATTAGGTGCATCCATTATTGGAGTGGAGATTGATCCTGAATTTGAATTTTCATTTGGCTATTTGATGGCTAATTTTTGGTCTGCGACACTAGCCTTATGGATTGGAGGATTAATCACCTCAATTGTAGCCTCAACATTGGGGTATTTTTCAATTATTTCAATATATAAATACAGAGCACTCAAAAGAATTAAACGTTGGAAATAGCTATGCGCCTTCTTATGCTAGCTTCCAAAGTATCAACTAATGATTCATTGTTTACCTTGCTATGAGGTTTGCCATCTATATATAGTAGATTTGGAGAACCGCCAGTGAGGCCTACGCTAACTTCCTTAGCCTCCCCTGGCCCATTAACAACACAACCAATAACAGCAACATCAATTGGCTCTGTTATATCTTCAAGACGAGCTTCAAGTTCATTAACAACCGAGATTACATCAAATTTTTGTCTAGAGCATGATGGGCATGCAATCAAATTAACACCTTTCTTTCTTAAATGAAGTGACTTTAAAATATCAAAGCCAACCTTTATTTCATCAACTGGATCTGATGCAAGTGACACTCTAATAGTATCACCAATACCTTCGCTTAAAAGTAGTCCCATTCCGATTGAAGATTTAACAGTTCCAGAGCGAAATGATCCAGCCTCAGTAATTCCCAAGTGCAGTGGGTTGTCAATCTGAGAGGCTAATTGCCGATAGGCGAATACCGTCATAAAAACCTCAGAAGCTTTTAGTGAAACTTTGAAGTTGTCAAAGTTGAGTCTATCTAAAATATCAATATGCCTAAATGCAGACTCTACCATTGCCTCAGGAGTTGGCTCGGTGTATTTTTTTTGTAAATCTTTTTCAAGAGATCCAGCATTAACACCAATACGAATAGGTATTCCATTATCTTTTGCAGCTGCAACGACCTCTCGTATGCGATCCTCTTTACCAATGTTGCCAGGGTTAATTCTTAAGCAATCTGCGCCATATCCTGCAACCTTTAGGGCAATCTTATAATCAAAATGAATATCCGTAATTAGAGGGATATTAACGCGTTTTTTTATTTCTTTAAACGCCTCGGCTGCTTCCATAGTAGGGATTGAAACTCTAACAAGGTCAGCACCAGCGTTTTCAAGAGATAAGATTTGTGACACTGTAGAGTCAACATCGCATGTTTCAGTGTTAGTCATGCTTTGGACACTAATCGGAGCATCGCCGCCAACAGCAACATTGCCGACAAAAATTTTCCTAGAAACCCTTCTTTTAATTTTGTGTACTTGCTTCATAGGTGCTTATTACTTCGTCAAGACTCTCCGTTGTCTCCTGAACTTCATCAGGAAAAATTACATCATCACTATTATCAACTACTATATTCTCACTTTCTTCATCAAGAATTGGCTGACTAATTATGATTGAATTTGATTTACTTTTATTAGTATCTTCTCCCTGAAAATAATACCACATAGCGCCAAAAATTAAAAATAACAAAAATAACCAAAGCAGTCTTCCCTTTATAGGTTTTTTCTTTTTAGGATAATAATTAATCCCGTCCAGCACTTCTTCTGCTCTTATCTACGACTTTTCCAGCTAGCTGACCACATGCCGCATCAACATCGTCACCTCTTGTTCTTCTCGTGGTAGTTCGAATTCCTGATCGATACAAAATATCTTGAAACTTATCAATAGTAGCATCATTTGAGGTTTTATATTCAGTCTCAGGAAATGGGTTAAAAGGAATTAAATTAACTTTAGCCGATTCTCCCTGAAACCAAAAATTTATTAGTTTTGATAGGGAGCGAGCCTGCTCAAGAGAGTCATTAACACCTTCAAGCATAACATACTCAAACATTACATGCCTCTCTTGAGTTCCTGCATTTAAGTAGTAATGGCAAGCTTTCATCAGCTCTTTTATAGGGTATTTTTTATTAATTGGTACAAGTATATCTCTTAATTCATCATTAGGGGCATGCAAGGAGATAGCCAAACTAACTGGAACTGTGTCGGACATTCTCTTTAATGCGGGAACAATTCCAGATGAAGAAACGGTAACTCTTCTTCTAGAGAGTCCAAATGCCCAATCATCTAAAAGAATATCACACGCATCATAAACAGGAGATTCATTAAGTAATGGCTCGCCCATCCCCATAAAAACTACATTAGAAATTCGCTTATCTTTGTCTTGTAAATGGTTTTGGGCAATTAATACCTGTGCAATAATCTCATGGCTTTGAAGATTACGATTAAACCCCTGATATCCGGTTGAGCAAAATGTACAAGCTAAAGAGCAACCAACTTGTGAAGATATGCAAAGAGTTCCTCTATTTTTTTGAGGTATGAAGACTGTTTCAATATGATTTTCTTCACTAAGCTTAATTACCCATTTAATTACGCCATCTTTTGAGTGGTTGATGGAGCTCACCTCAGGCAATTCAATAGAAGCAATTGCTTCAAGCTTTTGTCTTAAATCTTTTGAAAAGTTATGCATATCAACAAAGTCAGAAGCGCCCTGGTGATAGATCCATTGCATAATTTGTTTTGTACGAAATGGCTTTTCGTTTAAATCAGAAAAAAACTTCTTAAGTTTGCTTTGAGTAAGCCCTAATAAGTTTTGTTTTTCAAGCATCAGTAAGTCTCTTTTTATATTACTTATCTAGTTCTCGGACAAACACCATCATCGCCAAAGAAATAGGCAATTTCAATTGCAGCATTTTCTTGAGAATCTGAACCGTGAACCGCATTTTCATCCAGAGATTCTGCAAAATCTGCTCTAATAGTACCTGCATCAGCATCTTTTGGATTAGTCGCACCCATAATTTCACGATGTTTTACAACTGCATTCTCGCCCTCTAGGACTTGAACCATCACGGGGCCAGAAGTCATAAAACTGACTAAGTCGTTAAAAAAAGGCCTTTCTTGATGAACGGCATAAAATCCACCAGCCATTGCTTCATCCAAGTGAATCATTTTTGACGCAACAATTTTAAAACCAGCATCTTCAAAACGAGAGTAAATTTGACCAATTACGTTTTTAGCTACAGCATCTGGCTTAATTATTGATAAAGTTTGTTCCATGAACAATCTCCAGTTATTTAAAAAGCGGGTATTTTACCATGCAGCTGGCTATTTCTAATACTTAGAGATAAAAAAATAAGATATGATTATTTATGAAAAAATCTTTCTTTATTGGGTTAAATCTTCTTAATTGACTTTTTACGGCGATAGTAATCTAATATATCAAAGCCTCTGAAATACAAACTGGCAATTGGAAGAAACCATGGCTTTCCAAAATAGTAAGGCCTGGTTTGTAAAGGTGTTTGTTCAAAAATAGTAACTTTCTGATCGGGATTTAACATTTTCAAAGCAGCCATATGACCTAAATAGGGTGCCATTGCAACCCCATTTCCACAGTAGCCTAGCGCAGAATAAATCCCTTTATTTATACTAAGATTTGGCAACTGGCTAAAACTAAATCCTGTAAATCCTGTCCAGCAATGGCTAATCTCTACATCAACCAAGGAAGGAAAAATTTCAATCAACATCTTACGAAGAGTTGGTAATGCCTCCTCAGCAGTAATTGAATGCATAGCTGCCCGAGTTCCTAGCATTATTCTTTTACCGCAAGGGGTTGGCCTATAATAACAATAGCGCTTGCGAGTTTCAACCATGCAATGACCGCCTGGTAATAAAGACTGTACTTTATCTTTACCAATATCCACTGTTGTTATTACGAAACTTGGGACTGGTAATATGCGCCTTGACAAATACTTAGAAAGATTTGATCGCGTATATCCATTAGTTGCCATAAGAACTTGCTTACATTGAATTGTTGAGCTTGAAGTTACAACATCAAAGCCGCTCTGTTTTATTTTTGATGATTTATTAACTTCTATAACAGGCCTATTTCCAAAAATTTTTGCTCCCGCCTCCAATGCAAGCTTTAACAAACCATAATGAAATTTACGAGGATGGACAGAACCGTGATCTTGATAAAACTGACCTCCAAAATATAAATCTGTTTTTATAGATTTGGACATTCTATCAGGACTAATCATTTTGGAATTAAAGTGATCAATAGCTTTTAATTTTTTTAAGTTATCTGACATATCGACTTGATCTTGAGGCAGCCATGAAGTTCTTAATCTTCCACAAATTTGAAATTCACAATCAATATTATTTTCTTCAATCAAGTTAGATGTAAAAGCTAGTGAAGCATTAGCCTCTATATGAATTTCTGCTGCAATAACTTCGCCATATTTTTTCTTTGCCTGATCTGTTGAAACCTTGTGACCAGACCCGAGCATCCCTCCATTCCTAGTGCTTGCTCCAAAACCAATCATCTGTGAATCTAAGACAATGACATTTTTTCCAGATTTTGACAATGTTAAGGCTGCGCTTAATCCAGTATATCCAGCGCCAACAATAACAATATCTGCACTTAATGGGAGCTCATCAGTATTTTCAAATTGTGGCTGGTCATCCCACCAGAATGGCGTAAATTTAGTCATTTAAGAGCATTAATATAAAAACCTTGAAAGTAGTATATCAAGCATTTGAATACAGAAATACATATTACCAATCTACGTTATTAGATTTACAATATTCTTAATTTTCTTTGGGTAAACCTTTTAGATTACTTCTAAAAAACTCGACTATTCTAGTAGAAAACTCATCTAAGTACATAAATTTAACTCCAGAATGTATGGCATTTTCAGCCAACCAAATTGTTAAGTTAGCTCCATATTTTTTTGCAAGAATGATCATGTCAGATGTATTATGAGGCAGAACTCTAGTGTCAGAAGTTCCATGCATTGCAAATATTGGACGGTCACCATGATTTATAAATGCAAGTTTTGGTGAAGGCTCAAGCAATGTTTCATTACCAAATAAAAATGCTGCCCAAATAGCTCCATTAACAAGCCATGGTGGATACCCTTCTCTTTGAAGCTCCTCCTTAACTATAATATTTAAATCAGAATATCCGGAATCTAAAACAGCGGCCTGTATTCTATCGTCCACACCAAAAGCAATCGCTGCAGTTCCAGCACCCATAGATAAGCCATAGATTCCAATCCGTTCAGAATTAATAGATTGAATGTTTACTAGCCAATCTACACTAGCAATAACGTCACGGTATTCTTTAGTACCAATACTGATTCTTCCATCTTCAATGCTTGACATGCCATGATCACGCTGATCAAACAAAAGGGTATTGAAGCCAGCCTTATGTAATATAGCTGCAACTAACAAGATATCGGAATCATACTTACTTGATCTTAAGCCATGTGCCAGAATAATAACTGGAGCATCGCCTGCGCCATTTTTACTTATTGGAATCCACCATGCGTCTATATTTATGCCCTCATCTCCCACAGCATATTGATGCGACTCCCAATAATCAACCGTATATTTATCAAAAGGAAAGTCACTCTCTTTTGAATTATCTCTGTAGCTACCAGGAGTATTAATACAATCAGCAGAGCATCCAGGATCCGCCTTTGCAAGGGTTGAATATATAAAGTATCCAATACCTATATAAACCAAAGCGATAAATACTATGACTCCAATAAACGTGAAGCCTAATTTAACATACAACTTTTTCATAGTATCTTTTCAGCAAATATAAAAAAAGGCGCCAAAGGCGCCTTTTTAATAACTAATTTAATACTAGTTACATGCGTCTTTCAATGCTTTACCTGCTTTAAATGCAGCAACATTTGAAGCTTTAATTTGAATCGTAGCACCAGTTTGTGGGTTACGACCACTGCGAGCCGCACGAGCTCTAACTACAAAGCTACCAAAGCCAGTTAGTTGGACTCCATCACCGCTTGCCATTGCTGAAGTAATAGCACCAGTTGTTGCGTTTAGCGCTCTTGCAGCATCAGCTTTAGATAAGTTAGCACCTGAAGCAATTGCATCAATTAATTCTGATTTATTCATTTTAATTCTCTCCAATAAAAGTTTGTTAATAAAAGTTTTTTAAACATAAGACCAAGCGAACGAGGTAAATTTTGAACCTATTTCAGGAGGAAAGAATCAAAAGAAACCATCTGCCTCCAACGCTGTATCTAGAGCTTATTGTACTATCAAAATAAAGCTATTTGAAAAATAATTAAAAAAAATATTATATTCTATCGATTGTTGTCCTTAAGCGCCCTTGCTTTATCCAATTTCCAATCTCTTTCTTTAATATCCTGACGCTTATCATGGCCTTTTTTTCCTTTAGCTAAGCCAATCTCTAATTTGACTCTACCTCTCGCCCAATAAAGTTTTAAAGGTACAACTGTGGCACCTTTCTGAGTAATCTTTTCTCGAAGCCTATTAATTTCAAGTCTATTTAAAAGTAATTTTCTAGTTCTTATTGGATCACATTCGACGTGGCTAGAAGCAGAATTTAGTGGTGATATATGAGCGCCAAAAAGAAAGAGTTCATTGTTTTTGTAAATCACATAGCTTTCAGTAATTTGAACTTTACCATCTCTAAGACTTTTAACTTCCCAGCCGAGCAAACTTAAACCTGCTTCAAGACTTTGTTCGATAAAATAGTCATGCCTTGCTTTTTTATTTAAAGCAATAGTATTTGAATTATCTTTTTTATTTTTTGCCATGCATCGTATTTCAAAAAGCGCAATTGTTCCATATACACCCCAACAAATGTTTGAGTTAGTTAACAATATTAATGACTACTCTCAATTTTTAAACTGGTGTGACTCTTCCTCTATTTTAAATCAATCTGACAACCAAATCACTGCGTCAGTCGAGATAAATAAAGGCGGCATTAAACAAACGTTTTCAACACTAAATACTTTAACTCCATACAAATCAATTGCTATGGAGTTAGTTGATGGACCATTTGACGTGCTTTCGGGTGAATGGCGATTTGAACCGCTTGGTGATAATGCTGCAAAAATTCATTTAGATCTTCAATTTAAGTTCAAATCAATGCTCATTGATATGACTCTTTCACCTGTTTTTAAAAATATAGCGAATTCACAATTAGATTCTTTTGTTGAAAGAGCGAAATATATTTATGGCTAAACTTATTGCTTTAAACAAACCATTTGGTGTTATTTGCCAGTTTAGTGGGGATCAAAATACATTATCAGACTATATAGACATACCAAACGTCTATCCAGCAGGCAGGCTTGATAAAGACTCAGAAGGATTAGTTATTCTTACAGATGATGGTAAGTTACAAAATTTAATATCTAATCCAAAATATAACAAAACCAAAACCTATATTGTTCAAGTTGAAGGTGAGATAAGCGATGATGCAGTTAGCTCTCTGCATAAAGGCGTTCAACTTAAGGATGGAAATACTAAGCCTGCCGTCGTTAAAATAATTAAAGAGCCAAGCTGGCTTTGGGTAAGAATGCCTCCAATAAGAATAAGAAAAAATATTCCCACTTCATGGATTGAAATTTCAATTAGCGAAGGAAGAAATCGCCAAGTACGCAGAATGACTGCAAGCGTTGGATTTCCCACGCTCAGGCTAATTAGAACAAGAATTGATAAATGGGACTTAAAGGATATACCCTCAGGATCTTATGTCACTCTTTAAACTTGCTTATGAAGCCCTAATTTGCAACGATGTAGAGAGAAAAATTTTACTAATTAATGATTTAAAAAAATACCATATTCCACTTGATATCAATGAATTTAAAGTCAATGTAATTAAAATCCCTTCCCCAGGGAGACCTTTGAAACCAAGCTTAGTTGACTTCAAAGGAACCCCAAAAAGAGATCGTTCAGATTTAGGCATGATAAAAAATATCCATGCGATTTGTCATATTGAATTTAATTCAATAAATTTAGCCTTAGATGCAATCTACAGATTTCAAGAAATGCCCCATAAATATTATGCAGACTGGATTCAAGTGGCCAGCGAGGAGACAACGCACTTCTCACTTCTCAAGAATTACCTTGAGTCTATTGGATATAGTTATGGTGATTTTGATGCTCACAATGGTTTGTGGCAAATGACAGTTGACACAGATTATGATGTTTTATCGAGAATGGCTTTAGTTCCTAGAGTTTTAGAAGCGAGAGGTTTAGACGTTACCCCAAGGATTAGAAAAAAATTTAAAGATTCAAAACTGCATAAGATGGTTGAAATTTTAGATATTATTTTTAAAGATGAAATTGGGCACGTAAAAATTGGGAACTATTGGTATCAATACCTTTGCCATAAAAGAGATCTTGACCCAATTAAGACATTTGACTTGTTAATAAAAAAACACATTGGGTCTAACTTGCGTGGGCCATTTAACATTGAAGCAAGGCTTTTATCAAATTTTAGTCAAAATGAATTAGATTATCTCGAGCACCCTGAATTACTAGAAACTAACTAATTTCATCCATGGCTTGATTTGCCAACAGATCCGCCATGTCATTACCTGGATCGTCACTATGGCCTTTAACCCAGTGCCAATTTACAGAAAATTCCTTATTTAGGACGTCTAATTGCTTCCAGAGCTCTACATTTTTAACCGGCTTCTTATTAGCAGTCTTCCAGCCTTTTGCCTTCCAGCCTTCAATCCAATCATTTATGCCCTGTATAACGTACTTTGAATCAGTATATAAATCAACAGTAATATCACTTGATTTGAGAGCTTGAAGGGCTTTGATAGATGCTGTTAGCTCCATCTTATTGTTTGTAGTATTTAACTCTGAGCCTTTTAATTTCTTGTCATGATCTTTGTATCTCAACCATGCGCCCCATCCACCAATTCCAGGATTTCCTCGGCAACCACCATCTGTATAAATTACAATTTTTTCCATGGACTAGTTATCTACATTAAGTTGAAGCCAATACTCAAGCAAAGCTAAGTGCCACAGTCTTGATCCATTCAAAGCTGTCATATAGTCTTTAGGAGAATTAATCACTTTATCAATATATTGTTGATTAAAAATACCTCTATTACGACAAGCACTGGACAAAAGTATATCAGACATAAATTCCAAAAAATCACCCTGAATATACTTTAGAGCCGGCATTGGAAAATAACCTTTTTTTCGATCTATTACAGAATTTGGCAGGAGTCCTCTTGAAATCTGTTTAAGAGGATACTTTCCCTCATCTCGCATTTTCAATGAAGGTGGAATACTAAGCGCCCATTCAACTAGGTCAGTATCCATAAATGGCACTCTTGCCTCTAAACCCCATGCCATAGTCATATTGTCGACTCGTTTAACTGGGTCATCAACAATTAATCTTGTCATATCAGTTCGAAATACTTTATCAATAAAAGTGTCAGCCCCTGGCTTTAAAAACTCCTTATTTAGCCAATTATGAGTATGATTCTCACCCTGATATATTGATGATACTGTTTGTAAATATTCATTATGCGGCCTATCAACATAATGCTTTGAAAAGCGCTCTACTTCATTACCTTGCTCATTCACCATTCTTGAATACCAAAAATAACCAGCAAAAGCTTCGTCAGCCCCTTGTCCAGATAAGACAACTTTAGTATGCTTTGAAACTTGCTCAGAGAGCAAATAAAAAGCTACAGCATCTTGACCTACCATTGGCTCTGACATATTCATAACTGCTTCTGATAATCGTGGAAGTACTTCTTTATTACTCACTTGATATTTTTTATGCTGGGTATTAAATCTTGATACAATTTGATCGGAGTACTCAAATTCACTCCCAACCTCATCACCGATGTCTTCAAATCCTATTGAAAAAGTGCGAATATCTTCATGCCCAGCTTCTTTTAGAAGGGCAACGATAAGCGATGAGTCCAATCCTCCAGAAAGTAAAACCCCTATTGGCACGTCAGATGCAGACATTCTTTTCATAACTGCTGCAGTTAATAACTCATGCGTTCTTTCAATATAGTCCTGGTCTGAAATATTTTCTTCCAGCCTTTTTGCGCTTGGATGCCAATATGTTGTTTCGCGTAATTCACCATTAGAACGTAACGTAACAAATGTACCCGGCTTTAATTTATGAATTCCATTAATAATTGTATTTGGCGCTGGAACGACCCCATGAAGAGATAACTGCTGGTGCAAGGCAACAGGATTAATACTTCTATCAAGCTCTTGAGTAAGCAAGGCTTGAGAATTTGATGCAAAAGTAAATGCTTTAGGAGTGATATTAAAGTATAGAGGTTTAATGCCCATCCTATCTCTTGCAACAAAAAGTTGCTGAGAAGATTGGTCCCAAATAGCAAAAGCAAACATTCCATCAAGGTGTTTAACGCAATCTTCGCCCCAAAAGTGATATGCCTTTATTATTACTTCTGTATCAGAGTTTGAGAAAAAATCATACCCTTTGCCTATTAATAGAGCTCGAAGTGTCTTATAGTTGTAGATCGTTCCGTTAAATACTAATGTTAATTTAAGAAGATCATCGACCATTGGTTGAGATCCTAAATTCGACAAATCAATAACACTTAATCGCTGATGTCCAAAACCAACCTCTCCTTCAAGCCACTTTCCTTTTGAATCAGGCCCCCTTCTTGCAAGTTTACTCATCATATGATCTAGAGATTTTGTAGAAACAAACTCCCCATCAAATCGAAATTGGCCACAAATACCGCACATAAATTTAACCCTTAAACTTTAAAATTAACACTTCTGAACAACCTACAAATATACTCACTTGTTATGTATTTCTATAATTGAGGTTAACTTAGAAATGTAAAATAGTCATTTTATCAAGTATTACTAACTAAGAATGTCTCAAACACTCTACGATAAATTAATGAGCGCTCATATTGTCCATGACCAGGATGGGGCATCGCTTATTTATATAGATCTTCAGCTTATTCATGAAGTTACTTCCCCGCAAGCATTTGAAGGACTTGCTGAAGCTGGTAGAAAGATTTGGCGCAATAAATCTAACCTTGCGGTTCCTGATCATAACGTTCCAACTACAGAAAGATCAAGTGGAGTTAGTAGCATAACCGACCCAATCTCGAGACTTCAGGTTGAAACGCTAGATAAGAACTGCGAAACATTTGAAATAAATGAAATTCAAATGAATGATATCCGTCAAGGAATTGTTCATGTTATTGGTCCTGAACAGGGCGCAACACTACCTGGAATGAGCATCGTTTGTGGCGATTCACACACAACAACTCATGGCGCTCTTGGAGCGCTAGCTTTTGGAATTGGAACTTCTGAAGTTGAGCATGTCCTTGCAACTGGCTGCTTATGGCAGAACAAAGCTAAAAACATGAAGATTGAAGTTAATGGCCAATTAGCAAATGATGTAAGCGCTAAAGATGTTGCATTATATGTGATTGGAAAAATTGGTACGGCAGGTGGAACTGGATTTGCAATTGAATTCTGTGGCTCAACAATTCGAGATATGAGTATAGAAGGCCGAATGACACTTTGTAATATGTCAATTGAAGCGGGAGCAAAGGTTGGTATTGTTGCAGTTGATGATAAAACCATTAACTACGTTAAAGGAAGGCCTTTTTCACCGATAGGTGAGAACTGGGACTCAGCCGTAGAATATTGGAAGACTCTTCATAGTGATGCTGACTCAAATTTTGATGAATCAATCTTAATCGATGCAAGCCTTATTAACCCTCAAGTAACTTGGGGGACGTCTCCAGAGATGGTTGTTGATATTAATGGCTCAACACCTGACCCCAAACTAGAGAAAGATGAGGTTAAAGCTGAAAGTATTCGAAATGCTTTAAAGTATATTCATCTAGAACCAAACACTTCAATGAGTTCAGTTGCAATTGATAAAGTGTTTATCGGTTCCTGCACTAATTCAAGAATTGAAGATTTAAGAATAGCCGCCTCTGTTGCTAAGGGTAAAAAAATTGCACACAATATTAAACTTGCACTTGTAGTCCCAGGCTCAGGGCTCGTAAAAAAGCAAGCTGAAGATGAAGGGCTTGATAAAATTTTTAAAGATGCAGGTTTTGAGTGGAGAGAGCCAGGATGCTCAATGTGCCTTGCAATGAATGCAGATAAACTAGAGGCTGGAGAGAGGTGTGCAAGCACATCAAATAGAAATTTTGAGGGCAGACAAGGTCAGGGTTCGTTTACTCACTTGGTGAGCCCAGCAATTGCTGCAGCAAGTGCTATTGCAGGACATTTTTCAGGGATAGAATCATGAAAAAATTTACCTCTTTGAGCTCTATTGCAACGCCTTTAGATCGAGCAAATATTGATACAGATGCAATCATTCCAAAACAGTTCTTAAAGTCCATTAAAAAAAGTGGATTTGGGCCTAACTTATTTGATGAATGGCGTTATTTAGATCATGGCGAGCCGGGGATGGATAATTCAAAGCGACCAATAAATCCTGATTTTGTATTAAACAATCCTAAATATTCAGAAGCTCAAATTCTACTAACCAGAAGAAACTTTGGCTGTGGCTCCTCTAGGGAGCATGCTCCATGGGCATTAGAAGACTTTGGATTTAGAGCAATTATTGCCCCTAGCTTTGCTGATATTTTCTATAACAACTGCTTTAAAAATGGCATTCTTCCAGTTGTTTTAAGTAGTGAGATTGTGGATAGTCTGTTTGAATATACTGGAAATATAGTCATCGATCTTCATGACCAAACTGTAAAGACAGATACTCATTCTTTTGAATTTGATGTTGATCCTGAAAGAAAACGCAGACTCATCAATGGGCTTGATGATATTGGTTTAACATTGCAATACGAGGATCAAATACGTTTATTTGAAACAGAACACTTTAAAAAGTACCCCTGGTTATGATTGGCCACCTAAAAGGTAAAATTATTAGCAAGAATCCGCCCGAAGTACTTCTAGAGGTTGGAGGCATTGGCTATGAAATACTGTGCCCTTTGTCAACGTTTTATCAGCTTGACAATGCTTCAGAAGATACATTACTGTTCACTCATCTAAGTATTAAAGAGGATGCGCATACGTTATTTGGCTTTATTACTAAAGATGAAAAAAGTATTTTTAGGGAATTAATAAGAGTTAATGGCGTTGGCCCCAAAGTTGCTCTCGCAATTTTGTCACACCTTTCTGTGAACTCTCTCATTGAGTGCATCTCAAGTGAGGATGCAGATCTTTTAGCTAAAACTCCAGGAATCGGAAAGAAAACCGCCCTTAAACTAATTGTAGAACTTCAAGATAGGCTAAGTAAGCTTGAACTAGTTGGAAGCCCTGGTATTACCAATGAATTTAAGCAGAGTGGAAATCCAAACAGCATCCAAGCTATTGAAGCGCTTCAGTCTCTAGGCTTTAAAACCAAGGAAGCCAATAAAATGGTTTCAAAAATTTCTGAACAAAACCTATCGACTGAGCAGCTTATACGTCTAGCCCTTCAAAACAAATAACTAGACAACCGCTTTCTTTCTAGAAAACTTTGCTTTAATTCTTCCGAGCATATTAATAAAATCATAGTTCATTAGATACATACAAGGCAAAAGAACTAAAGTTAAGAGCGTACCAAACATCAATCCATAACCAAGTGCGAGAACCATAGGCTGTAAAAATTCATCTGTACCACCAACTCCATAAGCAAGTGGCAATACTCCTGCCATTGTCGTCAGAGTCGTTAGTACTACCGCTCTTAAACGATCCCTTGAACCTCTGGCAATCCACACAATTTTGTCTTCTAGATTGGCGCTTTTTTGCTTAATATAGTTTAAATGACTCACCATAACCAAGGAGTCATTAACGATAACTCCCATCAAACCTAAAGCCCCTGTTAGAGCAAAAAAACTAAGAGAATAGCCATGAAAATGAAATGCCCAAACGACGCCAATCAGCGCAAATGGAAAGCTTGCTAAAACAAGAAGGGGCTGGGAGTAAGAATTAAATAGTATAGCAAGAATAAGAAAAATACCAATAATTGCCACAATAAATGCATAAAGAAAATCTTGTAAAGAGTCAATTTGTTCTTGAGCTCCACCACCAGTAATAATAGATACTTGTGGAAAATCAACCGGAAGATTTAATTCCTCTAAAGAGGCTTTTAAAGTTTTGGTTTTATTTGTTACTCGTTCATCAATAGTTGCTGTCAATTTAATAGACCTATCACCATCTACATGATTGTAATCAGGCTCCCCCTTGATTTCACGTAGCATTGAGAATTGACTCATTGGTATTGATTTACCTTGACGATTTTTAACCGAGGTGCTCTTAATGAAATTTTCAGTGTAATTATTTTCACCAATATAAACACGAACATCTTCCTCGTTTCCAGCAATAGTAATATCAGTCACATAAGAGCCTGAAAATGCAGTTCTAAGATGCCTATAAACTGACTGATAGTCAACACCTAGACGCGCCATCTCATCAAAATCTAGAACCGTCTCGATTCGAGGCTTACCAATCTCATCATTACGATCTATGTCGTCAACTCCTTCAATTGAACTGAGAATCTCTTCAAATCTATTTGCAGCTGAGCTTCTCTGAGAATCATTTTCAGAAATAAGTGTAACCTCAATATCAGCGCCTCTTGGAGGTCCAGGGGCTATTAAAGTTATATCAATTTTATCAGCGCCCTCAATGTTTGCAACTAAGGCTTCAAGCTTATCTGCCATATCTTCAGCAGTTCTTTCTCTGTCACTTGTTGGAGTAAGAGTGATTTTAATATTTGCAACATTTGTAAAATAACTTCCAATCTTACTTGTGAAGGAATCGAGATCGCCTCCGATCTCATTAGCAATTATATTTTCAACCTGTATAACAATATTTTCAGTATAGGCAGCAGAGCTTCCATTCGGAGTTTCAATATTTGAAAAAATTACTGTTGCGCCTCTTGAAGGGAATAAATTAAATGGGATATTTTTGACAGCAAAAATTGCTGAATAAATTAGCAGGGCAATAAATAGTGGAACAATCAAATAACGCCATCTTAAGGCATGATGCATCATCCTGTTATAAAGGTTTTCAAAAGGGATAAACCAAGTCTTCTGCTTTTCCACTTTTTGAGTTGCAAGGTGAGCTGGGAGAGCAAAGGTAATCTCTAAAAAAGAAATTCCTAAAGCAAATATTACAACAACAGGAAGAACGTAAATAAACTTTCCTAAAGTCCCAGACATTAAAAAGAATGATGACATCACAAGCATGGTTGATATTATGGTCGTTATAACAGGCATAATAACTCGCTTTAAGCCAGTGACAACATTTTTATAGAGGTCTCCACCCTTTGCCTTATAGTGATGAATACTTTCAGCAATAACAATGCTATCATCCACCACGATACCCAACACAATGATAAAACCTGAAAGAGATATTAAGTTTATTGTATTACCTGTTAGCCCCATAAAGGCCACCGTTCCTAATAAGGTTACAGGAATACTGACAGCAACCCAAAAGGCAGTTTTTATGGAAAGAAAAACGCCTAAAACTACGAGAACTAGAGCAAGGCCAATATAGCCATTTTTTAAGATTATATCAATCCTGTTTGCAACAGCTAGTGAAGAGTCATCAGTAAAAAAAATGTTAATCTCATCTGGGTAGTACTCTTGTAGTTCGGCTACACGCTCTTTAACTCTTTTTGCTGTTCTAATAATATCTGCTTGACTAGTTTTTTTGATCTCAAGAATAAAGCCTTTAGTCCCATTTACTCGAGTTATAGATGTTTCCTCTTCTTCACCTCTAAAGACTTCTGCAATATCAATAAGCCTTATAACTGGGCCATCAAAGCTAGATTTAATAACAACATCTTTAATGTCATCAACACTTTCAAATTCAGACAATATAACAATATTTTTCTCTAAGTCTTGTTGATTATTATCTCCAACCGTAAAACGAGCATTTCTAGAAGAAATTGCAGAAATAACCTCATTAATTGACATGTTGTACTTATCAAGCATGTCTGGATTGACTTTTATTTGAATTTCACTATCTAGGTAACCACTTTTATCTATCGCAGAAACACCTTTGACTTTCAGAAGAGCTGACTCTAGCCCATCAGTAATTTCCCTTGACTGCTCATAATCTATCAAAGAGCCATCAATATTGATAGTAATGATTGGGAATTCAGAAACATTAAAATCAACTACTTGAGGTAAATTTGTAACCTCTTCAGGCAAACTTTTAACCTGATTTACAGCATTTCGAACATCATTTTTTACTGTCTGAACATCCTTAAGGTCTGCCTCTAGAGTAACAATAATAGATGAAAGTCCTTCACGAGAGGTAGAGGATATTTCCTTAATTCCACCAACGCTTGATAATTCTTTTTCAATTACGTTTGTAACCGCCTTTTCAACATCTTCAGGAGATGCTCCAGGATAAGCAGTTGTAACACTAAGAATTTCAAAATCAACTGCAGGAAACTGATCTCTCTGCATTCCAACAACCGCAAGAGTGCCTATTGCAATAAAGGCAAGAGAGAAAACTAAGGCAAACTTTTTTTGCCTAACTAAGAAATTTAAAAAAGAATCCATGCGTGAATTTTAATATAGCTCAAATCGGATGATTATATAGACGATGCATGAAGAAACAGTGAAGAGTTTATGAACTCTTAGCCCTTTTCCTTAGATTTTCAGTAAGCAATCTTTTGCGAATTCTAATGTTATGAGGAGTCACTTCTACTAACTCATCGTCATCAATAAACTCCAAAGCTTGCTCTAAATCCAAAGTAATCTTTGGAGTTAATGCAACTGCCTCATCAGTACCAGATGCCCTAACATTTGTTAGCTGCTTTCCTTTCATAACATTAATTACAAGATCTTTATTCCTTGTATTTATTCCTACAACCATACCCTCATAGATGTCCTCACCATGACCGAGAAAAAACTTACCACTTTTCTGTAAATTAAATATTGCATAAGCTACAGATTTGCCTTGATTCATAGAAATTAAAGAGCCATTCATTCTTTGACCAATCTTTCCATCTTTTTGAGGCCTATAAGAGTCAAATGTTGAGTACATAAGTCCAGTTCCAGTCGTTGCCGTTAAAAACTCAGTTCTAAATCCAATTAGGCCTCTAGCTGGAATTATAAAATCAAGCTTTACGCGCCCTTTTCCATCTGGGGTCATATTTGATAACTCTGCCTTTCTTTCGCCTAATTTTTCCATCACTGTGCCTTGATGAACAGACTCAACGTCGACCGTTAAGTCTTCAAAAGGCTCACAAGTAACGCCATCAATTTCTTTAAGAATAACTTGAGGCCTTCCAACGGATAATTCAAAACCCTCTCTTCTCATCGTTTCTATCAAAATTGAAAGATGCAGCTCTCCCCTTCCTGAAACAACAAACTCTGAAGAATCTTTAGTATTTGCAACTCTTAAAGCTACGTTATAAATAAGCTCTTTATCAAGTCTTTCTCTTATATTTCTAGATGTTATGTATTTTCCATCTAGCCCTGCAAATGGAGAATCATTTACTCTAAACGCCATACTAACTGTAGGCTCATCAACACTTAAAGGAGGCAGCGCCTCAACTTTAGTGGGATCACAAATCGTATCTGAAATTGATATGTTTTCAATACCAACTACTCCGACAATATCCCCTGCATTGGCTGAGCTTACATCATGCCTCTCCAGACCATTAAATCCTAATAGCTGAACAATTTTAACGTTGCGCTTAGTTCCATCAGGAGAAATTAAGACATTCTGCATATTTTTCTTAGCAATACCTCTTTCAATCCTTCCAATGCCAATAGCGCCTACAAATGACGAATAGTCTAATGAAGTTATTTGCATTTGAAATGGACCATCAATATCAACCTTAGGGGCCGGTGCTTTTTCAACGATTAATTCAAACATTGGGGTCATGTCGCCCTCTCTAGCACTATCATCTTCAGATGCATAACCGCCAAGTGCTGATGCATATATAACTGGAAAATCTAATTGCTCTTCAGTAGCGCCTAACTGATCAAAAAGCTCGAATACTTGGTCAATTACCCAGTCAGGTCTAGAGCTGTCACGATCAATCTTATTAATCACTACAATTGGATTAAGACCTTGCTCAAAAGCTTTCTTTGTAACAAAGCGAGTTTGAGGCATTGGACCATCACTAGCATCTACTAAAAGCAATACACTGTCAACCATAGAAAGAACCCTTTCAACTTCACCACCAAAGTCAGCGTGGCCAGGAGTATCAACAATATTAATTCTATAATCACCCCATTTAATGGCTGTATTTTTTGAGCTGATTGTAATTCCTCTTTCTTTTTCAAGGTCATTAGAATCCATCATTCTGTCAGTCGCCTTAAAACGATCATCAAAAGTTTGCGATTGAGAAAGTAATTTATCTACTAACGTAGTCTTTCCGTGGTCAACGTGAGCGATAATTGCTATATTTCTTAAATTGTTTGCCATTTGATAATGTACTCATAAAAAATCGATGTCGTATTATCCCGTAAAAACTTAACAAAGCCCAAGCTAAATCAAAAATCAATTTAATATTGCTGGATACCCTTCTCTTATAAAATACATCTAATATTCTATTTATTTTTAAAGCTGTGGCCAAAAAAGGAAGCTCTCGTCGCTGGATGCAAGAACATTTAAGTGATGAATACGTAAAAAAAGCACAAAAAGAAGGCTATCGATGCAGAGCAGTCTATAAGCTGCTTGAAATTATTGAAAAGGGTCAGCTTATTAAAAATGGTGATAAAGTTTTAGATCTAGGTGCTGCTCCTGGAGGGTGGTCACAAGTTGCAGTAAAGTTTACAGGTAAATCTGGACAGGTAATTGCGAGTGATATTTTGTCAATTGAAGAAATAAGCGGAGTTAATTTTCTACAAGGAGATTTTACTGAGCAGTCAGTATATGATGATTTAATAGTTATGACTGGCGGAAATAAAGTGGATGCTGTTTTGTCTGATATGGCGCCAAATATGAGTGGCCAACTATCAGTTGATCAGCCTAAATCAATGTATTTAGCTGAATTAGCTTTAGATATGGCTGTTAAAACCTTATCAAAAAATGGCAGCTTTATTGTTAAAGTCTTCCAGGGCGATGGTTTTGATGGTTATGTTAAAAATGCAAGAAATGTTTTTAAAAAAGTTTCGGTCATAAAACCAAAAGCATCTCGCCCTAGATCTAAAGAAGTTTATTTATTAGCAAGTCAGTTAAAATAAATCCTTATGCAAAATTTTAGTGAAATTCATGCTCTCATGAAGAGCGACCTAGTGATGACGGATGAAATTCTGGTTAATCGACTGGATTCAAATGTCGATCTTATTAGTCAAATGAGTCAGTACATTATCAACTCTGGTGGAAAGCGTATTAGGCCGCTTCTTCTATTGTTATGCGCTAGAGCAACGAACTATAAAGGTGATTATCACCACTCAATGGCAGTAGTAATTGAGCTTATTCATACTGCGACTCTTCTTCATGATGATGTTGTAGATAGCTCATCTACCCGTCGAGGTCAAGAAACTGCAAATGAATTATGGGGCAACGCCCCAAGCGTTCTCGTTGGTGACTTTCTTTATTCAAGAGCATTTGAAATTATGGTTGAGCCAAACTCGATGCAAATAATGAAAATACTTTCAAAAGCAACCAATCAAATTTCAGAGGGAGAAGTGCTTCAATTATTAAATATTAAAAATGATAAAGTTTCTCAGACAGAATATTTTGAAGTGATTGAAAGAAAAACAGCATGTCTTTTCAAGGCTGCTTGCCAGATAGCTGGAATCTTATCTGAATCCAATCAAAACATAATTGATGCGCTTGGAAGTTTTGGGATGCACTTAGGCAATGCTTTTCAAATTATAGATGACACTCTTGATTATGAATCAGACTCTTTAGTTATGGGTAAAGAAATAGGCGATGACTTATCTGAGGGAAAAGTTACTCTTCCCATGATTTACGCTCTTGAAAATACGAAAGGAAGTGAAAAAGAAACCCTCTCTCATGCCATAAAGAATGCTGATTCTTCAAACATAGATAATATTGTTGATATTCTTCTTAGTGTCAATGCCTTTGAATATAGCCGCAAAATTGCAAAAAATGAATCAACTAAAGCGCTAAAGTCTCTTGAAGTTATTCCTAGCTCCGAGTATCGATCTGCACTCCAACTATTATGTGAGCTTTCACTAGATAGACACTCTTAATACACTTAATGCTTACAACAAAACTCAAACAGCAGATTCGATCTTCCTTTGAAGACGCAAAAAAACAATTACCAAACTTTAGTAATCGGTCATCTCAAAACAGAATGATTGCTGAAATTTCAAAAACATTGACTGGGGAGTATGCTGAATCAAACCCAATTATATGCGTTGAAGCTCCAACTGGTACTGGGAAAACTATGGCATACCTAGTAAGCTGCCTGCCCATAGCAAAAGCTTCAAAGAAGAAACTAGTGATAGCATCTGCAAATGTTGCACTTCAAGAACAAATTCTAAATAAAGACATTGTTGAGGCAAAGAAATATTCTTCAGTTGATTTTGAATATGCCTTAGCTAAAGGAAGGTCACGATACGTTTGTATACGAAACTTAATTAATTTGACGGAAGATAATTCAAGCTCTCCCAGTCTTTTAGAGGATGCCCTTCTTTGGGATGAAAAGCCGAGTAAAAATGACTTAGACGTTCTAAGTGAGATGACTGATAACTATTCTGCGACAAGGTGGAGCGGAGAAATTGACGACCTTGAGAGCCCACCTGAAAACAAATTATGGCAAAAAATTGCCTGCAATAGATTCACATGCAACTCTAAAAATTGTGAATTTTATAATGATTGTGCTTTTTTTAAAGCTAGAAAAAAAGCTTCGCAAGCTGACGTAATTATTGCAAATCATGATCTAGTCTTAGCGGATATTATCAATGGAAACAACGTTCTTCCTGAAGTTGAAGATTGTATTTTTGTTTTTGATGAAGCTCATCATTTATCTCAAAAAGCGCTCTCTCATTTTTCATTAGGTGGAAGCACTGAGTTCATGAAAACTTCTATTCGCCAGTATCAGAGCGCTATAGATCAAATTATAAAAATTACAAAAACTACGTCTCCTGTCAGCTATATTGAAAAAACAGATGAAGCTATAGGAGAGCTAATTGAAGTTATCTCAAATCTTGAATACCAGGATGATACTCATCTATTTTCTATAACTGGAGTGCCTAGTGAAATACTCAATCTAACCAAACAAATATTAATCTTCTTTAATTCTGCATATAAAGATTTTTTGGAGCATAAAGAAAATTGGGAAGAGTACTATAAAAGCAACAATATTGATCAAACTATAACAGATAACCTAAACAATATAATTGGTCAAAACAATCAAAATCTGTCTTCAATTTTGTCCCTTTTAAATACATTTAATCAGAGTCAAAATCAAGATCAAACCCCAACTAGTAACTGGATAAGCCAATCAAAGCTTGCCAATAAAAAAAATAATTACCAACTAAACACCGCAAAAATTGATGTTTCTAGCTTCTTAGACAAATTAATATGGTCTAAGGCAGCAGGTGTTGTATTTACATCAGCCACCTTGTCCGCCCTTGGGAGCTTTGATAGGTTAAATCAACAACTTGGGTTAAAGTCACGAGAAAATCAGTATCTTCGCCTAGCGTCGCCCTTTCATCATGAGTCAGTTGATTTTATAATTGCTAAAATTAAAGCGAGTCCGACTCAGTCTTTTGATCATACTGAAGAAATTGCATTTGAACTAAAAAAACGCATAGATACAACTTCAGCTACGCTGGTGCTTTTTGCATCAAATAATCAAATGCAAAGTGTAGCGGACTTAATAGAAAAATCATTAGACTGTGATCTATTTATTCAAGGCGAATATAGCAAAAAAAATATCCTTGAAAGACATATTGAGAATAGAAAAAATGGCAAAGGTAGCATAATCTTTGGTCTTGATAGCTTTGCTGAAGGCGTTGACCTTAAAGGTGATAATTTGAACCACGTGATCATTGCTAAGTTAAGGTTTAGTGTCCCAACCTCACCAATTGAAAAAACAACTCAATCATATCTTGAGTCATTAAACAGAAATTCCTTTATGGAAATTTCTTTACCTGATGCCTCGTTAAGATTAATACAAGCCTGTGGAAGGCTTATAAGAACTGAAACAGATACTGGAAAAATTACTATTTTTGATAATAGATTAGTAACAAAGTTTTACGGAAAGCACCTTATCAAAGCACTTCCAAACTTCAATATTATTGTTGAATAATTAGTTTTTTAACTGTACCCTAAAATCGTTTTTAACTTCATCCAAAATAACTTTTACTATAATTTTTTTTGGAATACCTAATTTCCTCATTGATATAAAATCTAGTCGATTAGTTTTTTTTAAAATAAAAAGCTTGTATCTATACCAATATTTCATTTTTATCTTTATATTTTATTTAAAAAACCCTATGCAAGGAGAAAGACATAGGGCCAATTAATCACAGACACACACATTTAAAGGAAGTAAAAAAAATATGAATGCAATCAATTTATCACTTAGTTAAAACTCCTTTGATATTTGCTTCATCATAGTTCGGAGGACTACTTTGAAGCTGTTGAAACAATTACCAATATAGAGCAGCATACGATCTTAGGAGATTGCATTAGGAAGCTGAATTTATTAGTAATTAATTTCGAACCTTTTTCTTAATTATTTATTAAATGATAATGATACTCATTCTCATTAACAATTGCAAGCTATATTTTTAAAAAATTTAAATTAATTGATTTCAATGAAAAATAAAGGCATTTAACTTAAAATAGATCTTTAAATACTTAAACTATTAAGTTATCAATGCAATCTATAAATCGCACTAAAGAGAGTCAAAAAGCCACCGTTGTAGGGGCAATTATTGATTTTTTACTTTCTGTTATAAAAATCTCTCTAGGTGTCATTGGTCAATCAGGAGCTTTGATTGCGGATGGTATTCACTCTTTCTCAGATTTAATAACAGACTGGGTAACCTGGTATGCCGCAAAACTTTCCGGAGATGCCCCAGATGATGATCATCCATACGGACATGAAAGATTTGAGACTGTTGCAACTTTAGGGCTAAGTATCTTTCTAGCAATTGTTGGCACTATTATTATCTTTGATGGAATTGGGCGCTTTAGTGATGCTAGTGCTTTAAAGCATGAAAGTTGGCTTATTGCCGCGGCTGCTTTATCAATTCTTAGTAAGGAAGCTTTATATTGGTATACAGTTAAAGTTGCTAACACTATTAAGTCTGACCTACTTAAAGCGAATGCTTGGCATCATAGAACTGATGCCTTATCGTCAATAGTTGTTGTCATTGGTATTTTAGGTGCTGCTAATGGATATTTTTTCTTAGATAGTGTTGCTGCCATAATTGTTGGCATAATGATTATTTATATTGGGTGGCAACTCGGATTTGAAGCTACTAAAGAATTAGTAGACACTTCAATTGAACCAGAGGACATAAAAAACCTCCATAAAGCACTAGCTGAAATTAAAGGAGTGAACAGTGTTCACACCCTAAGAACGAGAAAGGTTGGCCACAAAAAATCCGCTGATGTTCATGTTCAGGTAAACCCATTTTTATCTGTTAGCGAAGGCCATATAATAAGTGTAAGTGTGGAACGGGTTGCGAAGGAATGCATAGAAGAACTTGATGATGTCACTGTTCATATTGATCCTGAAAATGACGAAGAAAAAGAAAATGCCCCCTATAAAAATCTCCCTGAAAGAGCGCAAGCATTAAAAATAATTAGTCAATCACTTAAACTTGAGAGTTGTTCTTATGAAATTAATAGAACTCAACTGCACTATCTAGAAGGTGAAATACTTGTGGACTTTTACCTTTCAGTTAATTACTTAGATAATAATGAAATTAGTAAAATTAATTTTGAGCTCAGCGAAATTATAAAAAAACTTCCAGGATTTGGCGAAGTCAAAGTCTACTTTAGTTAATTTTTTTTACAGCGCATGATAAGCATGACAAATTGCCCCAGCTAATGCATCTCCAGCATCTTCTTGTGGGGCTTTATTTAACTTTAAGAGTTGCTGCACCATAAAAGAAACTTGTTCTTTCGATGCGTGACCTCTTCCAACAACCGCCTTTTTAATTTGATTGGCTGTGTAATCTACGATTGGGATACCTTGACCTCCAGTCGCAGAAATAATAGCACCACGGGCATGTCCAAGCTTGATTGCAGCATCAGGATTTGGCCTATCAGGCCTCATAAAAACTCTTTCAATAACTACTATGTCAATTTCGTGCTTGGCGATAACTTCCTTAACACCTTCATATATCGTAATAATTCGCTCATTTAAATCACCCTTAGTTCTTATGCATCCGCTACTAAGATAAGTAAACTTTAATTTATTTGCCTCTATTAAGCCAAAACCAGTAATTCTAGAGCCAGGGTCTATGCCAAGTATTTTCATTGGGGTATTCTATCAGCTATGTAAAAACTAGCCAGTATTTTAGTAAAAAAGTTATAATGCTTTTTAAAAATTTTAAAAGGAAGATTTATGTCAGTAATTGAACTTACAAAAGCTAATTTAGATGAGACTATTAGCAACAACGAAATTGTTATCATTGATTTCTGGGCTCCGTGGTGTGGTCCATGTATTCAGTTTGCTCCAACCTTTAAAGAAATCTCTGAGAAAGTTGACGGGGTAACTTTTGCCAAAGTCAATACTGAAGATGAGCAAGAACTTGGCGCTCAGTTTCAAATTAAATCAATTCCAACCCTAATGATTTTTCGAGATAGTATTGGGATTTTTTCGCAGCCAGGCTCAATGTCCAGTAAAGATTTAGAAGACTTATTGGAGAAAGCTAAATCAATTGATATGGATGAAGTTAGAAAAGAACTTAAAGATAAAAAGTAAATTTAGCGCAAAAAATCTGAATATTTCTGTTCGCTATAGCCTACCATTATTTTGTCGCCTTTAATCAAAACTGGCCTCTTGATGAGGGTTGGGTATTTCGAAATTAGCTCGTAATTAATATTATCTTTTTCACTGTCAGTTAACATTCGATAGGTGGTTGAGCGCTTATTAATAAGAACCTCTAATCCAACCTCTTTAATCATATTTTGAAATTCATTTTTTGAAATTGGATTCACCCTATAGTCTATGAATTCATATGCTACAACATTACTTGATAAATACTTTAGAGCTTTTTTAACGGTATCACAGTTATTAATACCATAAACTTTAATAATGCTACTCATAATAAATGTTAATTAATATGTCGAAGGCAGATATAAGCATAAATTATTTAAGCCTCTAAAAGAAACGTTACTGGCCCATCATTCAACAATGAGACCTTCATGTCTGCTCCAAAAATCCCGCTTTCAGTAATTGTGTTCATAGACTTGGTTTTTTCTAGGAAATAATTGTAAAGACTTTCTGCTTGAGTTGGAGGCATTGCTGTTGAAAAACCTGCCCTTGTTCCATTTTTAGTGTCTGCAGCAAGTGTAAATTGAGATACGATTAAAAGATCTCCATCTATATCACGAATACTTAAATTCATCTTATCATCCGAATCCGAAAAAACTCGATATGAAAGTATTTTATTTATCATCTTATCGGCGCATATCATGTCGTCTTGCTTCTCAATACCAAGAAAAACCAATAGTCCTTTATTAATTTGACCAACTACCTTTCCTTCGACTTCGACCTTTGACGAGCTCACTCTCTGAAGTAAAGCTTTCATTTAGCTAGGATGAGAGGTGAGAAATATCAGCAACAGATAAAAATAATACTCTAACGCGACTAATGAGTGCAAGCCTTACCTCACGAACCTTTAAATCGTCAGTGTTAACCATGACGTTATCAAAAAATGCATCAATAGCCTCTTTCAATTCAAGGAGCGAGCGCATGATTGTCTTGTAATCTTGTTTGTCTAATAATTGTTTAGATAGTAACTCTGTAGCTTTATAAAGATTTTTTTCAGAATCTTCAACTAGCATTTCAGAATTAAGCTCACTATGATTTTCAGTAGAATCTTTAAGGATATTAGCAATTCTTTTATTTGATTCAATCAAGCTCTTGGAGTCAGCACTTTGTATAAACTCATTTAGCGCCTCAACTCTAAGATGAAAATCAAATGGCGAGTCTGGATTAACTGCTAAAACAGCCTCATAAACGCTGCTATCGATATTGACATCTTTATAGTAGGCTTTTAGGCGTTCCATCATAAATTTATAGATTGAATCAGAGGCGCTTCTATCAACTCCCTCTAAGTGCAAATCTAGAGAGATCTTAATTAATGACTTAAGGTTTAATTCTATTTTGGCCTCAAGCAATATACGAAGCAATCCAAGAGCAAGCCTTCTAAGTGCATAGGGGTCTTTAGATCCTGTTGGAGCCTGTCCAACTCCATAGATACCAGTAATAGTATCAAGTTTATCCGCAATTGCAACTACGAGACCTTCATTTGTTGAAGGCAATGTATCGCCTGCAAACCTAGGCTGATAGTGCTCCCTAATAGCTATTGAAACAGCCTTTGACTCCCCATCATTAAGAGCATAATAACCGCCCATAATCCCTTGTAAATCAGCAAATTCACCAACCATTTCACTCAAAAGATCAGACTTGCATAAAAGACCTGCTCGAGAAGATTCTTTAGGATCAAATCCAATCAATTCCGCAATATAAGAACTTAGGTGCTCTATTCGTTTCGCTTTTTGAGCCATGGAGCCAAGAGACTTCATAAATAAAACTTTGTCTAGGCCATCTATTCTCTGATCAAGCCTAACAGCCTTATCTTGATTCCAAAAAAACTCAGAATCGGATAGCCTAGGATGAATCACCCTTTCATTGCCTTCAATAACAACATTTAAGTTGCTCGATTCAATGTTTGCAACAGAAATAAATAATGGCAACAAACTTCCCTTACTATCAACTAAATGAAAGTATTTTTGATGTGACTTCATTGCAGATATTAGAGCTTCGTGAGGGACAGATAAGAATTTAACATCAAACTTTCCAGCAAAAGCTCTAGGGTATTCAACTAGCGCACAAACTTCATCCAGCAAAGAGTCATCTATAACTACTTCAGCGTTATTTTCCTTTGCAACACATAAAACCTGCTCACGGATAATCTCTTTACGCTTCTTAAAATCAACAATGATTTGAGCGCTTTTTGACATAACCGACTCATATTGGTTCGCGTGTGAAAGCTCTATAGTAAGATTTTTTTGAAATCTTAAGCCCTTAGTTATTCTTCCACTTTCAAGGCCCATTATTTTTGCTGGTACGATCTCTTTATCAAGCATCATAACTAGCCAGTGAACAGGCCTCACAAAAGAGTAATCTGAGTTACCCCATTTCATTGCTCTTGTAATTGGAATATTTTTAATCGAGCTTTCTATGATGTTTGGCAATAGACTGCTGATATTTTGACCAGCTTCTTCTTTTGAATAAAAGTAGTACTCTTTATTGCCTAATTGCTTTTTTTCAAGCTTACTTAAATCAACTCCACAAGATTTAGCAAAACCCTTAATCGCCATTTCTGGTGATTCTGTTGAAGGTCCTTTTTTTTCAATAATTTGGTCTTTTTGCTTGCTTTGTAGTTCAGTGATAGATACTGCTAAGCGTCTTGGAGTAGCGAAAGCTACAACACTATTTGAAGAGATATTGATCTTTTTAAGCTCATCAATAATATTATTCTTAAGAGACTCTGAAAGCTTTAATAAAAGCTTTGGAGGTAATTCCTCTGTCCCCAATTCCAATAAAAAGTCATGTGTTTTCATA
>Ga0209709_10000407_pt1 | contig 40999 bp, 38 predicted proteins | sample ArcticOcean_MG_C_2_FD_187435 | JGI IMG/M metagenome (GOLD analysis project Ga0209709, IMG submission 187435) | Marine microbial communities from western Arctic Ocean - ArcticOcean_MG_CB4_136 (SPAdes) (version 2) | ecosystem: Environmental > Aquatic > Marine > Oceanic | place: Arctic Ocean... | reverse complement strand
AACAATATATTCTTTCATCTACTAATAATTAGATTTAAAAATAATATATTATCATTCATAAATGTTATCATTGATTAAGAATATCTTTCTAGGAGCAGTCGCATTAAATAATTTGGATTTTATCAAAGATCATAATTCAGGAAATCATTCCTACAATATCTCAGAGAACCAATTTATCAATACAACCTATGATAATGAATTTGCTATTCATAGTAATCATTATTTAGCGAACAACTTATCAACGTTCATTGATTTACCGATTACAGATAAATTATCAATTGATTGGAGAGATGAACATAAAGTTTCTTCGGTTAAAAATCAAGGTCAATGTGGTTCTTGCTGGGCCTTCTCCTCAGTTGGTGCTACAGAATCGGCATGGGCTATCAAGCATAACCAGTTATATAATCTGTCTGAACAAGAATTAGTTGATTGTTCGTCAGAAAATCATGGATGCGAGGGGGGGGAAATGGACTTCGCATTTCAATATATCATGAATCATAGTCTGTGCACTAATTTATCATATCCTTATATAGCGAATAATGATAACACATGCGCAATCAATCAGTGTAAACCAATCGTTCATATCAGTAATTATTCTGATGTTTATCCGAATAATGAAACATTACTAAGATATGCGGTTGCTCAACAACCTGTATCTGTTGCGATACAAGCTAATAAAAGATCCTTTCAAATGTATCAATCTGGTATTTATAATGATCCTGATTGCGGTTATGAATTAGATCATGGTGTCTTAGTAGTAGGATATGGCTACGATGAACAATCTGATATGAAATATTGGATCATAAAAAATTCATGGTCTTCATCATGGGGTGAAAATGGATTCATAAGAATACTTAGAGATAGTAATGATACAAGAGGATTGTGTGGTATAGCAATGATGCCTAGTTATCCTATAATTTAAAAATATATATATATAAATGCAATTTAATACAAATTTCTTGTTAAGAGTTTTAAAATACTTATTATTGGTCATAGTAATAACTTATTTAATAGCGGTCATTGTCATGCTAAATGGCAAAGATTATGATTACAGGTCAAAAAATATAATAGAGATTATTCAAGATTCATTTGTATTTTATATATGGTCTTTCTTTTGGATTATATACAATACTATTTCTAAATAATTTAATCATTTAAATCCATTAGAATCTCTCTCCTTAATGAATATTTCTTTTCAATACTTCGTTTACTCTTGATAAATAAGAGTAATTTCTTCGCTTCTTCTTCAGAATTAAAATAATCCTGAAAGCATTCAGTTAGGAATTTATTTGTGAGTCCCTCATATGAATTATTAACTTGCGGCTTAATACTGGTATTCAGTGCCTGAATATTAAATGTTGGCAAATCAGATTTCTCCTTGTTCGGAACATCTAACTCAACAATAATTTCTTGTTCAAGTTGTTCTTTCATTTCTTTGAGTGGTTTCATCTTTCCTTTCATTTTATCATTGTATTCTTTGAGTTGATTATCACACTGAACCCACTGAACAATTTTTTGATCCATGTTTGATTTATCAAATATAATTATTATTGAAATCAAATTTAAGTTATGCGCTTACTGTGAATTTCTAATCAACCTCTATAATTATATCCTCAAGCGCTGCAGATTCCACGAGGCGCTCTACGAGCGCGTCGCGACGCCCAGACGTCGAGAGGCCTCGGGCCTTGAGCTCAGCCCGCAACTCGACCACCCTCATGCCGTTGATTAGGTCTTCCGTCAAGCCCCCCTCCTTCTGTTGCTCCTCTTCCTGCTCCTCCTCCTCCTCCTCCTCCTCCTGCTTCTCCTTCCCCACCCGCGGCGCGGGCTCCCCCTTCCCCACCCGCGGCGCGGGCTCCCCCTTCCCCACCCGCGGCGCGGGCTCCCCCACCCGCGGCGCGGCCCCCCCATTAATCCCAGTCATCTCTGCCTCTATCTCATGATCCACCGCGCCGCTCAATCTATCCCCCATAGTGATATGCTGATAATGTTCAACTAATTCAGCAATCCGACGATCTGCAGAAAAGTTAAAGTTGGAACCCTGTTTCTCACCACCATCATAATCCTTACCTAGATTATAATCTACTAGTAATGGTATTAAAAGGTGCTTACCAGCAAACTTTCCTCCACGGATAATATAATCTTCATCTATTTCTCCCCCCCCGACAACTGACATGTCTACCCCGGTCGCCTCCATTAAATTAGAGTATTGCGACTGACGATTCTCCATTTTATGTCCCTTCTTGGACCACTCCGCCTCAAATTGTTTCATAACAGCTGTATAATGAGCTTCCGGATCGTCTGTCCTGTGTCGATCTGCCCGCGCCGCCGCGCCAGAGTGTGAAGTAGCGAGCGCATCACGTGCCGCGGTGGCGCGATCCAGCATTGTCTTCTTACTCTTACTCTTCCCAGACCCGCCATATTTATTAAGGATTTGTTTTCGTATTTGTCTACTCCTTCTATTTCTTCTATTTCTTCTAACTCTTTGACTGCGTCTATTACTTTTCTTAATACTTTTCTTAACATTTCTCTTAACACTTCTCTTAACATTTATCTTAGTTCTCCTAGTTCTCTTAGTTCTCTTAACACTTCTCTTCTGAATTCTTCGTTGACTTCTTTGACTTCTTTGTCTCCTTAGACTTCTTTGAACTTTTCTTCTAGCAGTTCTGGATCTTCTCATTTTATATATTCATTTAGATTTTTTTTTTGATGAATTATTGGATCCCAGAAGCCGGTAAAACATGGACGGCTTCTGGGATCTAATAAGGCGTCACTAGAAGTAACAAATCTTGAGATTCAAACACAAGATAACAAACACTGATATTACTATAAATGCCGTTATCATGCTAACACCGATGAAGTAAGGATACAATTGTTCTAAGACTTTATCAACGATAGGTTTGATGATATCATTATTAATTGTATCTATATGTTCTTCTTTTCTCAATTCTATTTTCATTGAATCTAATAACTTTGTAGTTATCGTCTCAAAAGACATCTTAAATGATACAATAATGTTTATCGTAGTTTTAAACTTAAATAAATTTGATTTTTTTCCATTTAAAATCAAATCAAGAAAGCATATTATACTATGGGAATCAAAGGTCTCACTGGTTTAATCAAGAAAACATCACCTGATTCAATTCAGCATATTGGGTTATATACGATGAAAGATAAGAGGGTGGCGATTGATACAAGTATTTTCCTTTACAAGAGTTTAATAAATGTTAGATCAAAAGGTGATTATTTACGGAACAAAGATGGGAAAGTAGTAAGTCATATTCAGGGTTTGTATTATAAAACGAATCAACTCTTATCTTTCGGTATTACTCCAATCTATATCTTTGATGGGAAACCACCCCAAGAAAAGAGTCAAACTATCAAGGAACGAGTTAAGAAAGCAGATGAATGTAAAGCTAAAATGGCTGCAACGACCGATAAGAAGGAGAAACTAAATTTAGAAAAAGGAACTATCCGAATTAAGAAAGAATATATTGATGATCTGAAACGATTATTTGATTCTATGGGCGTATCCTATATTCATCCTGATGGGGAAGCCGAGGCATATGCTTCAGAATTATGTAAGATAGGTTTTGTTGATGCGGTCATGACTGAAGATATGGATACTTTATCATATGGATGTCCTCAGCTTGTAAGGGGATGTATTGATAAGAGTATTAAGAGACCCGAAGTAATTACTACATTTAACTTTGAGAAGATCCTAGAAGACTTTCAAATGACTCATGATGAATTTATTGATATGTGTATTCTCTGTGGATGTGATTATTGTCCCACGATACCTAAAGTAGGACCAGTGAGAGCAATGAAATTTATTCAGAAGTATAAGACAATTGAGAATTATCTAGATTCAGAAAAGGTTGAAAATGAAGAATTTAAAAGTAAATATGAAGCATCGCGTGGTTTATTCAAGGTATTCAAAGATAAGATTGATTTAGAAAATCTACCGATAAATACTTCAGAGTATAATTCAGATAAAATCTATCAATATTTAGTTCATGAATGTTCAATGAATGAAAAACGTATCCAGAATTCATTGAAAAAATTATGATATCTATCTATATATATATATATATCAGATGGAGATATGTAAATTACTAATAATAGCGGCGATTATTTTGATTGCCCTTAAACAAAAAACTGGGTTACGGGATACACTCTTGCTTTTAGCATTATTTTTTTCCTTTTGTCTAATAAATAAGGAAGGCTTATCGGAGGAAGATAATGATTCAGGAATACCTGAGGTTATTATTAGCATTCCTCCATCAGCCACCATCACGCCAGCACCTGATTCCCCGGTTACATCTGATTCCCCGGTTACATCTGATTCACCGACCACATCTGGATCTCCAGACGATTCTGGTAGCCGGAAGACATTAAGTTTCTCTGTCTCGCCTTCTGTTAAGTGGACATATACAGGTAAATTAGGAGATAATAATACAACTATGACTGTAAAAAAACAGGCCCAACCGCCAGGACTGAGTTGTAATTTAGATCTGGTTGATTGCTACACAAATGTGAAAGTTGGGGCCTGGTGGATCTGCAGCGCCGCCTTCGGCGTCTCCCTGTTGTTGTTGTTGGCAGTGACTCTCAAAACACACAAACCTTCAGAATATGATTGGGCTCGTGATGGGGGTGATAGGCTTTCTGTTGCCCCTGTTTCTAAAGTTGGGGCCGGTTTCCAAACAATTGCCCCAGATAATTTGCCCAAGACGAAGAAGGTGGTCCTAATCTTGTTTTTTATTGGAACGGCGGTGTGTTTGATTTATCTCATTGTGGTGTCATATTCGTCTAAAGATACCAATGGGTGTATCCTTGATACGCCCTTCCCATTCTTTAACTCAATAATAATGGAACGTAACGAAATCGTGTCTGGGACAGTCTGGTTACGTGATCAACCGACACCGACGCCCACACCGACACCCACCCCTACACCATCACCCACCCCTACACCGACACCCACCCCTACACCGACGCCATCGGGTAATGGGAAATCTTGCGAAGATTGTATAAATGAAATTACAAATGATTGGCATCTTTTGTGTCTAATGGATGAAAAAATATGTAGTTTCAACAACGAGGCGAGATGTATTGAAGGTGACCCAAATTCGCCGATGAAATGGTGTGGATCTCCTCCCCCACAAAATGTGGGCGGGGTATATATCGGCGATGACCCACAAAATATAGACGATGTATTTAAATGCTGTGATAACTCTGACTCCTGTGCTCCCGTTGTTAAATGCTCTGATGCAGATTTTTCGTGTGCTCCGGGAAGCACACCAAAAGAAGAAGCTACATGTTCTCATTCTCCCTGTTCACAAGAGGAATTTCAATCTTTCACTCCCTCGCCATCCCCCCCCACACCCACCACATGTTGTAATGTTGATTAAATTGTTTATTATTTTTTTATTTTTCATAATATATAATGAATATGATCCGAATTTTATTGATTGCTGGTTTAGTTTATTTTGCTCTTCAGCAGAAACAAGAATCAACTCGTAATATGATATTAATTGTTACCGGTTTGCTTGCTGTTTGTATGATGAGTCGGGAAGGGTTTACCTTAACAAGTGCCGGTGACGGCACAGGAATGTCGGCTTGGGGTGGGGCGTCCCCCCAATCAGGCAATACAATTACCTCCACCGATGGTAGCACGGTCTTCACTTTTGCTTTGCCAGCTGCTGGCGAATTGGTGCTGGATGGTTCCACTGCGGACATCACTGACAAGGTTACTTGTACAGTGGACGATGGCGGGGGTGCTGCTGGAGGTATTGCCTCATATAGAGCGAATTTTGCCACCTTACCAGTCGTGACCACCGCCGAGGATATCACTGCTTACCTTGACTGCACCGTGGATGCCGCGGTACCTCCACCAGACACACCATCGCCATGCCCATCAACCGTCTGCGCACCACCTCCACCTCCATCCTGTCCCCCCGCGTCTTCTACAACGTGTGATGGGTTGCAGAAGTTCACCTTGGATTTGGATTGTTCGGTCTGCGCTACCAACACATACGAGAAGCAAGTAGACCGAACGTCCAGATCCGGATGCTGCGACCCTGACTGCTCCCTCTGCTGGTTCGTTAACAAATGCCCCGCGTCATCATAATTTAATTTGTATATTTGTTTTTTTTCTATATTCTTTATTATATATAATGAATCTTATCAGAGTTTTATTGATCATAGGTTTAGTTTATTTTGCGATGAAACAGAAGAAAGATGACTCGCGAAACATGATATTAATTATTGCTGGATTACTTGCGGTTTGTATGATGAATAAGGAAGGGGCCGCTGGCACGATGGGTCCGACTGATGTGATTGACTTGGCTACTGGAATCGCTCAAAGTTCAGGCGCTCGTCCGACTAGGCAAACAATTAAAAATATCTCCCTTGATGGAAGCAATAGCATCTTTGGAAGTGAATCTAAATTTAAGTTCACACCTAGCCCAGGACTAACAATCACACCCGACGGAGACCTTAGTATAATAAATATTTTATCAGCAGACCCGGGTGACGACATACCAACCGATGGGATAACATGTGAAAATACTCAGGTGGGGCAAGCGGGAAGAGTAGAGTGGAGAAAAGGTAGGTCTCCGAAGAGGAATTGTGAGACCCATCCCGTCCCAGGCTCATGTACTTCCGCACAACAGATTGAGCAACTCTTCCCTTACAGAAATCCACCGACAGCCGGTGGGGACGAAGCGCGCGACCATATAGACGACCTACTTATGTGCTGCGATTCTTATACCTGTCCATGTCCTATCATTACACATAAAGGTCTTGATTCAGTTGATATTTGTTTATCTCAGCCTGGATATACTTCACCTGAATCCCCATCTCTGAAGAGATATGATGCTAGCGATGATAATGATTTTTATGAAAAATGCTGTATATCCACCTCTCCAACTCCATCTCCCACTCCGACACCGACTCCGACACCGACTCCGACACCCACTCCGACACCGACTCCGACACCCACTCCGACACCCACTCCGACACCGACTCCGACACCCACTCCGACACCCGCTTGCACGCCCACCGATATTTGGTCTTCGGATTTTTGGTTGGATCGTCTATTTGACGCACTCATCATCGGGACTATCTTCCTCTTATTGTCCTGCATTATATCCCGGATGGGTGACGGAGCTGCCCACGTTCAGGGAGTGGGGGCGACCTCGAGACGGGACCAGGATAAATGGACGACAGGGAAATATTTTGTGGCGGTTTTCGGTTTTATCTTCATCTGCGTCATTATAGATCTCATTTTTTACAGCACACACGAAAAATGTGGACAAGACGGGGTCCCTATAACAAATGCTCGCGACGTCGTAACTGGATGGCTGGACGACTCACAAGAAGCCGCATGGGTTGCTGCCGCGATTGGGTTTATTCTTGGGGTTTTGTTGAATTTTTACGTTCGCCGCCGTGCCAAGTCGAAATACGATTGGGGCCTAACGCGAGACACAATCCAAAGACTCTAGTCTTCCTTCTCCGATCACGCCCTCGGCGCAGAATGATACTCCCCCGTTGTTATAAATAACTATGTAAATGAAATTTAATTTAAAGATTTAGTTACATAGTTAATTATAGCGAATGAACATTTACAACGGAAATCTTGATGAAATTTCTACTGAGCAAGTGATTGTTACTGATAGAGATATTTATCGTAAAGTAGGTAATATTAATGAATCATATGACCTTTACATGTTATCTAAACTTAATAATAAGTTTGTATGGGAAAAAATGTATGATAATAAAGATTTAAATGGTTCCCAAATAGAAAATATAGACAGATTATCTTATACAATTGAGAATACAGTTCTTAAAGATGATGAAAAATACACATTCCTGACTATTTATAAAGTTGATGAGAAAAATACTCTCACTCATACAGCAACATTTGATGGTTCTTATGATATAACACTCTATTGGAAAAACTTATCATCTGAACTGAATATTCGGTTAATTAACAAATATGTCACATCAAAGGGTTTGAAAGATATCCCAACTCATATTGATCTGATTAAAGAATGTTCTTACCCTTCTGATTATCCAGACCCCTCATTTTCTTTGGACCCTTATGATATCATTGATGATTTTGAGCCCTTACAGGGATGGAATAACCCGATTCAAGTAAATGATTGGACCAATATGGAATCACATGTTCCGGTCAATATGGAATCACATGTTCCGGTCAATATGGAATCACATGTTCGGACCAATGTGGAATCACATGTTCCGGTCAATATGGAATTTCAAAAGAATAATGATAAAGAAGAGAGTCTTTCTGAATCAGATTTAGAAGAGAAATATGAGGAAGAAAGGATTGACCCCTTTGATGGAGTGTGGTATACTGAATCAGACTTCATTAATTATTATGGCGGTAGAACCGAATGGGACCATCAGCATCCTAAGAAAATTTTACTGAGAGAAGAGTATTACAAATTTACGAATATTCATTCAAATTTGGAGATTAATAAATTTATATTCTTATTTAAGAAATATGAAAAGACGTTTCAGTAAAGACATGTTAGGAGATGATTCAATCAGTGAATATTTTCATGGGATTAAATCTAAAAAAAGTTATCTTAACCGACATAAATTATATCTTTACCGATGGACCTATGATGGTGATAAATTCATTTATAATGTCCATCCCCCGCCAACAAATACTTTATTCCCCAAATCTTTGGGCAATGAAGATCCATGACATGTTAAAATAAAATCAATCAACTTCTTCTTTGGCCAACTACTTTCACAGTATTTATATGTACCAGGTTCGCGACCTATCATTTCATTAAGCATTTCTCTTAATTCATCTTCAGTCATCTTATTTATTTCAGTATCTGACCGATACTTATAATCGGTCTTAGTATTCACCTTCATCTTTTTACCCTGACATTGCAAAGCAATCGTAACTAATTCACTCTTAGTCATATTCTTAATATCACCATAATCATATGAACTTTTATCTCGTCCAGCAATTAGTTGAACAATTTTCTTCAGTTCCCCCTTACCTCCCTTAGAATTTTCTAAGCCATGTCTCGTAAATTCATCATCTTTAGACTTATTATCTTTCTTAGATGGTTTTCTAACATCAGATTGAATTACTTCGGGTTTCTTCATCTTATCATGATATTTCTGTGCCTTCTCATCCATATCTATAATTTTTCCATCTTTGACCTTCACTTTACCAACAGGATCTAAATATGAATCAAACAGAGTATCATCTTTAAAAAAATACTCAACACCATCATGGTCTATTTCAATGAATTCATCTTCATCATCTTCAGATAATTCATCTTCTTCCTCGTCTTCATCGTCATCATCATCGTCATCTTCTTCCTCGTCATCATCTTCATCTTCAGATGATGATTCATCTTTCTTAACCTTGTCCTTTTCCTTTACCTTAACCTTTTCCTTAATCTTTACTTCTACCTCTGGTTCCCCTTCTACTTCTTGTTCTTCTACCTCTGGTTCGGGTTCAAAAAAAGTTCTCTTTTTATTCCATCCTTCCATTCCATCTTTCCATTCGAGAGTGTTATTGAATCCACATTCATAAAAATAGTCAATTAAATGTTCTGAGGCATCGCATTTTGAGTGAGCACAATAAGTTATTATCGGAACATCTTTGATATCAAGTTTCTTAGATTTAACTAAATCATTTAGTTTAGGATATTCTTTTAAGGATGATCTTAAAAATTTCATGATTTGTCTTTCTTTACTCTTACTCGTTAATTTCTTAAGAGATTGAGTCGGTAAATTAACCGAATTAGGTATTTTTTCTTTCTCATAATATTCTCTGGGTAATGCGTTAACGAGTAAGCAATCTTTCTCCTTCACTCTCTCATCTAAATATGCGATAGGTATGGTGCAAATAACTCGGATGGATTTTAATGGAAACCATGTTTGATCATCATCTTCAACTAGATAGTGAACATGACGACAATATGTTTTCTTTTCATCTTTATAGGGTTGAGGCTGATTAAACTTCAAAACTACTTCGCCTTTTGAATTACATTTTTTTAGACCATGATTTTCATAATCACCATAGGCAGATTCTGGTGGTAAAATTACATGAGTATCTTCTTGAACATTCGTAGCCCAATAAAAAACCCATTTATCTTTCGTATCTTTTAACGTCAATTTAACAGATAAAGCATTCTCATCTAATTCAGGTTCTTTTTCTTTTAAATCTTCATTCTTAAGACTGTAATTTTCATCACATGAAACCATTTTTGGATAAGGAGAATAATTTTCCCTCTTCTTAGACCAGTATGGAATCTCTTCTGTTAATTCATTGGCAAATCTACAAAAATTACAATCTTTCAAGGTTTTATCTTCGCTCATTATTGAATAGGATAGATATTAATTTAAAACGTTTTTTCCGAAACTTTCATCAGCATACGTAAATCATTTACAATTTCATCAATTTGGTCAAGGATAAAACCGGTCGCCCCGAGAACTTTAGACACTTCATCACCCTTCGCAAGCTTATGAGTCGGATCTAATGAAACGATAAATAAAATCTTATCTTCCAGAGGATGAGGTTTCTTATAACCACAGAGATTTACAAGAGTTTCATCTGTAACAGAACGTCTCATCACATGACTCTGAATAAGATTACCTAAAGTATGTGATTCACCCTCAACTTCGTAATGATAAATATATTCTTTATTCTGTTCTACCGAAACCCGAGATACATTATCCTTCAATAACTCAATAAATTCCAACTTAAGATTTTCACATTGCTGAATCAAAAGATCAACACTCTTCTTGAAAAGTGTTTCAGAATCATAATAATGATTAGATTTTATCGCAAAATGATAACGATTCGGTTCACCATAAGTATCCCTGTGAAAATATCTTTCTGACTCAGCTAATCTGAACTTACGTTCATATGTTTCTTTATCATCTTTTTCAATACCCTCAACCTGAAGTCTTTCCTTAAGAACACTTGTTACAAGTGATTCGTCTATCTCAAATGAATAAGTCGCCTGAGAAACACCCTGAAACTTCGCATCCTGATGACCATATCCAACTGTTGGCGATCCATAAAACTGAATTTCTTGATAAGTATCTTCAGTATTCGTTGATTTCAATTCAGTTATCATGCAATAATGAGTATTTCCTCGGAACTTATACGGTCTGAAAATCTTATCTTTTTCCTTCTGTGAGAAAGGTTTCCCTAAATCATAATTTTCAGGATTAGTTTCGCTCAATTGCTCTACAATTATCCTTTCATCTTCAGGAGACATATCATATGAATCATCATAATAATGATCAAGTCTTTCTTGGAATCCAGATTTAAGAGGATAAATTTCAACATCGTTCGATGTAATGAACTTAAATGGCTCAACTGAATCATGTTTCACCTTACACTCAAATAAATGATTCCTCATGTAATTTTCAGGATTGAGATAGAGAGGTATCAGAGCAATACGATGTGCCAGCATCTCATTATGTAATGAAGAATTATTTGTAGTCATGGTTAAATCATTGTTTTCACCATCCGGATTTAAGACAAATCCTACTGTGGGAATATCGGTCAGTAAAACACGTCTTAGGGCATTCGCCAAAGATTTATCAAATCCATATTCATCATCACCCGATAAGATAAATCTTAATTCACCATTGACCGATTCAACATTTGAGATTGAAGGCTTGAATACTTTCATTTCATCGCTCATTTTATATGTATTTACTTTATTTAATTTTTAAATAATCAAATTTCTTCTAAATTTGTAAACAAATTTCTTCTAAATTCTTAAAAAAAATCTACGTTTATTATAATGGAGGATCGTAAATTGATCGGTGAATGGAAAGGAAAATTAACTATATACGGAACACTTAAGGAACGTAAGATTCAAATATTTAAAGTGAATAATCAGAAAAATAAAATAGTCTTCCCAGGTTTCAAAGGACCTGAGGAAGGAACATTACTGGCGGCGAAAAGAAAGAAACCCACTCTCTTGGGTGGACCTAACGGTAACCTAGAATTCGTATTTGTTACTTACAGTGCCCAAGGTTCTTATCAAGGTGGCCTGCTGCATACTTATAATAAACACGTAGCGTTTGCTTCCAAAGATGAAAAGGTAATTGAATCACTCATGAAATTCTTACAAAAACATATTACGAAAGGTAAGGTGAAAAATACCAAGACAAAAGGAGGCGGAAAAACCGTCAGAGTGAAACCTGAAGAATTTAAGAAGATGATTTCTGAAATGGAGGGCTCAGCCATGAAAGAGACTCAAAAATGTGATACCTCATGCTATAAAATCAAGACTAATCACGCTAAAGATAAAAAGAAACTTCAGTTAAAGCGTAAATGTCATCAAGGTTGTGAGAAGAAAAGAATGAAAACAGTCAAAGCATTTCATAAAAAGTATCCTAAAGAATTCAACGTATTCGTCAAAAGTTTAGGTGGCGGAGGAAGTAAAAAAGAAACCAAATATATTTGCTATGATGGGATCGGATCAAATAAAACTGGGACTCATACGGAAAAAGAATTTTTACAAGTGATGAAGAAAAATAAGGATAATTTCAATGAAAACCCTCCTAAGAATATTAAGACCGCTGATCAATGGATGAAATGGGCTGGAGCAGAAAAGGGTAGATGTAAAACTAAAAAGCAACCAGTAAAATTAACTGATAAACAAATCCGGAAAAAATGCAGGAAATCGTGTAACAAAGGGAGAAAGGAACTGACTAAATCTCTGAAAGCAATGGATAAAATACTTAAGGTAACAAATTATAAGGAATTAAATAAAAAATCTCTTGAAATATATGATAAAACATGTGTCAAAACATGTGTTGATGTTACAAAAGATCCTTCCATCCTTTTAGCGGAACTATCCTTTGGCAAGAGTCAGAAGGGCGGTAAGAAATGGACAGTTAAGAAAAGTAAAATGAAAAGGAATGCTAACTCAGCATATTTTGAGTTTGATAGATTCTTGGGAAAGGGTAAGTTTTGGCGAATTACTAAAAATGGTTCTAAAATAACAACTCATTATGGTAAAATAGGAACCTTGGGTCAAATGACTACTAAAGATTACGGTTCAAAAGTTGATAAAAAGTTTGATTCATTACTCAAATCTAAAAAGGATAAGGGATATGTTGAAAAAGAATATTATGGTCATGTATCAGAATCTAATCCTAAACCGCCAACCAAAGTAGAGAGAGAATATTTAAGAATATGTAAGAAAGCAGAGAAGAGTAAAGTATTAAATCCTAATGCTATTAGCCAAGATTGTGAAGCGATGCTTGATCAGGGTGAAAGTGAATTAAAATGGTTTTCTGGATGGCATAAGGATGCTTTAAAGAAAGGCGAATATGATTGGTCAAAGTATGATGAACATAGTAAATCTAAAAGAAAGAAGAAATAATTAATCTATATTATATACTAAATGTCTTTTCAATACATGATCAAGAAATGTAAAATATCTGTTGATCGTAAAAAATATACAAAGAATGAAATTAAGATTAGTGATAGATATATGTTTATCAGTTATAGCAAACCTGGTGGTTATGATGGTAAAATAATAACATCAATGAAGAATCCATCTGAACAAGTCTCTAAGATAGAATATGATGGCGCCAATAAAATATTATCTTTTCAGTGGCAAGGGCCTTGGGAAGATTATAAAACCGGTAAAGAGAGCGAGACAACGCTTCAGTTTAAAATTGAATTTGAAAGAACAGTTGATGGAGATAGGGCTTACTTTGCTCTGATAAAGAAATTACCTCTGAAGAAAGGAAGACATTCAAAAAGAAATCCAGCATATGTCAGAACAAATAAGAAACAAAAGAAAACTAAGAAGAAAGGTCGTAAAGGACCGGAAGAATCGGCTACTGAGTTCTCTGTGGGAGAAGAAAGGCGAGGGAATGATGGTAATATGTGGGTAATTCAGGTTTCTAAGAATGGTATTCAAAGATGGACTAAGAAAGAAGATAAATCTGCGAGAGGTAAGAACAAACCTTTAGAGAAATTATGGACAGATATGTCTAACATGAAAAAGTTAGTCTTTATTATGAAATATAAACAATTAGACGGATCTTATTATAAAATTCATAAAATTAAACCAAGTGAATATCAAGATAGGATAGATAAAGCGGTAGAAGATGATTCAGTAAAAGTAATTCTGACAGCAGGGAATAGTTTTGATGGATATCAACAATTATATGATGATGTTGGTAAATCATCTGTAGAACAAGTATTGAAGAATTACAAGAAGTATTGGAGGTTCAGGATGGATGATAAATTATATACTTGTTAAATAAGTTTAATCATTTAAAAATTTGTATTTTGTATTACTAATAAATGTCTGACAGAGTTTTATTTATTAGTGGAAGATGTCCTCATTCAAAGAAAGTCTTAGTAGGAATCCAACAATATCCTTTTTTGAAATCATTATTTAAGATTGTGAATATTGATACACAACCCTATCCAAATTATGTGAAGAGCATTCCATGTATCCTGATCCAAAATCAGGTAGTAACGGGAGAAAAGGTATTTGAATATTTTGGTAAATTGGTTGAAGGAAAGAAAGAACAGGAAGAGAGATCTAATCAGGGTCAACAGTCAGAATCTGATGAAGGTCAGTGTAGAATTAATGAAGATGGCGAGTTAGAGGGTTATTGTGGTGCGTCAGGGTTAGGTGGCGCTGGTGTAGAATATTCTGTAATAACAGAAGACAATGATGATTATACAAAGAAGACTTATAAAATGGAAAGTAGTTATGATTTCTTAGATGGTCAAGAGGGTGATATTCATGGACAGGTGAAATCAATGGAGGCTAAAGATTCTCAACTATCTGCGAAACAAAAATCATTTGATTCTGATTTAGAGCGAATGCAAAGAGAAAGAGGCGATTTAATGAATCAACAATCTGGACCAGGTGGTCCTAGACCACCTATGGGACAGGGACCCGGAATGAGATAAACATGATGAGATAAATTTAATGTTTAATCGATGCCAACTTAAAGACATCCTTTGTTACAAATTTGAATACTAAGTATAAGATAGGAATAGTAAATACAATACGAGATATTCCAGCCAAACTGTTGATTAAGGGATCATCATAATTTTTTAATTTGAAAACATTGTATTGACTTAGCCAATAGGAGATTTCATCATTATCTTTTTCAAATTTACTAAGGTCGCATTCTTTTGCATCAGGACCCATCTTTTCACATACTGCATGATATTTCTTCTTAAAGAATTCTAATGCTGTCCAGGAAATAAAACCAATACATCCTCCAATCAACATCCCTGTTAATGAATCAAATAAACTATGATAACCCTTACTCACCCTATGTAGAATTACCATAGAAGCTACAAAGATACCCGAGAATGCGATTAATCTCTTAGTTTTAATATCGGTAATATTGATTTCGAAGAAATGAGAATCATCTGAATACATCATTTCCATAAATAGAGCAACGGCCAAAGATGTCGCAATCCCACTGTGACCCGAAGGAAATGATTGCCATTCATGACCATGGGAACAATGACCTTCATCAATATAACCTTTCATGCCCTTAATGTGACAACCTGGTCTAGGTGTCTTAATTGAACCTTTTAATAATTGAAACATGGAGTAAGCAAAGAAATGAGGCAAGAGATGGAATTGAACTGGATTCGGGGTCCCTAGCCATATCACTTGTAAGATAGCTAAATACATACCGGGAAGAACATATATTTCATAGGGAATAAGACCTAAATAATTAGGTATTAATTTCATATTTTTCTGATTAAATAAATCATAGATTGCTTGAGACAACCGATAATCAACAGCACGAACCGGATTCACTTTAGATAAATCAAAAGTGTCTTTGCCCATTTATAAGAGATGAATTTATTTTTTTATTGCGTTAAACTATTTAAAATATTGTAATCTTAGTTAGTAAATAATGTCTACCGAAGTTGAAACTCAATTGTTCGGTATTTTTAGTGATTTTATTCGTGATTTATCAAAAACATTTCCCGAAATAAAAAGTTGTTTGTATCGTAATTATGAAGGTTGTTTGACAGATGTAGATGATAAAAAATTATGTGATTTGCCTAAACTGAATCGTTTCTTAGAACTGATTGGAGATTACGAAAAGATGATTACAGATAAGAATTTAGAATTCTTTGATTTAGAGGTTGAATTCTTGGAAGAGATTTCATTTAAACTTCTCTGGACAAAGAATATCTCCAATAAGACACGGGAATCTATTTGGAAATATCTACAAACTTTTCAGTTAATTAATATCAATTTAAGATCCAGTCAGCAGTTAAAAGATGCCTTAAGTCAGATTGGAACGGATACAGAAATGGAAGTTGATAGAACAACTGCCAAAGATTTGAAGAAAATGAAGAAATTAAGTGATTCCGTAAAAGAGGAAGTGAAAGGTGAGTCTGAATTAGATGATATGTTGGGTGGTCTAATGGATGGTGGTATAGGTGATATCGCGAAGGAGGTGGCAAAAAGCATGGATATTGAAAATATGTTTGGTAACATAGATGAGAATAGTAATCCGATGGAAATAATGGCTCAGATGATGAATCCTGAAAAGATGGGTTCTATTTTTAATAATATTAATTCGGTCATGGAACAAAAAATGGAATCTGGTGAATTAACTAAAGATTCTTTGAAATCTGAGGCTGAAGGAATGATGGGTAAAATGGGTGAAAATCCAATGTTTAAAAATATGATGCAAGGAATGGAACCGGCCATGCAACAAGGTATGAATGCTACTGGTTCTGCTGTTCCCACCGTGGATTCAGATGTTCCTCCGCCAGAATCTGAATTGACTCGCGAAGAAAAACAGAAACGTTTAAGAGAGAAAATCAATGAGAAAAAGAATAACAGATAAAATTTTTTGTCTAGTATATTATAAAATATAATAATGGCCGACGACCCCCGGACTTCGATGTTTTTTTACGATTCCGACGATTCCGACGACTCCGTCGACGACTACGACATGCCCCCGACAGCCCCCCCCACCCCTCCTGCTCCTGCTCCTGCTCCTGCTCCTGCTCCTGCTCCTGCTCCTGCTCCTTTGGTGGCGGCAAAAAAGGCCGCTGTCGCGACAATATCTCCATCCGAGCCTCCCGCACCGACTACAGATGTATCTTCTGGGGGTCCAACACAACAAAAAGAAAAGACAGGCTCTGGGCGCATTGGCTCTGGGCGCATTGGCACTGGCACATGGATTCCCACGTTGGCAGAGGAAATTACTCCAGTAGGGCAGGCGTCCCCCGCGGCAGCTGAAGAAAAGGCTGCAGCTGAAGAAAAGGCGGCTGCAGATGAAGAAAAGGCTGCAGCCGCGCGGTTGGCCACGGCGAAGTGGGAAGCGTCTAGATCCAAGAGAGATGGTGAGGCATGGGCCAAAGCGCGAGCTGACGAGGCGGCTCCAGCCGCCAGATACCTCGCCGCGGAGCAGCAGCGCAGGAAAAGCCGTAAGGCTGCCGCATACAATCAAAGTGCCGCCCAGGCTCACTTTGCCCCGGCCCGCATCCACTTTGCAGGTTGGCTTGAAAAGGGGTGGAAGGGGGGGTGGGACGTAAGATGGTTTGAGATCAAAGGCACCCCGGCAAAACTACACTGTTACAAAATTGGCCAGCGCTGGCCAGGGGATTATAGTACTCCGACGGACGAGGAAAAGAGAACCGGAGAGAAGACAGACGACGAAAAATGGCCTCTCATGTTGGGGGGAGACATAGGTAGGGGTTTGGGTAATGTTATGTTTGAGAGTGTTTTGCCCCTTGGAGAGGCTGGTAATTCTTTCAATTTGTCGTGGGCGACGGGGACAGGACCAGAAAAAGTGGAATTACGTTGTATGACATCGGAGGGTCGGCGCAACGCCAGTGATGATGACTTCAAGATCCGAAATAAATGGATCGCCGCGCTAAGAGCTGGTGGGGTGCGACACGAGATGGATAGGGTGGAGGAACCAACCGAGTCCGGGGGGGGGGGTGCGGGTGCAGGCGGTGGTAGACGTAAGAGAACTAGACGTAAGAGAACTGGACGTAAGAGAACTGGACGTAAGAGAACTGGACGTAAGAGAAAATCTAAGAGAAAATCTACACGGAGAAAATCTACACGGAGAAAATCTGCGCTCAGAAAATCTGGTTTAAAAAGAAGATAAATTCTAAAATAAATTATTTTTTAAATAGTATAGTATAAGATGATTACAACTCCTTTTTGGTACAATGATATATCAATTCTTTATTCTAAGAATTCTATTACAGAAATCTTTCCTTCAAAGAGATTTGATATCTTAAGAAAATTAAATGCGATTGTAAGATTATCGGTAGTTTATACTTTAGTCATGTATTTCATGAAACGCGATCAAAAATATTTAGTGATACCTTTCATTGTAATGGGTATTACATGGATGATATGGTATAAACAAGATGATATTCACACTGATACGATTTTAAAAGAATCTATGAGTGATAAACTAGATGAATTAGTCAGAATTAATGATTTGAATACAGAGTGTCGTGTTCCAGAAAAAGAAAATCCATTTATGAATCCTACTTTAGCGGATTATGGAACGAATAAACCACCTCCACCTAAGTCATGTCCTTCTTACAATAATGTTGGTGTTCAGAGAAGAGTTGAAGAATTATTTAATGAAGATTTATATCGTGATGTAAATGATATTTTTGGAAAGAATAATAGTCAGAGACAATTTTATACTGTTCCCGGAAATCAGGTCCCGAATGATCAAGGTTCATTTGCTCAGTGGTTATACGGCACGCCACCGACTTGTAAGGAGGGGAATAAGATAGCTTGTTTGAATGATATGGGTAATTCGGGAGGCGGCACGGGCGCCGGATCAACTTAATCTAAATTTTAATTAATTAATTTTTTTATTTTATTATACTATAAATGACTACTTTAGGAAACAATGGGTATAATGGATATGTCGCTGGAAATCCAGAACCTCAATTACAGGGATGTAATAATCTTGATACGAACAACAAGGATAATTTCCAATTATTTAAGAAAGCAAGTATTCGCGCCGATCAATTAACTATGGATTTAGATGTCATGCAGTCGCAGGGACCGGGATATTATCATTTGGATAATCAGTTTGCTTGTGAGTGTGGATTAAAAGAGGCTCAGTCAATACAAACTTCTCAGCCGGGTATTCATTTGAAGGGCGGTGTAGGATGGATTGCCGAAAACGGTTGTTTAGTTGATAATGATACTTCTTTAAGACAAGATAGAGATCAGTTAACTAATAATAGACAGATAAATCAGGTTACGGTAAGACTTTCGGCGACTACTCCGAATTTATCAAAAGGTTTCTATGATGTTGATACTGAATCTATTATCAGACCAGGTGAATTTGCCAGTGATCAGAAGCCATGTATCGGTAATAGCGAGATTACCTATGGTAATTATTTCTTACCGATGATTCCTAAGTTGAAGACTGAGGTTCAGGATCATAAACATATTATTCCTGAGGATTCTAAGCAGGATTGGGTTAGAGGTGGATTACCCACGAGACAGATGGTAAGAAATGAGGATTACTTAAGAAGATGTCAGGAAAAGACTTTTGAATCCAATTAAATCTTAATAATTAAATTTTTTTATAATATTCATAATATATAATGAATACTCTTGATGATGGAAATATTGTAGAAGATAATTCAAACATGTTTAGTTCGGCGCCAGGAGATTACAAATTAGATGAATCTAGACTCCGCAATAAGATTAACTATCCGTGGGCTCCGACGACGACCATTCAGTCTATGGGTGGTTCAGTCCTGGATCAGAATTTCATTGATGTTGATTCTGAAATTAAGAATATTACTCGTCCTCTGAGTAATAATCCGCAAAAACAATATGTTCCGGGTCAGGAAAACAAAGAACAACCCATGATTCATTTTGAAGATGGAGGATTTCATCAAGTGAGTAGTCGCTTAACAAACAATGCTTTTGAGCTAAAGGGTGTCGGGATTAATCGTTGGGAACCCTTATTCTTTGATCCTCAGAAGAACGCCATAGAACCCTTTAGAAGGGTCGGGAATAATACTGTTCTCGCTACTTTAGATGCACATGTTGAAGAATGTGGAAATGTCTAACATATAATTTGTTTACAAATTTCTTAAAAAATTTGATTTAAATCTTTATCTATTAAGTAAATAAATAAAGATGGACGAAGATGAAATCATTGATTTAGAAAATGATGATTATGATGTAAGTGAAATTGTTGTTGAAACTCAAGTGAACGAAGATATCAATCTTGTTATGAAGAATTATAAGAAGTCACTTAAATCCTACAAGACGACACCTACTTTAACAAAATATGAAAGATGTAAAGTATTATCCGAAAGAGCAAATCAGATCAATTATGGGAGTAAAATATTCATTCAAAATTCTGAATCATATTCAAATGCCTATGATATTGCTGTTCAGGAAATGAATGAAAAGAAAATACCGTTCATTATTAAACGTCCTTATGGAAATACTTATGAATACTGGAAATTAAATGACTTATTGTAAAAATAAAATATATTTACTATTATAAATGAAGTTGGTCGATAAGGGTATTAAGTTCGTGAAAGATTTTTGCAATGATGATGAAACGTGTGTTATGATTGTTTTTGTTGTGATTGGTTTCATGCTATGTTATTTATTCAAGAATCAAATCAGCGGTTTTGCTAATCTTGGTGATCTTAGTGATATGGAACATTCTTTCATGGAAAAGATAGGACATCCTATAGAAGATACTGGACCAGGTCCAACTCAAGATAGAGTTGTTGTCCCTGATAGGAAACCGATTGGTATTGAGTTGAAGTCTCGGACGAAACCCGAACCGACCCCATCTATGAAAACTCAGTTACAGGTGATGGCTGCGAAACCTCCGGTAGAGAGAGGTTCTATGGCACAACAGGTCCCAGGATTGTTAATTCAGGATGCGAGCATTTTCAGACCATTTGATGAAGTATGGAATCCGGGTTTCATGCCTCTCGATATGGTATTTAAGGGTGTTCCGCCTGGACCTGGATCCATGGGTCAAATGGGACCTAAACCTATGGGACCGATGGGTCCCGATAGACCCATGAGACCATCCCCTGACCAAGGCGGTTCAGGTGCTGCGGCTTCGGAAGATGTAAGTCTTGTCCTACTCTATGCTCCGTGGTGTGGTCACTCTAAGAAAATGTTACCAGATTATGAAAGAGTTAAGTCCGAATTTCATGGTAAAGTTATAAATGGCAAGAAAATCAATGTTCTGATGTATGATTCTGATGTTGATAAAGATAAAGTCAAAGAGTATGGCGTAAAAGGTTTCCCGAGTCTTTTCTTAGAAAAAGATGGTAAACGCGAGTCTTTCCCTCACAGAACTTATGATAAGATTGCTGATTTCTTAAATAATCTTTAAGACCAACTCTTTGTAATTTGATATTTTGAGGAGATTTGTTGTTGCCCTCCTTCTTCTCTTATTTTTTCTTCGTTTGTTGCTGAATATTGCCAATGATCTTGACTACATAATCTAAAGTCATCATGTGAATCTGCTTTATACCAAAAAACTTGATCTGTTAATTTATTTGATTTCGCATTATTATGAATTACTAGACATTCATAATTTTCCGTACACTGGTCCATCACCTGACAAAACATCTCAAAGTTAGGAAACATGCCCGCATAATGTTCATATAATCTTTTTCTATTAGAAACATAATTTTCTCTTAAGATAAATACATAATCAATATTCGTTCTAAGATTAGGTGGGATACCTAAGGCATACTGCATTGTAATCATGAAAAGAATTTTAAAATGACGCCCATTCATAAATAAACTTCTTACATTCTTATCTTTTGTCCATGTATTATCATATAAACAATCATCAAAAACTAAGAAAGCTCTAGGATCGGTTGAGGGATTGTCTTTCCCTCTTTCAATCATCATTTTTTGTCTCTTAAGGAGTCTCTCAATAATGCCAGGTTCATATTCATCATAAATGAATAATTTAGGAACCATCTTTGAATAGAAGTCATTGGCGGCCTCAGTTCCTGAAATAACTTGACCCGCTGGAATACCAGTATGATGAGATAATATATCCTTACATAAATAAGACTTACCTGTATCTCGTTTGCCTATCAAAACGATAACTTTATCGTCTTTTATATCCCTGATATCAAATCTCTTTAATTGAATCTCCATATATATATATATAGAGGTAGAAAAAACATCGTTTTATAACTTAATATAAGTTTAAAATTAAAATTTATTGTGATTCTTAGACAATAATGACCCACAAAGATAAGATTCAATATCATAAATGGTCCTCTAAAGAATATAAAAAATTATTTCAGTCTGTTCGTGAATTATTAGATATTAAATCACTTCAATTTTACATGCCATTGTATTCTCTTTATTTTTATGTTCATAATAATCCAAAAGCAAATCTCAAGATGGATCTTAAAAGAAATTTCTATTTGCAAGAGATTACAGGGATTACAAAAGAAAGATATTATAACTCAAATATGTTCTTAGTTGGATCAATCTATGATTCTGGGAAAAATATCGTAGAAGAAAAAGAGTTTTTCTGCAAGACAATTCCTATCGTTGACACGATGCATTGTATCAATGATAATTATAACTTTGTTACAAAGAACAATTATCATTTGCCTTCGGCATATAATCACAATACATTCAAAAAAATAAATGATATCAATAATACTGCTTACATTGATGTATTTTGTTCTTATTTATTTGGAAATCTAACCCATCATAAAGTTAATCCTTCATTCCCATTATTTTTTGGTTCCATAAATGGAATTGGAGATTACAAATATGATATTACAGATGAATATCATGATATCAAAAATGATAGATGCTTTAATAAGAATATTGAAAAGGGTTTTAAGTTGGACATGTATGTTTCAGATGAAGAAGATTCCGATATTGAAGATATTTCAAGAGATTCATTATCGTCTTCTGAATCGGATGACGAGGAGGAATATAAAGATGATTATATCGCAATAATTAAAGATATCCCTTTACAGATGCTATGTATTGAAAAACTTACTGGCACTCTTGAAGATTTAATTGATGAAGATATATCAGAAGAATTATTGCTAAGTTGTTTCTTTCAGGTATCATTTGCCTTAACCTATTTACAGAAACATTATGAATTTACTCATAATGATCTCCATATCAATAACATCATGTATACAGAAACCACGACAAAATACTTATATTATAAATATAATAATATCTATTTCAGAGTTCCTACTGGAGGAAAGATATTCAAGATAATTGATTTCGGGCGGGCTATCTTTACCTATCGTAATAAAGTCTTCCTAAATGATGTATTTTCTAAATATGGTGAAGCTGGGGGACAATATTCTTACCCTCCTCAAGTAGATTTTACCCTAGACGACCCCGGTGAAATTATTGAACCAAATTATCATTTTGATTTATGTAGACTTTCAATGACAATTCTTGAAGAAATTAATACCAATAAATTTTCTGAGAATATTGTTACCTTCTTACAGGATATATGTAATAACAGCTCGGGAGAAAGTTTCTGTGATATGAGAGATGATTTTAGATTATATATGTGTATCGGTAGAGACGCATGTAAAGCATTGCCTCGTGAAATAATCTTAAAAGAAATCTTTAAAGAATATCGTATTAAAAAAAGTTTATTCCCTCGTAAATCATTTTATACAGTTTAAGTTATAGATATCTTACGTTGAATAAAAGACTAAAGTATATCTTTCACCCTTGAAAGGGACTGTTTCGTGGGGATATTTTGACCCATCAAATGTATTAAATTTACCTTTAATATCATGTTTGACTGGATTCTTTTCATTCTCATCAAATATGAGTAATTCTCCACCGGTATAATCGCCTAATCCTACGATATAGGAAACACCCGTGTTCTTCGCATCTCTATGTCTGGCTGCTCTATGATTCTTATTATATTGAATTGATGTGAATTTAAACTTAGGATCTTTTAATCTCATTAGTCTCTTCGTTTCTCTGAATAATTCTTTGTATTTAGGTTCACGGGTTTTCATTGATAACATCTTGCGATAACCTGATCTAGAACCTTTGCCCGCCCATGAAGTTACAATACCCAAGACAAATCCTTCATAACCAGATTTACCTTTATTGACACGACTTTCTCTTATTACATTTGCTCGTTGAGTTCTTGGCCATTGTATCTCTCTTAACATATTTACTACTACTTTTTTTTGACTTTCAAGTGTCACTTTCGGTTTACGAGATGTTTTCCTAGAAACTCTCTTAGTTCTCCTTTTAGTTTTCATATATATATATATATACAAAAAAATATTTCTAAAAAGGTGGTTTACCTCCACCTATTTCTAAAAAGGTGGTTTACCTCCACCTATGGATGCAGAATGACTACTCATGACCGGATTCGTTACTAGCATATCTGTGTTACCCTGAAATAAAAATATCATTAAGACCGATACAAGCAAAATGATACTAAATATTGTTATATACTCATTTTTTCTGTCCCGCTGATCGTATTTATCATTAGTAAATGTTGCATATACACCAGTACTTATACCACTAATCCCTGTTCCTAATAATAAACATTGACCAAGCATTTACTTTCAGAAATAATTTATTACCTTAATCGAAACTTACTTTTCAACCGTAATCGCATCCTCAAATAAAGAAAAACTATTATCAGTATTTGTTTCTACCTGTATTCCCTTCTTTTCTACGATTTGTTTCATGTCTTGGAAAAAATGAGCTAAGGATGATGTCTCATCAATATCATCTTCATTTTTTACAACAACCATTTCTTTCCTCGGTGATTTAGGTTCTTCAGTTGCAATCGGTTTATCCTCTTTGATTATCTGTAATGGTTCTGTAACTGGATTATTAGATCGTTCAGGTTTTGGCACTTGATTGTTTACTAAGGACGATGTCTTAGATTCGGTATTCATATTTGGATATAATGAATTCAGAGTAAAAGAAGGGGTCTTGATCGGTTCTGGTTTAGATGGTTCTGATACAGCGATTTCATTTGACTTAATAACATTAACTTCTTCTTTAACCTCCATATTTGTCATCAATCTCTTAAGATGATCAGGGTCTTCCGATACCTTGCTCACTGATGTTACATCAGCATTGTCATATTTGATTTCGACTACAGGCGTATCTGTGATAGTCGCAGGATTATCAGTTGGAACATCTACAGGTATTGTGATATCATTTACAACAATATCCGAACATTGCTTAGTAACCTGATCGTCGGTCGGATCACCCGATGAAGGAAATAATTCAACTGAGGATGAAACCCCATCTGTAGCATCCGGGATTGATTCGGGAACTGAGTTATTCTCAACCATTTCTGATATCTTTTCTTGAATCAGTGGTAATAAATCCTCTTTTTCAATGTTCACATCGGCAACTTCTTTTGATACATATTCCTCCTTCGCATCATCTGTCTCTCTAACGATAATTGGATCGGTATTAGGACCAGACTTATCTTCTTCATTATCTTCTTCCTTATCTTCTTCCTTATCTTCATTTTCTTCATCATCCACTTGTGTAGATATTTTACTACTCATGCTCAATCCACTCAGTTCTTCTCTTAGTAATTCTTTGAGGACTTCTTTTTGATTCAATAAATTATTATCGGTTTCGCCCTCCAAATGTTCTTTTAGAATTTCCTTGATCGGTAATAAATTTCTTATCGTATTTTCAATACAATTCTTAATGATATTCTCAATTTCTTTGTTATTTTTCTGATATTCATGTCCTGGGACACCTTCATTGAATAAATACGGATTTTTCCATAATTCGCGAGCAGCATTAATATACGACTTATGAACGAATGTGCTCGTTTTAGGGATGGTTACATTGATCTTTTGAAAAGATTGATTTGGTCCGATTGATGTTAAAATCTTCGTATGACTAATAAATACAGCTGTAATTAAATCATCAATCCAATCACATTTTGAATTATTAACAATACGACTACATTCCGAATCAATAATTTCGCTGTTCCAAATCGGAACCTTCTCTAATAATTCTCTGAACAACAATAAGATAGGTGTTCCTGTTTTAGATGAATAGATTACTTTAGATTCATCATAGATTGATTTAATACCGTCGAACATATGAGGATACAAAATTTCAATGAGTTGTTTTGTATATTCTACCTTCGCTTGAGCAAAAATTGGAGTGTTTAACTCTTCCATAAAGTAATGATATCAATTATTATTTATTCTAAACTTAAACTTAATTTCTCCGAGATCTTCTCTTCCTAGAAGACTTTTTCTTCTTAGTCCTTTTCTTCTTAGTTCTTTTCTTCCTAGATTTTCTTTTCTTCTTTTTACTGCCTCTTACCGTGGTTCTCATTTTCTTCTGGTCCTTTTCTTTTTCTTGTCTTTCTTCCTCCTCTCTCTTTTCTTCTTCCGCTCTATTTTCACGACATTCTTCGCACTCTTGAGAGTAGCATGTACAGTCTCCGCCATTTTGAACCATTTATACTATAACTACTATAATATTTTGAACGTAATTCTAAAAGCGCAATTATTGTTTCCAAAGATTTCATAATAAAAATCTTCTAATTTTGTTTCGGACTTGATATGCTCTTGATTCTTAAAATAATTTGGAAACTTAAATTGATAATCATTCATTGTCTCAAAGACTTCTAAATTAACTTCATAATTCATTGAAATGAAATATTCATTGACTTTTTCAAAATCTTCTTTTTTCAATTTATTGATATCAACCTTACCATCTTCGCCATAAAAATATTTTAGTCCATCTACAAAAATCATCAATAATTGTTCAAAAACATGTAAACCGATATTTTTACATTTTTCAGATCCTTCGGGTAAAGGTAATTCAACAGTTATTTGTCCCTTCTCTTTCGGGGAATCTGAAAATAAATACTGAATAAATTCATCATGATGTCCTTCTTTATATTCTGTTTCAGGATCCATTTATTATTTATCATCAAATATTTTTTAAGTGATAAAACTAATATGATTAAATAAAACTAGTAGCGAAGACGATTTATTTTTCATTGGCGCGGGAAAAATAAATATAAAATCTACGTGATTGCTTAAATCGGTTAATATTATTTTATTCGGTTAACATACATCCAGTATTTATGGGCGTGAGGTTTTGCGCAGTTGGAAGCGTGCCAGCCAGCCATAGACCTGATTGACCAAACTGATTCCCAACTACATTTGGTACAACCTCACAGAGAGTCTTGTAATCTTCTCTAGTGAAACTCAGCGAATCAGGGTTGAGTTGCTGGATCTGGATTGGAGGGGTTGCGTTCAGAATATCGTTAAAGTATTTTGTACAATCTTGTTCATCGTTGTAGCTATCCGGCACTCCTTTTACCCTCAAAGCACTTCTCGCCGGCGACGACAAGCTGCCATTACAGATGTAAGTTGGCGGGGATGGAGGTGTCGGTCCAGGTGGTGTCGGTCCAGGTGGTCCAGGTGATGGTGGCGGTCCAGGTGGTGTCGGTGGTGGTGGCGGTCCAGGTGGTGTCGGTGATGGTGGTGGTGGTGGCGTTGCTGGTGTCGCTGGAGCAGGACATCCCTGGGGGATGGCCTTACCAGTCGCTTTGGCCATTTTAATTAATTCATCATTGGACATTAATCTACATCCAGGAATAGTCATGAAATATTCATACCACTGATCTAGTTGATTTGGAGATGGGTTAACTTTAATATCTTCAGACGAGCAAACACCCTTAATCATACCTAAACTATTCGGGTATTCTTTTTGTAATCCTGCCGTTTGCTCATCTTTACCAAATATAGAATAATGGTCTTCTCTAATGCATTCAGGGGCAACTGAACTCATATTAACCGTTCCGGATTTATCAAAATCTTTAATACAACAATGTTGAGATGGATTAATATTAGAATAACCTATGTAACTCCCTCCAACATGCGCATCATCAATTGAAATAATTTCATTTGATATCTTTAATTTATCATTCCATATTCTGGCATCGCTGGTGAAGTCAATTGAAGGTGGCATATCAGGTCTTGCCATATCATCTACTCCACACAATATTTTTTGTTTATCGTCTTTTTTATTGTCGTCAGAAGAAAAATGATGTTCATCCATACATGTGATATTACTACCGACTGAATTGAAAGCGGACTTGTTTTCGGCATTACAACTATCACTTACATTTACACCTAAATTTTCACTTCTAAGACGATAACTCTCACATGGTTCTCCCAGTATGATATTATTATTTAATAATTCACCACTCACGCACCCTGTCTTTTCAAACTCCGCCGTAGGTGAAGCTGATTTACACAAATGGCGCTGGAAGTTATCCCCCAATTTTAATTTACGAATATTATTCATTATTTCCAGACCAGGGGAGGGGGATCCCCCAAAATAAACAGTCGTACCCGTCTCGCAAGAGGATCCAAAACTATCAAATGTTTCATTCAAATAACAACTCTCGTTACATTTTTCACCGTCAATACCATAAGGACAGTAAGGTTTACCGGTGACAACACATTGGTCATTCACATCGTTAATTGGAATTTTCATGTTTTTATTGATCCAATCCTTCAATAACATCTTTATTATGGGAGTGGCTGATATCACAGATCCGGGTGTGTATACGGTCTGATTGTTATGTATCGGCGAGTTGAGGAGAGAGACTTCTTCGGTGATCGGTCCTACCGCAAATAGTCTCTCCATCGCCGCCCCTGTATCTAATATTTTGCTTTTTTCAAAATCTGGTATTTTAAAATCAAAGTTGAGGCTGTCATATTGTTGATCAACGGCTACACCTGCTGGACAATTATTAGTGCCTCTTGCTTCTCCAGTTTGACTACAATGCATGCGTAGCCAATATAGATAGAATATGCCTTTGATATCTTCTAAATTAAGACCCGAAGATTCTAATAATTTATTCAAATCTACGCCATTGAATAATGATGCTCCAGAATCTCTATATGACTTATCCTCTGCCACCCACTCACTGTCACTTACATCGGTTAAGTCTTGATCTAAATAAGATTTTCCCCAGTATTTAATCCATTTTTTGTATAGATCATGCATTTCTCTACCTTGGCCGTCCTGATTCAAAAAGGGCTTAGCAGTTCCCTCGTTTATCGCCGCACCAAAGATATTGATATCGGCGGTAAATCTTGGCTGATATGTAGACAAAATATGTTTGAATCCATATAATGCCTCAATAAGTCCCGTTACTTTACTGTTATCTACACTATATTCTTTTCTCCCATCAATTATTTTTTCAATATCCCTCCATATATGCTTATCTCTACTCGTCCCTTCTACTGTAGTATATTTCCCACATATGCTCGGATATATACTCGGCTGTAATCCATAGTTTAACTTGTTGAGATCTACTATGTCGTCAAGTAGGAATGATGTGCTGCTGCCCGCTAAGTCCACCGACACACTCACAACACTAACAAGCACACACACGAATAAAAATATCCAAAAATTGTTATTAAGCTCCAACCCGGCACCCAAACCCGCCACTTGAAATTCGAAGCCGGAGTGATCAAAAATCACTGATAAAATGAAGATCAAGGGCAAAATTAAGAACGCAAAATCGATCACCACCTGCCTTTCCCATCTCTGCTCTGGGTTTTCTCCAGGATCTTCAGAATGACCTTCTTTCAGAGATTCTTCACCGAAATAATTTTCGGTCCCGTCAATCCATGCGATCTTCGCCATAAGTATGATGGAGGAAAAGCCACATGCTCCGGCTAAGATAAGGGAGTATGGGTAGAGGCCGCCTTGGTTTGTGGCTTGGAGGCGAACAGCCACCACCGGTATGAGTTCCAGAGCGATCGCACAACTTCCAATCCCAAAAAACAACATTGTGAAGAAGAAAATCTGCGCGAATCCTGGGATGGGGATTCCCCACACCGTCCACGGGTCCCTGAAATTTACCCGACTATATACTTGCGTGTGGTGGCCGGCAGGGCCGAGCGATGTGGGAGTGGGAATGTCGCCGCCGATGCCAAGGAACTCTATTATTGTACCAGACCCGGGAGTGGTAGTGGTAGTGGTGGCGCCGCTAATATCCATTACACGGTTATTCATTGTTTGTTTTTCCGTGGCATTATCCCAATAGATGTAGAGTCCACCAACCACCATGGCCGCCGGGGTCAGACCCCATACGAGGCCGAACGGCCACTTAGCTGTGTTCGCTCGCCAACTAGCGCCCCAGCAAACCAGCACAACGCACCACACGACCCCCACTATAATAGCGGGCCACTTCAAATCTTCTGTTTCCTCATTGCTATATATATCACATTGTTCACCACCCGTGGCACCGATATATTCACCCTTCCTACATTTTCTGGAATGTATCTCATGTATTTGTTTTGTCTGATCCCATTTCATTTCTCGCATGATACAATTTTCGTTGCAAACACCAAAATCATCCAGAGATGTACATTTAAAATCATTTAATTCCCATTCGGGATTTAAATATTGATTCATGTAACCAATTAATGGATTACCATTATAATTCAAATCTGGAGGAGCTTCGCATACTGGATGACCACCCGTTTGAATAGAGTTCGGACCACAATTGATTACGCAAGTTTCATCCTCAGGCACATATTCCGATTTCTTGATAACTGGTTGCCATGAACAAGGGCTCGCCGATCCTGGACCACAATCGTGTTTTTTGAGATTAGAACATTGTTCTTTAGTTACAGCCGCTCTAGACTCTCCTTTTGCCTCATCATCAATACACATCCAATCCATTTCAACACCAACTTGTTGTCTTGGACACTGATGGGTATATGATAATCCTTTTAAATCTTCATCACTCATTCCATCTAATTTCATTTTTTGTTTCAAATCAGAAATTGAACATCTATTAATCGTATTTAAATCTTTATAATAATCGGGTGGTCCCGAAATAAATAAACAACCTGTAGATGACTGAGTTACCTTATCATAACTACCCCCATTATCCCTAACTTGTCTCTCACATATTTCATTAGGGGGAATATCATTAATCTCACTGTTAGTTAGTGTGTGATTATAAAATTGACCACAATCTCTACTATCTCCCGGCAAAAGAAGAAACTCAGATAAAGTTGTGTCAGATACTATATTCTTTGGATCTTTATTTATTTCACCAATACACATCCCACCTTCACTTGGGCCGCGAGATGGAATAGAACACATTTCTTTTGCTGTATCCCATCTCCCATATAATCCTTTTCCGAGTGTATCTGCTGTTACCGGAGAAGGACTGGCTCCGGCCCGGTTAGTATCTTTAAGAACAATTTCACATTCGTGGGTATCAACACAACCATTGAAGTCCCTTTTAGTGGTCAATGAGTTACTGGGGCACTGCGCCGTGATCCCATACTTAGGCGCACACGTTATTGATATATCGGTATCTACGCCGCCGCCTGCGAGTGTTTTCATATCTGATGAGGGTGCTGAGGACAAGGATCTCATAAATAAATCATTTTTCGGCCCAGGATAATATAATTTATTGAAATTATAGATCCAATCAGTATGTTGTAGGTCAGAAGAGGGGGAGGGACTTTCAGATAATGTAATATCAAATGGCATTAAATCCCCGAAAATATAATTATTAGTCGGGTTATGTAAAGAATTTTCTAGGGGTGCCATGTCCTTAATATCTGTTAACTCTGCACTGAGAAAAGCCCGATGTTTCGATTCGCGTAATAATGTATTCAACATGTTCCCACCATCATTGATATTGCCCATTCTAGTTGAAAGATCACCTTCTAAACCATACATTGAATATACTGTAGCATCATTGTCGGGTGTCAAATTAAGAGGCGAATAAATACACTGACTTCTTAATAATGTTTTAATCTGATCGGATTTTCTCATGGACAAGTGTGATGGCGATGGATCAATGTATTGTTTTTCATTTATATAATCTTTACCACCATCATCCAGGATAGCCCCCCATTTGTCCAGCTGTTTTGAGAACAGAGATTCCGTGAATGTACAAGACGGAGACTGTGATTTACACTCACTTTTTCTTACGTTCAGGCGCGGATCAAATGAATGATGACAAGGGAGACTATTATCTTCTCTAATTCCGAAACATTCACCGAAATAACTATCACCTCCGGGAGAACTGCTAGTTAAGTTTGAATATGTATCCAGATTAATGGGCGACGTCATTATATATAAATTATATATTAATTATATAATTTAAATTGAAAATAGGTCATGATTAACTAAAAATGTGCATTTTGATAACTTATACTGCTATCTAAATCTAATAGATTTAACTCTCCCTCATCAGATATTTTCCTTAAATATCCTTTGTACATTTCATTGTAAGGATTACCTTCCTCCATTGGGAATAAAAAATTTTCACAGCAAAATTTTCTACAAGGGATGGCGGCTATTTGATTATCGGTTGAACTTGTCCAATCATGATTCGGTTCACCTATTCTATCATCATCAATATTAAATCCAGTGCACTCTTTTATATATTGTTTTTTCATCTGTGTACTTGATTCTGAAGAAGTTATCAGGTCAGCATAGTGTGCTTGATTTTGCTGGTCTCCGCATACACCACACGATGTCCCTTGTAGATCTCCTACCATCGCGTGGAGATCTATCCCCCATAAACAAGATTCATGTATAGGATAATTATAAACAAGCTCTTGTAATAACTGTCTGTCTTCTGGACTTGTTAGTGGAACTGTTGGATATTTTGTTTCATCGGTGATGCCACTTACCATTTTATCGCGAGAACCACATATGCCTTTATAATCATATCCACTCACGTCCAAATCAATTGATTTTAATAAATCTAATTCACCAACTAAATCCTCTAACCTCTGCATGATATCTTTAATTTCTTCAGGTGAATCTGAAACTGTATCTTTCCCAGCAGTAAACCGTGAGTATGGTGGTTGTTTAACATCCTCAATATATGAAGGTTTACGACTTGAATCAACCGTAACCTCAGGTTTATCTAAACTCTGTTTCCCCGTATAGATAGATGGTGTATAATTGGGTAACATGATCTGACTGAAATTTTCTATTTTATCTTTATTCAAACAGAAAATAAAGATCAAAAAAATTAAAACAATAAGTAATTCATTCATAACTTTAATGATACTTAGAAAATTATTCAATTATATTATCCCTCATATTCTTAAGGGCAACTTGGCGGACACGAGGCCGGTGCCGGAGTAGGACTAGATGATAAACATTCAGGAGGACATGGAACTGTCACGCAAGCCGAAGGACACGAGGCCGGTGCCGGAGTAGGACTAGATGACGAACATTCAGGAGGACATGGAACTGTCACGCAAGCCGGAGGACACGAGGCCGGTGCCGGAGTAGGACTAGATGATAAACATTCCGCGGGGCATATATGATGTTGTGCGGGATGTTTTTTTAAGAAGGCGTATAATTTATCTTCAATAACCTGAAGATCATCATCAATCTGTTCAAATGCATCATATATCTCCATATAATCATAATCATCATTATCTTCAAAATTGATACCTCTAGATGAAAGGTCTGTATCCTCACCTATAGGCATGGGCTCCCTTTGTTTAATCGTTACCGATGAAGGACAGGTATCACACGATATTAAACAAGCATCATTCGCCGAAACGCCATTTAGTCCGACTAAACTACAATCATCTTTATTTAAAATATCATTGCATGTCTTATCACCCGATGACCATTCACCATCATTGCGACATAATTCTTCTTGGAAGTATCCACTCATAACTTCTTGAGGGGCAGTTAGGATAGAAAACTCATATTCTGGTGGAACTAATGGATTCCTTAATCCTTCTTTATCATTACTTAATAACATGAGTAATGATAAAAATAAAAATACTATGAATAATTCTTTATTCATAAACTTAATGAAACTTAGATAAAAATATTTAATAAGCAAAAGATGCCAAAGACTGTGTATATGGATTCTGTTTGAAGGGATCTAACATTGTTGGGTCTAATCTGTTAGATAACTTAACATTATCTAATGTATCTTTTTCTTGTGTATATTCACACGTATCATCAGTAGGTATCTCTCCATAAATCTTATCCACATTGTTAATTCTCGGATTAAAATAATCAGATTCAATCTTCTTGATATCAACATTTAGCGTATCCATACCACTCATCAACTTAGTGTTTTCAGTGGTCGGAGCACGACCCTGAGAAATAATTTCTTTATTCGGATTGAGATCAGCTCTCAAGTATTGGTCATTCGCCATCGAACCATGGAGATAAGAACCAGCATTGCCATTGTATTCAAAGTTCGTGGTTTGTTTCTTAGTCGCCCTTACATCGTCTTGTAATCTTTCTCCCGGGACACGAGTAATAGAGGAACCCACGAAACCATTCCTTGAATCATCTAATGTTGTTTGCTTCACTGTCGGTTTAACTTCATCATATAATCTTTCTGTCTCGCCGGTAAATACTGACTTGATATTTCCTTCATATGTTCTTTCTTCGGTAATCTCTCTTTCATTGGGATAAGCGAAATATCCATCTCTATTATGACTATCATCAATCGCTTTGCTCTCAAGATTCGCATTCCGATTTGTTTCAATAGTCAATTGTTGATTCGTGGATTGCTTATACATCGGTCTCTCTTCTGCCGGCTTGAAGTTTACCGCTCCAGCGGGTCCTAGTTTACCTTCGTTAAAATACGCACGATTTGTTTCTTTAACAATCTCTTCGGACTGTATCATCGGAGCAGTAATCGCCCCCGTTGTAACCAACCATCTATCAGCAGTATTTACATAATCAGCATCGGGTGAATGCTGAAAGACCTCACCTTCTTCGCCCCGATGGTCTATCCCCTTCCCACCAAGGACTTTCCCACCAAAACTTTCTTTCAGATTATTTAAGGTCCTTGTCGCATCAACTGAATTTCTCTGAGCATATGCTAAATCAACGTCCCGATTAATCTCGCTCTTTTGATCAATATGAACAACTCTCTCTTGTTCAAAAGGCAGTTCATTTCTTCGCTCCATCCCACCTACATATCTAGATTGGTCAGATCTTGCTCCTTCAAACTGATTACCGAATACATTACCATAATCTTGTTCTAGTTCAAAGAATTGTCCAACTTCTCTTTTCTGAGGTCTGAAAGCGTGTGAACCGCCTTGATGATTCGTCAAAGATTGATTATCATCATAATTAATATTCGGAGGACTTCCTCTAAAAAAAGGTTCAACTTTAATTCCTTGGTCATTCACTAAAAAATCATCCCTAGAAATTTCAGATCCAGTGATGGACTGAATATGTTCAGAATTATAATTTCTCTCTCTAAGAGTATTACGACCACCCATATTTAGTGAATCAACCATCTTGGAATCACCTTGCATCGCCAAATCATGATTAGAATTTACGAGACCAATCTCATATTTTTTCGCATCTAAATAATTTGCTTGATCATAAACTGAATTTCCTGAACCAACAAACAACGGCGGTTGAACTTCTGGATGAACTGTATGAGTTTCATCTTTATCCTTGTTCATTAAATATCCAACACCCATTATTCCAAGTAAGACTACCGATTCCATTTTAATATATTCTACAAAATATAATTATTCTAAATTTTTAATCTATATAATCGTTTCAATTCATGTGGGAAAGAACTATCCGTAAAATAAGATCTTATCTTATCGTTGAAATTACCCAGAAGCTTAAAATGACACATATCTTCGTAGATTAAGAAGATTGAACCATAATTAGGATTATAATCATTGAGTGTATTATATACTGAATAATCATTCATCAAACTATTGCAATTTAAGATAAAGATATTAACCTCCAAAATAGTAATCAAAATCTGTAGCAAAATATAATCACCCCAGTATTCATGACCAGATGTCTTAATCTTATCCTTAAATTCATCTAGAGAATTAATTTGATAGGGGTCCCATCCCTCACTAAAATCATCTGCGTCTTTCATAATCCGATAAGTACTGATAATCATATCATATTGTTCTTCGGTAATATTTTCGGAGAGTATTTCGCGAATATCATTTGAATTATAATAATTACCTATATCTCTGTCTCTTTCATTTAATGCGTTCGCGATACAATGAAAGAAACAATCTCCATCTGAATCACAATCTAGGACACCATATAATGAATTCTTTTCCTTCACTTTACTTAACTTATTCAATTTGGTAATCCATTGCCGATCAATCTTTTGCCAACCATATTCACTTAAGACATGATGCCAATTATGTTTCTTAATAAGTTTAAATTCTTGTTTATCATCTCTGTATTCCATTTTATCATTATTTACTCTTATATTGTCCGTTAAATAGTATTCCTCCGACATAATATGAAAGATATGTAATATATTTTAAGTATATAATTTATCAAATTTTAAAATAGATAGTAGATATATAATGAAGCAAACCCTACAGAAAATAATTAATAAATGCGGATGTATTGATATCAAAGTTGTTGTTCTACTCTTCTTCTTATTACTTATAATCATGGCTACGTATAATGGATCGGTAAAAGAAGAAGATTGTAATTGTGGAGCTTAAATTACTAATTCATTCATATTTTTTTTGTATAGCATATTATAAATGGCGCTTTCCGATTCCGTGGCTTACGTGGAGGATACACGACCCTTCCCCCCCGACGACGTTCCACCAGAGGCGGATGACTCCGCGAGTGGGTATGAACCAATCACGCTGCTGAAAGGTGTGAAGGGGATCACACTGAAGGCTGGTCAGACGGACGGCAATATCAATTCCCCGGGCGTGGAAGTTGTCGAAGTTCGGAATTCTCCAGGGATGCAAACGTCGGCCGCGAAAAAACAAGGTCTACGAGCGGGTATGATAATTACTCATGTTAATGGAGTATCAGTTGTTGGTAAAGACTTTGACCAAGTTGAGGATGAGATGGCTGGTGAGGTCCTTCTGAGTTTTCATAATCCCCACGCTCCTCGCGTGGGTGGCGGTCGCAAAAAGAAAACCGCGCATAAAAAGAGACGTAATACTAAGAGAAGAACTAAAAAGAGAAGGACTAAAAAGAGAAGGACTAAAAAGAGACGTAATACTAAGAGGAGGGCCAGTAAAAGATTGTAATTGTGGATCTTAAATTATTAATTAAATCATATTTTTTTGTCTAGTATATTATAAAATATAAATGGAGCCAGGTATGTTTGCGATGCCGGTGGGTAGATATCCGAGAGCGCAGACCTATGACGTGGAGCCGGCGTCGCGAGAGCCGGCGTCGCGAGAGCCGGGTCCGAGGCATGTTCCCGCAGGAGCCGTAGCGGGGAGCAGCCCTCTTATCCCGCCTGAATTTTATAGGGTCAAGTTCTCCACAGACCCAGAAATAACACCCAGTGTCTATAATGAGCCTCGGTGGAGTGTAATTCAGACCGGACAAGCCGCAGTGATAACTCACCTGAACAAAGAATCAGTCATTCAGGTCACTGAAACCTACGATGATGATCAGCGCGGTCGGATTCTCGGTTTTAAGGCCCGGACAGGCGAGCAGGAGCTACGTGAGGAGCTGAGCAAACTACGCAAGAAAGGACTCAAGGCGCGTGCGAAGGATCTCGGCATTAGCGATGAGCAGATCGACAGTGCTGAAGATGAGGATAATCCGACCGCCGCGATAGTTGAGCTTGTGGTGACCGCAACTGTGGCCACTTTGGGCGTTGAACTGAAGGATGGATGGGTGGCGGAAAGCGGGGATGGATATACTCTCGCGAAGATTGCGGATCTGGAAATATGGCCAAGAGGAGTACCCGAATCTGCTGAAAGCCAATATGATTTTTCGGGAATAAAGTTTATACCTGAGGATCGTCCCTTTCTCATGGTTAACGATGATCAGCTCGTTAGAGTTTTTCATGACAAGGAACTCGAACGCGGAGCCCGCCTCATGATCGGGTCGTGGACCTCTCCCGACCCTGCGGAGAGGGCGCGCGAGTCGATCGCGATGAATTTCCTCTATTCCTCCAACAGCTTCATGAACGTCTCCCATAAGCAGAGAAGCCATCGTCCGGAGGAGAGAGATGAGCCGGCGACCCGTGATGAGGCGACTTCCCGGTATCTCAAATACGGTGTTACCGGTGACATTATTCAAATTATAGGAAAATACACGCCCGGTTTTAACCAACTAGGGGATCACACGGCATATGAAGTCGAGTATTTTAATGCACCAGAATATGGAGGTCTCCCTCGCCCTCACCGATGCTGGATAAATGCCGCGGATCTTCTTTTCTTTACTAGGCTGGATGGTGGTGACGATCTTGGAGTCCAGGATGAAACGCCGTTTTGGATCACGGCCAGACAGCGCGCCTGGATTTACCCGAGATACCGAGCAAAAGTGGAACTGCTGGCGCGAGCAGCCCCCGAAATAAGTTCGGCGCAGATTGAGCAGCTGGCCGTTGGGAGAGAATTCAATATAGACAAATGGGTTGAGGTCCCCTCCAAAGGAGGGGCGCCGATGGTAAAAAGAATGAGGATAAATCGTAATAGCGCTTGGATAAGTGAAAGGAACTCGGAGAACGGCTCGCCGTTCTGCGAGAAATTGGAACCGGAGCAGGTGACGGATGCGGACACGATTGGAATGACGTATCATGATCCGCCGGCTTTGCAGGGCTGGGGTCCGGGGTGGCTGGGCAGCAACGCCGAGAGCGAGGCGGTGCTCGGTCCTGAACCGGCACCGGCGCCGCCGCCCGAGCAGGTAGAGGAGGTGGAAGTTAAAGTGGAAGAGGGTCCCGCTGAACCAGAGGAGGAGCCGAAACCAACTCGTCCACTTGCACCGGGTCTGGCTCCTGCTCCGGGGAAAGAAGCGCGGATCAGCGGTTATGTATTAATAAAAGACGGCGAACATACAGAGTCACTCCAATACACACACACCCTCAGCGAAATAATTATCAGATTACCTGAAGGAGATGACAGCAGTCTTGATGAATCGGTCGTAATCCCTACCATTACTGTCACTGGAGAAAATGAATGGAACTTTAGTACGAACGAAAAAAATACATTCTCTAAAATATTTGTATCAGAGCTAAAAAATCCAGAGAGTCGACAGTTTGGACCTGGCTGGCCAGGACCGCGCACACACCAACAATGCGATCTTTCCCAATTACGGTTAGATATACATTATACGCGAGGATCAGACGAACAACATACAAAATTAGTAATCGCAGTTGAAGACGAAAAACAAAAGACAGATTTCTTACGAGACTTCGGGCTTGTGAGGGCGGATATAGAGAGCAGACCGGGTGGAGGATTACTTGTTGATCGGATCAGTGACTGGGGTCCAGGGAAATTTAGCGCGGACGAGATGTGCGGGGTGGGAAATTTCTTCAGTATACCATGTAGTGTATTAAGACTAAAAAAAGGGAAAACGGGTGGAACATTCCCCCAGATCATCGGCGCGCGCCACGTCGGCCTGCCCCTGCAGAGCAATTTGACTATCGGAATCGGACGTGTCATAGGAGAAGATGGTCCGGTCACACATGGTATCATCCACGTTGATAACAGCGGCCAACCCGAATTAATTACTGCAGGAGATCATATGTTCACTAAAATAGATGTAAGAAAAACCGACGTGCCTCGCAAGTGGGATGATAGATCCATATGTAACCATCAGTTGAAATTAGATATTACTTTCTTAGATGTCAAAAACGAGGAGCAGAAAGTTAAATTATTAATTGCGTTTGCAGGGTGGGGTGCTGGAGAAGGCACCCGATTGTACCCGGGAAAAGACACGAAACCAGAGGCGGCAATGATCGCAGAGAAAAATAATTTCCTTGCGGAAATTATCAAACTAGTTGAGAAGGGAGGACATGAGCTGTTCACGATCGATAAAACATTCGGCCTGGATGATGGGATGGGGTGGGACACGCGCGCGTTTCAGCAATACTCCACCACCGCCGCGGGTGCCCGCCTCGGCGCCAGGGGTGGCGGCGGTAAAAAATCAACTAGAAGATCTAAAAAGAGAAGAACTAAAAAGAGACGTAATACTAAGAGAAGAACTAAAAAGAGAAGGACTAAAAAGAGAAGGACTAAAAAGAGACGTAATACTAAAAGGAGGGCCAGTAAAAGATTGTAATTGTGGATCTTAAATTATTAATTAAATCATATTTTTTTGTCTAGTATATTATAAATATAAATGGACACGGAGGTGGTGGCGGCGGGCAATTTACAAGGGACCAAAATTCATGTGAAACTATCCAGCGAAATGGAGCAGAAGATGAAGTCCCTATTGGATTCTGAAAAAAACCCGCCCACACTCAGCCCAGAAGAAAAAACCGCAATCGAGGAGCTGGTCAGAAATATAGTAGGTGATTACATCTTCAAAAAGGCGTGGTCAAATGGGGGGAAGTTATATGTGAAAGGGGGATATAATTTATTAATGAGACCAGACGGATTAATTCAGATTCATTCTGCAGATTTAGCCTCAGAGGGCTTCCCGACCATAGTATACGATGGGGTGAGAGGAAACACATTCTTAAAACCGGGAGATATTATTGTGGAACCGACGACCGGAGACGTGCCGCCGCCCGAGCAGGTAGAGGAGGTGGAGGAGGTGGAAGTTGAAGTTGAAGAGGATCCCGCTGAACCAGAGGAGGAGAGATGGATTCTTCCCAAGTTGGATTCAAAAGTCTATTTATTAATGAACAATGAAAAGTGGGTCAAGCGGGGGGAGGCTGAGGTAATTATCGGAAGATATCATGGTTCCCAAAGAGACAAGGTGGATAATACAGAAGTGGTCACTAGCATGAATGAAAGTTCTGGGGGGCGGCGGCAAAATGTCGTGCGAGGGGGGGTGCTCCAGAATGGTAATGCAATCATTCCCTTCACTAAAATGACTATGTCAGAACCAAAGGCGGGCGTCTTTGGCACACGACGATGGGCCGATAGTTGGGGATCCGTCACATATCAATTAAAGTTGGACCTTGAATATTACGGCGAACTTGTACATGAGCGGCACACCCGGAACCCCGTCGTCGCATACGCGGGCGACCCAAT
>Ga0209709_10000405_pt1 | contig 41064 bp, 44 predicted proteins | sample ArcticOcean_MG_C_2_FD_187435 | JGI IMG/M metagenome (GOLD analysis project Ga0209709, IMG submission 187435) | Marine microbial communities from western Arctic Ocean - ArcticOcean_MG_CB4_136 (SPAdes) (version 2) | ecosystem: Environmental > Aquatic > Marine > Oceanic | place: Arctic Ocean... | reverse complement strand
TTGGTCCAAGATTAACTTAAACGTTGCTTGTAAATCAGTATTCATTCCCCAGTCTGCTCTCTCCAGTTGTTTTAACCTATCGGCTAATGAACCTTCAAGTAATTGTAGTTGTGGTCTCGAAGAGAAAGTAATGAATGCGTTTTTGAAGACACCTTCGTTTCTCTCTGAGATATACATACCCAATGATGTTGAGACATCCATACAAGTAACGTTACCGTTACTTCCTACTGATGAAGTCATTGAACCTGATACATCAACTACAGGTAACACTCTTTCATTAATACCTTCCATGTAATTTGGAAGAGACTCCCATTGTGCTTGCGCAACATCCTTCTCTCCACCATATTTAATGGATTTAATGATGTCATAAGGGTATACAGCTCCTGCGTTGATTGTGGTCTTACCATCAACTAGATCTCTTTTGTACTCCTCATACCTCTCTTCGTCATTCTTCATGAAAGCTTTTTGATACCTCGACGATGCTAGGGAAGGGAGTTTTGAGTAATTAATACCATTCCAATCCTTTGCACACATCTTAGTCTCAACAACATCAGTAAGTCTTACTAATAACTTACGATATTGTTTGGGTGATGTCTTAAGATATCTACGTATAATGTTAGCCTTGGTACCTTTTCTAGGCATCCATTTTGCGCATAGACCATCTTTACTATCTAAAGCTGTCTTAACTAAATCTAGTGCAGAGTCCCAACAATTCTGGGTCCCTACTAAAGTTAACACATCATCCCATCTACCGTATTCACTAATTAAATTAATATTTTTATTAATCACATCTCTGTGATTATCACATAACCATAATAGACAATCTCTGAAGATTTGTCTCTCACCAGCTCCACCACGGACATCACGTGCCCAAAAAATAATTCTAATTGTTGTGAGAGGGTCTTCATTAAAAGCTTTCGAAACCTTGGCGAAAAGTCTGTCTTTGCTCGCACCACGCATCGCTCCTATTTGAAAAAATAAGTTAACACAGTGTTTAAGTGAGGATGAGTTTGTGGTCATCCCGTTCTCAGTCATTGTGTCTCTTTGTTGTATGGCGTCGATTAAATTCATAGTTATATAAGTATATTAGTTTTGTTAAAAATCCGAATAGAAAATAAGATTAAGCATAAAAATACGTCCTGTCAATACTTTTAAGTAGGTTTGTGTATTATTTATTAACTACACCAGTTCTTCAACGATTCCTATAATTTCACTAAAAATTAATACTCCCATCGCTATCGTCAAATCAAAAGGTAAAAATACATAACCTAATATTCTAATTCCTGATTTGATGAAACTAATCATCTGATGGTTCCTAGCGTCTGGTAACTTTTGTTCTACTCTTTTTGTATCGTTTTGTAATCCTCCTGTTCTTGTCATTGTTTTACTAAGTTAAAGTTAAAATTAATGTCATTAAAATCCTTAGATTTTTTATACATATCGTCTATGTGTTTTTGTTTATCATCCCAGAATGATACCTTCTTTGTCTCTGGGTATTTCTTTAATAATCTTTTAAGTCTATCCCCTTTAGATCTATTACCTTCTCTTCCTTCAATAAACATATGTTCGTCAAAAGTAATACCTCTTTTCTTTAATAGAGACACTACTCCTTTTTGAACCACATCAATCCTATTAGTGAGTAACACTTTGAGATTAGATTCTGGTAGTTCTTCGTAAATCTTATTAATTTCTTTTTTTGGTTTGAAGGTCCATTTGTTTTCATCAAGACTCTCATCTTGATCCATATATTCAATGGATTCTGGATAGGGTGTGTCGACTAAGGTATTGTCGAAATCAAATATTGATATTTCCATATAGTTTTGTTTTGTGGTACAAAGTTACAAAAAAATATCTTGGTAGGGAAACTTTTTAGACTAAATTATTATTTAATCCTTTCTATGTTGTCGCTTGGTCTGTCACTTAAGTCTATAACTTCTTTATTGTCTACAGTCCATACACTATCAAATAAAGGTATAAGGTTCCTCATATTATCTTTAACTTGATCATGATATTGAGCAACCATATCACCAGGTAAACTTCTAGGTCGTTCTGAATTTCTTGTTTGTGCTAACTCCAAAGGTGTTCTAACATAGACTAAGGTAGTATTAAACCCAGCGTCCTGTGCCATTTTCCAAACATCTTTCATAACTTTTTCTTGACCTCCTCCTGCATCATATACCACATTGGTTGGTTGATCTCTATCCTGTTGTAAAAATTGTTTTAGAAATTTAACTGTTAAGTTACGTGGGTCAGAGGTCGTGTGAGTCTTATCTAATATCTCCTCATAACCTTCCGGTGTAGATATCATTTCTTCCCATTCATCTCCCCATAATTTTTTTGCTGTCATGACTCTTACTTGATCAACATTAAAATCTTTAACATTGTCTAAGTTAATTAGATTTTTAGTAATAAAACTTTTACCAGCTCCTGGACCTCCGGCAATAACAACAAAGTTATTATTAGGAGAATCAAAGTTGACTACCTTTTCTTCTGATAATAAGTTTAAGTGTCTCTTAATGGATTCTCTTAAATTCATTTTAACAGAAACATCCGTGGATATTAGATTGATTTTCTCCTTCCAAAATTTTACAACGTAATTGCTCCCATTGCGCATTTCCCGCATTAATTATATTAGCATTCCATATTTGTAATCTTCCACAAATGTGAGTACAGGGTTGGTTTGGATTATTATTTACATTTTGGAACGCAGCGTTATTTGTCCAAGTGTTTAACCATGTAGGGTAATTTGACCAATCACATGGGTTGAAAAGTTGCTCAGTTACCAATCTTAATTCTTTTTTTATGTTTTCTTTTAAGTTCATTATAATAATTGTTTATATCTTTTAATTTCCTCTTTAAGTTCTTCGGACATTTGTTGACTTAGATCTTTTTCTGATGTTCCTCCTCCAGGACCTACATTCCAAGTATTATATACTCCTCCACAACATCCCTTTGGTGCTCCTATATCACAACAACCATCCCACATTATACCTCCTGCATCAGGATATTCATCAGTACCAAAATCTAATTCATAGAAACAACAACCACCATTACGCCAACAACAAAAAATACCTTCATCTAATCTTTCCACACCTTCCTTATTATCAGAGGTTTTTGTTTTTTTTATTCTTTTATCATATTTGCCCGATTTTATTATGTTATCTACAACCTTTAATGCCTCATCTTCTCCTTTATCTATACCCGCTTGTAATTCATTTGTGTTTATTGTTTCGCCATTAAAAAACTTACCAAAAAGTTGTACGTTGTTGGTAATAGGTTCCCCACCTTGTATTATTGACCCACCACATATACCCGCTGCTCTAGATTCACAGTTAGATTCATCATGAGGGGGAGTAGTAGATATTGCTACCATATTAGTACAACTACTACAAGGACCACAACATGCCTCACAATCAGCCCAACCATTATATTGTACACAAATTTCTGCCATTATTCTATTTCTTCGTTTAATTTATTCATAATCTATATTATTAACAATTACATTCGTTTTGCATACAGCCTGCCCAGGCTATTTTTGCTTGTTTTCTTAATAAAGAATTTCCAGTTGCGGTTGTAAGTTGAGGTGTTATCCAATTTATTACACTTTGGAAATGATTACAACCTCCACTTTGATATCCATTCCATCTTGCATCTAACCAATTCTGAAATGAAGGAGCGTTTCCTGGAGCTGGTCCTAAATGTTGAGCACCACAAGTAGAAGTGTAATCAAAGTCTGGTTGAGTACAACTTGAAGGTGAAGAACTTGGACATGTGCCCCCACAAGGACATGAATTATAATCCCAATAAGTACCATTTGTGTTAGATGTTACTCCATTATTAGCTATTTGGTGGTTTTGGAAAGGATTACCGGTAAGTGTTCCCTTATCGTCATAATACCATTGATCTCCAGCACTAGGTTGTGCACCGTCTACTGAACAATTGGGACACCAGAAAAAGAAGGTTGAAGTAACTCCTTGAGAGGGAGGATTAGAAGGGCAATATAAAGCTCCTGCCAGTGGTCCATTTTGAATTACTGTTCCTTGTAAACCACATAAACATGAATGTAATCTCCATCCAGAAGTTAATTGTTCATTTAATGTATCTAAATCTCCCCCATCCTTATCATCTCTCCTTTTTTCTTGTGGCTTTGATAATTCTGGTTCGGTTTTGTCAAATTTAATATTACTAGTATTTATTCCTTGGTCTTTTAAGGCGTCTACAATTTCTTGGGTATAAGGTATAACAGTATTAGTTTTTGTATCTAATATACCATTTCCAGAAGCCATTCCCATTCCCCCTTCTTGTTCAGTTAGTAACCTTAATTGTTTTTTTATGTTTTCTCTTAAGTTCATTATAATAATTGTTTATATTTTATGTCTCCATAATGTTTTCATTCGAGTAAATTCCTCTCGTAATTCTTGCTTTCTCTCTCTCTCCTTTTCGTCTTCTCCTCTCTTTCTTCTTTCACTTTCCTTCTCTCCTTTTTCTATATCCTTAACCTTAGCTCCCATATCTGTTCCACCACACCCATTAGGGATTTTAGTATTTTGTGATAAACAAAAAGCTTCAGAAGTAAAAACTCCTGGATTAGTAGCAGTTCCGGGCATACATCCAGTAGGCATACTTTGTGCAGGTCCAGTAGGAAGATTTATCGCTTCATCTACAGCACCCCCACTAGGTAACATTCCACATCTCCAACCATAATCACAACTTCCATCATCTTGTGTTGCACTAGGGTCAAAATTAAATGCATCTTGGTCCATACATCCAAGTATTGGTGAAACCCCGCAACAACTAGTATCTCCAAAACCACCTCCTGGTGGTACTGGATTCCCTGCACAATCAACTGTTGCACTAGGATCAAAATTTGGTGAAGTTGTATCTAGACATCCTGGTATTGGCATCCCACAACCTGTACAACAGCTCTGGTCATTAGGGTCTGGATTACCCATTGGATCTGGACACCCAATTGCATTAGGGTCAAAATTATTACATTGAGGGTCGTTACATCCTGCAATGGACCCCATTGTTCCACATCCATTAGCTTGACAATCTTGTTGATCTATGTAAGGTCCTCCTACCGCATTTGGTGGTTGAGGACCTGGTCCAACACATTGAGTTGGGCAAGGTGGGATTTGACAAGGAAGTACTTCACACCAATAAGCTGGATTTCCTCCACTACAATTAGTAGAATTATCACACCCGGCACAACCTGTCCAGTTTTGCATATCATCAGGATTGTGATAAACCCAAGCTGGGTCATAATTATTTGGATCGGTCTCTAAGGTACAACCATTCCCGCCCCAAGGAGTCCCTCCAGGGTTATCACATACACAACAAGCCCCTCCGTTTAGCATAACCCCGACAGGGTCTCCTATCATACCAAATGAATCTTCGCAAACTAAGAAGTTTTGACAACAGCTTGTGTCATTAGGATCTGGGTTACCCATTGGGTCTGGACAACCAATTGCATTAGGATCAAAATTAAATGCGGTTGGATCTGTACAACCTACTGTTTGACCTCCACCACCACATCCATTAGCTTGACAATCTTGTTGATCTATGTAAGGTCCTCCAGCATATCCTGTACCCATACTTTGTTGGTTACAGGTACCTATCGGTACTTGTATACATTGTCCAACTCCTGTAATCCCTCCACCACAACACCATTCATCATTAGGTCCATAATCACAACAACAATCTGGTCCTGGTGGTGTTCCTGGTACACATGGTGGAGAACCAGGTAACATACCATCACAAGGCAGCATTGCTGTTGGGTCATAATTAATAGCGTTTGGATCCAGACAACCCAGTGTTTGTACTTGACATAACATTTGACAATCTTGTAGAGTTTGTTCTGGTCCATAATCATTAGGATCGTTAGGTGGAGTTCCTAATGGAACACTATAACAACCAGCTGGGGTGCCAGGACAGTACCATTCCATATTTGAGGTACTACCACTTGTGCACATAAATTGTACCTGTGCCTGATCAGTAAACCAATATTCATTTATGGATAGAAGACCGGGTAGGTTTGCCGATAGATTTACAGTGGCATCGTACTGTGTATAGGGAGCAACCATACCATTATCACTGTAGCCATGTCCTTGTACCACACAGAATTCTTGCATATAATTTACCGCCGGAATACCATCTGTTGGCCAATATCCTGTTTCAAGAAATATTGGGTCATTCCAACTATTATTTGATACCACTTGACCATTTGAACATGCGTAACAAGTTGGTCCTGATATTTGTTCAGTTATTAATCGTCTATTTGATTTTCTTATTCTTTTCATTTTACTTAAAGTGTTTTAGTAGTTCCCATATTTCATCATCTACACAAATCTTTGTCACCGCTGGTAACAACCAAGGTGATACGTTAGATATCTTCATACCATCAGTAACCCATAAAAAGATTTGTTGATTCTTTAGAGCGCTTATCTGAGCTTCTCCCAGAGTACCCGCTCCTGCTTTACCGTCATATCTTAACAAGTTAGTATCACAAATATCTAACATTCTAAGATCCTGTAGGATTATATTTTGTCTTATTTTTTCCCGGAAAGTCTGCATCTCATCATCTTTTAATGAATCACTTTTCCATTTACTAAATAAATCATTAAATTCCTCATCCTCTTCTCTCACTGTCTCTGCTCTAAGTGGATTTAGGATGGCTGGTTCTGATATTCCTTTGGTGTCCCATTCCCCAGTCAAAACTAATTTAGCTAGTCTTTCGTCTTTAACAACATTACTCTCACCAAAGTATTTTTCCATTTTAGTTCTCCACCCTATTGCATCGGTGGCAAAATCGATTGCCCCTCCGAGATACATTGCTCGTGGTTCAAATACCCCTGTCATATCATTAGGGTCCATTACTTTAATTAATTCAATTGTGTCTTTTGTCTCAGCAGCACTTGCATTAATCAAAAAAGAGGCTGCCTTGTCAGTAAAGAATCTCTTAAAATATTTCATCATTTTACCTAAGAATCCGTCAGCTTTAAGTTCTGGTATTCCTTTATAATCAAAAGCTTCTTCTAATTCTCTTTTTTCTCCTAAAGAATCTTCTAACATACCTCTCACCATGTCTCTTTCTTGTGAAGAAAGTTGTATTAATTCGTCCTGGAATTCTACTTGAGTAACTGTGTCATCGTAGTTTTCTAATTCTTCTTGAATTCTTTCCTTAATTGTTTTATCATCCCCTACAGGTTTCTTTTTGGCAACACTAATCGGGTCATCCTTAATTGGTCCAACAGGTCCAGTTGTATCACAATTATCCTCACAATCTTGTAAATTAGTATACTGTCCACTACCATCTACTGTTGATACACAACCATACTTCCATCCAGAAGGTGATGGTTGACCCGGTTCAATAGGATCTAAAGCTTGTTTTACACATTTCCACATTACGTTGTCACATGGACACTGTGGGTCAGATAGACAATCTTGACAATCGGACAAGGTAGCGTATGGTCCACTAGAATCTATTACACAATACCCTCCAATACAAGCATGTTGTTGTTCCTCCCCCAAACAGGTTCTACAACCTCCTTCTCCACCACTATAAGGTATAGGGTTTGTTAATTGATTTCCTCCACCAAAAATAAAAACACCACTAGGTACAGTTATTGTCTGAGTTGTTCCTATATATTCTAAACATACATTCAGTATATTACCTGCAGAATTATTCGTCTCGAATCCTACTATCGTTCCTGGTTGCGGTTGTCCTAAAAACATCCAAAATGCCTCACTATTTTGATGAGTTGACCATGGGTAAGTTGGAGAACCTCCCGTTTGTGGTGCCACTCCCCATCCTGGGGCTCCCATCCAAAATCCAATACCATCAGCTAGATTTGGAAGAACGGAACTATTACCACACTCTTTCCATTCATGGTATACTCCTGTAGGTGGGGTTACTTCACTTAACAATCCTTTAATTTTTTTCCTTAGATTCATATTAATAAATATTAGTATCCGGAAGAATCACCTTCCTTTCCTTTATAAATATCATAAGCTTTAGATGTACCTACTCGTGTTGCCCCAGCCTTTACCATATTATCTAAATCCTGTCTATTGTGTACACCTCCTGAGGCTTTAACTGGTAAGTCACCTGAAACAGATTTCATTAAAGATACATCATCTACATTTGCTCCTGTTCCATTATAAAATCCTGTTGATGTCTTAACGAATACATTCCTAGATTTACCTGGGAAGTTATCCATTACCTCATTACTAATTAAGGAGGTAATACCTTCTATCTCTTCTTTGGATAGAGCACCTGTTTCTATTATCCACTTCACCATCTTGTTATTATCTAAACCTATCTTTGTTCCTTCTATAATATCCTGTGTAACCTTTTCTATGTTTCTTTGTTGGTATCCTCGGTAATCTGCCACATAATCTAGTTCATCCACACCATTATCAATGGCTTCTTGTGCTTCCTTAATTTTATCTTGAGTGGTTCCACCTCCACCAGGAAAGTCTATAACCGTTCCAATCAAAACATTTGAGTTCTCCCCGTCTATCATCTCTCTTGCGATAGAAACGAATTCTGGTAGTATCATTACTAACTTAAAATTATTATCTATTGCTTCTTGGATTGTTGCGGTAACTACATTATTATTCTCTTCATCAGTAATGTCAGCTTGTTCTCCTGTTTTTAAGTAAGTGGAGTCAAGATATTGTGTAATATCCTCTTCCTCTCTAATCTTCATTAGATTTTTAATTCTTGTTATTTCATTTATTAAGTTAGACATATTTTATCATTAGTGCCATATTACCGCTCCATTTTGTGACGCAGAACACATAGCATTTTTCCAATCACCCCATTTAGCGAGGAACCAATCTTTATCTTCACCCGTTAATTCTATTGTTGGGTGTATCTTTAACCAAGCTTTATCAACCACATCCTTCATTTCTCTGTCAAATGAAACAAAGTCATCACAAAGTTTATCCGTGATAGGGGCGGCAATATAACCTTCCGCATCTGAATAGTTAATTAATTCTTCAAAAGGATAATTATTACTTCCATACTCCCATGCTTCTTGGCTACCACCAGCAAACCCTGCACCAACTTTTGCTAAAGTATTTCTCCATTCTCCATAACCACTATATGATCCGGCTCTAAACCCATCCATGGTTTCACCTACATAACTTCCTGGGGGATAGTCCCCATATCTATCTTTTCCCCAATGTCCAGCTTGGTCTAGATTCCAAACATCCCCATCTGGGAAATTCTCTTTCTCCCAGTCATAATATTCGTCACTCCAACGTTCAATACCTTCTGGTATTTCAACTCGTTCTAAATTACTTACAACTGATATATCTAATCCCATTATCCTTTGAAAAGTTTTTTCTTCCCTCCTTCATAAACATATGCGTGACCTTCTTCTATAAGTTTATTGTTTATATTAATTTGATTCTCATCCTTATCCATTATAAATATCTCTCCTAATAATCTTCCATACTTACCTACACCATATGATTTTATTCTAAAGAACCCTGGTTTACTTGATACCTTATCTAATAATTCTATTAGTCTTGCTTTAGCTTCTAACCCTTTGGCTTTTTCAGCTAAGTCTCTAGTTCTTGACTCCCAAGTATCAATCCCTTTGAACCTAATTCTTTTCTTAACCCATATATCAAAACCAACATCTATCATTGCGTCGATGGTGTCACCATCTACAACTCTATCTAACTTTCCTCTGTATATATATTTTTCCATAATTTATTTTAATAGTTCTTTAATTCTTTTACCATCCAGGACAACTACCAGCTGATGCTTCTGCTTCTAATTTATTAATTATCCATTTCCGTTGATTAAATAATCTAGCTTGCCAATTAGGATTTTCCCCTACACAAAAAGCCGTACCACTAGTCTGAAGGCCAATCCATGCATTTCTCTTTGCGGTTTTTTTATTACCTAACCACTCACATCCGTTATTTTGTTGGGTGGGATTTGCATTTGCATTATTAAATCCGTTATTCATATTATTTATAAAATTACTAGTTAATCCATAACATGAATTATTAGAATAGCAGGGATCATTTCCCATACCTTTAACATTTACACTATTAACCCCATTAGGACAAGTACCTTGTTCAGTCATCAATTCTTTAATTGATTCTTTAATTATATTTCTTAGTTGAGATTTTTTCATAATTTTTTATCTTAATCTATCTATTTTATCGTTTAATTTATCAAGTTGAGCTTTAATTTCTTTAACATCTTCTTGAGTAATTCTTCTTTTATCTTTTTTCTTAAATTCATAATTTTAATTGGTTTTTTCAAATCTTTTACAACATTTACATAATTTATTATTAATGTTGTTCCCTCTACCACTTTTACAGTATTTGCAGAATTCATCAATTTCTAGATTAAACTCATTCTTAACATTAGTCATAAAACTTATTTTATTACACGGGTCTTCTTTACAACACTTACACATAGGATCGTTTAATCCTTGGTACTTACACTTTTCACAAAAATGTACTGTGTCTAAAGGTCCCATTCCTTGCCAATTAGCGTAATTAATCATTACATAATTGTCTAATTTACCACAGGGTGTGTTATTATCCGTTCTTCCACATGGTGTGTTATTAATACAATCCTGTTGAGTGGTGAACCCTGGTAATCCGTATGATAATGTTAAAGTTAATTGAGTGGCGGTTGTTATTTGTTGACAGGATGGGAAGTTTATCGGGTCTTTACATACCCAACATCCTTTTTCTAAGTCTTTACACTCTAATGGTTTATATTTACAACTCCCGTCATCTACGGTGGCGGTAGCGTCGTAATTAAAGGCTAAGGGGTCAGTACATCCTAGTATTTTATCTATACAAGAACCATCATCTATCGTAGCGTTAGCGTCGTAATTAAACGCCGTTGGATCAGTACATCCATAAACATCAGCAGTCATTGTTGTTTGAGTAGTATGTACCCAAGCTGATTTTGAATTATCACAAACTGAACGAATTTTTATTTGATAAGTTGTGCCATTAATTAGTCCTGATGTTATAGTATGACTATCTGATAAACCACTACCTACTGAAGTTATTACTGTTGAATTCCACGGTGGTATTCCTTGCTCTCTCCATTTAATCTTAACTTTATTAACAGTGGCAGAAAGCGGAGGAATACTAGTTGGAAAAACTGGGTAGTCCCAATTAATCCCAATATCTAATTGGTTAGTACTCCCATAACTACTAACATTAGTTGGTTCTTTACAATACAAACAACCAGTGTCACAATTAGCTGTAGCAACAGATGCGTCATAATTATCTATATTTGTACCAACAATACCACAATAAACACAACTCCCGTCATCTACGGTGGCGGTAGCGTCGTAATTACATGCCGTAGTATCTGTACAACCAGTAATACCATAGGTACAGGACCCATTATCAATTGTTGCAGAGGGGTCATAGTTGGCAGCTGTTGTGTCTGTACATCCTAAACATGAAGTGTATTCACAACTACCATCATCCATATTAGCGGTTGAAATATAATTACAGGCCGTTGGATCTGTACATCCTAATATTGGTGTTGGGTAATTACAACATGAAGTTGGGTCTCCTAATCCGAGTGGGTTAGGTGGTGGATATCCACATCCATCACAATCCCCAACACAATTTACACAGTAGTTATCCGCCGTCGGGTCTTTACAACCACAACAACAATCTCCTGGGGGTGTGCCTGGACCATTCCAATCTATATCCCCAACGCAGTTACCCCCTAGTGGGTCTGGAATAACTGAGCCACAAGGATCTGTCGCTTGCCAGTCATAATTATAAGCCAATGGGTCCATACAACCATAATTTCCAAATCCCCCAGTATTAGGTGAGATGAAACATTCTTCCCTAAGGTATGTTAGTATAGTTTCCCTGGTTTCCATAGATGTTATAGTTCAAACCCTAAGTTTAACACCATAAATCTAAATTTAGTTGATTCTACTTTGATTTCTAATATAGTAAAAGTGCCAAGTCTAAAAGTAAGTGAGTATTTTTCTTTTTTATTACCAGCATCAAATCCATTTATCCAATTTATCTTCATAATTAATTTATCTTCTTCGAGGCGCTCGAGGTAATTTCCCTCTTGTTATTCTCTTTCTTAGTCTGTTTTCTGTTTGTAAAGGTGGTCCTACAACATCGTCCCCAACACATCTACACACCTCCGAGTCCCATGTCTCTCCTCTTGGACACCGTAGTTCTCCACCTGGACATTCACATTTACATTTGTTTGATGGGTTCGGAACATGGTTTGGATTTTCACATTCCACATCTGGACAAGGTTGGTCTCCATTACCTGTTGATACTGGTTTACAAGGCACTTCTTGATCTTTTTTTGGACATTCACAAGGTTGACCAGGTTGCGGAGATAATCCGTATGCGGGACCATTTTTTGGTTTACAACATTTTTGACAAGGTCTGTCTACTGTAGATTGGCCTTTACAACACCCTGGATTATTTACATCTTCCACACACTTCATACATACACCGTTCATTCTAAAGTCAAGAGGATTATGACATGGGTCACATTTACTACCTGAATTTGTTGTAACATCTTTACAACATTCACAATTAGTACCTGTTATAGTTGGCCAATTACTTGGTGCAGGTAGCATTCCCAGACATTCGTTACAATACATCCAATCTGAATCACCTGGTGATACAGTACCATTTGGACAAGGTCCATGATCACTATCAGTACTACAGCAATCAGTCCATCCCATTGTTGTTGGTCCGGTATACCATGGTACAGTTGCAGCAACAGTTGGATCTAATAATAAATTACCATCATTATGGTGTCCATAACCTAGAACCGCTTGACTCCATGCCACATCACAATGTGATGTTAACATACCTTGTCCGGCTGTCCCACCATAAGGACCTACCATATTTCCAATAAGCATTTGACAACAATCAATATCTCCTGCAGGAACCTGAGCTTGGGAAGGTACTACATGTTCTATAAAGGTAAAACATGGATCTGTGGGATTAGATAATTGTCCTTGTTGCATCATTGCTTCCGAAAGATTCAATATCTTTTGGGCTTGTACTTCGGTAATTATAAATTTCTTTTTCATATCATTAATTTTTTTATTCTTTTTATTTCTTCTTGTAAATTTCTCCAGTCTTCTGGATTATAAGGTGCTGAGCCAATTAAAGTATCACCTCCCATTCCTTGTATATAGTCACCAGTATAGTCTTGTACAAAAGGTAAGACTTCTGGATTAACTAAAGTTGTACCTCCACTGATAGGTTCAGTGTCATCACTACTAATTTTTTTATTCCATGTTGTTGGTATAGTTGAATATGCACTTCCTTTGTAATTAGGATTTCTTCTAAATCTAAAATTAACATCTCCTCTTGTTCCAGATTTTCCATACATTAAATCTAATTGTTCAAGATATTCTTTCATGTTCTTGTTAAACTCTGATGCAACTTGTGAAGTTATTAAATCTCCAAGCGCTTTCTTACCTAACATATATTTCCAAAGAGCCGTTGTATTTCCTTGTAAACTTTTAATATTTGACGGAATTTCTGGTTGTTTAATTACTTCTGGTGGTAGTTGGGAAGCTTCCGCTAACCCAGGGTTTGGCATATAACCTCCTTTAACTGGATCCGGCACAAATTTATTCGGTCCTCTTGGTCCCATCTGTCTTTTCTGAGTTAATGGTGTTGTAGTTGATGGGTCGTATTTAGGACCAACATTTCCTAAATATTTATTACCATCAAATTCAATATCGATTATTCCTTGAAGCGCATTTTGTGTTCTTTTTAATATCGGGAATTTGGATTTTCTAGTATTAGTTATCCATACTGCCATCTTTTGTTGATCTTCTAAAAACTTATTTCCTTGTACGTCAATATCTCTCCAATCCACTCTTCCCATATCACCATCTGATTTGTAATCACCAAAGGTTACAGGTATAGGGTCAATACCCCCAAGGTATAACATATCTCTATATTCAAGATTTCTTGACCCTCTAGCGGTTCCAGGACTGAATGGTTCTTTTTCTATCTTTTCTGGTAAACTTACATTTGTTTTCGCCATAAGAGGTTGATTTACATCAATATCTATTCCTGGTCCATCATCAGTTTGTTGTGGGGTTGTGTCTATAGTTATTTTTGTTGCCGATATTTGATTGTCGTCTTTTTCTCCAGAGTCAACCTTTTCCGACGCTCCAAGTTCATTTGAGTCCATTCCGTCCACACTAAAACTTATATTATCAATAATTTCTGGGGAAATATCTGCTGCAGTTCCTAGTGATTGAAGTTGAGTATTTAATGCATCTGCATATGAAATCGATCTATTATGAGAAAGACTTCCCTCTCTAGCGTTATCCTTATCCCAACCATCGCCGGTATTTGAGGCTCCTCCTTTAACATCTATATCTATATTATCAATGGTTTCTCCTGATTCTATAGCTCCTTTTATCAGCTCTAGATAATCTTGTGCTATGGCTTTAACTTGTTTTTCCCCGGCAGCGTCTAACTCTGAAGAACCCAATTCGAACTGTACACCAGAATCGAACCCTGAGGCCTGAACTGATTTATCCCCTATTTTGTGTGATCCGTGTCCCTCTGGGTTGTCCGCCGCTAAATCTGCTGCCTGTTGTGAATATTCAGTTTTTGCTTTAGTATCAACAACATCTGCTTCAACAGAGTCTAGTGGAGCGGCACTGAAATTAATAGCGACTAACAAAAAACCAACTATAAGTGCCTTTCCCCAAACTTTCGTATTCCTCCAGTGACATCCGAGTTTCCCAAGATTAGTTTGCCAGACGGAACAGTCTTCTTTCTCCCCTTTTCTCTCTTGTAGATTGTTACCTCCTTCTTTTGGTTGAAACAAATGGCTAATTCCCCCATCCTTCGGTCCAGGAAATACATCATCATTTCCATATGTTCCAGGTCCACTTTTTCCCCTGCTCTTCTTTCCACGTTCCCATTCTTCTGGTTCAGACATATCGTCCATCCATTTCATACCGACCTTAAACGCCTTTGCCCAATCTCCTTTTTTTAGTAGTGCTTTTATCTTACCCTCCTCAGAAGTTCCTTTTATCTCTTTTGTTACATCTTTTGCCAATTCTTCATCCTCACCTTTTAGGTGTTTATCTAACCATCCCTTAATTTTATTTGTCGCTCCCTTACCTAATGTTTTTAACCAACCCAATACTGCCTGTTGTTCGTGTAACCTTTCCTCAGTAAGTAGAGTCCCTACATACATAGATTCAACATATTCCCAAAGAACCTTGTCTTGTGGTTTAGTTCTCCTCTTTATTCTATCATATTCTAATAAAATAGAAGCTTCTTGTAAAATTTGTTTCTTATGTCTTCTCTGGTGTATTGTCATTAAAAAATAGTTTCTATATAAATACTTTAATTATTAAAAGAGTTTCATCAATTGTATTATGAATTAATATATAAGGTGGCTTTTTTATATCTATAAGCTTCAGTACCTACTGATTCTAAAAAATCTATCTTCTTTTTGAAACGTCTATTCATTGCATCACGCACTATATAATGACCTGTCTTATGACCAGCTTCAATATAAACTGTGTCACCATATCTAATAGGACCATTGTTAAACCATAGTAGATCCTGACTAACAGCAATCCAACATAAATGACTACAACTATCAATGTTTGGTATTTTAGTTTGATCTGCGGTCACATCTGGACTATCATCACATTGACCCATCACAGGATGATACATGGTAGCACATACGGTTAGTATTGTACTATCTTCTAATATAATAGGTAAACCTATAATTGTAGTATCTTGTTCTAATATCGTATCTATAACTATAGTTGAGTCTATATCATTTAGAAGTTCGTCCATCTCAATCTTGATTTGTGATGGTTGTAATACTGTCATCAAACCACACATTATCATAGTAGATATTAATATCCAAAATATTATTTTTGTTAAATTTTTCATTATTTTTTGTTATTTTACTGTTCGTTCAATTTCATATGATACATCTTCCTGGTACCAATCAATTATTTCTCCTTCTCTGTCATTATCAAAATAATCTTCTGTTTCCCATTCAGTATACTCACCTTGTCCATCTTCGTAAATAGTAATTACATTCTCATCTCGAAAATTATCTATTTCACCTACCGTGTTATCTTCTAGGTTGATATTGCCATCTATACTATAATAAGTTCCTTTACTATAAGTCCATCTAAATAACTCTACTATTGGTTCCTCAAATTCTGTACACTGACAGTCAGTATTATCTATATCCCACTCATTTGTACAATCTTCCTCCCAATATTCACCATCTTTATCATATCCCTCTTTTATTGCTGATAGACAATTACACTCTCTCTCATACCTTCTTGAGACTCCATCATCAGTATTACATTCATCATAATAATTGTCAAAATCATACTCATCATCCATAAATTCTATGTCATATGAATAGATGTTTGGAACTAACACTTCTTCAGGTCCCCTTTCTTCGAAAGGGTTGCCATCATAATCATTTCCAAACGCCCCATCAGTTTCTTCTGCATTGTGTCTGGCAATAAGACAATATACTCCTATTGCTTCTATTGATCCACGAGTAAACCCGAAATACTTTGTCATCACCTCTATGTAGTGATCGAAACTAGAATTTCCACATTCCATACTCCTGTAGTTGGGATTGGTGGCAGTAATATTCCAAGCTTGTTTTAGGATTATCCAAGAGTCTCTAGTTACGCCGTTAGTCATTTCTTAATGGTGTATACATCTTATACTTCAATGTTATTTCTTCCCCTTTTTCGATTTTTCTTTTTGTGATTAATCTTCCTATGTCGTCCTCATAATGAATTCTTGCGTTGGAGTCTTCTTTATGATTAATGAATCCCCCTAATGGAGTTCTAATAAAACCATTTTCAAATCTTTCATCTTCTATATGTGATATACCTAAAATTACTCCTCCTTCTATGTCTTCTATTGCGTATAGCCCCAAGCCTTCAATCTCTGAAGACTTAATAGTAAGGCAAGATTTTAATGGTTTATAAGTGCTCATAATTAATATCGGTTTTAATTATAAATACTTATTTAAGTGATTAAATTAAATTATTTAAGTGGAAGATTGGAAAAAGAGTACACCCGACAGGATTCGAACCTGTGACCTACTGCTTAGAAGGCAGTTGCTCTATCCAGCTGAGCTACGGGTGCGGGTTTAAGGTAGATTTATTATCTGCCATTTTCTTGGGATTAACTTTATGGACTTTATTCTAATATTAGAGTTAAAACCCCATAATTTTACCCAGTTAGCCACAGTATTAGAGACTTTACTATCTCTTCTACGTAAAAAGTTTCTTATTGCTCGTGGTCCATAATGATTAAGATGCCTCCAGTCACCATCAGTATTCTGTACTCGTGCATATACTTGAATATCTACTTCTGTTTCTGTTTGGCTGTATACATTTTCTTTTTGTTGAGCACGAATCACACGAACTATACCATCTTTAATTCCTACGGCATTTCTAATCTCTAATGTTTTTGATTTTAGTTTTTTATTTAATTCTCTCTTTGTCATAGTACAAAGATACGAAAATTATTTTTAACTACAAACTTAAATTGTGTATATTTTGAAATGGTTCTTGTATAATAACTGGAGTATTACGTGTTGGTGTGGGGAATTCTAATGAGTCTGTGTATTCAAACTTACCTTCTGAATTCTTTTTAGTTTTTCTCTGTTGTGGTGTTACAATAGCTCGCCCATCTTCAGTAGCGTAACCTAAAAGATCAATCATATCTTTACGGATACCAAATACATTACCTCTAACTAGGTAAGCTCCTGTAGGATTGAGTGGACCTTTAACTATTCTTATGTCAAAGACTTTTTTTGATTGAATGAATTTATAATTTCCACTCTTTTCTACGATTAAATCAATCCCTAATAGAGTATCAATTGGATCTCCATTACCTCCTCTATGAATTGTTGTCCATCCATTGTTCTCCATAATCGTTTGTATTATATCTTCTACCGCATCCCCTTTTCCTGTATAATATTTAGACATTCTGGTATACTTAAACTTATCCGTTGGGTCATCTATTAACTCATCGTAAACTGATTGTGGGGCATTTAATGCCTGGTCTATTAGATCTTTTAGATTTTCTTTATCTCCACCCTTCACATCATTATATAAATCTGTGAGTGGGTATTCTGAAAATTTATCTACTAGATCTGTCATAAAGGTAGCTGTGTCAGAATAATTAGTATTTAACTTGTTAATGTAGTCCCATTGATCATCTTCATCGTATATAAAACCTAAGGAATCTAGTTTTTCTCTAACTTTTTGTACGGTAGCTTTAGCTTGTGGTCGAGAGTCTTCTATTATATCGAGAACATCCTCAACCGATTTTTGTTTCTCGGAAGAAGTAACCTCTCTCCATTTTTTCTTTTTATGTTCTAAGACCTTATCCACTAAAGGACGAGTAATCTTTACCCATTCAGGAGAATTAATTAAAGTACAGAGTTTATAACTATCAGAACCTTTATCGAATTTAGAGCACGGTCTTTCTATTGTCTCTTCAGATATAAGTTTTTTTAATTGACTCTCATTTAATTTGACTTTGTATCCCATACATTATAACCCCATTAATTTTTTCATACGAACTACTTGTTCTCTAAGTTCTTTTGTCTCTGGAGTTTCTGGTTGTGCAGTCTTTATAGGTTGTGATACTGGTTTCTCTGTAGGTTCTTTTACAGGTTCTTTTACAGGTTCTTTTACAGGTTCAAGCTCTACAGATTTATCAATAAAGTTACCTATTATAGTTTTAGTATCACCGTCAATTCTAGTTATATCACCACTTATAATATTATATCCATATTTTGTCTTAGAAGGACTATTAAATAAAGGGTTTGTGTCAACACCATAAGTATCAAACGTAACTCTTTCACCTGCATTGTCTGATACTGCTTTTGACCATTGCGTCATTTTTTTAGCATGTTCTGGTTTTGGTTGTGTTTTAAGATCTCCTTTACCATCTCCTCCGCCACTTCCTGGTTGTGGTGGTGCACCTTCTGGAGGTACACTTCCTGGGCCACCTCCTAGTCCTGGCCAAACAACCGGTCCTCCTCCACCGCAACAAGTATCACAATAAGCAGCGGTTCCCCAATAGAATGCACCGTTTGGATACGGGTTTGTACCACCCCATGATTGTGTCTTACAACCATTATCTGGAAGAGATCCAGCAGGACATCCTTGACTTACTGGATAACAACAAGCTAGATAACCTCCAGGATTTGCTGCGGTAGAGGTACTGCTCGGACAACCAATATTAGCCCAACCACCTACAGGTATATTATTATAACTCTTACAACACATAGTTCCACCACCACCAGTTGGTGGTGAAGGTGGTGTTGGTCCAGAGGGTCCATATTTATAACAACATGTTTGAGAGTAAGTTGCAGGGTCATCATAACACCAACACCCATCCTGAGGGTTTATAGGCCATGGGTTTCCTATCACTTCTACACCACCTCCACCTATCTCCACTTCTGAGAGTGGTCTTTCATCTCTAAAGAATGCATTATGTGCAACATATCCATTAACATAGTAAGTATGAACAACATCGAGTTCTAGACTATAAACCGCTCCTTCTAATTTATGTTCATCTATCGATGTAACCACTTTTACTTCTTTATCTTCTCCGACTATTAATTTATCTCCCACTTCAAGTTGGAATCTTTCAATATCATGACTAAACTCCTCTGGGAACCAAGTTGGGTCAATTGACTTCCATTTATCACCTTCTACTAATAGTGGATGTTCTGCGGTTACAAATGGGTCTTCACCATTAAATCCATAAATCTTATCGTGGAAGTCTTCGTGTCTTTGTGCTACCGCAACTGTTGAAGAGGTTCCTTTATCATTAAGAACAATATCTCCTTCTATTACCTGATCTATTCTTTTCTCTGTTCCGTCAAACATTTTAATTTTACAACTTCCTATAAAACATGTTCCGCCTGTAGACGTTGTACATGGTGAATTATCCAAACATTCTTGTTCACTATTCCATCCCATATATCCTGCTTGTACACAGTCAGGGTATATGTCGTTAACAACACTCCATTCATTTAGTGGTTTACGGAAAGACGTACCATACCAATTTTGTTCTCCCAGTGTTACTGATTGATCATCAGATGGTATGTTCCTTGGATCCCAAGGACATGTCCAAGTCTCATGATCGTGTTCACATCCTGATCGAACACAAGCCATTTGATTGGTCCAACAGGTCCATGAATTTGTTATACAATCACCTAATGTCGTCAAGGTACATAGACTTCCACTTTGGTTAAGTACTGGGTCATATGTTCCAGCTCCAGCTTCACAATGCCATCTAGGATCATCAAATGTAGCACAGTCATAACAAATAGATGTTTGTACGCAATCTGCTTTGGATAGATGGGGTCCTGCTGGATCTGGTATACAACAATCTAGAAGTTTTGAAGGATCAGATACCGCAATGGCTTGTTCTTTCTCCATATCTAGTTGAGCTTCTGCTCCTTGGGAGAAGTTACCTCCTGCCATCTGTTCCGTAAGTTTTGTCTGTGAAGTTGTTTCACGATCAAACTCTTTATCTATTCCTACACCAGTCTCTATTCCAGTTGATATTCCAGTTGTTTCGGAATCAGCTGATAGGTAAGTTCCTGTTTCACCTGGTCCTATAGATACTACACCTGTATTATTATTCATTCCTTTTCCTTCGTTACATAACCATCTATCACTACCACATCCTGAGGCAACACATCCATTTAGTGTTGTAAAAGTACCAAGTCCTGCTGTTATATGGGGTAAACATAGTCCCGTAGAACCTCCTCCTTCGTCACAATTAAAACCTCGGTCTGAAGTACATGAACCGTCATCCATACAAGCCTCTGGATCAAAATTAACCATCACATATCCATTACCAGCTCCACAACATCCTGATGTGTTACAAATGGTACCATCTGCACATAAGTCGTATTGACCACTAGAACTATTCTTTCCTGGATTATCTCCTATCGTATCGTCCGTACATCCATCTATATAACAACAACAATCATCCTCTGCTACCAACGGTGCGTTATATGTAGCAGGGGCTTGAACTACTCCACTGGGTTGGAATGGGTCTGCACTATCACATCCAACTGGATTAGGAGGTCCGTTAAGAGCTGTTGGGTCACTACATCCTTTACATTCATAATCACAGTTATCCTCATCCGGTATTTGTGGTACTGCATTCGCATCATAGTTACATGCTGGTACATATGGAGAATTCGTACTACTAGCGGTACCTGCCATTGGCCAACCAAAACTAGCTCTTTTCGAATCAAACTCACCCGAAAAAGTATCTGTACCATCATCAATACAAACTTGACCTGGTACTCCACCACAAACAGTAGAGTTATCACAAGCCAAACATCCTGTCCAGGTTTGTAAATCATCAGGATTGTGATAAATCCAAGAACCATCATAATTAAGTGGATCATCTTCTAAGGTACAATTTTGTGAACAAGGAACCCCATTGTTAGGACATTCACATACACAACAAGCCCCTCCGTTTTGCATAACTGCTAGAGGGTCTCCTAACATACTAAATGAATCTTCACATACGAAACTACAAGACCAATCCCCTTCGGAGCCCCAAAGAGGAGAACTTGATCCTTGTGCTGCTGGGTTGGTTACTAAAGTTGGCTGCGGCCAGTTTACATATAACCCACCATTATCCCAAATAGGTATATCGAATACCCATCTGTTAGGTCCATTACTATTTGCGGCTAAATCATCTGTGTTTGGAGATGGAGTTCCACCAGCATCAATATAAGGATTTGGACAATTCTCAATAGCACCTGGATTGTAATCACCAGATTGTGGGTTTGTACATCCAGGGGTCATAAGAGTAAGACATCCACCGTTACTTGAATCGACACTTAGCAATCCGATCGTCATATGACCTGGAACCCCCGCTGGATAAGTTATATTACCATTTGTTCCATTTTCATAAAGAATTGGATTATCTGATATTTTTATAGATTGTGTCCAAAATTCACAATAGTTTGGATTCATACATCCGTGTCTCTCTAGTCCACAATCTGGTGAGTTCGTACAATCATCCAATGTATTAAACGCTAGATAAGGACCAGCACTAGATGCTAATGGATCCCACCCCCAGAATATCGCTGTCATGTCATCTACAGCTGTTGAACATAAATCACCTAAAGAGTCTGGTTGACAGAAAGAACACCCAATTACTGGTAAGTCTTCACAATCATGTTGCCCGGATGGTTGACATGAAGCATTACAAGCGGCATTAATAGCCAGTATGTCAGTGTCCGGACCTTGAAATAGGTATGCCCCTTCCCATGTTAGTGGAGCGGTTGGAGCGTTTGTTAAACCGTATAATAACTCAGCAGCTTGGTATTGATTAACCAAAGGAGCTATAATTTGCTCACATGCTCCCCATCCACCAGCTGGTGGTACATTAAGGTCATCTCCAATACTATACTGTCCTACACAACCAAACGAAATTATATTTGGTGCTGTATAAGTACAACAAGATTCATCGATTGGATCTGGTATTCCAGGTCCATTTGTTGGTGTTCCATTAATAGTCCATTGCCAGTACCAAGGCCCAGCATCAACAATAGTATCGTAACACCCTGCATTACCTAGAATATAATTATCATACGCATCTCCATTTGCATTAAATTGAACCGCACATCCATATGACGGGAAAGTACAAATACCGTTTACGGTTCCCCATGGTATAAAATCAATCGCATTTTGATCTAAGCACCCTTCGATATAACAACAATCATTATCATCTGTACTATCATACAGACCATCTGTTGGTAAAGTTCCATAGGCACTTGTTGGTATTCCAAAAGTCTCAGGATTACCCATTGTATTATTACATGGGTATATTGCCGCTGGTGTATAATTAGTATAATTATGTGGTCCTTGATTTATTGTTTCACCATCATCTTGTTCTTTACATCCAAAAGTATAGGTACAACTTCCATCATCTAGAGTTGCAGTTGGGTCATAATTAACTGCAACTGAATCCGTACATCCAGGAATATATGTACAACAATAATTATCTGTAGCCCCACCATCAGTTGGTGTTATATAAACTGGGAAGGCTGTGTTTGGTCCTGAGTTACCGTAAACTGTAGTGAACGTAGAATTATTACTAGTAGCATTACATACGTAATCTACATTTGCGTTGTAATTGATTGCTACCGGATCAGTACATCCATAGGTATATGAACAACATCCATTTGGAACTGACCCATTATTATTTACTCCTATTAAACCTCCATCACCAACACATCCATCACCACCAGTATTATTGTTACCAGCAGGATCATTACATCCTTCAAATACACATGAACCATCATCAGTATTAGCGGTAGGACAATAGTTATAAGCTGATGGATCGGTACATCCATTATATTCACATGATGCTGGGTTTGGGTCACAAGCCCATTGGTCATAATTATCAGCTCCTGCTGTTGGGTGATTACAAGCCGCATTCCACGTTGTTGTATTATCTGCACATCCTGTAACTAAACAACAACAACAGTTAGAACCAGTTTGCATAGTACCACTAGCGTCCTCAATACAAGGTCCCCCATTACCAGCAGTACATGGTATTGCTCCAGATGTTGAATTATAATTTGAAGCGGCTGGATCTGTACAACCATATAACGGCATTGTACAACAACCTTCATCAGTACCAGGTGCGAAAGGAGATGTACCATCACAATCAACTCCAGTATAAGCAAGAGGTGGTGTATATTGGACACTAGTTGCCGGTAAATAGAAGTAATTTGTTGCTCCTGGATTACCACAAGCTTCATAAGTACATGAACCATCATCACTATTGGCTGTTCCATCATAGTTAAATGCATTTGCATCGGTACATCCGTTAATCGTATAAGTACAATCATCATTTGGATCACCACATCCTGTTGTAACCATAGTTGTAGATGATATCGTACCACCTGCTGTTGTTAAAAAACTTGGCCAAAGAGAATAAGCATTTCCATTCCATGCAGCGTATTCTGCACCGTCTATAACTAAGTTTCCATCACAATCTGCAACCGCATTAAGATTTGTGTTATTGGCAGCTGGGTCCATACAACCTGCGGTGAATGTACAACTACCATTGTCTGAAGTACAAGTAGCACAATAAAGCAACGATAGAGGGTTCGTACAACCAGCACAAGTACCGTACTGACAATCACCTTCAATATGTACTGTAGCATACTGATCGTAAGTACAAGCTTCCCCTTGAAACCCAATTGGTCTCCATAATGGTATACAACCTGTTCCAGGTACAGTACCACCACAATTATTTGCTGGTCCTCCATCCATACATCCTTCAGTGTAAGTACAACACCAATCCTGTCCATGTGGCGTCAAGAAGGTAAAGTATGGGTCACCTGTCATCAGTGTTGGTACATTAACTGCTTGTGTTCCACAATCTGCTTCACAAGTTGGACAATAATTTGTCGCAGTTGGATCTAAACATCCCCAAACACCACTAGAAGGTCCTCCCATCACTCCATAGTTACAACCTTGAAAGGCACTCAAAAGTAAACTGGATGTCGGAAAACCAAACGATGGTCCCGTACCAATAGTGTAAGGAATTGTTGTGTTATCATAGTATAATTGTAGAGCATTATCAAAAGTCGCGCTTACTCCACCTGGCACTCCCACAGTTCCCATGAGCCAAGCATTACCTGCAGGTACCATTGCATTACCACTTGAATATTCTCTATTATCTAAACATCCCGTATTAAAAGTACAACAGTCCGTATAGGTACAAAGTGCAAATGCTGGGTCTCCTGGGTTATTAATATCTGCACATCCTACATTTGTTGGTAACATTAGGGGACTAGCAGTGTATGGGTTACAACATCCTATTGTTTGAGTAACTGTCCCCGAACAATTTGAGTCACATATCAATGTGGTATCATACGTCCCCACTCCTGTGTCAACTGTTGAACAAATACCATTAGTTCCATTACATTCCCAACCTTCAAAAAACATACCTGATGTCCCACCGAGAGTTGTCCCCCATGCACATCCACTATTACAAGCTGTTGACCCTAAAGTACTATTAGCGTCTGAGGTTATAAATCCATGAGCAGGGTCGTAAGCCAGACATACCTCATTGGATGTATTAGAACAAGCTCCGCCCCATGGGACTGGCCAGTCCCAAAATGGTGGTGCTCCATAACTACTAATATCGATTTGTCCTGCCCAAGAGCAGCCAACGTAATTACCCTGTCCGTCACCTAACATGAATTGTGGATTGGTACAAGGATCCCATAACACATTAGTTACATCTGAACTTGTTACTGGGTCATAAGCGGCCTGCTCCAATAGGAGACCTTCTTTAATAATATTCTTTGGATTTACTTTCATTTTTATCGTTTTTTATACTATAAATATCAGAACCAGTCCTTTAGTTCCTGTGGACCAGGCCATTTTAATTTTATTTCACATTCATCACATACCCACCTAACTTCTCCAGGTCTAATTATTTTAAGACTCTGTTTTAAGTGTTTACACTCCTTTTGTATAATTTTAAGTTCAAGTTCCAAATTGTGTATGTTATTCTTGATCTTTTGAACCTTTTGATTCTTTCCCATACCTGGAATGTTTACTACTCGTTTGCTCTCTTTAACGTACCGGCTTTGTAAGCGTCGTAATTTGGACCTAATGTGTAATAAAACTGACGACCCTTTCTATTTTTCTCAACTATTCCTGCCGCATTAATAGCGGAGAAGAAAGATGAAAAATATCCTGGTGTTGCTGGCTTATTAATAAATTCCAGAAAATCCTTTCTGGTTGCTATAACTCCATTCTCTTCTGCCATCTTTATGTAATCAATAAAAGCGTTTGCTAACTTAGCCGTCTTTTTGTTTTCAAATCTATAACCTGATTGCATAGATCCACTTTCCCAAGTTGATATCGCAGGGAGTCCAACAGTTTCTTTAACCCATTTAACTACGTGGTCACTACTTAAATAATCCTTAATATATTGTTTGTATCTATGAAAAAGAAACCATCCAGCTTCATTGGCCCCACTTCTCTGTCCTATATCCTCATGATATTCTTTTGGGATATCAAACTTGTTCACGATTCCCTCCATTGACAAACCAAAAACTATATTTGTCTTAGCCCTCCAAACTAGTTCTGCAGCATCTTCTGCATCATATTCCAAATCTAATGGGACTCCTTCCGTACCATGAATCCAAGGGCTTGCAAAAAACATCAAGCTCTTATTAGGTTCAGTATTCTCACCTTCATCATCCAATGGTCCTTCTTTAATGTTAAACAACATAACCCCGTCTCCCAATATAAAGTGTCCTTTTTCCCAAACCCATACCCCTGTATTTGTTACAACATTTCCAAGGTGGCTCTCAACCTGAGATATATTAGCTCTTATAAAATCTACCCAGAACTTGTCTAAGTCTTTTGGGTCTAGTTTTAGTGGTGTAGGTGGTGCATAATTGTCATGATAATTATCAATTAACTTCATGTAACCTTGTGGTAACATACTTTCTATAACTTCTACCATATTATCACCTAACTTATTGTCTTCTGCGTCATACCATTCTTCTTCCTTTTTCCAATTATAGTATAATGCTACCTTATAGTATTTACCTAGTTCTTTTGATTTATCTATTATATAATATAGGTTACCATCTTTTGTATAATTTTCGTAGTGATTGCCATCGCTCATTGAGGTACACCACTTCGTTCCTTGTCCGTATTTACAAGATGATTCTTTTGTTTCTGGATGTAGGATTAACCACCTATCATCTTCAACTATTTTTTTTGTTCCTTTTGCAACTTCTTGTGTACTAGCCTTTTCTCTTACCTTTTCAAGTGCTAGACGAACTGCCTCGTACAACTCTTCGGTGTTCTTATAATGATTAATATCTTTACTTGGTACTCTTGCTTGTACTACAGGGGAATGAAAATCTGTAACCAAATCTATTAAGGCACCTTCTGTATTATCTACTGTGTCTTCTTCATCATCAATCATTCTATTAACCATCCACATTAGGTATTTGTTATTACCTGATGGATCGTTATCAACAAGATAATCGACCATCTCCGAATAATCATGTTCTTCATCTGGTAGAAAATTCTTAGCGATGAGTGCCTTAGCGTCTTCTACTCTACCTTCAGTTAGTATTTCATTGATTATACTTCTCATTTGTAGTTCTTATTAGAAAAACGATCAGGTCCAATTCCATATATTTTTACAAAATCTTTTATTCCTTGGATAGCGCTTATTAGAATCTGTCTATGTTTATCCAGTATATCCCTTCTCTCATCTTCGAAATCCCAAAGTGGTGAAAGTATCTTTTCAATCTTATCTGCTGTTTTATGTTCTTGGTTCATTTCCAAGTCTTCTATCATATTTTGACTCTCTTGTGTTAGAAGAAATAGTAAATCATCATTATGTCCATCTCTTTCCCATTTCCCTTCATCATACAAAACGTCAGCATAAAATCTGTATAGTACTTCTGTTAGATAATCTTCTCGATTATCAGTTTCAATATCTGCGTAATCGCTTACCCACATTTTTCCATTTTCATCATCTTGGTATTGTTCCATTAATCCATTTGGAGCATCCATCATTATACCTTCCATAGTATCTTCATCAGTCATTGGTTCTGAGTCTCGTCTTTGTTGTGCGCCTTCCAACCAATCTCCTGTTAGAATAAATCTATAAACTTTACGACCAAATTCCTTAAATATTTTATTAAGTACCTCCATACTTTGACCCCCATCTGTATCGTCGGCTAATAACATTGCCGAACGAGTAAGAGCGTCTCTAACATCTTGACCATTTTCCCATAACCAGGTTACTTCTTCTCTATCTAACTCTTCAAAGAATTGATCATAGTCTGGTGGAAATGACTCATTTTCTGTTGCCCATCTTAATATGTCAGCAGCATATTCTCCTTTAAGATTTTCTGTTGCATCAGTTAAGAAAGGTGAAAGGTCTGTCATTATTGGATTGTATCGTCCCCAACCTCTTAACATTTCCACAGCGTCTGATACCAATTCTCTATCTTTTCCTTTGAGGTATTTTAATATCTCTTTGTTCTGGAAGTATTTTGCAACCTTTGGGTCTGACATGAATGATTCTCTAATCTGAACTTTCTCGAACAGATTCTCCATTATGTCTTCGATGGCACCCATAACATTATATTGGTCACCACCCCAGTTAGGTGTGTGGTCTTTAATAATCTTATCCATTGCATCCCTCATGTCCTTCTCAAGTGAACCCCACTTATCTGTTGGTCTTTCTTCTTCTTCCCACCAATTCTCAGATAGTTTTCCTTTAGTTCCTGAAACTTGGTTTACCTGGGATATACCCCAATCTTGGCGATCACTATCTGATACGTCTCTCTCATACCCTGGACTCTTGTCCCACTCCCACCAATCATATAATCCATCCTCATTTTGTTCAATCTCAAGTTCTAAATCATTTTCATCGTACGCTTGAGCGGTTACTGTCCATCGATAATCCACATACTCATTCGACACCTCGAACATATCTACATGATATGATTTAAGGGGTCTTATTTCTAACTCACTAAAATTTGTAATTGTTCCGTCTGTTATTCCATCATAGTTTTCAATGGCTGCCCAAAACATAGCATGGATAAGTCCATCCGCTTCGGTAACATTTTCTGAGCCTGTAGTATTCTTTCCGTATAATTTTGTAATGTTTTGAACTAGTTTAACCCTATCCCAAATCTCGTCAGGTTCTATCTGTTCCTTTAACTGATCGTAATCAATATACTTTACTAAACCTTGTACTACTTTGAAAAAATGGTTATCGTCCATATTTTCTCTTTTAGTTCTATCCTCATGTGCAGTTTCTGGAGTCCAGGGTATATTAGAATCATAGTATGTGCCTCCTTCGATATCCTCCTTTATATTTTTAATCTGTCTTCTCATTATAATATAAATACCTTCCCTTAAACAAAAAAAGGAATGAGTTATCATTCCTTTTACTTTAATTTATATATGTGGTTTTATTTAATTATTATCAATTCTCCTCTTGCTGCTTTATCTTCTAACGCCTGTGGTATAGAAGCTGGTGTTTGTTTAACATTCAAGACTTCAAGATTTGGTAGGTTCGCTACTGACTCAGGTATAGATTTTAGGTTAGGATTATTAGGTACTGATATAAACTCAATATTCTGAAGAGTTCCAACTGATTCTGGTATTTCAGATAATAAACCTTCAACGTGAAGTACTTCCAGATTTTTGTAAGGTGTTAGATCTGGTAACGCAAATCCTGGTCGGTCTTTTGTGGAATTACCTCTATCGTTATATTCGATATCTAATCTCTTAAGTCCTTTTGGTATTCTCTTAAAGAAATCTTCAAATCCATATATGGATATATATTTTGAAACTGTGTCGTTTGGGTATCTCACCTCTATTTTATCTCCGAAATTTGTGTCTAAGTATCTTGCAAATTTATCTTGGAAGAATGGTTTAAGTTCTGGGTATTGATTAAAGAAAGTGGCTAAATCTATATTCCTATCCTCAGCATTCATAAATGAGTTACTTTCAAAGTGGAATTGGTGACTTCTACTCTCATTAGGTCCTTTCTTAGCGTCGTCTTTACGCATTATCATATATAATGGTCCTTGTTTTGAGTAGTGATCATAATAATTACTTGACTTTGATGCCGTACACCATCTAGATTCTCCACCTCCATAGTGACATGACGCCTCTTTACTCTTAGGTATCATAACTATCCAATCAGCATCTTGATGAACTACCTCTACATCGTCTCTTAGTCGGTCTGCTTTAGTAGTTGTAAGTTCTTCCTTACTTATATTAAAGTCTTTGATTGCGTCATATAACGCTTGGGTGTTTTGAAATTTATTAATGTCTTTTTCTCCTGTATATTTAGAAGTCTTCTTAAGATAGTCAAATTTTAATAAGTCTTCTGTTACTTTATAAAGGTCTTCCATGAATAATCTTTGTGATTCTGCTAAACATTTAGCCCACTCGGAGTTAGGATTCGGGTCATATCCATGTCCATCACATGATTGTTGAAGATTCATGTATTGTTTAATCACCCATTGTGAATACGCCCCTACTTTCTTTATCTCTTCATCGGTTTGTCGTGTGGTTGGATCGGCTTTCATAAAAGCGAGTAATGTTTCTTTATCCATTAATGCTTTCTTACCTTTTTTCTTAGGTTCTGTAAACTTCTGCATTAGAATCTCGTAACGACTGCCTTCTAAAATAAGTTGTTTAATTGTGTCTAATAAAAATCCCATAGTGTATTACTTTAGTAATAAATATATTAATCTATTAAAAAAAGTTATTCTTGATTCCTTTCTTCCCATCTTTCTTTTCTTGATGGTTTATCATTTTTTCTCTTCTGAGTATTAGATGGTGTTTCGGATTGACCTTTTTTCCTACCAAACTTAATTAAGTGTTCTAATCTTGTTCTTTGTTTATTTGACCCAGTTGGTGGTAACTTATCTAATTTTTGTTGTGGTGTTAAAGATTCGTAATCTTTTTGTCTTTCTTCAGCATCCTTTCTTCTCTCATTTCTACTGATTTGTCCGTGTTTCCTTAATTTTGCCATAGTTTAATATTTTATTTAATTATAAACATTTATATTAATAAGTAAAAGGTTATCTACATCGATCAACTCTAGTTATTGCACATGCAACTCCAACTGTAAAGCAAGATCTTTGGGATCCTTCACATCTATTATCTGAATAAAAGGCCGTCTCTGCACATTCACCACATTCCTCATCTTGATATATATGGTCACCTACTTGTAATGATCCTACAGTACCATCAGTATAATATGTAGTACACTCTGCAACTCCACACGCAGTATCACACCTCCCCTCATTCATAGATAAATTAATACCAACACACGTCGCACAAGTTTTTTTATCTTTTCCACCTACACCTTTTATATTTGCCACTTCCACACCAAGTATATCTAATATCCCTGTACATATATCTTTTCCATCAAGTCCTCCTGAATCTGCCATTTTATGAAAGTGTTATATAAGTTCCATCAGGACTAAAATATATTACGTTTTCTGTGCTAGTGGCATACCCAACTACTCTAATAAATTCATTTGCTGCCGCAGGTGTTGCGATATTTATATTTCCCGCGGTGGTTTCACATACATATAGTGATATCCCATCAGCAAAAGTACCAGTAAGGTAAGTTCTCATATCGAAAAATCCTCTTAATAATATTCCGTTATCCACCGCAGTCCCTAAGGCAATACCTAATAATTGACTATTACCATTACTACTACTGGCGTTTGCTCGTGTTAAAGTCCATACTCCTAATGTATTAAGATAATAAAGTTTTCCTTTCACTAAAGCACCAGTAGACGTACCAAAGGTAACAACCTCTCCACCACCTGTATCATCTGCTAAGTTAGTCGGGTCATGGTGAACATCTAAGGTAGTTGCTGGATCAGTTATTCCTATTCCTACTTTTCCTGTTTGTGTTATTGAAACTCTATCATTACCATCATCTTTAATATTAAGATTATGACTATCATTTGGGTCATTATATAGTGTCCACTTTCTTGTAGTACCATCATATAATTCAAGTCCTGGGTGGTCTCCAGCGTCTGCATATAGTCTAACTCTTGGGTCTTCTCCAACTACATCTAAATACTCACCTGTAGTTACAGTATCACTAAACGTCTTAAGTCCTGCTATAGTCTGAGTACCTGATGTTCTTACAACTGTAGAGTCTACCGCTACCGAAGGGGATGGCCCTGTTGAGTTGGTTACTGTTATACCCACTCCTCCTGTTACTGCTGTTATATCTCCTATTTGAAATCCTGTGACTGTAAAGGTACCTCCTTCTGAATTAGTAAACGTTATCGTTCCTGTATCAGGATCAAAAACTCCGCCTGTTACATAAGCGTCATTAAAAAGAAGAGCGCTATCAGTAACGGTAAATGTTCCTCCTGTACTATTTGTGAAATTAAGAGTGTCAGTTACCCCATCCGCATTCCCACTAGTAATGAATGTTTGATCAGTTGCTTCAAACTGTTCAAGTATTCCCCTTGTAGGTTTACCGTGAACGAATAGTGCTGCCTCAATTCTTTTCATTGTTATGAAATATCTTTAGATTCGATTAGAGTATAACTAAAACTATTCCCCCATACATCTCTGGCTTTTCTCATTATTTTCATGAATGTTGTCCAGTCATCATTAGATGCTATAACCTGACAACCTGCAGACCATTTATCAACATTTGTTGATCTTTTACCAGCATATTTAGTTGATCTATGAATGTTAATACCAATATTCTCTTCTCTTACGGTATCCTCATTTAAGTCATAGGTACCATCTAAGTCTTTATCTCTATAAATTTTCATTGGTCTTTGTTGGCCTAAAGCTTCGTATCTTCCTTGGTGTTTTCTAATTTTATGTGAACCTCTATATTGTCCAGGTTTTAATATAGCAACTCCTCTTTTATTGAGGATGTTTTCTACCCAGTGAGTTCCCGGGTCTGTTGTACAAGGAAAACAGTAGAACTTCCACTTCCCTTCTTTTTTATAAGAGACTGTTATACAGTCATCAAATTTATTAGTAACTTTATTTTTTGTTGCAGAATTTCTAACTCCTATGATATTAACGTCATATCCTTTATCGTTATGGTCCTCAAACCATTTGTAGCCTTTTGATTTAACAGCGGCTTCGATCTGTTCTCTAGTGTAACATGTTTTCATTATTTTTTTATTTTAGGTAACAAGTTATTATAATATAAATACTAGTCATTAAAATAAAAAAAAGAAGTCGTTATGACTTCTTTCTTAATTTTTGGATTTCTCTATCAATATACCATCTGGCTTTTTCTAAATCTTCTAGAGGTTTATCCTTATGTTTATGGCGAGAAACATATTTAATCACATTACCATCATTAAATCCTAATCCCCAATCTTCTATCGCATCTATTACTTCAATCTTACCTTTGTTGTAATGATGCGGATGATTAACAGTGCTCACCTTATTGTGGAGTAACTGGAGGTGTTGGTTTTTGTTGAGCTATCTGAGCATCAGGTGGTGGAGTTCCTTGAGTTGGCATTCCTTGAGCTGGCATTCCTTGAGCCGGTTCTGGAGCCCAGTCCTTAGGCATTCTTGAAAATTCTCTAACAGTGTCAATCGCTTTCCCCATATTTCCCATACCTCTATTAACCATCTCAAATTGGAATAATAGAGTTTTCATTGTTTCTCTTAGTTCTATTGGTCCCATTTCGGTTTCTACTAACTTACCATCCACAGCGTCTTTAATCAATCTGATAGCATCCTCATCATTCTTAAAATCTCTATTAGGTGATAAGTATATGTCTCCTATCTTGATGGTTGGTAAAAAATATGTTTTGGTTGTTCTCTGTACATCTTTCCACTCTTCATCAAATTCTTTAGTGTCTTTATTAACATATTCAATGTTCTCTTTTGATAGTGTCTCTTTTAATCTTTTACAAGCTGGACAATTTGGTAATGTGTAAATTTCTATTTCTTTCATTTTTGTAATTTTTGTAATTTTTATTTTATTTATAGTTCAATCTTTGAACCTGGTATATTTATGAAATCCCTAATATTTGTAAAGTTTGTGAGAGAACTTTGCATTTTTTTATATAAAATTTCTTGCATAAAGGTCAAAGATTTGATTCTTTCGGTCACTTCTACTGTGTCCATTGTAGGTGGATGATGTAAATAATTTTTTGCAAGTACCTCACTTAACATCTCAAAACCTTCTTCTGTTGTTTCAAAGTCTCTTACATTAGATAGGTGAGCTTCCACCCTTTTTTTAATGTCTTCATCGTACCAGGTTATTTCCATATGAGGTACAAAATAAACACCGGTCTTTTTCATAACCTTCTCCCATTCTGTTTTACCTGGTTCATCATCAATGATGACCACTTCTATTTCTACATTATCGTCCCCTTGGATTATGTCAGCCTTCTCTGTAATGTTACGCATTTTTATACAGTCCTCACATTCAATATCGCCAAATAGTCTAATTTTCTTTTTCATTCTAATTAAATAATTTTATCCACTAATCCATATTTAAGACAGGTTTTAGCGTCCCACCAAAGATCATGTTTTAATAACTCATTGATCTTTTTTTCTGGAACCTTAGTATACTCTCCGTATATAGATTTTATTAATTCCATTAGTTTATCACAATTCTTCTTTTCATCTTCTATCTCAGAATATTTACCCCAAAACCCAGAACTAAGTTGGTGAATCAACATATAAGCATGTTTATGCATCCATCTTTCCTTTCCTACAACACTTAAAGTTGTACCAGCGCTTGCGGCACATCCCTCTACAATTGTTATTACATCACATTTAGTTGTAAGAACTGTATCTAAAGAAGACATACCCGCAAACACACTACCCCCGTAGGAATTGATGTGTAGGTATATCTTTGGTAATTCGGTATCTTGTCCTAAAGCTTGTTTCTGTAGTCTAATGTCTAACTCTCGAAGTTTCTTATTGAGTTCCAACATTTTTGGTCTTTCTACTTCAGAATAGAAATAAATATGGTTATCTACCATTTCTACTTTATTCTTGTCGTTTATAGTTGAGTTTGTCTCCCCGTCTTTTGTCCCCCAGTAATCTAATCTTTTTTCCATAGGATAAACTTAAAACAAAAAAAGAGGATAATCAATATTATCCCCCCTCTTTTTTCTAAAATTGTTTATGTTAAGCGTATGTCTCAGCTAACTCCCATAAACCTTTATTAACTCTTACTTGTTCATCAATGTTTGTTAATGATCTTACAGTTTGTTGTCTTCCTTGTGGTAAGTGATAAACTAACCCTCCTTTTAATAATTTCTCTTGTAGTACATTAAAAGTACTCCATAGTGAATTTCCTAAATCCTCATCACGTGTTGGTTCCAACATGTTCTTCACGTCGATATACTCATTTCCTTTTGTCCATCTTACGTTAATTGATTTTCTCGCTAGAGAGTATCTTTGTGCTTCACTCAATTCTACTTCATTAAAGGATTGTAAAGCTGATGTGATCTCTGGAATCTTCTCCACTACCTCATTAGTTATTGTTTTAACATATTCCATATCGTACCACTGATGTTTTATTCTTTTTGACGCAAACATTTGGTCTGCTATCACTAATCCATTAGCACAAACTAATCTAAAGACCCCTGCGTGAAGATTGAAAGCATTTCTTCCATCATGAGAATTAGTTAATACTATTTCTGGAAGAGAGTCTCCTATAAGACCAAGATTATTATTTCTTAATCTTATCATATGTTTTGAATAAGGATGTGATCCATTTCTTCCTTGTCTCTGTGAAACTTGGTATGGTTCCCAACCTAATTTATTCATGTCTTCTAAGACTTGAACTGTTGGTATAAAGGAATATTTATCTGAAACTTTTTCTGATGGTTCTGTTGTAAATATCGACGGTGCGATTTCTTGGATTTCTTGGTAGCTGAGTGGTTGAGTCATAGTAGTATTATTTTTTAAGGTTAATGATACTACAAATGTACGAAAATATCTTGGTACTACAAAGAATAAACCAAAAAAAAATAGAATAAATCTATTTTTTCTCTTCAACTACTTGTTTATTTTCACTCTCGGGTTCTTTTTTCTCATTACTTAATTCTATCCCTTTCAAATAATAATCCAATTTTTCACTATACATTCTTTCTGGTCCTGCTCCCGCAAATCTTTCTACTACTTCACCGTCTTTAACTATTAAGACTGTTGGAATGCTTCTTACACTAAATTTAACCGCTAAGTCCATCTCTTCGTCTGAGTTAACCTTGCCAATAACTACTTTATCTTTATAGGTTTCCTCAAGTCTATCCATTATAGGGTTCAACATTCTACATGGTCCACACCATTGTGCCCAGAAATCTACAATAGCTAATCTATTATCTTTTAGGGTTGTTTCAAAATTTTCACTAGTTAAAATCATAATTCAATATTTTTATTAATTAAGTATAACGATAAAAATCTTTTTAAGAAAGCTTTTAATAAAGTAATTTTACCTAGTTAACATGCATCGCTTCTAACATATCTTTACAATGAGATTTTGATTTACATTTTCTCCATACTCCGCCTTTCTTATTATTGAGGATTACATATCCTCCATCTCTTTTTGTTATACACCCTTTAGATGTATTAGCACATCCCTTACCATCTTTAGCCTCTACTATTAGATTTTTAATCATATTGACTAACTGTGATTCACCCATAGTTATAACTTCTAACTCTTCTCTTCCCGCCTTTGGTGCTGGTTCTTCTCCTGGTTTAATATGGGGAATCTTAAAAGGATCTTGTCTTTTAGGTCTTGTTGGGGTTATGGTAGGGGTTTTAGTTGGCATTGGGGTTGTAGTTGGTGCGGGAGCGTTACTGTATTCTGTATCGGGGAGATCTTGTGGATAACTCATTGGTCTTTGTACTCCGGTTTCATCTTCTAGTTCATCCATCCACTCTTCTGGCATCTCATGCTCTTCCTCTTCTAGATAATCTTGTACATTTTGTTGGTTATCGATAACAACGTGGTCTTCACTGTCTTTAGCGTCATCTGCCTGTTTAGTTTGTGTGTGCGAGAATTTATCCTTAATACCACTCATAGGGTCATCAACAACACTATAGGTTTGTTCTTCGATTATCTTACTTATTATGTTAAATAACTCCTCTTCTTTTAATTTAATAGATTTTCCCATTTTATACTTTTATTATAAATACTTTAGTTAATGAAAAAGTTATCTCCCGACTCTTTGGAATTTTAGTGTGGTAGTGTAGAAGTCGAAGTCTTCAAAGTATTGTCCCTCAAACTCAAGATAGAGTTCAGTGGTTGTTAATTTCTTAATGTTAAAGACTCTTACTGTATTAAAAACTCCAATGATTATTCCTTCTGGACCACAATCAAAAATATCACATACTCCGTTACCATTAATATCTTCAAATGCGTCTTGTTGTCCATTACCATTTAAGTCCCAACATTCCGGATAATTTCCATCAGGTGATGGATAAACTTCTCCATTTATATTATAGCTTTTTCCTTGATTAACAATGACCATACTTTTAGAGATGTCCCATTCAGTTTCTCCTGGACAAACAGAGTCAAAACCTAACTCAGTCCCTAAAGCAATATAGGTATATCCATTATTTATTGTCCATGTAGTGTCACTGTCTGGACCTATGTCATTTACATCTATATAAGTGTGTTGTGTTTGTACTAACTTCCATTCACTATATAGGTTAGGTATTTCTATTACTGGTTCTGTTACTTCATATTTTTCACATCCAGTAAATGATATTAATAATAAAGGAATGATAATTCCTTTTAGTGTTCTCTTAAGTAGGTTTAGTTTTTTATTTTTCATACTACAAAGATAAGCATTTTATTTAACACCACCAAGATAAATTGTAATTATTTCCAAAAAATTTGTATTGCAACTAAAGTAGTTGCTAAAATTAAAGATATTAAAGTTTTTATAGTTATACCCTCTCCCATAACTAGATAGGTTAAGATACAGAATACTATCATACCAGTACCAAACCCTATAAATCTACCTGGCCATAATGAACCGTCAAAGTATCCAACTACATAGGTTGTTGCATATATAAACATATAAGAAATTGGCATACTAAATATTGCTGCCATCCAGAACGGATTTTCTTTTGCCCATGTCCAAACAAACTGACCGTTAGTTTGAACCCATATTAAAGATTGTCCTATTAAGAACAATACTATTCCTATAAATAATTTACCCATAGATTAAAGATAATAAAAAAAGGTGAGATAACCTCACCTTTTTCCTAAATAATTTAATTGGGACTTATATTACTTAACTTCTTCAAACTCTGCTTCTTGAGCTTCTTCTGCTCCTTTTGGCATTTCCACATCATCTTCTTTCTTATTCTCATATATTTGTTTACTAGCTTTAGACCATAGAGTATTTAATTCTTCAGTATACTCATTAATTAGTTCTAGTTCTGATGCCAAATGTGCTCCTTTTAACTTCTCCAAAATATCAGTCAATTCTTTTTTAATGTCTTCGTCTATTTTATCTTCATTTTCTTTTAATTGTTTTTCTGTTTGGAACATCAAAGCGTTAGACTCATTAGTTTTCTGTATTCTTTCTAACTTCTCTTTATCTGACTTTTCATTAGCCTTCGCTTCCTCCTTCATTTTATTTATATCTTCATCAGATAATCCTGATGACGCTTCTATCTTAATTGATTGTTTTTTCCCGGTAGCTTTATCTTTTGCAGAAACGTCTAGAAGACCATTTGCGTCAATATCAAAAGTAACTTCAATTTGGGGGATTCCTCTTTGTGCTGGTGGTATATCAGATAGTTGGAATCTACCGATTGTTTTATTATCAGCCGCCATTGATCTTTCCCCTTGTAATACATGAATATCAACCGCTGGTTGATTGTCGGCCGCCGTTGAGAATACTTGACTCTTAGAAGTGGGAATAGTTGTGTTGGAGTCAATAAGGTTAGTCATTATTTGTCCCATTGTTTCAATCCCTAATGAAAGTGGGGTAACATCTAGAAGTAATACGTCTTCTACAGTTCCTGATAGGATCCCTCCTTGTATTGCAGCTCCTAAAGCCACCACCTCATCTGGATTTACTCCTTTAGATGGTTTCCGACCGAATAACTTTTCTACTGCTTCTTGTACCGCTGGAATCCTTGTTGACCCTCCTACTAATATCACCTCATCAATATCTTTAGATGTTAGTCCTGCATCTTTTAATGCTTTCCTACAAGGAGCTAGTGTTTTTTGTACTAGTTTTGATGTTAGCCTTTCAAAATCACTACGAGTTATCTTTCTAACTAGGTGTTTTGGCCCAGTGGAGTCTGCTGTTAGATAAGGTAGGTTAATCTCCGTTTGTAAACTAGACGATAGTTCCACCTTTGCTTTCTCAGCTCCTTCTCTTAATCTTTGTAAAGTTTGTGGGTCTTTAGAAAGGTCCATACCAAATTCTGATTTTGATTCTTTTAATAACCAATCAATCAATACTTCGTCAAAATTATCCCCACCTAAATGAGTGTCTCCATTTGTGGATTTTACTTCAAACACTCCATCTCCTAATTCAAGAATGGAGACATCGAAGGTTCCACCACCAAGATCATATACGGCAATTGTCATATCCTTATCCTTTTTATCCATTCCATACGCTAAAGCGGCTGCGGTTGGTTCGTTAACTATTCTTTCTATCTTTAACCCCGCGATTTCTCCTGCCTCTTTAGTCGCTTGTCTTTGATCGTCATTAAAGTATGCCGGTACTGTTACAACTGCTCCTGTCACTGGAGAACCTAGGTAATCTTCAGCACTTCTTTTAATATTTTGTAGAATGACAGCAGAAACTTCTTGTGGTGTATAATTCTTTCCCGATATCATTATTTTTACCACACCGTCAATATTTTTTATTTTATAGGCCATTCTATTAGCCTCTTTTTTAACTTCAGAATACTTTGACCCAATAAATCTTTTAACTGAATATATAGTATTCTCTGGATTAGTAACCATTTGTCTTTTAGCTGGTTCACCAACCATTCTATCCCCTTCTTTATAAGCCACAATAGAAGGTGTTGTTCTTTTACCTTCTGCGTTTACGATAATTTTAGGTTCATTCCCTTCAATAACTGACACACATGAATTTGTTGTTCCTAAATCAATTCCAATAATTTTTCCCATTTTTTTTTAATTTTTTTTTCTTTATTATTTATTTTATTTTCTATTAAGTCTATTTCAACCTCAAAAATATTATCAAGTTGTGATATTCTTTCTTTAAGTTTGTCTTTTTTTTCTTTTATGTTACAAATTGTTTGACTCATTATACTATTCTATATACCAAAAGTGTGCCAAAGATAACAATAACTTTTTTAAGTGACAACATTACCGTATTATTATTTTTACACTGACAAGTTGTCATTTAACCTCCATAACTTTAAGTTTTAACACCTCATCTGTTATATCAAGAGCCACATCATTCTCTCTCCCTTCTTGGTATGCTGTCACTACTTTATCACTGAACTCATCTTGGGTTATTATAGCGTCTACCCTACCTAATCCTGTTAGTCCATTTGGTAGTCCGAATAAATCTCTTACCCCGTAGATACCTTTATGGCTAAAGGTTTCTACTATTCTTTCTTTATTAATATATCTTTTATTAAATCCCATTATAGAGACAGTCCATATTTCTGAATAACTTTTTTTGATATGTTACTCGTATCTTTTCCTTCTGACTTCAACATTTCGATAGCTTTTTGTGCCGCCACCGCTACTGAAGTAAGATTACCTTCTATTCTATTTTTACTCTTGTAAATAGAAACCTCGGTACTACCAGGATTAGTTTTCAGTTCTCCTTGGTATTTGCTCTCTGTTGCTCTAGTAACTTTTTGTCTTATTTGATATGGTCCCACTTGACAAATGTGGTGACCTCTTTTTTCCATTGTTCTTGAACCGCCCATTTTTTTTTAATTTTTTTTAGTTAACATTCATTTTAGTTTGGTGGAGGTGGGGGGTATCGAACCCCCGTCTTGTTCATCTTCTAAAAATATCTATCCTACACGTTTAGTTTATTCATTTGTGCTTTGACGATCCGTATAGAATAAACAACCTTAGGGACCATCGCAACCGTTCTCTAATACACACCGGCGGAACAGTTATTACCGGGTTCGATTTGTTTAGTGACGCCTCATAACTAAGCTACAAATCTTAAAAGCTTTAGATGAGACGGAGCCATCTCGTAACTTAGTTACGCGATAGCCACTTCTTGCCCTTCAGTCTTCAAAAGACCTTCATTAACAAGATTAGCAAATAGTTCGCCAGTTAAAAAAAATGAATCAGATTTTACGAGCTTAACTCAGGCTCGACGTGCTGACATTAATCGACTGATGCCAATCAATTCCAGTCACCCCCATATCTTTAATAAAACACATCTGAGTGCCCACTATCATTAGTCCAATCATCCTCATCATAATCGTCCCAGGTGTATTCTTTTATTAATTCTTT
>Ga0209709_10000404_pt1 | contig 41108 bp, 33 predicted proteins | sample ArcticOcean_MG_C_2_FD_187435 | JGI IMG/M metagenome (GOLD analysis project Ga0209709, IMG submission 187435) | Marine microbial communities from western Arctic Ocean - ArcticOcean_MG_CB4_136 (SPAdes) (version 2) | ecosystem: Environmental > Aquatic > Marine > Oceanic | place: Arctic Ocean... | reverse complement strand
TCATTTTTCGCATCCACTGTACTTCTCCTGAAAGGTCACAATAATCTGTTCCGTGATTAACGCATGAAGACACAAGTTTAGAGCCATATATAGCGTAAGGACCTACAGTAGTACAAATAACTTTAGTACTAATTATCATTTCTTTTAAACTAACCTCATCATTACCGTCTGCAATAATTATGGGTACTGAATTATCTGCTACTTCTAAACGAACTTGTTTTAACTTTTGTTTGTTGCGTCCAGCCATAGCCCATTTAAGATCATCATTCACACCATAGTTTTGGAACAAATAAGCAACCACTAATCTGCCAGTAAAACCGGATGCACCCCAAACAATTATATCAAATTCTTTATTTCTTTTCATGTTATAAAAGTCAATTGTAAACAAATGGTAATCTAATATTTGAGGAATAGTTTGTAGAATGATGAATTCTATTTTTAGCAATTACTGATTTTATTTCATCATAATTATTACCTCCTGTATTAAGATTTCTAGCAAACCTTGGAAAGTTACTACTAGACACCTCAATTCTAACACTGTGGCCCTTTTTAAAAAAATTGCTTGTAGCCATTGGGGTTAAAGAAACTTCATAAACTTCACCTTTGTCCATAAAAACCTCTTTATCATAACCTTCTCTATATCTTACGCGTTGAATAGTTTCATCTAAATTATATGCTGTTCCGTCCGGGTATACGTCAATTAATTTAATTGTTAGATCTGTGTCTTTTACATCTGATGACAAATAAAGGGTAGATTCTATAAATCCTGTAACCTCAACACCCTCAGAAAAAGGCTCTGAAGTATAAACGAGAATATTTTCATTTTCTTCCATTTTTTGTTGATCAAAAGAACCTCCCTGTACAGCATTTCCAGTACAACACACCCCTCCACCATAAGACTCAATAGGATTCATTGGATCGTATAAGAATGTGTCTGAAGTTTTCCCTCTTTTATCTTTTTTAAAACTTAAGGTTCCATCTCCTAATCTACTATTAGCACTACCATTACTTCGTAAATAAAGTGTTTTCATAATAGCTTTTTCTGGAGGCCATGTATCTGATGCCTGCCAAATATTTTTACCCATTGTAAAATATTGAACTTTAGGAGTGTCTTTTTTAAAATTATTATCTTCTCCTTTTAATAAATAATCAAACCAAGCATATATTTGATCTTCATAATTGAGTCGTGCATCTCCCATAGATCTTTCTCCTACAATTGTATTTTCTGTGGCTCGAGAATAACCACAGTGGAGAGTTGGAGCAATAACTAAATATTGATTATCTCTTACATTTTTTTCTTTTGCCATTTTTCGAACATGGTTAAATAATGCAAGATTTGGGCTAACCGAAACATCATACCAAGAAACAAACCAAAAACTAGGAACCCCAAAGTCCATTGAATCATGATAAAGACCCCCTCTAAACCATTCTTTATTATTGGGTTTTCTTTTAATCATCTTATCAAAAATTTCTTTTTTTCCATTTACATTTTTTAGGAGATCCTGAAGTGGTAAATGCTTAAAGGACTCAGCCCAATCAACAGGTGGGTTTTCTGGGGCTAAATCATAAAATCTTGAAATACGAATTAAATCTTCTTGTGAAGCCCCCTCAGGAATGCGGGGTTTAAATTTATCATGTTCAACACTATAAAGCCATGAGGGAAATAATAATTGTTCTGCTCCGCCACGATACCAATTTCCTTGTTCAAAATATTCACCTACAGTTCCAATTCCGGCACCAAAACCTTGAGGAACCATAGCCGCATGAGAAGGATGATCAAGTGCTGCTACGGCCATTTGCCATTCTGCAGTGGAAGAGCAGCCAAGAGTTCCAATTTTACCATTTGACCAAGCTTGTTTTGACATCCAACTGAAAGCATCATAACCATCCGTTAATGGAATACCTAAAATATCCCATTCCCCTTCTGAAAAATACCTTCCACGTTCATTTTGCACTACATAAGCATACCCATGGTTTATAGCTTCATACGCTCGTTCCATTGTTCTAAACTCTTCCTTTTCATTTTGCCAAGTATTAAAATTATAAGGTGTTCTTGAAAAAATAATAGGTACTTTTTTATTGCTCTTTGGACGATATATGTCTGTAGACAACCTTATTCCATCGCGCATAGGCATCATTACTTTTTCATCTATTATTGCAATCTCAAGAAGTTTGTCTTTTATGTTTTTTTGAGCATTGATATTATGCAATGAAATAAAAAAAACAATTATTAATTTAAAAGCTTTCATGATATTTAATTTTAAAAACTGAGTGTAAAACAACTTTAGTGTTTTAAAGATACAAAAATGATGAATTCTTTTGAAAACACTCACTTATGAGTAGTGGAATAGTTCACTACTTTGATTGCTTCTTTTCAAAAAACAAGTTTCCTTTCTTAACACATTCTGTTATAATAAAATGGATTAGTATAATATATCATAACTCCTTCATTCTTTAACTTTCAAATTGTATTTTAGCAGCGTTTTACAATTTTAAAAAATACTTTATTTTTAAAATATTTCCTGTTTACTAATGATTACACAATCCCCTTTTGAAGAAAAATTAAACGCATTAACCCATGGTATAGGTGCTGCTTTAGGTTTAATCGGTTTGGGATTTCTAATTTATTTTGATACTCATAAAACTCCAAACAGTTTCTTTAGTATTATTGTTTATGGAGGATCCATCGTACTTTTATTTACTGCTTCAACCCTTTATCATTTGGCAACTGATGAAAAGAAAAAGTATTATTATAGAATTACAGACCATATTAGCATCTACTTCCTTATTGCAGGTACTTATACTCCTGTGTTACTCATTTCTCTTGTTGATAGCTTGGGATGGGTTTTGTTTTATATAGTATGGGGAATAGCTGCTTTTGGGGTGGTTTTAAAATTATTTTTTACTGGTAAATATGAAGTATTTTCTACAATGATGTATTTAGTTATGGGCTGGCTTATTGTGTTTGATTTCTCTCCACTTGCTGAACAAATTGCTGAGGGAGTGTTCTTTCTTATTGCTGGCGGTATCGCTTATACTGTTGGGGTTCTATTTTATGTCTTTACACGTATCCCCTTCAACCATGTTATATGGCATTTGTTTGTTCTTATTGGTGCCTTCTTTCATTTTTTAATGATCTTTAACTATGTGATTTAAATACCGAATTTAAGAAAGGGTGTTTATTTGAAATATCAGTCAATCCAATAAATTAAAATCATTGAAGTTATTTGATAACTCCTAGTTCCCTTCCAACTTTCTCAAATGCATCTAAAGCTTTCATGATATTTTTGGTCGAATGCGATGCTGACAACTGAACTCTAATCCTTGCTTCTCCTTTCGGAACTACTGGAAAAAAGAAACCAACAACATAAATACCTAATTCTAATAAATTTTCAGACATTTTTTGTGCTAAATGGTCATCATATAACATGACAGGGACTATCGGATGATTTCCAGGTTTTATATCAAAACCTAGTTTCTCCATTTCGCTTCTAAATAGGCTTGTATTATTGTTTAACTGTTTTAAAAAAGAATTGTCTGTCTCCAAAATTTCAAGCACTCCTAGAGAAGCACCAACAATTGAAGGCGCTAAAGTATTTGAAAATAAATATGGGCGTGATTTTTGTCTAAGAACCTCAATTATTTCTTTGGGTCCACTTGTAAATCCTCCAGAGGCTCCACCTAAAGCTTTTCCAAGTGTTCCAGTTATAATATCAACTTCTTCAATTACACCAAGCTCTTCATGAACTCCTTTTCCAGAAGGACCAATAAAACCCGTAGAGTGGCATTCATCTGACATTACAAGGGCATCGTGTTTCTCTGCTAAATCACATATCTTATCCAATTGAGCAATTGTACCATCCATTGAAAAAACTCCATCTGTAACGATAATCCTGCTTCGACAATCACTAGAATTCTTAAGTTGCAACTCTAAATCATTCATGTCATTGTGCTTATACCTAAACCTTTGAGCTTTACACAATCTAATTCCATCAATTATTGAAGCATGATTCAGTGAATCACTGATAATTGCATCTTGACTGTCAAACAAAGGTTCAAAAAATCCTCCATTTGCATCAAATGCAGCAGCATATAATATTGTGTCTTCTTTACCCAAAAATTTTGATATTTTTTTTTCTAAAAGTTTATGAATATCCTGAGTTCCACATATAAATCTTACTGAAGACATTCCAAAGCCATGAGAATCTAACGTTTCTTTTGCCTTTGAAATTACTAAAGGATTCGATGATAGGCCTAAATAATTATTTGCACAAAAGTTCAAAACTTCTTTCCCATCATTAACTGTAATCTTTGAACTTTGCATGGACTCTATTATTCGCTCACTTTTATATCGACCTAATTTTTTTATGTCTTCTAATTCGATTGTCAATCTTTTTTTGATAGATTCGTACATGGTAATTAATTTGAATTCTCAAAATTAATATATTATTATTATTTAAATAAAATTATGGAGAAAATACTCATTACAGGTGCCCTAGGTCAATTAGGACAAGAGTTTATAAATTACTTCAGCAACAAAGGTGTTTTTGTATTAGCTACTGATGTAAAAGATCCACCTAAGGACTTGCCATGTCTATTTGAATTTGCAGACGTATTAAATAAGAATAGAGTAGACTTATTAGTTAAAAAACATAAAATAAATACAATATATCATTTAGTAGCTATTCTTTCTGCTAATGGTGAGAAGAATCCATATAATTCATGGAAAATTAACATGGAAAGTTTTCAAAATATTATTGAAATATCTATCAACAATAAAATTCAAAAAGTTTTTTGGCCAAGTTCTATAGCAGTTTTCGGAACTGAATCAAATTTAGATCTTGTTTCACAAAACCCTTCTATGAACCCTGAAACGATATACGGAGTTTCAAAACTAGCCGGTGAGAAACTAGCAAGCTACTACTTTGGTAAATTTGGATTAGACATAAGGTCGCTAAGATATCCCGGTATAATATCAACTAAAACTTTGCCTGGAGGAGGAACTACCGATTATGTAATTGAAATGCTCAATTCAGCTAAAAATAAATCTGATTATACCTGTTTTTTAAATAAAAAAACTAGATTACCTATGATGTATATTGACGATGCAGTTAATGCTGCTATAATGCTAATGTCTGCAGAAAGAAAAAATCTTTCCATATCTACTTCATATAATGTTACTGGATTTAGTGTTACTCCTGCTGAACTTGAAAATAAAATAAAATCAAGAGGTTTTAATATAAAAGTAAAATATGAGCCTGATTTTCGACAAGAAATTGCTAATTCATGGCCTAAAGAGGTTGATGATTCAATCTCACATAAAGATTGGGGATGGTCATGTGATTTTGGTTTTGAAAGAACTTTGAATAAAGTTCTTAATTGAATTCACCTAGATCTTTAAGTATTTTATTCAGGTATTAGTCTAACTAATTTTTTTTCTAACATAAAGGTTTAATATTCTATTATTTTCTTTCTTAACTATTAGATTTTCTTTATATATCATTTTCCAAAACACAACTCACTGTATTATGATAAATGATTTTAATTAAAAGATTCTCACCACACTTTGAATGTGTATTTTTGCTAATATTTAAAAAAATATAAACTTTATGAATTTACTTTCTGTTGAAGGCATTTCAAAATCTTATGGTGAAAAAGTAATTTTTAAATCTCTTTCTTTTGGAATCAACCAAGGTCAAAAGATTGCTTTAATTGCCAAAAACGGAAGTGGAAAGACATCTATTTTAAATATTATTGCCGGAGAAGATACTCCAGATGAAGGCAATGTTGTTATTAGAAAAGGAACTCGGGTCGCTTATCTTTCTCAAGAACCTCATTTAGATTCCAAATTAACAGTTGAAGAAAGTGTTTTAAGATCTGACAACCCTATTCTCAAAGTAATAGCTGATTATGAGAAAGCTCTAGAAAACCCAGAAGATCAGGAAGCTTATCAGAAAGCCTTTGAGGCAATGGATCAATTCCAAGCATGGGATTTTGAAACACAATACAAACAAATTTTATTCAAACTTAAACTGGATGATTTAAATGCCAAAGTTGGGAGCTTGTCAGGTGGTCAAAAAAAAAGAATAGCTCTGTGTAATGCATTGTTAAAACAACCTGAGTTGTTGATTTTAGATGAGCCTACTAATCATATTGATTTAGAAATGATTGAATGGTTAGAAGATTATTTTTCTAAAGGAAAAATAACCTTGCTTATGGTTACTCATGACCGTTACTTCCTGGAGCGAGTTTGTAATGAAATTATTGAACTAGACGAGGGTAAATTATATACTTACAAAGGAAATTACTCCTACTACCTTGAAAAAAGGGAAACTCGTATTGCTCAAGAAAATGTAGAAGCACATAAAACCAAGTTGCATTTTAAGAAAGAATTAGATTGGATGCGAAGACAGCCAAAGGCTAGGACTACCAAATCAAAATCTAGAATAGAAGATTTTAAAGAAATAAAAGAAAAAGCAAGTCAAAGACGAAACGAACACCAAGTTCAATTAGAAATCAATATGGAACGGTTGGGTAGTAAAATGATTGAAATGCATAAAGTTCAAAAAGCATTTGGTGACAAAGTTATATTGGATCATTTTGACTATATGTTTCAGCGTAACGATCGTATTGGAATAATTGGAAAAAACGGTACAGGCAAATCCACCTTTTTAAATCTCTTAACCTCAAATGATACAATAGATGCAGGAAAAATTATTTGGGGAGAAACATTAAAATTTGGATACTATACTCAAAGGGGTATTACAGTAAAAGAAGGACAAAAAGTTATTGATGTTATTCGCGAATACGGAGATTTTATCCCTTTAAAAAAAGGACGTAAAATATCTGCACAACAACTATTAGAGCGCTTTTTATTTGATCGAAAAAAACAATATGATTTTGTTGAAAAACTTAGTGGTGGAGAGCGTAAACGGCTATATCTGTGTACAGTTTTAATTCAAAACCCTAACTTCTTAATTCTCGATGAGCCTACCAATGATCTTGATATCATTACACTTAATGTACTCGAAAACTTTTTGTTAGACTTTCCAGGGTGTTTATTAGTTGTGTCACATGATCGCTATTTTATGGATAAAATCGTAGATCATTTATTTATATTTCAAGGTTCAGGTGTTATTCAAGATTTTCCAGGAAACTATTCAGATTATAGAGCTTATGAGGATTCTCAAATTCAAGAACAAAAAACACCACCTAAAGTAGAAATAAAAAAAATTTGGAAGGAAACTAGTAAAAAAATAGTACTAACCTATGATCAACAAAAAGAGTATAAGAAGCTAGAACGTGAAATAAAAAAAATTGAATCTCAAAAAGAAGAAATTCAAAATCGTTTTACAAATGAAACATTCAAACCATCTGAGATAGAGAAATATTCAATTAAACTTGGTATGCTTGATCAAGAATTAAAACAAAAAACATTAAAATGGTTTGACTTATCTGAACTTACTGAATAACAGCAGTCTGTTCTGGTATTTGCTCCATATTCCCTAATTCACGAAGCATTTTTACATGAGCTCGTATCGCCGTAAAAAAAGTTCGGTTAGAGCTATAAGGCATACCATGTTCTTTGGCTGTGTCTATTACGATTTTAGATAATTCCTTATAATGAACGTGACAAATTCCCGGGAATAAATGATGCTCTATTTGATAATTTAAACTACCTATAAGCCAAGAAAAAATATTTGATCCTGGAGAATAATTAGCTGTTGTAGCGAATTGATGCGTTGACCAATCTCCTGCTATAAGACCGTCCTCGTCAGGAAGGGGGAATTCAGAGCTCGGCATTATATGTGCAACCTGAAACACTAAACTAATTAAAAGTCCAGTAATAAAGTGCATACTTAAAAATGCTAACAATATGTGCCACCATGGCAAATCAACTATAACTAAAGGCATTATAATAGCAAAAGAATAATATAAAACCTTCCATGCGGCAATACTTACAATGGCATTTCGAAATTCATTTTTTTTATTCAAAAATCCCATTTTATAATATCGAGTTACTCGAACAAAATCCTTTGTTGTAATCCAGGATATGGTAGCTAAACAATAAAAGAACCAGATATATATATGTTGAAATTGATGCGTCCAGTACTTTTTAGCATGAGGTGAAAATCGTAAAAAAAATGGAGCATTAATATCATCATCAGCATGTTCTATGTTAGTATACGTATGATGGAGAACATTGTGTTGAATTTTCCAGACAGTAGCATTGGCCCCTATAAGGTTTAAAGAATAACCAATTAGAGTATTAATCTTTGGGTTTTTTGAGTACGAACCGTGAATAGCATCATGCATAACGTTCATCCCAACTCCTGCCATTCCAAAACCACTTATAATGTATAATAAAAAAAGAACCCAAGTATTTGAAACGACACCTGAATTTAAAATTAAAAATGGGAAGAAAAATAATGTAAGCATTAGTATCGTCTTAATAACCATACTATTGTTAGCATATTTATCAATTTCATTTATTTTGAAATAAGTGTTAACTTTTTTTCTTAATTTTTTTGAAAAATCGTCACCTTTTTCTCTTGAAAATTTTGGATATTGGATAGGTCTAATATTTTAATTAAAAAAAGTTTTTGTTTGTTTTATTAAACATAATTTATATAAAAAACTAAAGGTTAAATCAAAAGCCTTCACTTTTATATTTAAACAAATATAATAAATCTCTTTTAGACAAATCTAAATGTGACTTATAGCTTATTATATTAATAAGTAGTATTTTAAAAACCAAATTAAGAATATGAATGAATTAACCCTGGGAGTAATTGGAACTTCAAGAAAAAATGACGAAAAACGAGTACCTATTCACCCAGAGCACTTGATGCGACTTCCTAAAAAAGTCAGACGTCAATTGGTTTTTGAAAAGGGTTACGGATCCCCTTTTAATATCGATGACAAGGTGATTGCTTCACAAACAGCTGGAATTGCAACAAGAAATGAAATATTAAAAGACATCGGTTCTGTCATAATTGTTAAGCCAACTTACTCTGACATAGAGGAGATTAAGGATGGAGGTTTGATTTGGGGATATCCACATTGTGCACAACAAACACAAATTACACAAATGGCTATTGATAAAAAACTAACCTTGATTGCTTTTGAAGACATGTATGTTTGGACCCCTAAAGGTCAAATGGGGAGACATACTTTTTATAAAAATAACGAAATAGCAGGCTATAGTGCAGTGATTCATGCACTTCAACTAAAAGGAATTGATGGTCATTATGGAAAACAAAGAAAAGTGATCATATTTAGCTTTGGTGCCGTAAGTAGGGGTGCTATATATGCTTTAAAGGCACATGGGTTTAGAGATATAACTATTTGTATTCAAAGACCTGATCACGAGGTAAGAGAAGAGGTCCTTGATGTTCATTATTCTAGAATTAGAAAAGGAAATGAAAACGAACCTAGGTTAATAGTTGTTGAACACGATGGTTATGAGCGACCATTATTAGATTTAATAAACGAATCTGAAATAATAATTAATGGAACCTATCAGGATACTGATAATCCTATTGATTATGTTAAAAAACACGAAAAGTCTAAGTTAAGACCAGGGACACTTGTAATAGATGTGAGTTGCGATGAGGGAATGGGGTTTTATTTCGCAAAACCCACTACATTCAAAAACCCTATGATAGCTATAGATAATATTGATTACTATGCTGTAGATCATACACCAAGTTATTATTGGGAAAGTGCTTCTCGATCTATTTCAGCTGCACTGATTGTTCATCTTGAATCAGTAATATCTGGTCGGAAGATCTGGAATCAAGATAAAACTATTAAAAATGCAATAAATATCGATCAAGGTAAAATCGTAAAAGATAGTATTCTTAAATTTCAGAAACGAAGTCCCAATTATCCTCACGTAATAAATAAATTAACTGATATTTAATTTTCTTTGAGCTATGTTATAGTAATTTAAATATTCATGGTTAAAAATAAATATGTTTCACAAAAACTTTTTCTTTTCTTTGCAATCAACAACAATTTATCATTGAAAAAATGAAGAGACAGGAATTAATAGATGGATTTCTTTTAGAATTCAAACCTAAAAAAGATCAAAGTTGGAAAAGTTGCTACTTTTTTGCTTACCACTTAAAAAAGAAACACAATATAGATGCAGAGTTAATTGAAGGTATTTCTAGAATTAACAAAGTTGATTATTGGATTGTGAAATTTAATGATATGGATGAAGATATTCACGCTAAATCAATGGGATTAATCCCTGATTTTATCGATAAACCTGAAATGACATGGAGCTTGGAGGAATTTGAAAAAGATAATTTCTAAAAATATATTTTTTTATTTAGTATCTTAATGCTTTCATAGAAAAGTAAAATCTACTATCAGAAGTTTTATTTATATATAAACATAAAATAATTTTAAAATGAAAATAATTTTTCAAAACGCGGTAAACAAAGCTCTTATAATGCTATTATGCACTTTTTTCGTTTACAGTTGTAAAAACGATGGAGGAATTTGGCTTGGTGAAGGAGAGGGCAGTGGCAAAAGTTATGTCTTTGGAGATAATAAGGATATTGATAATATACAAGGACTAGCTAAAGCTTATTCGGAACAAGACACTGAAACACTTTTTGAATACTACAATAAAGAGGTATTTAATGAGAAATGGCAAAATTGGACTAGCGGGTATTTGGAATCAATGGAGTCTATCTCTATGGTTCCTTATAAGATAATTCCTTTACATGTAAAGAATGGAGACTTTAAGCAAGTGCTTGCATGGTCCAAAGAAGAACGTGTTTACAAAAATGGTTCATATGAAATGCTCGATTTAATGGAACAGTTTGTAATTGATGATGCTGGAAAAGTAAAAGATTTTAAACAATGGAAAGCTATAGATTCTGTGAACTTTGGAATGTCTTATGGTGGAAAGTATTTTGGAAGAGAAAAAGGAGAATACTCGGGGCGTTCATTTATGTTCTCAAATAGAAATGAGACAGACCTAATTGAGAAATTAGTCGATAGTTATAATAAAATGGATACAGAAGTTATGAAAACCGTCTTTGCAGATGAATTTACCTTAAATGACTTTAAAGGGAACAAGTCTACTATGAAACAAGACGATTTTAAAAACTTTTTCTCTCCATACAAAAAAGTAGACTGGAATGTCATTTCAATAATCCCTATTAAGATAAGGGGTACAGATGCTGCTTCTGGGGTAATAGTTTATGGAACAGAATCAAGAGTAATGCAAAACGGTGAAAAATGGAATAAGGATTTAATGGAAATCGTTTATTTCAACCTTGAAGGAAAAATTTCTTCAGTGGAACAATTTGCAAAACCTAAACAATAGTAAATAATATAAACACTAAAAGTATTTATTTAAAAAGTCCCTAACACAACTGAAAAAAAGTATTAGGGACTTTTTGTTTATATAACAATTAATTATATTTCTCAATTGCTAAAGCCACTCCATGATTATGATTAGTTAATGTGTGGAATGAAGCACAAGCTAATATTTCTGATTTTGCATTGGCTACCGCTATTCCTAAGCCGACCTGTTCAAGCATTGTTTTATCATTGTGGTTATCACCAAACGCCATTACATCATTCATCTTTAAGTGCGGATATATCTTGGTTAATAAATATTTCAATGCAGAAGCTTTATCTGTTTTTTTGTTTGAGATTTCCAAATAAGTGTCTTTAGAACGATAAAAATTTACTTGATCCTTAAAGGTCTTAATAATAAAACTCTCAACTTGATTTAATTCTGAAGCCTTACCCATAGCCATAATTTTATGAGCACCTTTTTGATTTTTCTTCCACAAAGAAAGAGTTTCTGACAAAGGTCTAACTTCTGGCGACACTCTAGTATTGTTCTGTTCACGTTTTGCCCAATAATCAATTGAGGGAACTAACCATTCATCTTGATTATATAAACTAAAATGCACCGAATTATCTGGTAAAAAAGTGCAAATTTGATTAGTTATTGAAAAAGGTATTTCAATACTATTAATCACCTTTCCATGCTTTCCAATAATTAGAGCTCCATTATATGCAATTAGAGGGCTGTCATATGTGTCTAATTCTTTTTGAAGTAAACGAATAGATTTAGGCATACGTGAAGAAACAAGTATAAAGGGAATAGATGGATGAATCCTTTTAACTGCTTCTATTGTTTCCGAAGAAAGCTTCCGATTAACATCTAATAAGGTGCCATCAATATCAGAACAAATAAGTTTATAATGCATTACTAGTGAATTTTAATTTAAAAACATCAAGTGTATCTGATGAATATAAAAAACTACTTAATACAATGGAATACTTGTAGAGCTCTTTATTTCATTTAAAACAAAAGTGCTCTTTATTTGATTAATATAAGGTATACAAAAAACAATACTCTTCTTCTGGAGCTTAATAGCCTTTGAGATAAAAGGAGGCGAAAAAGAAGCATTCACCTTTTTAAACAATTTAAAGTTAATTAAACTCGCCTTAAGCCTTGGGAGCACAGAAAGACTTGCTCAACATCCAGCAACAATGACTCACGCTGGAGTTTCTTCAGAAACAAAAGAAGCTATTGGTATAAATGAAAGATTGGTTAGAATCTCAATTGGTATAGAAAACCATAAAGATTTAATTAACGATATTAAAGAAGCCTTAAGTAAAATATAAAAATTCATATTTGAATAATAAGCTTTTAAAGTTATTTAATCTCTAATATTTTACTTGTTCTTTTATTAAAGTAAATTTGATCTTTAATTTTTTTACCTAATAGCAACATGCCTATTGGACTTATAGGAGATACAAAATAATACATTTTTGACTCAATTTTTAAAAATCCTGCAGGTATCGATAAATAGTAATTTAAATTATCAGTTATAACTATCGAGCCTAAACATACAACATCAGTATTTATATTTTTCTCAAACGAAATAAGCTTTTTAAAAACTTGTTCATTTAATGAGATTTGTTTTCCAAGTTTTTCTCTTTCAATTTGAATCATTGCTCTGCCAGTTTCATGTTTATCTCCTGCAGAGCTTTTATCTTCAGACTCTAATGCGAGTTTTAGTTCTTTTTTTCTTTTCTCTAATACTTTTAATTTTTCTCGAATATAATTATCACAATGGGAGTGTAATTTTTTCTTCAGCATAAAAAATGTTGATTATTATTTTATTGACCACCTTTTCTATTTGGAAGCCTCTTTGAAGGCCATTCCATTTGTTTACCTGAACGTTTACTTAAAGGCAGTGTAATCTTTTCTCTTGAGGCGAATTCAATATCTTCAGAGGCCATATATGCTAATATTACTGTTAGAACTACATTATTCCTTACATCGTCAAAAATAATTTTATCATATGTATCTCTATTTGTATGCCACGTATAATTCCGATAAGACCAGTTTAAAGAACTTAGACTAAAAGCTGGAACACCAGCTGCAATAAATGAAGCATAATCTGAACCTCCCCTACCTGGTATTCCAGGAAAATCAGTTTCAATATGTTGGCTTACATATTCAGGAACCTGATTTAACCATCTACCTATGTAATCATAAGCATATAGATATCCTTGACCTGAAATATTAATAACTCTTCCTGTACCATTATCCTGATTAAATACAGCTTGAACATTCTCTACAATTTCAGGATGGTCCTCCACAAATGATCTAGACCCGTTGAGACCTTGTTCTTCACTTCCCCATTGACCTACAAGTATCGTTCGCTTTGGGTTTGGGTATATTTTTTTTAAAATCCTCATTGCTTCCATCATTACAAGAGTGCCTGTTCCATTATCAGTAGCCCCTGTTCCCCCATCCCATGAGTCAAAATGAGCAGATAAAATAACATATTCGTTTGGTTTATCAACACCTTTAATTTCTGCAATAGTATTAAATGTAGGAACTTCCCCTAATTCTTTAGATTCAGCTGTAATTTTAATAATTGGCTTCTGTCCTCTAGCAGATAGTCTATAAACCATCGTGTAATCTTCAAGTTCTAAATCAATAGTTGGAATTTTTTTAGTTCTTGCACTAAATATTTTATTAGATCCAAATCCTCGAGACCAATTTGAACTAATCAGTCCAACTGCTCCAGCATTTTCTAGTGCTTCATGAATATTTCTAAAAGTATACCCAGTATTCTTCATGTTTTGACTCCATGATTCTGAATATTCTTTCCTTTCTGATTTCATTTTTTCAAAAGATGCTTCAGTAGCAAACTCTTTCCAGTTATAGTCAGGCCTTCCAGTAGGTTCTAATTTAGATATCATAACTATTTTACCTTTTACCGATAGAAGCCACTGAGCAAATTCAAGTGAGTCGCTGACCGTGGGAAGAATTAAAACTTCTGAGTTAACACCTTTTCTTGATGTAGAAGGGCTCCAAGCCAATTGAGTTCCCTGTAGGCTTTGAACTCGAGGATGAAGCATATCTATATGAGAAATTCCCCTTTCCCAACCTCTCCAGGTTCCAAATTTTTCATTTTTAGCTTTAATTCCCCACTGAGTATATTTATTTACTGCCCAATCATGCGCACTTTTCATTTGTGGTGTTCCAACTAATCTTGGTCCAATTCCGTCCAAAAGCTCTTGACCTAAGATTTCCAATTGAGAGTTTGTCTCTGCTTCTTTGATCATTTGGCTTATGACTGAATCTTCTTGAGCCTTTAAATTAAAGTTAGATAAAAGCATTAAAAGCACAATTAATAAATTTTGTCTATTCATTATATATTCTATTTTATTAATAAATTTAATTGATTTTAAATTATTTCACCATAAAAGCACTACTAAAAGTACGATTACCGTTAACCCTTATCTTATAAAAGCATTGACCCGTTGGTAAACTAATATATTCATTAGAACGCAGAGGTATTCATTTGAATTAATTAAAGCTTAAATACTTTTTTAATTAAAAAAACTGAATGAATTAATGTGGTTGCTAGTTTTCCTTCTAAATTATATAACTCCCCTTTAATTGTAGCTATGTTTTTTCCAAACATAACCATCTCGGCTGTAGCAATAGCTTTTCCTTTAAAAAGAGGTCTGTGATGCACACTATGGAGATTTGTTGAGCTTGGATAAATAGATCCCTTAGATTCATAAATTAGTAGTAAACTTGTAATATCATCAAGCATTGATGTCATCTGCCCACCCTGTACACTTTGATTAGGATTTAATGTTTTTGATGAAAACTCCCCTTCTAACTTCAAAAAACCCTTTTTATAATCAATAAAATTAAAATTGAACATTTTTCCAGTTCCACCATAAGTTTTGTGGAACTTTAAATACTTATCAAATTCGTTATCCATTGCTATATATTTTGAATTACTAAAATAAAAAAAAGGAATTTAATAATTTTTAATTATTAAAATAACTATTGAAAAATAAAATATCTAATTTTAAATACTTAATGCCATAATAATGCCAAAGGTAATAACACTTAAAGAAATCAAACCAATACTAAAAAATATTGATGTGATTAATTTAATGCAACAAGCTTTTATTCAATATAGTAATGGAAATGCTGTTATTCCTCCAGTAGGTGAGCTTATTTTTAATAACCCTCCAGGTGATGTTCATATTAAATATGGATATATAAAAAGAGAGGATTTTTATGTAATTAAGATAGCTTCAGGGTTTTATGAAAATTATAAATTAGATCTTCCATCTGGGCAAGGAATGATGCTTTTGTTTAGTCAAAAAACAGGTAAACTTGAATCTATTTTACTTGACGAAGGATACTTGACTAATATTAGAACAGCTGCTGCAGGTGCTCTAGCTGTAAAACATTTCTCTCCAAGTAAAATTCAATCAATTGGCATAATAGGTTCTGGGATTCAAGCCAGACTTCAATTAGAATATATCCAAAAAAATAATCCATGTAAAAAAGTTTTTATATGGGGTAGAAATAAAAACAGAATAAAAGAATTTTATTTAGAAATCAAAAATCATTTTGATGTTGAAATAAGCTCAAGCCCAAGTGATTTAGCAAAAAAATCAAATGTCATCATCACTACTACTGCTTCAGAAAGTCCATTACTAAAATCAGATGACATTAAGTCAGGCACACTAATAGTAGCAATAGGCTCTGACACAGAAAACAAACAAGAATTAGATAGCGAAATTCTTAGAAATGCAGATTTAGTTATTGGAGATAGCATTTCCCAAAGTAAAAGTAGAGGTGAAATTTTTAAAGCATTAAGTGAGGGCATGATTAATGAAAAAAAAATTGTGGAACTTGGAACTGCAATTCAAAATTCTAATCTTAATAGAAGTAATAATCAAACTATTGTCGTTGATCTTACAGGGGTTGCAGTTCAAGATATAGCGATAGCATCAAAAGTTTATCTAAAGTTTTTAAGGTAATATGTTAAAATATATTAGTAATAAAGGAGGAGGTAAACCTGTTAATTTTGAGACTGCCATACTAAATGGTTTTGCTTCTGACGGAGGTTTATATGTTCCTGAGAAACTACCTAAAATATCTAAAAATGAATTAAAAAAATGGAAAGGTTTGGGCTTTAAAGATCTTTGCTTTGAAATAGTTTCATTATTTATTGATAGAGAAATCATATCATCTGATGAATTAAAAATTATAATTGACAAATCTTATGATGCTTTTGAGGTTGAGAACGCAGTTACCCTCTATAAACTCAAATCTAGAGAACAAACTTACATCATGGAGTTATTTCATGGCCCTACTCTATCTTTTAAGGATATAGGACAATCATTTCTAGTAAACCTTCTTGATTTTCTATTGAAGAGAAAAAAAGAATCCTTGTCTATAATAGTAGCTACAACTGGTGATACTGGTCCAGCTGCAGCCAATTATATTGCTGGTAAATCTTCACTTGACGCATGGATATTGTACCCTAAAGGTTTGATTACAGAAGAACAAGAAAGACAAATGACTACATTACACAATAATAATATTCATCCAGTTGGTGTTTATAATTGTCCTGAAGGGGGAGATGATCTGGATACCGTAATTTCAAAACTATACTCAAATAAAAAATTTAAAAAAAAGGTTAAACTATCAAGTATAAATTCTATTAATTGGGGAAGAATTATTGCTCAAATGACACACTACTTTTATGGTTATTTGAAAGTGGCTGATTATATTGGAGAAGATATTAATATATCTGTACCATCAGGAGGTTTTGGAAACTTATGTGCAGGTGGATTTGCACGAAAAATGGGGCTTCCAATCAAAAACTTTATAATAGCCAATAATAAAAACGAATCCTTAAATAGAATTTTTAGAAATGGAGTTATTTCAAAAGATAAAATTCATGAAACTATTTCTTCAGCAATTGACATAATAACCCCCTACAACTTTTGGAGGTATTTGTATTTCTGCAATGGTCAAAATTCAAAAAATATTAAAATTTGGTCTAATGAATTTGAAACTAAAGGAGAGTTTCATTTTGACGATAAGACATTTAAATCATACAGAGATGGGTTTTTATCTTTTAGTGTTTCAGATAAATCAACTATTGGAACAATTAAAAGTATATACGAAAACGAAAATTACCTTTTAGACCCCCACGGCTCTGTAGCTATATCTGCACTTAACTCAATGGACGAAAAGCTTAGTCATAATAAGACAATATGCCTCGCGACCGCTCATCCAGCAAAATTTCCTAAGGTAATTTTAAAATCATTGAATAAAACAAAGTTACCTGAAGCCGGAAAACATAAATCAATTGAAGGTGCGAAAAAAAAGTGTCAAAAGGGATACCATTGTGATTATTCAAATCTTGAGAAATCTCTTTTAAATGCAATTGAAACAAACTGGGAAAGATCAAAAAAAATCATAGTTAAATAATTATGGCAAATTATACTTCTTTGAGTCAAAGTGACATTAGATCAATTTCAAGTAAATTTAATTTAAACAAAATTGACTCCTTTAGCTCCCTAGAGGGTGGTTTAGAAAATACCAATTACAAAATAAAATCTAATGGAGTAAGTTATGTATTATCTATTTGTGAGCAAAAATCATTTGAAAAAGCAAGAGAATTAGCTCTTTTATTGGAATATTTAAATCAAAATAATTTTTATACATCAAAAATAATTAATACTAAAAAAGGTAACCCTGTTTTACTTTGGAATAAAAAGCCAATAATGATTAAGAAATATATAGAGGGGAAAATAGAAAAAAACTTCTCTGAAAATGTTTTAAAATTAATTGGAGAACAAATTGCCAAACTTCACATAATCCTTCCCCCCTCTTACCTTCCAAATCAAGTTAATTATGGAAAGGAAAAGTTTGAAAATCTCAAAAAGTATGAGAATAATTTAGAGTTTCAAATATGGTTAAATAATAAGCTTGAATACTTAAAGCCTTTCTTTAAAATTAATCTAACAAAATCATTTATTCATAGCGACGTGTTTTATGATAATATTATAGTGAGTAATGACAACCTATCTGTTACAATAATGGATTTTGAAGAATCTGCTTTCTATTATAGAATTTATGATGTTGGGATGGCTATAATTGGAGTTTGTAGAGATGATAATCTAAATAATATAGATTTAGATAAAGTTAAAAACTTATTAAATGGCTACAAGAATATAATTAATCTTTCAGAAAATGAATTAAAATCATTAAAGGCTTTCACTATATATGCAGGAGCTTCTATGACCTTTTGGAGATATTTAAACTTTAATTTCACAAAACCTAACTCACTTTTATCTAATCATTATCTAGAATTAAAAAACTTGACTGATTTTGTTGAAATGCTACCTGAAGATGCTTTTAATAAATTTTAAAAAAATATTTTGATTCTATTTATTTTTAAAAATGCTAACAAAAATACTACCATATATAGAATGAACCAAACTTGATATTGCAGAAGGAATTGCAGTTGCAGGGTTTATAAAGTTCTCCCTTGCTAATACAACTCCAAGGCCAGAGTTTTGCATCCCAACCTCAATAGAGATTGTTTTACTAATAATTTTATTTTTAGTTAATATATAGCTAAATAGAAATCCAATTATAAAACCTAATAGATGTAAAATCATAATTGAAAAAATTAAACCAAGACCAGAGCTTAAAATTATGTCTTTACCCTGACCAATAATGCTTGCGACTATTAAGGTTATCAATATCACGGCTATTGGAGGTGAAAAAGGCTTAATTATGTTTGTTAGTTTAGGCGATAGTAAGTTTAATGAAAGACCTATTCCAACTGGTAATAACACAACCCTTAGAGTGCTAAAAAAAAGTCCCCATGCATCAACATCTAGATAGCTGCCTGATAAAAAAGCTGTTAATATTGGAGTTAAAAAAATAGCAAAAATAGTTGAGCAAGTGGTCATAGCAACAGATAAAGCAACATTAGCTTTAGCTAGATAAACTATAACATTTGATGCTGTTCCTCCTGGGCAACATGAAACTAATATTAAGCCTACTGCAAAATACGGAGGTAAATTAAACAAAACTCCTAGTAACCATCCAAAAAAAGGCATTATCGTAAATTGTAAAACAAGTCCAATTAAAAGCCATAAAGGAGATCTTAATACTTCTTTGAAATCACCAACCTTTAAAGTGAGACCCATTCCAAGCATAATTCCAGCTAATCCATATGTAATTAAATCACCAGAAAACCAAATAAACAAATCGGGATTATAAAGAGAAAAAATAGAACAAATAATTACCCAAAAAGGAAAATATTTGGTTATTTGTTCTAGGTTATTCAATATTATTTAATTTTTTTCAATTTTAAACCCTTTTAGCACTTCACTAGGTTCGATTATATTATATCCATTCCAAAATTCTGGATCATATTCTGTTAATTCAAAAGGTAAATCTGATTCAATTTCTTTATAAGATTGATAATCACTTTTATTAATAGAAACATTATTAAGAACTATAAACTCAGTTTTTAATTTGCTCCTAGCCTTAAAAATTATATCCATTTTTAATTGATTTTGTTTCCTTCTTCCCTTAACATTTTTATTTTTTTCAATTATCTTAAGAGGTCTCTCTAAGCCAAATGATCTTTGAATGTTGTTTTCACTGAAATATAAATCATATTTTCCATTATTATTTTTTTTAAATATTTGTTTTCCAAATCGATAATCAAGGCTATATGAAATACCAAATAAATCAAAATCATCCAAAACATCAACACTATTATAATCGATTCTAACTACTGCAAAATCGTCAGCATGAATATAAAGCCTTCCTTTATAGAGGGCTTTAGAAGATTTAGGTGTGTAATCAATTATATAAATTGGATCATAACCGATATAAGAAAGTTCCACTAATTTAAAATTATACAAACGAGATTTTTTAAAAACTTCAAGATCTAGTCTTACTTTCTTATAATCAAATTTTAAATAATAGTCAGATGTTCTTTTAATAAACCTCCTATTACTGGAATTCCATCTTTTTTTATCATCTAATTCGTTTTTTTTAATTTTTTCTAATTGAGAATTATCTGTTGAATCAATTGCCCTTAGATCAAATCCATCCAAGGTAATATCGACAGGTAATATTCCAGATTTAAATTTAAAATATGAATCTGGTTTAATCCGAAGCTCAACTATTGGCTGAATTTTTTTTTGTAGTAGTTCTATACTAATTTGATTTTCTTTATTTAATAATCTTGCTGATCTTACAATACTTATTTTTTGATTTTCAGGTTCTTTATTTCCATGAAAATCTGAAAGAACTTCTTGGTAAAAATTAGTTTTTTTCGGAATAGTTGAGCTTATACTGTCCATAAATTTTTGATCAAACTCTTTTATGGAGGAGTTTTTTATTTTAAAATCTATTTTTTTTGTCTCTCCCATAATCGTCTCTCTCCAAAATATTTTTTTTGATGCGTAATCAAAACCATATACATTAACTAGACTGTTTTTAACCTTCTCTATTATTTGACTAGCAGCAAGTTTTTCCCTGTTTCTAACTTCTACAGATTTTAATTGTATTGCTTTTGCAGATAATGATATTCTTATAGATTTATTATTATTCAATGATACTGAGAGTGAACTAAAACCTATCGAAGAAATAAATAATGAATCTTCTTCACTAAAAGGAATATCCTTAAAAATTCTAAACTTTCCTTCTTCATTAGTTATAGTATTGTTGTTAAAGTTCGATGTTATTGCTGCAAAAGGAATTGGCTCATTATTAAGACTGTCAATAACAATTCCAGATATTTCCTGAGAATACCCAAATTTAATTATTAAAAACAAAATACTAATTTTAAAAAATTTCATAATTCAAAATTAAAAAAAGGGAATTATTAAATTCCCTTTTTTATTATTTAAATAATTTATTTTAGTTACTGAGGTAATCCTATCTTTCCTTTATTAGGAGCAAAATTACTATGCATCGTTTTCCAACCTTGATCTGTATTTACCCATACAGATGAAGCTCGCGTACTGTATTCAATAAATTCTGAGGTTGATTTAAGGTTACCATTTAAATCAAATAATTCTGAAGATCTATTCATAGTATACCCACCCTTAGCATAAAATGTGATGACAGCGGTATTCATGTCAGTAGAAAAATAAACTTTCATGTTTTCTAATTCAAAACTATCCCAAGTAAAGTTTTCATCTAATTTTAAATTTTCCTCACTAAAGTCATAAAACTCTCCCAAGTTTGAATCTCCTGTACTTATTGTGATATCAGGGTGCGTAAATTTCTTAAATGCTTCTTTATCTCCTTTAAGTATAGCATCTTGCATATCAGATTGAAGTTTTTCTATGTTCTTAACAAGTTCCTCATTATTTGCCTTTCTCGAATACTCTCTTAATTTAGTTTGATAAGGAGAAGAAAACGTAGCATAATCATATGCTTTTAATTGATTTTCAACTGCTTTATCAAACTCACCCAAAGAAGCATAATGTTCTGCCATTGAATCATAAGCGTTTGGGCCATCATGCATGCTTTGAGACTTCTTTACATATTCCATTGCTTTTTCTTTATCAACAGAACCATAATCACCTCTAAGATATCCATATGACATCATATTATATGCAGAAGATGCATATTTGGGAAATTTTTCAGCAAAAGCTTTGTATGATATAAAGTTTAAACCTCCTGTAGCTAAATAATGAATAAATGGGCTTTTAGGAAACATAACTTCACCTTCTTTTTGTATTACTGAATACTTTTCTTTGTCTGATGAACTTAATGCATCATACCAGACTTTCTCTTCTCCACTAAGACTAGAACGATCTATCATTTTTAACTTATTTGCACGAGTTCCATAGTCCTTATTAGCTGAGCTAACGCGAGCTATAACTAATTTAGCACAACCACAATTCTCATCAACCATTAAAGCAGCTTCAGCCATACCTCTTGCTGTTAAAAATTCTAAATTAATCATATGATTAATTGCCTTATTTGAGATTTCAGAAGCTTTTTTTGAGCAAGATGTTTTTTGAATCATCTGCCCATAGCCTAAACTAGAAACTATTATAAAAAATAGTATGTAAATTTTTTTCATTTTTTAATTTTAATAATTATTAACTCAAGATACTGGTTTAATTGTCAATTACAATTAATTTTTATTTACTAATTTCCTTAAATGTTCGTTTATTCTTTTAGATATAAGATCTCTATGATTTTTAAATTCGCTTATCTGAGTGTTATATTTATATATTCTATTTTTTATAAACCATGAGTTTAATTTAATGATTGTTCTATTGAAAATTTTAATATGTTTATACTATCAATCCATTCTTGAAGACTGGGTTCCTTAGCTCCATACTTTTGGTTAGCCTCTAGCACTGCATCTTTAATTTGATTTGACCAACCATCAAGAAGTGAATTAATTTTAGGCATATTATATAACTCATTTTTAAAGGCAAAATCTAAACTATCATAAGTGTCTATATATTCAGAATAAGAACCAATTATTTTATCACATCCTGCAGAAATTTGTAAAATATTAAAAATACCAAAAGCAAAACCCTCACATCCATTTGAAGTCTCATACCATTCGTCCTTAATTGGAGTAACTGGATTTACATCTGAAATTAAATTTTCAAATGCATTATCTAAATCCCATGGTATAAGTTGTAGTTTGTCTAGGTAAGGGTCTTCATACCAATAATAATTATGATTTTCATAATTTTTTCCTCCTTCATGATAAAAATGCAAGAATCCGTCATCATTAGCTATACTTCTATCAACAAGAATAGTTTTTAAAAAAAGTTCATTTTCAATCCAATTATTGACTACACTCGATGCCATGGGATTATTAACATTACCTAGTTGATCAGAGAATTTTTTAATCTTAGAAACATCAGATATTTCTTCATTAGTTTTTAAACCGTCAATAAAATAATTTATTTCTTGAGATTCTCCGAATATATCAACCGGCCAAACCTCTTTATATAAATTACCATCTGGATTTTCAAAGTGTTTATTTGTAAATGGGCCATCAATATTTTCTGTATTAGCAAAAACTCCATTAAAAACACCATTTATGTATACTAAAGCATGATTTGACCTAGGGGCAATTACTCCAAAATTTCTATACATGTAGTAACCTAACCTCTCGTGCATTTTTGAGGGATCAAGATTTTGAGAGTGAAATTGAAGTTTTTTCATTCCATAAAACTTTTTATCATCCTTCCAATTAATTTTAATTTTCATCGAAAGTTTTGGACATGTTTTGTATCCACTTGGATTTGTCCAGTTAATACCTGATAAACACCCAACCCATGCCCCAACAGACCCTTTATATCTAATTCCTACGTTTTTAATGGTCTTGCCTTCAAAAACTAAAGAGCCTTGAACATAATTTTCAGCAGCAGGATCATTATTTAAAATTTGTAAATTCTCTTCATTAATATACAAATCAAACCTATGAAGGTTATTTTGATCATAAATATAATCTGAGGAATGACTATCGAGTTCAATATATTCCTCAAAATCTTCTAAAAGCTCTTCGGAATCAGTCAAACTATCTTTCTTGCAAGTAACGAAAATCAGTAACATCAAAATATGAAAGTAATTTTTAAATGAAAACAAAGTATATTTTTTAAAATGAATTAATAAGTTTTTATTAAATTGATATTAATCTAAATTAAAAAAAATAACCATGATTAATCGAGCTTTAATTCTATTTTTACTTCTATCAACTATCATAGCTTATCCCCAGGTAGATTCTGATTATAAGACACCTAAAAAAGATTTATTAGATCTCATAGATATCGATCTTGCTCCATCTGTAATTAGAAATAGCGATAACAGTATTTTAGTTTTTTTATATCGTCCTGCATACAAAAACATAAAAGATCTTTCAAGAGAAGAACTAAGACTAGGGGGATTAAGAGTCGATCCAAAGCGTCATATAGGTAGTAGAACAACATATTATAATAAAGTTCAGGTGACTAAACTATCTCAAAACAAAACACCAAATGAAATAATTGGTTTACCAAGCATAGTTAATCTCTCAAATTTTCAATTTTCACCAGATGAAAAAAAAATAGCGATGACTAACACTACCGAGAAGGGAGTTGAGGTATGGATTGTTAATTTGCCTACACTTATTGCAAAAAAAATATTCGATTCTAAATCCAATGCTACTATGGGGAATGTAATTAATTGGATTAATAACAGTGAACTAATAATAAAGTCGCTACCCGATGATTTGAAGCCCCTTATAAATACTGCTACATCTATTCCAACAGGTCCAACTGTTACTGAAAATAACGGATCAAAAGCACAAAACAGAACCTATCAAGATTTATTAAAGAATCCTAATGATGTTTATAATTTCAAACAATTAAGTCAAACTGAGTTATTAAAAATAAATATTGAAGGAGAATATGTGAAATGGTTACCAACTAGGATGTATAAGAGTATTCAATTATCTCCAAACAAAGAATATCTATTAATAGATTTTATAAAAACTCCTTTTTCATACATAGTTCCCTATAATAGATTTCCGACTGAGACTCATGTTTATGATAAAAACGCAAAGCTTATTAAAGTAATTAATGATGCGCCCCTCCTAGAGGAACTTCCAAAAGGTTTTATGTCAACCACCAGCGGTAAAAGAAATTTTAGATGGAGAAGTGACAAGCCTTCAACATTATCATACACAATTGCATTAGACGGTGGTGATCCGTCAAATAAAACTGAGTTTCGTGATGCACTATATCAATGGGAGGCTCCATTTAGCGATCCTTCTAAATATATCACAAAGGTTAAAAATAGAATTAGTGGCATCTATTGGGGTAAAGATGATTTAGCTATAATCACAGACCGTTGGTGGAATACTCGAAACACTAAAACCTATGTTTTTAATCCCTCAGATCCCAAAAGTGAAGCCACAATAATTAATGATAGAAATTATCAGGATGTTTATAGTGATCCAGGAAGATTTGTCCAAATAAAAAATAAGTTTAATAAAAATATACTTTTAATAGATGAAAACTCAACTTTTACCATTGGCAATGGGTTTACAAAAAATGGTCAATTCCCTTTTCTAGATAAAGTAAATCTTTCTTCAGGAAAATCAGAACGAGTTTACCAATCTCCTTATGATGATAAGTATGAAAATATTATTGATTATGATTTAATTAAAAATGAGATTATAGTTAGAATTGAATCCCCAAATGAGTATCCAAACTATTATAAAAATTCTTTTAAATCCGGTAAGCTAGATCAATTAACATTTTTTAATAATCCTTTTAAATCTCTTCAAAATATTAAAAAAGAAATAATCAGTTACAAACGTGATGATGGTCTGGATTTAAATGGAGTATTATATATTCCAAATAGCGGTGAATTAGAAGATGAAAAAAAACCAATGATTTTATGGGCATATCCCAGAGAATATAAAGATAAATCTAGTGCCTCTCAAAAAACAAATAATTCAAATCGTTTTACTTACCCATCATGGGGTTCACCAATTTACTGGGCTACACAAGGTTATGTGGTTTTAGATAGAGCTTCATTTCCTATTGTTGGAGAGGGAGATAATGAGCCTAATGATTCATTTAGACCTCAATTAGTTGCAAACGCAAAGGCAGCAATAGATGCAGTTGATAAGTTGGGTTATATTGACAGAGAAAGAGTTGCTGTTGGAGGTCATAGCTATGGTGCTTTTATGGTAGCAAACCTATTGAGTCACTCAAATTTATTTGCCGCTGGAATAGCAAGAAGTGGAGCATACAACAGAACCCTTACTCCTTTTGGCTTTCAAAGTGAAGAAAGAAGTTATTGGGAAGCACCTGAAGTCTATTACACAATGTCTCCCTTTATGCATGCAGATAAAATGAAAACTCCTTTATTATTAGTTCACGGTGAAGCAGATAACAATTCTGGAACCTATCCAATGCAGAGTATAAGATATTTTAATGCTCTCAAAGGTCTTGGCGCAACTACTCGCCTAGTCATGTTCCCAAAAGAGAGTCATGGATACCGGGCAAAAGAAACGATACTACATCTAATCTGGGAACAAGACAGATGGTTAGAAAAGTATGTGAAAAATAAACCTAAAGATTTAACAAATAAACCCTTAAAGCCGAAGGGCTAAATGTTTATAAAGTAAATTTTATTTTATTTCTTCATAAAATGACGCATAAGACATTTGCATCCAGGGTAATACGAATATAACACCTACAACTAGGCATAGAATACCTAAAATAGCCCAAGGAATAAATCTTAGACTTAAACCCAAAAGTTTTGTTTTGTTACCCTTCATTATTTTCCAACTCTCTTTAAGAGTATCTACAATTCCAAGTTCTGGTTTGTCAATCATTACATAGTATGCCATCGAAAAACCGAAAGCTAGAATAATACCAGGGATAATTAAAAGAATCATTCCTAAAATAATTAATGCAATCATAAGAAAATAGACTCCCAAGATTTTACCCAGGGACTTGAAACCATCAAAAATATTATTATAATCTGCTGAACCATTTCTAAAAAGGTTCAATGTGTAAATTGAAAAACCTAATGCAAGAGGAGCAGCAACAAGCGTTGAAATTAATCCAAGAGAAATATCTTCCATACCACCAGCTTCAATAGAGCCAATTGCTTTTAGGATTTCTGAAATAGTTTGAGGTATCATTACTGTTAAACCAACTAAAAAAGCTGTAGACCAGTTGTTTTTGAGTTTTTCACGTGCAGTTCGCATGTGAATTAAATTTGGTGAAGTCATAGTTAATTGTTTTTTAAAAGTAGTTAAATATAAGATTTTTAAACAATCTTATTAAGAAACCAAAGCATTAATTATGAAGTAAAAAATTGAAGGACACATTAAACAGCCTAGACCAGTAAAAAATGTAGCGGTCAGAGCTCCATATGGCACAAGTTTTTCGTCAGTTGCAGCTAATCCTGCTGCAACCCCACTTGTTGTACCTATAAGCCCTCCAAAAATCATTGCTGAATTTGGATTATTTAAACCTATTTTAGTTGCAACTAAAGGTGTGCATATAGATGTTACAATGACCTTAACTACACCTGTAGCAACGCTAAGTGCAATTATTTCAGAACTTGCCCCTAAGGCTGAACCTGTTACTGGACCAACAATATAAGTACACGCACCTGCACCAATAGTAGTTAGACTTATTGGATCTGAATAGCCCATTAATAAAGCAACTATCACACCTAAAGAAAATGAAAATGACACTCCAATAAAAAGTGAAAGTATACCTGAAAAACCAGCTTGTTTAATTTTACTAATATCAACCCCCATTGCGGTGGCAACAACTGAAAAATCTCTTAACATAGAGCCGCCTAGAATCGCCATACCCCCCATATATGGAAGGTTTGAAACACCTTTATCTTCCCCCATAAATGCTAAAATAAGAGCAATTATTATTGCTATAGCAGCTCCAGGTATCATGTTATTTAAGATCTTTTTTGAAAATAAATATGATAAATACATAATAACTCCAACAATAAAAAATGCGAAAATTAGTCCATTAGCATTAACTATGTTTTCAATCATTTTGGTTTATTATTTTTTATTTAAATCTTCTTTACCAATTCTCGAGAGAAGAGGAACTAGCATAAAAGCTACAATAGTCACCAATACACCAACTATAATTGCAAGCCAACCACCCAACATAGCAGCTTTAACATTTTGAGATGCAGACATTGCTACTACTATTGGAATATACATGGTGCTCCAAAATAACACTCCATTCTCAGACTTAGAAATATTAATATTTTTCTTTTTTAAATAGGAGTTAATAAAAACCAAAAGAAACATTGAAAACCCAACTCCACCAATATCCCCAGACAAGCCAATTAGAGAACCAAGAAAAGTTCCAATAATTTTTCCTGCTAAAAAACAAAATGCCAATAATGAAACTCCGTAAATATTCATATTTATTATGTTAAATCTAGTTATTTAGTTTAGTTAATATTCATCGTTTATATGAAAATTAGGAATAATTCTAGCTTTAGATGACTGCTCAAAGGCATAGGAAATTTCTATCAAAACAGGCTCACTCCATGCTCTTCCAAAAAATGAAAGACCCACTGGTAAACCATGAATGTTTCCCATTGGAACAGATATAATTGGATACCCAGCCCAAGCTGAAGGAGAAGAACTTGAAATATGGTAATTGTCACCATTAAACCAATCAGTAGACCAAGCAGGACTTCCTGTAGGCGCAATAATAGCATCTAAATTATTATCATCCATTACTTTGTCAATACCTTCTTCACGACTGAGCCTTTTTAATTCAGATAATGAGTTCAAATATTTTTCACTTTTAATTCCATCTGTATTTAGGGCTGTCTCGAGGTAGGCTTGATTAAAATACTTTAACTCAATAGAATCATTTTTATTAAATTCAATCAATTCTTTGAGATCTTTAATTGGTGAATTCTTACCTAAAGACTTAAAATAATTATTTAATCCATCTTTATATTCATGAATCATAACCTGAAATGAATGACTTCTAGCTTCAGAAGAAGAAACTGTTTCTATTTCAATAATTTCTGCTCCCATTTTTTTTATTAAATCAACAGATTTTTTAAATAACGAATCTACTTTATCATTTAAACCCAAAGGACCTGAATAAACACCTATTCTTTTACCTTTTAATCCATTTTTATTCAAAAACTGAGTATAATCATCATAAGTGTTATCCAAGCTTGTTATTGTCTTTTTATCATTTTCATCAACTCCAGTAAGAAAACCAAGACATATTGCTGCATCTTGAACACTTCTAGCCATTGGTCCTGCAGTGTCTTGAGTATAAGATATAGGGATAATTCCCGATCGACTAATCAAGCCTACAGTTGGTTTAATTCCAACAACGCCATTAACTGTTGAAGGACATACTATAGATCCATTAGTTTCAGTTCCAATTGCTAGAAGAGTAAGATTTGCTGAAACAGAAACTCCTGAACCAGAGCTTGATCCACATGGATTTCGAGTTAAAACATATGGGTTTTTAGTTTGTCCATTAATTCCACTCCAGCCACTAGTTGACCTCTTGCCTCTAAAGTTTGCCCATTCACTTAAATTTGCTTTACCTAAGATTACAGCTCCAGCTTTTCTGAGTTTCTCAGCTACTTTACTGTCTTTTAGTGGTTTGGATCCAGCTAAAGCCCTTGATCCAGCTGTTGTAGACATTTGATCATTAGTATCAATATTGTCTTTCAAAAGAATTGGGACTCCATGTAGATGACCTCTTGAACCATTATTTTTTAACTCTTGATCTAGTGCTTTTGCAATTGAAATAGCTTCAGGATTAATCTCTATAACCGAATTAAGTCTTGGACCATTTTGATCAATTTTTTCAATTCTTTCTATGTATGCTTTGATCACTTCTTCAATTGTAAAGTCTCCATTTTTATATCCATTATTTAAAGCTATAATATCAATCTCAAGAAATTTAAAATCGTTAAGATCTTTATTTATAGGCTCAGTAAAAGTATTGCAACCAAAAAATATAAAAATTATATTGAGTATAAAAATATTATAAGCTTTCATAAAGTCATAAATTGAATAATTATTTAGAATATCATAAAGTTAATTAATATATTATAAGAAATAAAAAACCTATCAAATGATACTTTTATATAAAAAATACTTTTTATTTTTTTTGGTAATTTTTTATTCTTTTGAATGCTATTCGCAAAACATCAAGTCTTTCTTCAAAGCTCCTGATGGAGAATATTTAATCAGTACAGACCTGCATATTCACACTGTTTTTTCTGATGGAAGTGTCTGGCCAGATATAAGAGTTGATGAAGCTGAAAGAGAATCGCTTGATTTAATTGCTATAACTGATCATCTAGAGTATCAGCCTCACTCTAAAGACATACCTAATCCAGACAGAAATAGATCATTTGAAATTGCTAAGTCTCACAGAAGTAAAAAATCAAATTTAATTGTAATTAATGGAGCTGAAATAACAAGATCAATGGCTCCAGGTCATATAAATGCAGTTTTTATTAATGATGCGAACAAAATATTGCACATGGATTCATTAAGTGGAATATTAGAGGCCAATAAACAAGGTGCTTTTGTTTTCTGGAATCATCCAAACTGGATTTCACAAAGAAATGATGGAATAGCTAAGTTAGATCCATACCATCAATATCTTATAAAAAATAAACTTTTACATGGAATTGAAGTCGTTAATGAAAATTCATTCTCTGAAGAGGCTTTTGAAATTGCATTAAATAACAATTTAACTGTATTGGGAACTTCAGATATTCATGGGTTAACCGAATGGGCTTATAATATTTCGTCAGGAGGACACAGGCCTATTACATTTGTAATTTCTAATTCAAAATCAGAAAAAGGTATTCATAACGGATTATTAAACAACAAAACCTTTATATGGTTTAATGATCTCTTGATTGGCAGCGCCGACAACTTAATACCGGTACTTTATTCAAATCTAAATGTTACTTCTAATGGATATAAGTCTAACGCAATACTTGCAGAAATTGTTTTAAAAAATCATAGTTCTGTTCCAATTAAACTTGAGTATATAGGTGAGTACAATCTACATGAAAACAGTAAAATGATTGAAATCGATCCCTATAGCTCAAAAATAATTTTAGTTAAAACAAAAGAGTTTCGTGAAAAAATCAAACTCCCCTTCAGAGTCTTAAATGCATTAATCAGTTCTAAAATAAATGCTTTAATTTCTTATGATATTTCAATTTAAGTTAATAAAAGTTAGACCCTGCTAAGTGATTTTATTGCTTCAATAAAATGATCTAGCTCTTTTGTTGTTGTAAAAACATTGGGAGAAATCCTACAACCATTTACATTTGCATAATTTATTGCTACAGTAAATACATTAAATTGTTTAAATAATTTTTCAGCTAAATCTTTAGAAGACATGTTATCAAGTCCAACGTTAGCAATAGCACAACTTCTTGTTTTATCTTTTGGTGTGTTGATGTTTACATTAGGATAATTACGAAGTTTTTCAGTCCAATAATTCTGAATGAACCTTAATCGTTCTTCTTTTCTATTAATACCCATCCATTCTATATAATCTAAAGCATCATTAATAGCTAAGTCAATATGAACTGGATGTGTTCCTATATGATTCAATCTATCTATATCATTTAAATCTTTATTGTGATCTGCTAAAAGAGGCCATATTTTAAAAGTATGTTTGGAGTCTACATATAATAATCCAGCGCCAAGAGGAGTTGCCAACCATTTATGAAGACTTGACCCATAATAATCACAATTTAAATCCTCAATATTGAAGTCAAAATGACCTATGCAATGAGCCCCATCAACCATTACTTCAACTTTATGTTTATGGGCCATATCACATATCTTTTTTATGGGTAAAATTTGTCCAGTTATATTTATCATATGACAAACCATAATAAGTTTTGTTTTGGAAGTTATTTTGGATTCATATAAAGACACAATTTCTTCATCAGAATCAGGGTGATTTGGAACAGAAACTACTTTATTTAAAACGCCATGACGCTTATAAACTTGTTCAAACATTACTTTCATTGCGCCATAGTCTTGTTCTGCATAAATAGCTTCATCTCCACTCTTCCAGGGAAATCCACCAATAATAAGATCTAAAGACTCAGTTGTATTTCTTGTTATTGCTATATTGTTAGAATTGCAGCCGACAAATTTCGCAAGTCTATTTGTGATTAATTTTTTATCAGTTAAACGATTATTTCTCATATAATATGATCCTTCAATATTAATTCGCCTAACATGATCAATATGTTTTGACAATGTAGGTTTTGGAATTATATTATAATATCCACTTTCAAGGTTTATATAATCAGATGTTAGTTCATAGTGATCTCTTATTTTATTCCAATAATCTGAATTAAAGTCAGGATAGTTAATTGTCTCTTTTTCAATATATGAAACATTAGATGATGAAATAAGTAAAGGAGAAGCCAATGCAGTTCCAATAGCTTTTAGGAAAGTTCTTTTTTTCATTTTTTTAGAAGTTTGTCTTTTAAAGATAGAAAAATCAAAACTGAAAAAATATTTATATCTTCGCCAAAATTTAAGCCTTAATTAAAAACCATATATTCACTAGCTTTTAAAATTAAAATTTATGAGACAATTAGTGTTAAAAAACCTTTCAAAGACCTACCCAAATAATGTTAAAGCACTTGATGATGTGTCGATCGAAATAAAAAGTGGGATGTTTGGACTTCTTGGACCTAATGGTGCTGGAAAATCTTCTTTAATGAGAACTATTGCTACACTTCAAGAAGCTGATTCGGGGTCGATATTTTTTGATGACTTAAATGTTTTAGATAACACAAAAGAGTTTCGTCAAAACCTTGGGTATCTTCCGCAAGAATTTGGCGTATATCCCAGAATTACTGCCGAACAGCTTCTTGACCATATAGCAACTTTAAAAGGAATTTCAATAAAAAACGAAAGAAAAGAATTAGTAGAATACCTTCTTCAAAAAGTTAATTTGTATGATAAAAAAAATAAAAATGTAAAAGGTTTTTCTGGAGGAATGAAACAAAGAATAGGAATCGCTCAATCCCTAATTGGTGATCCAAAAGTTTTAATTGTTGATGAGCCAACTGCTGGGCTTGATCCAGGAGAAAGAAATCGTTTTTATGACCTATTATCAGATGTTGGAGAGGATGTAATAGTCATTTTGTCAACACACATTGTTGACGATGTTAGAGAACTATGTACTCAAATGGCTATTATGAATTTTGGACAAATAGTTTTTAGTGGGGCACCTGACGATGGAATTAACTCATTAAAGGGTAGGGTTTTTGAGAAACAGATAAGTAAATCTGAGCTCGACTCATACAAGGAGAGTCATCAGGTAATTTCAAATAAATTAATTGCTGGAAAACCAGTAATTCATGTTTTAAATGATAAGATTCCAGACAAAAGCTTTAAGAAAATTGAACCTTCACTAGAAGACGTATTCTTTACTAATATTCAAAAAAATAATCAATAAAATATATTTATTATATGTTTAAGAACTTTTTCTTATCAGAACTCAGGTATAGCTTTAGACAGCCAATGCTATATTTATTCTTTTTAATAGTTTTCTTGTTGGTTTTTGCCGCTAATGTCACAGATAATGTGTCAATAGGTGGTGCAATTGGAAATGTGTTTCGAAATGCTCCCAATATTATCACAATCTATTCACTTATAATGACAATTTTTGGATTATTATTTGCTACCGCATTTTTTAATAATTCAGCATTAAGAGATCATAAAAATAATTTTCAAGAAATTTTATTTTCGAAACCCATAGATAAGTTTGGGTATTTTATGGGTAAATTTTTAGCCTCATTATTTTTATCTACAGTTCCATTGACTGGCGTTTTTTTTGGAATTATTCTTGGATCAAAAGTTGCTCCATTAATGGGGTGGATTGAAGCCGATAGGTTTGGTCCTTTTTTTATAGAAACTTTTATTAACAATTACTTTATTTTCATCTTACCTAACATGTTCATTGGAGGAGCTATTATATATTCATTAGCGCAAGAGTATAAAAATACGATGATTTCCTTCGTCGGAGCAATGCTAATAATTGTAGGCTATTCAATAGCTGGTGAACTTGTTTCTGATATTGATAATGAGAAAATAGCTTCATTGGTTGATACTTTTGGAATTAGAACATACAGTATAACATCTAAATATTATACCCCTTTAGAAAAAAATACTTTAAATCCTTCCTTATCAGGTTTAATTCTTTACAATAGACTTCTTTGGGTCGGTTTTGCAGCAATAATACTTTTTGCATCTTACACAAGATTTAGTTTTACAACAAAAAAAAGTAAAAAGAGTAAAAAGAATAAAAGTGATTTAAATAAAGTCATTTTAAGTGTTCCGAAAAAAGCTCCTAAAGTTCAAGTTTTTAAAAACTCAGCCCTTCTCCATTTTAAAAGTTTTTTCAAACTTAACATGAACAGCATTTATAAACATGTAACATTTAAAATTCTATTCGTTTTTAGTATTATTCAGCTAATTGCAGGACTGGCAACGGGATTTGAATATTTTGGTCTAAAATCATATCCCCTAACCTACTTCATGGTCGATCAAGTAAACGGTTCGTCTAGCTTATTCATTTTGATTATTTTAGTTTTTTTTAGTGGTGAATTGGTTTGGAGAGATCGAGATGTTCAAGTAAACGAAGTAATTGATTCTACTCCTCATTCTACTCTAATTCCACTTTTTTCAAAAACTTTATCTCTTTTTTCATTATCTGTTGTAATTCATTTAGTTCTTATTTTAATAGCTATAATATATCAGTTAATTTCTGGATTTACACAAATTGAATTCTCTTTATATGTCAAAGACTACATATATAATATGTTTCCAATCTATTTTACAATGTGTGCTGCTTTGGTTGCTATTCAGGTCATTGTTAATAATAAATATATTGGATATATGGTCTCCGTAATTGTATTATTAGGATTCGATATTATATTACTAATATTGGATGTAAATTCTAATATGTTATCGCTAGGGAGTACTCCTTACATGATATATTCAGATTTAAATGGTTTTGGTCCAAGCAATACGGGTGTGTTTTGGTTTAGTCTATATTGGATACTATTTTCTTTATTGTTGCTCTCATTATCTGGATTAATATGGAACAGAGGTGTGAAAAAATCATTTAAAGAAAGATTAAATAGCATTAACAGTAATACCAGTAAAACTTATTCAATTATCGTGTCTTCAATAGGAGTATTGTTTATTTTAACAGCTTCCTTTGTTTATTATAATACCCAAATATTAAATAGTTACAAGTCGAGTGACCGATATGAGGAGTTAGCTGTTTCCTACGAAAAATATTATAAAAAATATAAAAACTTACCATTTCCAAAAATCATAGAGGCTAAATATAATATTGATATTTTTCCAAAAAAGAAGATGGCAGATGTTTTAGCTTACTTAACCCTTACGAACAACAAAGAAAAACCTATTGATAGTATACTGCTAAACGTAAATAAACAGTGGGATTTAAGTTTTGAATTTCCAAACGCCACAATAATTAGTAAAAACGAAGATCATGGAGTTCATTTTTATAGGATTGATCCCCCAATGCTTCCTGGCGATACTCTAATTCTAGAAATAAAAAACAAATACGAAACAAAGGGGTTTTCTAATGGAGGAGAAACAACAAGCATAGTTAAAAATGGATCATTTTTAAATAATTTTGAAATATTACCTAATATTGGATATGATTCAAGTAAAGAAATTGGAGATAAAAATAAAAGAAAAAAACTTGGATTGCCACCAAAAGAACGAATGCCTAAGTTAGAGGTTGATTGTGGGGTGAATTGTGACAAAAATTATTTAACTCAAGGCTTCTCCGACTATATTAATGTAGAGAGTATAATCTCTACTAGCATTGAACAAACTGCTATTGCTCCCGGTTCATTAATAAGAAAATGGGAAGAAAATAACAGGGCCTATTTTGAATATAGATTAGATCATCCTTCTCAAAATTTTTATTCTTTTATTTCAGCAGAGTATGAAATTGCTAAAAGGGAATGGAATGATGTAGATATTGAGATTTATTACGACGCAAAACATTCTGTGAATATTGATATGATGCTAGATGCTGTAGAAAGGTCCCTGAATTATTACACAGAAAATTTTGGTCCATACTATCATAAACAAGCAAGGGTAATTGAGTTTCCAAGATTTTCTACTTTTGCACAGGCATTTCCTGGGACCATGCCGTATTCAGAATCATTTGGTTTCATTATTGATCTTGAAGATGAAGAAGACAACAACGTTATAGATGCTGTTATTGCCCATGAAATGGCTCATCAGTGGTGGGCACATCAATTAGTTGGTGCAAATATGCAAGGTGGAACACTTATGAGTGAAGCATTTTCAGAATATTCTTCATTAATGACTCTAAAAAATATAGCAAAAACTCCAATGAAAATGAGAGAGTTTCTTAAGTACGATCATGATAGATATTTAAGGGGTAGATCAGGTGAGCTAGAAAAAGAACTTCCTTTATACAAGGTAGAAAATCAACAATACATCCATTATGGAAAAGGAAGTGTAATACTTTATGCTTTGCAAGACTATATCGGTGAAGATAAAGTTAACAGTGCAATGAAAGAATTTTTAGAAAAGTACCGTTATAAAACTCCTTACCCAACATCTTTAAATTTTTTAGAAATTCTTGAGCCCAAGATTCCTGATTCTTTAAATTATTTGATTGATGATTGGTTTAAAGAAATCACCTTATATGATAATAGGCTAAAAACAGCCTTTGCAAAAAAACTAGACAATGGAAAATATGAAGTAAGTATTGAAATTGAAGCTTTTAAAATAAAAGCTGACTCAGTAGGAAATGAAAAGAAGGTTAGTTTAAATGAATGGATTGACATAGGAGTCTTTTCTGATTCAGACGAAGAAAATTTAATTCATCAACAAAGAGTCAATATAAATGATTCCTTAATGAGATTTACAATGATTGTTGATTCGTTACCTGCTAAAGCAGCAATCGATCCAAGACACATTTTAATTGATCGAGTTTTTTCTGACAATACAAAACCAGTATCGTTCAATTAATATAATTACCAACATTCTATTTATTAATTTATTTTTTAAAAAAAATTAACCTATTTAATATACATTTGATAGTAGATTACTATGTTATAAAAATATAAATTCATTAAATTAAAGTGATGTTATATGAATAGGCAAAAGAATGTATCTCTCTCTAAATACGGGATAAATAAAAGCAAAATCTTTTATCAGTTATCTTCTGATGAACTTCAAAAAGTAACTTTAGATAACAATCATGGTGTCCAGGTGTCATCTGGAGCTCTAGCTGTTAATACTGGAGAGTTTACTGGCAGATCTCCCAAAGATAGATTTATAGTAAAAGATGGAATAACTAAAGATAAAGTTTGGTGGGGAGATATAAACATTCCTTTCGAGCCATCCAAATTTGATAAGCTTCTTAATAGAGTTATTGAGTATTTAGATGGAAAAGACTTATACGTAAGAGATTGCCATGCTTGTGCTAAAGAAGATCACAAACTAAACATTAGGGTAATTAACGAATATCCTTGGTCAAACATGTTTGCGTACAACATGTTTTTACGTCCCTCTAATAAAGAATTAGAAAAATTTAAACCTGAATGGACAGTAATAAATGCACCTGGATTTTTAGCAGATAAAAATATTGATGGAACTAGGCAACATAATTTTTCAATTTTAAATTTTTCAAAAAAAATTGCTTTAATAGGAGGAACGGGTTATACTGGAGAAATCAAAAAAGGTATTTTTTCAGCATTAAATTTTATTCTTCCTGTTTATAAAAACATCCTTCCAATGCATTGCTCGGCAAATATTGGAATTAATAAAGAAACAGCTATATTTTTTGGACTTTCTGGAACCGGAAAGACAACTTTATCTACAGATTCGAAACGAAAATTAATTGGAGATGATGAACATGGGTGGGCTAGTGATCATTCAATTTTTAATTTTGAAGGGGGATGTTATGCTAAAGTTATAAACTTAAAAAAAGAAGATGAGCCTGAAATATATGGTGCCATTAAAAAAGGAGCTTTATTAGAAAACGTCATTGTTGATTCTGAAGATAAAGTAAGTTTTGAAGATGATTCATTGACTCAAAATACTAGAGTCAGTTATCCTATAAATCATATTAGTAATATTCAAAATCCTTCTATTGGTGAAAACCCTAAACATATATTTTTCCTAACTGCTGATGCTTTTGGAGTATTACCTCCTATTTCAAAGTTAACACCAAGTCAAGCAGCTTATCATTTCATCTCAGGCTACACTGCAAAAGTTGCAGGAACTGAAGCTGGAATTAAAGAACCTACCCCTTCATTTTCTGCATGTTTTGGGGCTCCTTTTATGCCACTTCATCCATCCTATTATGCTGAATTATTAATAAAAAAAATGAATGAAGCAAAAGTTAATGTTTGGCTTGTAAATACTGGATGGACAGGGGGTCCTTATGGTATTGGTAGTAGGATAAAATTAAGTTATACTAGAACTATGATTAATGCTGTTTTAGATGGTTCTTTAGGCAGGTTTAACTATGAAGACTATCATATTCACTCTGTTTTTGGTTTGGCTCAACCCAGAAAGTGTCTAGGTATTCCGGCGAAAGTTTTAAGCCCAAGAGCTTCATGGAATAATGATGAAGAATATTATAAGACTGCATTCAAGCTCTCCAAAGCTTTTATGGATAATTTTAAAAACTTTGAAAAAGAATCAAATGAAGAAATACTTAGAGGCGGTCCTCAAAGGACTGCTTATAATTAAAGTTTTTTTATTAGTTTAACACAAAAAATAAATATGAAAGCACACATAGCAAGTTTGGTAAATGCACTCGCATTGATTTCTATTGGTTTATGGGGCTATTTAGACTCTGACCCTAAAGCAGTTACTGCATTAATACCCGTAATAATAGGAATAATATTATTGTTAATTAATATCGGTGTTAAAAATGAAAATAAAGTAATTGCACATATTGCAGTTCTATTAACTTTAATTATTTTAATTGGATTAATTAAACCACTTATGGGTTCAATTGAAAGAGGTGATTCATTACCTATTATTCGAGTAATTGTTATGATTTTTACATCAGCTTGGGCTTTAAAATCTTTTATTCAAAGCTTTATAGAAGCACGAAAAGCAAGAGAATCTAATAAATAATATAATTTTAATAATACTGACTACCCCCTATAAATATGAGTTTTTTTTATTGTAATAAATACTATTTATATTTAGTCTAAATAAATTTTGATATAAAATTATAACGTTTTATATTTGCCTATGCTTATTTAGAATAAATAAGAATTAAATATTACTTTTATTAAAAATTATATTAAAATGTCAGTTTTTTTTTCAATAATAATGATTCTTGGGTGCGAGAAAAATCCTGAGACAATTTTACAAATAGTTGAAGTTCCTGGTCCTACAGTAACTGTTGAAGTTCCAGTACCCCCTTCTGAATATGAGTTCACAAGAGAGGGTGTATCAACTGTGTATTATTCAGGTCAAACTACTAGATTAAATCAACATGATGAGTTAAAAAGTGCTATGAATAGTACTGAATCAACGAAAGAAGGGATTTTGGCTATGTTAAATGATGGAACTGGTTTTATTGACTCTACTTTAGATGGAAGTAAAAAAATTGGTAATAAAACAGCAATTAATAGTGCGAACAGTGCTACTAATAAAGCTACAATTGAGTCTTGGATTATTGAGTTTACTGATGTAGTTGCTCCAGCTGTAGTTGCTCAAACTGATGCTTCAGCCGGTGTAGCTGGATCTGTTTCAGATGCTGGTGGTGGATCAAGAACAGGCACAAAGGTAAATGCTAAAGGTCTTGAAATGAATCAAGTATTCAGTAAAGCCTTAATCGGAGCTTTTAACTTAGATCAAATAATTAATGCTAATGGTTCTTTTGGTTACGTTACCGCTCCAAAGCTTAACCCTGTTGCATCTGATAATGATACTGGTGTGATGCATTACACAAGCCCTGGAGCTTCAGTGGCTAATGTTACAAAAATGGAACACTACTGGGATGAGGGTTTTGGATATCTTTATGGACAGGATAATCAATACGCTCCTGCACTTGGACAAGGTGGTTTGTTAAATGACTATTTAGGAAATGTTAGTGCTAATTATGCTATAGGAATTGCTGATGATATCTATAACGCTTTTAAATTAGGTAGAGCTGCTATAGTTGCTAAAGATTATATTACTCGTGATGCTCAAGCTGCTATTATTAAGAAAGAATTATCAAAAATAGTTGGTGCTAAAGCAGCTTCATACTTAAGAAGCGGTGCTGGTCACGTTACAAATAATAATATGGCTTCAGCTTTTCATTCACTTTCAGAAGGATATGGTTTTATTTTCAGTCTTCAATTTACTCAAAAAGCTGACGGAACACCATATATGACAAATACTGAAGTTACTTCTAAATTAGCTGAACTAGATAATGGAAATGGACTTTGGGACAGAACTGCTGCTGAGTTAACTGCTATGGCTGATGCAATTGACAATGCTACAGAAATTAATACAAACCTTTAATTTCTATACTATTTCAATAACAAAAAAAGACAATCGGTTTAAACCGATTGTCTTTTTTAAATTTTTATTATTTTGAGAAAGACTTTATTTTTTTTACTAATTCTAACTATTTATTTTTCATGTTCTACAGATGAACTTAATGAATCAGAATCAGCAGTAATAGAGCTCACATCTTCAAATAATAATAATTCCACAACCCCCAATACAAATACAAGTAACTCCTCCACTAATTCTAAATTCGATAGAGAGGCAATGCTTGTTTTTTGGGCAGATAGTATAATAATTCCTGCTCAGCAAAAATTTCAGACTGATCTAGTTACTCTTTCAAACTCTATAAGTGAATTTTCATCTAATTCCTCCCAAGTTTCTCTAGATCTAGTTAGAGAAAATTGGTTTAATGCCTACAAATCATGGCAACATATTGAAATGTTTAATATTGGAAAAGCAGAAGAAATAAACTACGGAGTTAGAATGAACGTTTACCCAGTAGATACTGAAAAAGTAGAAGCTAATATTTCAAGTAGTGACTCTGACATTGAACACCCAAATGATTATGCGGCTCAAGGATTTCCTGCAATTGATTATCTATTGTATGGAATAGGATCAAATGATTTGGAAATTTTAGAAAAA
>Ga0209709_10000403_pt1 | contig 41157 bp, 37 predicted proteins | sample ArcticOcean_MG_C_2_FD_187435 | JGI IMG/M metagenome (GOLD analysis project Ga0209709, IMG submission 187435) | Marine microbial communities from western Arctic Ocean - ArcticOcean_MG_CB4_136 (SPAdes) (version 2) | ecosystem: Environmental > Aquatic > Marine > Oceanic | place: Arctic Ocean... | reverse complement strand
TACAACGCTGTTTTTTCGTTTAATTCATTTCTTCTTCCACCTTCTCAAACCCGACGCGCGAGTACGACCGAAACGTGATGTTTCCGTGATCGCACATGAGCGTCCCTCCTTCAATGCCCGTGACATGTGTGGCCTTCAGGCGCTGGATGCCGTCGTTCGACATGCCGTTGGGTGCCGTGCCGAATTCCACGTATTCGCCCGTGTATAGCGTTGGATTGTGCGAGTACTGGGCTTGAATGTCACGAATGTGCACAAAGACGTCTGGTCCCGGTGGGTTGATAGAGCGCAGGAACCCGTAGGCCTTCTCGTCGTTGAACCACTTACACTGACCCATGGTGCGCGGCTGTGTGGTAGCACTTTCTTCGGCGACCGGTGATACTGCTTCGGCGACCGGTGATACTGCTTGAGGGACGGCGAATGTGTCTTCGACGGTCGCTTGTGATACTTCGGTACTCATGATGGGTTAAGTTTGTTGGTCGTTTGTTTTTTCGTGGTACTCTAAAATTTCATTTCCCGACCGAACGCGCCCAATTCAAATTTGATTCCCCCCCCCTCAAAAAAAACATGCTCCGAGTTTATACCGACGGTAGTGTGTCCAACAACGGCGGAGACAATCCGCGCGGTGGGGTCGGTGCGTGGTTCGGGGAAGAAGATCCACGCAATGTCGGAGAACCCTTTTTCGAAAACAATCCGACCAACCAGCGCTGTGAACTTATGGCCGTCACGCGAGCGGCCGAAATCGTGGGCAAGGAACAACCCACGGTCATCGTAACGGACAGCAAATACACCATTGGGTGTTTTACCAAGTGGTCCGAAAGGTGGATAGAGAACGGTTGGAGAAACAGCCGGGGGGGAGCGGTAAAGAACGAGGATATTATTCGAAGAGGGCTGGCTGCCCTCAGCGCGTCGAGAGTAACGCTAGACTACACAAAAGGGCATGCCACGGGGGACGACCCGGACGCCGTGGGTAACCGCCACGCCGACCGACTGGCCAACGAGGGGCGCATTATGGGCAGTAGTCGTCAAACTAGCAACACAATCCGTGTAGTCGGCGCAGCATCGGTCGCTGTTCCCGTGAAGAAAAAGCAGCGCGTGGCTTTGCCGAAAACGGCGCCGCTCGACTTGGAGCGCAGTGCGTGGGCGCAGGGACAGTACGTCATCGGCGTTGATGAGGTCGGACGCGGGTGTCTTGCGGGAAACCTCACGGTGTGTGCGGTTGTGCTGCCAATCGGATGTGAAGGGATGGAGGGCGTGCGCGACTCGAAGCGGCTCACGGCCAAAGCGCGCGCACGTCTTTCCGAGGAGATCCGGAACACGGCCACAGTGATGCACGTCGCCCGCAAAACACCGGGGCAGGTAGACGACGAGGGAATTTTGGGTGCCACACTCAGCGCCATGCGCGAGGCCGTGCAGAGCTGCCACTTCCAACTGGCCTCGGCCGACGTGTGCGTGCTCGTCGACGGGAACACACGCATTCCCGATTTGGGGTTGCCGCAGCAGACCATCGACAAGGGCGACTCCAAAAGCCACACCATTGCGGCCGCGTCAATCGTCGCCAAAGTGGACCGCGACACCATCATGGCGACACTGCCCGACCCAAAAGGATACGGGTTCGCCCAGCACAAGGGGTACGGCACCCAACAGCACTACGAAGCGTTGCAGCGACACGGACCGAGCGACCTCCACCGGAAAACGTTTCGGCTTGGGGGCGGCTACCGCAAAAAATGATCCACGCAGTGGTGCGTGCCAGCTACACGAAGAATTGCGCACAAAGAAGCGTTCAGACGAGCAACAGTGGTATCAACCTATTTTTGAACAGTAGAAAAGAGCATCACTCTTTCACAGCCCACTGCCTCCGATGTGGGGGTCTTGTAATAAAAACTCAGTATTTACTTTATACTTGATTTTTTTTTTGTCACAAAGGTTGCAGTAAACTTTGAAAAAATTAAAAGAAATTTAAAATAAAAAAGAAATTTGTAATGAAATTTCAATCAAAATCGTACACGCCCAAAAAAAAAATTTAAATTGGAGTGTATCCAACACAACCATGGCCGCTATTCCAATTCGAACGCCCACGCAGGTGCCCGTATCACTGCCTCTGACAGTCCTCGTTTCAAATCAAGAAACGGAGACGACCGTGGGTCTCGTCGTGGCCCGCGACGAGCGAGGCGTGCATTTTCAATGCGACGGGGAGATTTTCATCGGCGAAGAAGCCTTTGTGTCGCGAGTGCTGTCAAACTTGAACCGATACCCGACGCGCCTTGCCATTCACAACGTTATTTTGCAGTTGCGATGCTCCCATGCACGCATCGGTTGGAACTCGCTACAGTGGGTCACCGTGCGCGACACCCAAACGTGGCACATGGGTGAGGTTTGGATCCACACCCGTTTGATCGTTCAAGAGCAGCGGCGGCGGGTCGCGAACGACCCCAACACACAGGCGGTTGACGTGATCATGTCCGACGCGGGCGACGACACTGATCCTGTCACACTTGGGTGGTCGACGGACGACGGCGGCGAAGCACTGACCGCGGAGGTGCCGTTACCACCGCCACCCGGTACAGAGTGCTCGGTGTGCGCGTGCGACACAACAGGTCCGGGCATCCTGCTGAAAAACGTCAACACGTGCGAGGCGGACTGGGAGACGCAGTGGGTAGTGCCGCCCTGTGGCTACGCGGAACACACGCTGTGCACCGGGTGCCTCGTGCGCACCGCGACGAATTGGGCACACCACAGCATCGGACCCACCAACCACGACGCCGTGCTCTGCCCACACGAAGGGTGTCGAGGGCAATACCTCGTCGAGGACTTTGCACGGGTGTTGCCCACAGGCGACATGAAGAAGCTGTGCAAACGGAAGCAGCGCTTCGCACGGTCCGGTGCCGTCCGATGTCCCGGGTGCGACCAAATCACACGCTTTGACACCAACCGCCTGCACGACGCACAACCGGGCACGGTGGCACAGCGGTGCGATCACTGCGACCGGGTCACGTGTTACCACTGCCTCGCGGAGATTTCTCCCGGACAGTTGGCGCTGAGCGAAATCGCCGGGGTGCCGTCGTGCTCCTGTGGGGTTCACCCGACACGCCCGCGGCGCGGGCACATCAACCAATGGTTCCGGGCACCCGCAAGCGCGGCGGGTCCGCTGGCTCGCAACTCGGAACTCAAAGCATCGGAGTGCGCCCGCCAGCTTCGGGCGCTGTGCGACGGCGAGGACGTCACGGTGTCGTGTGCCCACTGCAGCACGCCCATGCATCGCGCGTGCGCCTGTATGGAACTCACGCACTGCGGCATGAAGCGATGCGCCGTGTGCGGCCTCTCGGGGCTGGAGCACGAGTCGGTGCTCCTCGACCACTGGGACGGCACGGGATTGCATGGGTGCCCGCGCTGGGCCACGGATCAGTTCTGGTCGCTCGCCGTCGGCCCGTGGGTCGGACCCAAGTGTGAGGAGGGTGTGTGCCACTCGGCGTCGCACGACTGCACCGATCCGTCGCACGCCCCGTACCGCACCGCCGTCCGTGAAGTGCGGCGCACGCGTATGATGCACACCGCGTTGTGCACCCTGCCGAACCGCAAGCGGGATCGGGTGATTCGTTCCCTTCGGGGCAATTCGGTCGAAGTTTTCCAGCGCCTGCACGTCGCGCTTACCCACGGCGGGCTTGTTTGAGCAATCTTGTTGCCCACAATGAAAATGCGACAGTTTGGTTGCGCGTGTCCACAAACATTTAAAAGTCCACGCCAATTGTGAACGCGGGCGTAGATCAAGCCCACAAGGACAAGCGCGAGCAGTCCTACCATTGGACTGCTTCTTCCTCCTCTTTTTTCTCACCATTCCTCACCCCATCTTCCCCGGTACCTCGGGTTTTCGCATTCGACAAGTACACGCTCGGCTTGACACTCGGCACACTCGGCATACTCGGCACACTCGGCACACTCGGCACACTTGGCACACTCGGCACATCCGGCACATTCGGCACATTCGGCACATTCGGCACACTCGTAGACGTGCGGTCCGACGAACCACCAAAGATATTTTTATTTTTTTTTTGTTGTGCCCTGTCAAAAACTTCGACCGACCCCGTTCTCCGACATTTCAACATGAAGGCCGCTCTGCAAAAACTCCGCGCCGGAGCCGAAATGGACGACGGTGAGCGCGACAAACTGCTAAAAGATTTGAAAAAGGCACGCAACGACCTCAAGAAGGGCAAGCACAAGCGCAGCGACTACGTGCTCGCGTCCTGCGAGGCCGCCAATCTTAAGCAGCTCCCCGAATCGGGCGGCATTCTGGACACGATTCTGTCCAAGGATTCGCACAAGGACGCCATCAAGTCAATGTTCTACAACCCGGCCGCGAACGGCGGCCGGGGTGGTCTGACGACCTGCGTCTCGTCCGACGTGTACAGGGCGGCGATGGACTTTCTCGAGAAGGGAGGTCTCGAGGCCTTCAAGGACCAGCGCACCAACTTCTACGCCACGCTGCTCGACTTCAACAAGGAGTGGAACTCGCAGCTCGAGATGCTCCAGCCGTTCATGGTGGGCGAACCGTACGAGGAGCACGAGCCCATGAAGGACAAGGACGGCAACGTCATCATGGTGAGGGGTAAAGACGGTGGCATGCACGCGCTCAACACGTGTGCGGCCGCCATGCACGAGGAGGAGTGCCACGTCAAGAGCTCGTCGATCCGCGGTCCCGCGGGCGGGGCGTGCCTCTGGATGCCCAACTTTTCGCACGTCCAACAGGAAATGAAAGAGTGGGCCGACAGCAAGGGCGTGGCTCCGCCCTCGTCCACCAAGGGCTGCGTGCGCGCCGCCGATTTTCCTCTGCCGCTGCGTGAGGCCACCTCGGTGGACGTCGAGGCCCAGCGCAAGGGGAAGCAGCTTGAACCAAGCAAAAAGCGCGGCATGAAAAACGGAAACTACGTCGGCCTCAACGACAAATCGATCGGTGACACCGACGTGAACAAAAAGAACGGTTGGTTCAGCGGCGGTTTCGACATCAACACCTCGCTCGGAACGCGCCGCATGGTGCCCTACACGACGAAGTGGAACGGTAAACAATTCGTCCCGGTGGACGTTCAGAAGCCCACGACCGTCGAGGACTACGAACGCGGTGCCAAGTTGGTGCAGGCGCTACTCAAACGCTCCGAAGGGGCCATGCCGTCCCGCGTGCGGGCCAAGATCAAGCGCATCATCGCGCGCAACAAGGACATCACGGACAACACTGCGCTCGCCATTGAGAAGGAGCAACCCAACATCGGCATCTTTGACCTGCGCGAACGGGTCAAGGCCGGGGCCCGCAAGAATTCCAAGTACGTCGACGATCACGACGTGGAAATGTACACGCTCTACCAGATGGCCAAGCACACCGAGCTCACCGAGAGCGAGGTCTGGGATCTGTGGAGCTACGCGCTCACCGGGCGCGAGGACATGGACATCATGATCTGCACGAACGACAAAACTTCGCAAGAAGCCACGTGGAAAAACTTGGCCTCGCACATGAACCTCAAAGAGGGGGAAGCTGCGAGCCTTGGCCGCACGCTCGAATCGTGGCGCAAGGATTGGCAGATGGATCCGGAGATGGGTGAAGGCGAACAACGCCGCCCACGTGATGGTATGACCAATATCACGAAGAGACGCCGGTTCCCCACCTACCAGAAGAAGGGTGACGGCTTAGGCTCGTCGCTCCAAGACTTTTTGTCCGGGGGAGGAGGAGGACCCATGGTGCCGGTCGAACTGCCCCCGAAAAACTCGGCGGCGGCCAAGCAGATGTTCGTCACGTTCAACCACGGACCGCTGGACGTTTTCTCGCTCGAGGGCGGCGACGACATCACGTTGCCCCGCTCCCACTTTCTCGCGCCGCGCACAGAAGGCACTCCGTTGCGCAAAGTGCAGGACTTTGACGCGGACGTGAGCAAGGCCTTTGCAGAGCATACGGAGACGAGCATGCCATTGTTAGAGTATCCACAAAATTGCAAAGCCCTGATCCCGCTGCCCGGGTTCGCCGCCGTGCTCCTCAAGGCCAACGCGAAACACTACGGCCCCATCCTGCACCGCATCATGAAGCGGAAGGCCGAGCGCTCGCACATCACCTCCGAAACCGCCGACGACCTCGCCAAACCGTGGGCCAAGTTCAGCGCCGAGGAGTTCAAAATGAGCCGGCTGCTGGAATCTTTGGTGTGGGGCGCGTGCGACGACAATACGTCAGAAGGCGACAATGCGCGATGGAAAGACGCATACACCCACAAATCGTTTTTCGATACCCAGCTCGCGAAATTGTCTTCGATTGAGATCAATAGTGATGATTATGCGAAAGTGGCCAGTGCGGTGGGCATGGACGCTGCCGTACAAGTGGCCGAAAAGGCGCGTGAGGTTGCGACCAACTTTGACAAACTTGCCCCCGGGTTGACATACAAAGTTACGAAGGTTGGCACCACCAAATGGGACGCTTCCAACTATGCATGGAACCCCAAAACTGAGGCATATTACACAGAAGCACCTAAACAAGGAGAGGAATTTGTCTGGTCTGGGCTGACAACAGATGACATGACGAGGAAAATCGAGAACAGCTTTAAAAATGGATCAACAGCCACAGCGGTCGGACAGATGTTTATGCTCTTCTACAAAGGAACCAGAAACTTGGTCAAAAATATGGTCACGAGTGCATCGGCTACTATGGACAATAGCTCAAAACCATTGGATTGGGTATTTGAGGGCGTCTTGCCGACTGTTACCACGGTTCACACGATTCTCAACACACTTGGCAAGTTGGACGACAATGCCGCACTGCTCTTCGTGCAGCCCACTCTGGCGCAGCGCGACGCGCTGTTGGAAAAGAAAGGAGAAGAAATGTTCAATGGTGGTAAAAAGACGTACATGAGAGAACGCTCGTTTAAAGACGATGGCGACCTCATCAAAGGACCTTTGAAAGGCGCCACGTACCTTTTCCCCACCTTCTTCGTGCACGAGTCGCTGCTCAAGGCGCTGTGCTCGGAACGCACGGCCAATAACAGCGGTAACGTGCTTCTGTCCTACTTTGTGGGACAACAAATTACGTTCGGACAGGCTCAACAATTCATGACGTGGTTCCAAAAAACGCTGACCACGCGCGCGCAGCGTGTGCTGGCGTGTGTAGGAGGCAAAGTCGCTGGTAGAAACTTCAATTTCGAATCCGACGGCGGGTTGCACAACGAGAAGAAGCTGATGCAGTTCAAAAAGATGCCCGTATTCAAGAAACCGTCAAACGAATGGTGTCAGGCACGCAGCGCCGACACACAAAAAACATGCCAGTTCCTTGCCGCCGCCAACGCGGGCGCGATCACGCAACCCGCGGGGTTCGCCACTCCCCCGAAGACGCTCAAGGACGCCCAGCACATGTTGTACAAGGATCAATACAATGCACAAGAACTCAACTTCATGAAAGATATGAAAAAGCTGTCCGTGCTGGCGGTCGCCCAAATGAAACGCGGCGAGGACCCGCTCAACCGGTTGATCATGAAAGCTCTGCCGTCGGCGACGCAGGTGCAAGAACTGACATGCTCGATGATCGGAACGCAAATCGCTTACAAGAAGGATGCAACTGTGTATCGCGGCATTGTTGTCGAAGACATGAAAGATACGACATACGTGGTCCAGTTTTATGGCGATCTCCCTGATTTAACAGGCGATGTCCGCGGTAACAAGGAAACAGGGGCATGGCGTCTCACAGCTGAAAGAGTAGAGCAGTTCAGGGTGGACAAGTACAGCCGGGCGACAACCTCAAGTGGGTTGGCCGCCAAGGCGGTGGAGGGGAAGGAGGAGCTCACCGAGGCCGAGAAGAAGGCCGCCGCCGCTGCCGCTGCCGAGGCCGAGCGCGAGCGCAAGGCCGCTGTCGATGCCGCTGCCGATGCCGCTGCCGATGCCGAGGCCGCTGCCGCTGCCAAGCCCAAGAAGACAGCCGCCCAGATAAAAGCCGAAGCAGCTGCGGAAAAGGCAAGAAGGCTGAGAGAACAAGTAAATGCTTTTGAAGAAGAATTTCTGATAGGAGGTGGCCCGTGTGACAGTGTAGAGAAATACCTGACCAAACAAACAGAAGAAGTAGAACAAGCAAATGCTACCGTCCAACTAATGTTAACTAAATGCAACGCGATCAAAATAGCGAAGAAAGAAGTTGAAGCCGGCAAAGCCGCGGCCGACGCCACGGTCGCTGAATTCACCAAGGCCACGAACGCGCTCATGGATGTCATCGGTAAAAAATAAGTAAATTCCAACCAAAAAAATAATTGCCTCCCCCGCCGGCGGGTTCGGCGACGCAGATGTTTTTTTTTCTTGCGCCCCACAACAAAAGACTCGCACACTGAACAACGATGATGCAAGGCGGAGCCCCCCAGAAGTTTAACGCGAACAACCCTCTGTCCCGTCAAATCGGATCGGCCCTTCGGCACGAGCAGGTGGTCACACGCAGAGACAACCGTCACAAGATGCAACTCCAGCGCGAGTTTGAGCGCCGCATTCAGAACGAGAAGATGAAGAGCGGCGAGTTTGAGGATTTCGACATCAAAGTCACGGCGGATATGATCCGCAGTCCGTTCGGCAACCAAGCCCGCAACTTTGCCTTCTTCAACGCCGAGGCCGACCGCGAAGGCATCCAACAAGGGCTCGACCCGGCGTGGTACGCCGTCGAGGACACCACCTTCCACAACATGCAGCTCGAGGACAAGACCATGAGCAGCCGCAACAAGATCAACGGTAAGTTCGTCCGCGTCATGGGGCCCAACGGGGAGCGTGTCTTCGTCGTCCGCGGGCACGACCTCGAAAAGTTCCTGCACACGGAGAAGGACCCCGAGTCGGCCGCGCACACGCTCGAGAGCATCGTGAACGATCTCCGCCGCAAGCTCCGCATGATGAGCCGTCAGGTCGTGAGCAAGCAGAGCGCCGTGAACAACTACCTTCGCGCAAACCCGGCGGCCGAGGTACGCATTCGCGACATGATGCGCAAGCGCACGTCCTTCCTGAAGGAGAAGCTCGACTACATGCCCATGAAGGGCAAAGGGTGCGACATGCTCCAAGAACCAGCGTACCAAGAGCACTGGAAACGCACCGGGCACGGCACGCCCAAGAACCCCAAGCCCGTGTCGGACCTCCCGCAGAAGCGCGAGCGCCGTGAGAACAAGCACCACAAGGCGCTCATGGCGCTCGACGACAAGATGCAGGGCATCTGCATCTCACCCGAAGTCAAGGGACCCCGCGGCGGATCTTACGCCGAGGAGACGTACCCGAGCACGTACCACCACATGACCGCGGTCAACAACCTCAAGGAGACCGTCAAGAATTCAGAGACCGGCCGAGAGCTCCCCGAGGAGCGCATCTGGGGCGACATGGCCTTTTGCGTGCAGCACGGCGGTGAGTCCGAGAAGCGCTGCAATAGCGGTACCGGCAAAAAGTACCCGCTCACCGATAAAGAGAAATCGGTGAACGCGCTGTGCCGCTTCAACGACGACGACGAGAAATGCGAGCCTCGCTGGATGAAGGACGCCACCGACGACCTGAAAAAGCTGTACCACTCGGACAACGGGTTTTTCCTGCAAGAGATGGAGTACATCCAACGACACCTTCAAAACCAAAAGATGAACTACCCGCACATGACCAAGGCGCAGAAGAAGAAGGCCAAGGCGCTTAATAAATCACACCGCGTCACATCCACGGAAAGCGCACCGACCCGCTTCATCGAGGTTCGCGGCCGCTCCCGGAATTAAATAATGTGTTTATTTATTGTATTTATTTTTTTTCGTTGTTCTCGAAATAAGTATTCTCGAAATAGGCATTACGACTGTATGTACTGCGGGTTGACCAGTCGCGGCCAATGTCTCGGATTTGAATTTGATCGGTGCGACGCCTGCCAAGATTGCGATTGTCAATTCAAGCGGCACCCGCGGGAGAGAGAACTTTTCGACTTTTCTTTACATAGGTAAAAATCGACAACAAAAATGCCCACGTCTACGTCTTATTCATCTTGCGTGAGCGCAATCACCACATCAACGGGCGGCAACCCCGCTTTCTTGGGCGCTGCGTGTCTTCAAATTCGGCGTAAACGATCCCCGCGGCCGTCTGGTAGCCGCCACTCGGCAGGCAAATGCATCCCTTGGCGTTCGTGGTGCGCTCGCGAAACGTAGTGGACACGACACGAAACTTGTTTCCCTCCTTCCACCGTATGTTTTTGGAATCGACCACTTTCGGCGCCCTGCACACCGTCTTCAGCACGATCTTCTGCCTGTGATTCTTCTTGGCAGCATTCTTGGCTTCATTGGCACCCGAGCTGCTGCTGGGTGACTTGCGTTTTTTGCTGGCGACCACAAACTCACCTCCCTGCCACTCCAAGTGGGGGTAGGTTCGCTTCTCGTCCTTGCACCGCTCGACTGACACCCACTCGTCGCCTTTCACCCGCTGCACGCGGCAGTTCCCGATCTCTGTCCGCGTCGTCAACCCCAACGACACGACATGGTCTTGGACAGCAGCGACTTGGTGCACTTCGTTGAGATACATGACACTTGTATTCTTTTGGGTTTTTTGTGTTTTTTGTGTTTTTGTGTGTTTTTTTGTGTTTTTTTGTGTGTGTTTTTTCTTTGGTATTTGACGCGTAGAACCGATCATAAAAACCGGGGCCAAGAAGCACGGCGTAAAAAGTGGATGCCTGTCGTAAATTTCGTGTGTTGCTTGGTGTCTGATAAACAAAGGCCTACGAGGACGGCCGTCGCAGTGAACTCCCGAACTTTTCCGGCAAACTTTCGTATTTAATTTTTTTTTGTATCGTTTAAAAAACAAAACAAACAAATAAACAAATACACGATGGGAGCTAAGCCCGCCAAACCAGAATGCCCAACATGCATAGCGTGTGAAAGTTGCGCCAACGACTTTGGTTGTGAAACATTTTTGAACAACGAGTTCATCGCAAAAGCGGGGACGAGCGGCGTCGCGCAGCAAAACCACTGGGAGTTCGACTTCAAAGATGCACTCAAGTTCGTTTTTTCTGACTGCAAAGAAAAGACGGGAAAAGGCACCAGCGCTCTCTTGCCCTTTTGCAACATGTCACTATCACGAGACGAGTGCACGGAGACGCGCACGCTCCCCGGGAAGAAGGAGGGGAAGAGGAAGGATGTCACCATCACGAGCATGCCGTACGAGGGCGACTGTTTGTCGAAGCTGTGCACCCAAAACGGGTCTGATTTTGAAAAGCCCAAATGCACCGCGGGTAAAATTCATGAGTGGACCATTCAGAGGGAAGCCCACGAATCAACGTTGTCGTCAAAAATAAAAGAAATTGCCGGTTTGAAATTAAGTATGTTGTCGCTTCCTAAGTTTGTAAAAGAATGGGAATCCGAGTGGAACGCCGACGAAATGGCGGCAGAAGATAGCATTGCCTTGAAAATTGCAACGTGCAACGATGTTTTGAGTGGAGAGTGCATTGTCAATGGTTCAACTCGACATAATTACAGCAAATCGACTTGCGACGGGGCTTCCGGTGATTGGGCCAGTACACAAAAAGTCTTGGCAAAGGAAACCAACCTGAGCGAATGTGAAAGGCAACTGGAGATACGAAAGGCCAAGAGAGATACAGCACGCCAAAATATGTACCGTGCGTATGCCATCAACGCCATGCACGTAGAACGCGGCGTCGTGTCGTATGATTCTTTCATTCCTGACGCCGAGCAATGCACCGGGACACGGTAAATATCGCATGAATAACACCTTCAATTCCTATCTCCGTGGTGGTGCGAGCGTACAACGCCGGTACAACGCTGCGTATAACGAAAACTAAACAATATTTATTTTTTCTTGCCTATGGCTGAACATCTACTCTTCGTCAATCTTGGGCGCGAGCACGAGGCGCATGTACGAGTTGTCGGACCCGAGCGTCGTGTGCAGGATGAGCGGACCGGGGCCCTGCTCCGTCATGTTGAGCGATAAGAAGACGTCTCCGCGGTCGAACGATTTCAAGAAGTTCGTGATATACTCGCTGGAAAAGTTCGCTCGGTAGTCGACCTTGGCTTTCTTGCTCATGCCGAGGACGTCGAGCGACGTGATGGCAGATGTGCACGCGATTTCCATGCTATCACCCGCCTCAACGGCATTGTTCTCACTGTGGTAGGTCAACTTTGCCTTAGGGATCCCGTCGCTGTAACAGCTGAGTTCGAAGAACGCGTGGACGACCTGATGCGACTTGAACGAGGACACGGAGATTTGGATGTGCTCGCAGTGAAAATCGACACAGGCTCGTCGCGCAAAGTCCTTGAGCACGGCGCAAGACATGGAGATGGTGAACTGTGTCGAAATGTTGAACAGTCGCTCGTCGTGGTCGTCCATGACGATGGTACGCAGGCTGAACTCGCGCAGGGGAATGTGGTTTACGCACTCTAGTGTGAGGTGGTCGTCGCCCGTGTATTGCGCGATATCAATGGCGGTTTCACCCTGCGCCGCCTTCATGATGGGTTTCATTTCTTTGATGTTCACACCACACGAGATGCGCTCGACGCCCCCCTTCATTTCGACGTTGCACGCCAATTTGGCCTTGATCATACACGTAAGGTCCGGGGAGGTCTCGTCCACGCGAATGCCGCTGAAGGACGGCGTCTTGCAGAACTGCAGGTTTACCTCGGTTAGAATGGCCTCCAATGTGTAGACCATGGTGGCCAAATTCCCCGACGGGGCAATGGTGCAGCGCACGTCGGTCGGCGGCAGGTCTTTGTAGAGCCGACGGGCCGCGACCGACGCGGCGACTTGGGCTGCGTCGATGATGGTGTCTTCGTGCTTTCGCTTGTGTGTCACGGTGCCGCCACCGCCGCTGCTCGAAGAAGAAGAAGAAGAAGAAGAAGAAGAAGAAGAAGACATGTTTGTGAATTTGAGGGTGCTTCAAAAAAAAAAAATGGGTTCGAATTTGAATTTCTTTGCGTTCAAAAAAGGTCGGAAAAAAAAATATTCCGGTAAAAGAAACAATCACAAGTTTTCCCAGCAGAAATGTTCAAAACTTTAAAACAAAGCGCGGCACGGGCCAGTGTATTGTCCACCGTCCTGTTCCTTTTCGTTGGTCTACAGGCGGCTTTCCTTGGCGCCGCTACAAATCTCGTGTTCGACGCGTTCACAAATCCGGCGGTGCGGTTCGCATGGACCGTGGTCATTCAACTTGCAAAACACAATATGGGAGAGAAGCCCGCCACCACGAAATTGTCTCCCACCGCCAAGAGAACGATGCGCCGCCCCGTGAAGACGAATTTACACACAAACAATTTAAGCACAAGCCTGCGCACAAACTTGCGCACATCTACTGTCAAAACCGAGGATGCCTCGTTTTCGGCGATGGGGTGTGAGTCAGAGTCGGAGTCCGTGGACGAACTTTGAATTGGTTCGGCAGACGTTCTTTTTTTTCGGAAGGCCAAAGTTAAAAGCAAAATGATGGACCTCGCACGCGGAGAGTTCAGCGCGGTTGGCATGACCACCGCACCCGCGGTTGACCCACATGCCATCAACACACCTCAAGATTCTGCCCCCTCGAATGTGCAGCGCACAACCGTGGTGAGCCGAAAAAAATCGAACGCCACAAACCCCGTGCTGCTGCACAGAGACGAGGAAGATACGCACGTTCAGGGCGCCGTTGCGGAGACGTTTGGTGCGTGTAAGCGCGCGTGTCAGGGGATGGCGTACGACATGAAACACTGGACCGAGCTTCCTACCGAAGGTTCCATTGGACGCATTCAGATGGTCGCGACGAGAGGGGGCAGGCTGCCCTACTTGGTTCTGACAATCTCCGTCGCATTTTTGGTATTCTTCTCGGTGATGCATGTCGTCAAATGGTTGGCGGGCGGATCGCGCCCCAAGAATATGATCATTTTGGACTCGGGGCGGCACGCCCCCCCCCCGCCTCGCGTGGCTGTGACTCCCGTGGCGGCTCCGCGACCTATTCTCCCGCAAACTTACACGGCAAATGTACCCCCACCCGCCCCAGTTGTCGGACCACCAAACATGGTACCCCGATCGTTCGCATAAAATTACAGGCCGTCTTGGAGGCGCATTTGCACTTGCATCGAGATGTTGTGCACCGTATTCGAAATCCACCCGTCGATCTCATTTTTTCTTTCCTCGATCTCAGCCGACGCGGCTGGATCCTTCACCGCGATGCACAACCCCCTCAACGCGTCGCGAATCGTTTCTGCGTGGTGGTGTGCCGTAACGGCCCAAGCGGCTTTAAATTCATCTTTTGGTGCGCTGTGGACGAGTTTGTGCAGGGCACAAAGCCTGTCCAACCCAGAAAGCATGCTGTCGAACGCCTCCGGGAGATCGTGGCGGAATTCTTTCATGTCTTCGACCAGATAGATAACGTCCGACTCGGCGCAGAGATCTGGAAACTGCTCCCTCTCGATTGCCGGCGCGACGCTGTTTTCTTCACCTGTCGTCTCCTTTGCACGCGTATCGCCTTTCGACGTGAACTGATATATCACTCCAACGCTCGCACCGATACCGGCGCCAACCGCCGCACCGGCAATGCTCCTGCGCACAGTTTGCTGTACAAACTTGGTGGCCATGTTTTTTTTTGTGCTTGTAAAATAAAAAAATGCCCGAATCCTTTCGGCGCACCGAACGCGTATTTCGTCGGTGCAGAGTGGGGAACATAAATATTTGCTACTATTAAAAAAAAAGAAAAAAGGAAAGACACAGACAGGTGTCGGTGTCGGTGTCGGTGTCGGCGTCGGGGAAGGAACAAAAAAGAGATGTTGCATCAAAACAACTCTCTCAACAATTTCACCGTGTTGGTATGGTCGAGTGGTGAAGAAGAAAGTTCGTCGGACGAAGACGACGTCGGCAACGACCCGGACCGTTCGGAACCTCACACGCCCGCCGTGACAAATACCGACGCGGCCGTTGTAATTCAAAGGGCACTGCGGTCGTTTTTGTACAAAATAAGATCCGACCATGACGCCGAAGAACTCGTGTGCGCGGCACGGCTTCAGATAGATTCCCAAATGGACGAGCGCAAAGCCGAAAGCGTGGCGGCAATTGTGCTGGCAGCGGTTGAGGACAGTGGCGCGCTTCCAAACAATCTGATCATCGTGGACGAAGGGAAAGAACCACCGCAGTTTTCCGCCAGCAAAGCGTACTTGTTCAACACTCAATTTTCACAAGTACGCTTTTTCGGCCGCTGTTTTCTGTGTGGGTGCCCGGGTCACAGTCAACGGTATTGTGCCCTAAAGTACTGTGCCCATTGTGACAGTTATGGTCACAGTATGGTTTGCTGCGGTCGGCAGAACTTTCAAATTCAGATACAGCGCAAGAAAAGTTTTCAGCGCTTAGTCAGGCGTGTGAACCACAACAGACAAAGCAAACCTACCAAACGCACCAAGCCCACGCAACAGCAGCAACAGCAACAGCAACAGCAACATCAACACCCGAATAAACACAAGTAACATGACGACGACGGTATCCGTACGGGCGGTAAGCGACGCCACCACCAAGTATTTCATGACTACACGGGCCAACACCGTGCGAATCGTGCTTCCATACTGCAACGACGATGTCCCGGCCGCGCGTGTCTTAGAGAGAGAAATTTACAGACGAGGGCACACGTCCGTCGACGTGTACCTCGACGTTGCCGTGGGCTTGCTTCGCAGAATAAAGAAAAACAAGCCCCGGTGGGAGCATTGCGTGCCGTTTGTACACACGTCTGCCACGGCGGGGGGGATTTCAGCGTCGGACCTCCAGAAGTTCTTTCACATCAATTGGGACGACATTCTCAATGAGGAGGCTCGTTTTTCTCTAGCGCAATGTTCGCGGTGTCGTTCCAGAGAAATTTACGCGGTGACGGCCCAGCTTCGATCCGCCGACGAGGGGATGTCCGTAATCTGCACGTGTCAGCGGTGCGGGGAACAGTGGACGCAGCGCTAGTCAACAATCTCTCCACGGGGTTCATAATAGCCCACTTAAAAATGCATGCGCGCACGATCAGTCCCGCCATCGTGAAAATGAGGTAGGCGTACGCTAGTGTCTGAACTACAATTTGATAACTTTGAAATTTTTTCTCCACGATGTCCGTGCATTCCAACCTGTGCGCGATCCAAAAGGTCGCGGGGCTGTTTGTCATTTCCGCGCACATGTCTGCTTGGCCTCTGCCCTGCCACCCACCTAACCACGAAGGCCCCTTCCGAAACAGAGCTCGCAAGGGTGCAGACAGAAATAAATCGGCAATGCCCGACATGATGTGTTGCATTTTTTTTTGTCCAATGTACGTGAATTTTTGGCGTTTTTGCGCGCCTTCCCCTCCCCCCTGAACGCGCCGTCCCGCTTACTCCGCGTTCATCCGCCCGCGTCATAAAATCCTGTTGGCAAGTAAAAAAAAGACAGCAACACAAATGTCTGAGACCACCGACATCAAAACGCAAACCCTCGACGCCTTCATCAGCATGTTGGATCAGTTTTTATCCGCGTGCGCAGAAGTGTGGCCAGAGGATACCAAGTTGAGTACGTTTCGCGTGGCGTTTGGATTGATCAAAAATCCACTTGCGCGAAGTGCTCAGGAGGAGATTATCAACGATTACTACAACAGTCTAAGGCCCTATTTCAAGCGATGCAGTGATCGCGACGTGACTTTGTTCACGGAGGACAACGACATCTCTTTTCTGAACGAAGTTGACATGCGATCGAAGTGGCTCGACAACTCGGTCGGCAACGAGACGCGCGAAATCATCTGGGAGTACGTGTTGGAGCTCAACAAGCTCTCCCAAATGTGCGTCGGTTTGTTCTCGCGCATCCCAAGCACTACGCTCAACCGCATTCAGGAAACGGCCATGACGCTCGCCGGGAAAATCTCCAGCGGCGAGCTTTCGGCGGGTGATCTCGATCTCTCGTCTATCGGCCAATCGGTGGTGGACGGACTCTCCGAAGAGGAGATTGCATCCTTCACCGAAAATCTGCTCGGTGACCCCAGTGCGCTCGCGAGCCTCGCGTCTGGCATGGCCGACACGAGCGGGCTCAACATCGACCCCATAGCCATGGCACAGGCCATGGCTATGGGGAGCGGCGGTGGAGCCGGCAGTGCGGGGGACGCGATTGCGATGGCCATGCAGATGATCCAAAGCCAACAGGGGTCAGGTGCTGCCGCGGGTTGGAACTGATGGGTGCGGTGTGTGTGTGTTGGGCACTTGGGATTTTTTTTGCTTGTGTCCTTGCAAAAACAAAAATGCCTCCGAAGGTGTACAATATCGATGTTCGTAGTGTGGACCGGAACGTACAAAAGTACCCCGACGCGTCCGATTTCACCATCGACCTCGGTCAAGAATACCGCAACGTACAAAGTTTGAAATTGGGTTCACTGGAAGTGCCCAACACGCGCTACTCCGTGGAGGACACGGAGAACATCATGTACATGTCCGAGGGTATCAGCGTGGGCGACGCGGCAATGAAAACGCCACTCAACGCCGTGGTCGCGGACGGCGTCAACGTTGTGGTGCCGGCCACGCTCATGCCAATTGCCTCGTTTGACGGCACCACGATTACGACGGCGCAACCCCACGGCCTCGAGAAGTTTTTGCAGTGGACGGCTGAAAACCAAGAGCGTCCCAAAGCCGTGCTTGTGGGTGCCGAGCCGGGTCCCGCCACGAAAAAGTCCATGCGTGGGGGTATCTTCCTGCACATGCTCACTGGGATCGCGTTTCCAACCCCATCGTCGATCGTAATACCACCGGGCACGGTTAAGAGTTTCGGTGTCGGCAACGGAAATACCGGATTTATTCACGTGCCGACAATGCACTTTTTCGAACTACTCTCGCTCCTGAGCCACATCAACCCGAGCACGACGTGGTCGTTCCGGCACGGTAGAGTGCATTTGAACCGGCGAACCACGTTCCAGTACCCCCCGTCTCCCCCGGGTACCAACGTCTCACTTGGAGATATCATGCGGCTCACGTTTAGTCCGTCGGATCGTGCGAGGGGTCGGCCCGTGGTTCCCCGTGTGCGCATCCCCCCCGGGTTTTACGCCAATCCGCCTTCGTTAATCGCGAACGCCATCGAGGAAGCCATGATGCACAGGGGTCTCATCACAAGTGCAACGTATTTCAAAGTCACACAGATGGACGCGCTCTTTTCCGAGACCGTCACCGTGTTTCAGGGGATGTACACACCGGAACTGCTTCAGGACACGCTGCAACAGCTCGTCTCGGACACATACATCGAAGTCGAACACGTAGATGGCGCCGGAGTGCAACACGATGGGTGGGTGCGCTGGACGATTCGAAGCGCCGAAAACTACCCCTTCACACTGGATTTCTCCAATGCTGCGAGCACAACGATTGCACGTGTGCTTGGGTTCCGCCAACGCCGTTACAGTGGTAAAACCCACTACGTCGGCGAGGCCTACCCGGTGCCCGCGACGCGCAACATGATGCCCTGCCCTGCCCCGAGCACGGTGGTCGGAAACGCCCGGGGGGCGGTGCGCAGGTCCGTTTCGGACAAGTTTCGGTACAACACAGGCGTGTACACGATTACAGGCACGGCACCAGCCACTCAGCGGTTCACCATCTTCACTGAACCGGGGCAGAGTTTCGCCGTGCCCAACACCGGCCAGTCACGAAATTACTACGAGAGCAGCAAAGGCATGGGCGTCATAGACATTACAACGAAGGGTATGGCGCAGCCCCAGTCGTACGGATTTCGCCGCGGCGACGTGGTGCGCGTCACGGGCATCACCGAAGAAACCGTGCCCGTGCTCACCGTCGTGAACACGGACATACGGCCCGCGACCATCGCAGGGCAAAACGTGTTGAACGGCGTTGTGTCCGTCATCGCCACGCGAATCGGCGGGTCCGGATACGACGCGAAGATGCCCCCACGTGTAACCGTGTTGACCCCCGCACTCTCCGGTGAGATACCGACCATCACCCCACACGTTGTGCACGGAAGGATCATCGCTTTTACGCTCAGCGAACCCGAAACACCCGCAGAATACGATGTGCGGCCCATCATCGGCATTTCAGAACCACCGCGATGGGACATAGTCGCGGCCTCAGCCGAGGTTGTGCACACACCGGAACGCCGCAGGCTGCGGCTCACAGTCCAAGGGTCGCCCATGGTAGGCCTCTCTGAGGGGCGCGCCGTGGTACTGTCCGGAACCATGGGTGGGAATCTCGACAGGATTTTCCGTCTCGTGTCCGTTAGCGGCACAGAGCTTCTCGTGGAGGAGGACGCCGTCGACGACGCGCCACTGTCCAGCGCGGCGGCCGCTGGCGGCACGTTGCGCTTTGGTGTATCGGACGCTGTGCGTGTACACAACATCAACAAGCAAAAACGCGTCACGCTTGTTTCCCCAATGCCGAGCGCGGTGACCGGACACCCCATCACGCTTTCACAGGTCGCCTACACGAGTGCGGTCGGCACAGCGACGAGCATTAACGTACAAGGCACTACGGCCACCGTCTCGCACAACACCCTGTTGTCTACACCCATCGTAACGGGGTCTCGCGTCATCTTGCGCGGCGCAAACCACTTTGACGGTGCGTGGATTGTGACCGGCGTCGTGGACGCGGCCAATTTCACCGTTGACGTGAATGCGGGCACCGCCAACTTTGTGGGCACCGCCATTCTCGGCGCCATGAACTGCAGCACGTGCGAGGCGACGGCACGCGTCATCGTTTCGGCACCACAAGAAAAACCCACCGTGGCATTTGACGCCGTCGCCGTGCCGCACACGAACTACTGGGGCGTTGGGGGTCTAGCAGCGTTCGTCCCCGATGCGATGGGTGCGTCGGCAGACGCGTCCATGGTCAACGGTGTCGTCGTGGCCGTGCGGCCTTGTATAGAGGGGTTCCTGCAAAACTCCTTTTCCACGAGCAACGTAAATGCCACAGGAGCCCCCGTCCTATCCTTTAGCGGGGGGGAAGTGGTCAGTGACGTGTTTAACACGCAAACGTCCGCGATAGTTACCAGCAACGTTATCAGTGGCAACATCGTCTCCCCGTACGAGGACACGGACCAATCACACGTCGCGTTCGGTGACCCGAGAGTCAAGTACGGCATTCTCGCAGGGAGGTTCATCGGGGTGGATTCGGCCGTCCGATTGACGCTGAGTCGTCCCCTGACCCAACCATCACTGCCCATACCACTGTCCTTGTCCAATTTCTACTACGACGGTACGTACTTGCCCAAGACGGGAGACACGACCGGTGACGAGTGGGAGCTCCTGCCATTGGACGGCACGGAAATCGTGCCCGGGCGCCGCGAAATCGCCCTGTACATCGGAGCACCGGCGACGCTGGGCATTCCCATGGGAGGTAGCATTCACCCCGTCAACCCCACCACCAGTGACATTCTTTACCCGTCCAACTTTACCGTGAGTTGGGGAGGCCAGTACACGAACGCGAACACCATGTCCGCGTCGCTCGGCGTCTCGAACGACATTACGACGCGCATCGGCATCGTGACGTACGCTCGGTTCGAGAACAACGCGTTTCGGTATCTCATCGAGTACAACCACCGAGGGTTGAACGCGAACCGCGGATTTGAGGACTCGGTGGCGAACGGCACAATCGTTCTGACGTTCTCGCGCATTTTGGAACCGCGGACCGAGTTTTTCGGAGAGAGCTCGAGCGAGATGGCCCGAATGGAACCCGAAATGCAAGGGAGAGTCTCCGATTTCACCGAGCAAATCCCTCTTCGTAGGCTCGGGATCACTCGGGACGTCTTCGGTAAGTCACAATACTTGGCCAACGCACAGTGGATGCTCGATGGCCAGCCGTACCGCCTGTTGCAGTTCTTGGACGAGGAGGGTCACAGGCTCGGAGAGACGAGTCATTTCCACACAATGGGTTCGCAAAGGCAAAGCGACGTGTTTGGCAAGTTAATTATACCTTCGGCTTACAACACCGTTCGTTTTCAGGCATACGAACTTGGCCTGACGCGCCCGCGCACATTGCGCTACGTGCGCATTCGTCTTCTCGGTTACGACGAAATGCCCTACCCTCTTCATGGGAGAGAGTTGACGTTTTCATTGCTGTTGACATGCAACATGAACAGAGAGTAACGGTTGCGCGCCGACAAACCGCTGGTCGCACCGTCAAAAAAAATAATATTGTCCGTAACAACAAAAGAAAAACATGAGCGCGCAGACCACTTGCACATTCCAAGAAAACTGTGGAACCGGCGGCGTCGAAGCCGCCCCCACTGTCGATCCGATTGTCCTCGACCTTCACAAGGGCAGCAATGCACGTTTTTACCGTTACCAAGAGAATGTGATCAGACAGGACCGCGTGGAGAAGCGTCAGGGAGCCATAAGTGACTGCGCGGACGGCAACAATTGCCTGATCGGCGCCGCGCGGAGCCAAGTGCCCCGGACCAATCGACTCGCCGGCATGGGCCCGAACATGGACATCGTCCAGAAGTTGTCTAACCAGCCGACGTTCGACGACCAAGGACGACCGTCCAACAGCATGCTCTCCATAAATGAACGCAGCAGCGTGGACTACGCCGCGTACCACCCCGAGGGTCAGCTCAAGGAAGCCCGCGACAGAGTGCAGTTTCTGCACAACTCGCAGCGCCACCCGCGCCAGTGCAACCTCTACGGAAACCTGTGTGGAGACGAGGCGCGCATGCCCGCCCCAGCTGGTCCGTCGGGCACGCAGCTGGCCCCCGAACAGGCCGATCGACCCGGTCGGGGGTTCGGTGGAATCCCGGCTGTGTAAACTTGGAACAACGAACACATCAAAATGTTCATCTTTTTTTTTTCTGTTGACCGTAATAAAAAACCAACACAAGAGTCCATGAGCACGCTCTCAAACCCATTGTTTGTCGGAGGACAGTACCGCAATGTCGACTTCCCAAAACCGTTCGACGCCAGCGGCGAAATCGCAGGAATTGTCAGCACGAAAAGCGACCCGTTCTCCATGGCCATTAGCGTCGCCGACGCGCAGCGCAACTTTGACAGCCGCGTAGGCGTCCACCGGGAGATTCTTGCGGAGTGCGGCGGCGCCCAACGTCTGCAGCAGGGAACCAACGCCATCGCCAACACGGGAACCGGGCAGGTCAACCCGACACAGGGACAGTGCGACGCCACGCAGCCGCTCGTGCACCCCGGGGAGACCGACGAATGGGCCAACACCGGCGACATCGACATCGAGTCATACGGCGCCGTCGCGGGCCGCCAGCCGCACTTCCGCACCATCATCCCGCGTCAGATGGGCGGAGAGGGTTCGGACAGCACCGCCTACCTCACCATCCCCAACCGCCTCGCAGAGGTACGCCTGTCCGACCGCGACGTCGGCAAGCACATCGGTATTGTCATGGCCAATAACTTTCGGGCCGAGGGCATGCGCGACGAGCGCGCCTGCGCGCAGCACAACTACCGATGCGGCGTCGGCATCGAGGGGCCCTCGGACGCCGCGCGTGCCAACGCCTTTCTGCGCAAGTAAAGAGGAGAATTCTTTTAACGTTCTAAGTGTCGTTGTTATGGGTGTAAAAGCAGATATGGAAAAGGAGCGGATGGTGCAGCGTCCGTGGTTCCCGTAAACGATTGTGTAGAAGTAAACGCTTTCTCAAAGGAAAATATGTGGGTGTTAAAAACCATTAACCAGTTGAAGAAACATTTAATGTAAGATTTGGAGGAAGTCGTCGACGGTGAAGGAGGTACGTTGTCGTAGATTGGGCAGCCGCGGAAGGTACAAGTTCGCTTTTTTTTCAGTACGATTAAAAAAAAATATTCGTGGGTTAAATAAAGTTAACCGATGGGACAATCTTCTTCAACCGCAAAGTGTTCCGAGACACTCGAATCATGCCATAATTGTGAAACGTGTGAAACCGAAGAAGTATTTTGCAGAAATTATCAAAATGGTTTAGTATCTAGATATCACAATGACATTTCTTCTCAAAGCAACAAAAACGAGGACAGACTGAAAACGTTGCACGAGGCGTATATCAAACTTGATGCTGACGAAACAGAGAACAGAAACAAGACCAATGCAGCTTCAACAAATGCTCAGATTATCGACAACAAAGAAAAATTCTGGACTGCCGTTCACAGCTTCGCAACTGATTGTCGGGCAAAATTACTTGTTTGCAAACAAGAAGAAGCGACCGTGAGTCACGAGTTGAAAGAGTACAATAAGAAATTCAAGGATGCAGACAAAATCTCTTGGTTCATGTCATCAGAGACCGATACTCAGCTCATTTCTCACGGTAATAAATACTCGGTTTGCATGGAGCAACAGGGTTTATGGAACAATATATGGGACGAAAAAACAAACCAACTCAAATCGGAGTTTTTAAGTGCACACCAGTCATGCATCGCAAACCTGCCCACGGACAACGTAGGTAACGATAAATCAACGGAATGTGGCAACGATTCTCACGACCCGGATTTGGAATTTTTACATCACCGTTAGTAAGAAACGTTTTTTTATTTTATTTCAGAACGTTTAAATGTCACTCTCCACAACAACCTACGCCGAGACACCGGCCTTCGCGCTCGAACCATGTGCCGCCAAGGTCATCGACGTCTACGACGCCGACACGTGCACCGTCGCCGTCGAGGTGTTCCCGGGCAGGCTGGCCAGATTTCAGGTCCGCATCGTCGGGGTGGACACGCCCGAAATGCGACCCAAGCGCGCGTCGGCGCACCGCGAGTTGGAAAAGACGGCCGCTAAGCGCAGCCGAGACGCACTTATCGAACATTTGTTGGGCATGTCGCTGCCCGCTGGGCGCACCACCACTCGGAAGCGTATTCGCACACTGCTCGGTGCATCTGAACGCATTGTCCGATTGGAACCACGGGGGTTCGACAAGTACGGTCGGGTGCTCGGGGACATCAAATTACACGACGGCATGTCTGCGCGCGATCGGTTGTTGGGTGGTGGGTGGGCCAAACCGTACGACGGTGGCACGAGAACACCGTGGACCGAAGAAGCACTGAGAAACATGCTGGAACAATGATCGAGCGTTTGTCCCGTTTTATCAAAATCGACCATTCCCCGCGGTCCACCTTTCGTTGTGCGCACTTGTTGATTGTTCCTGCAGCACTGACATCCTCTTCGAGTGGCGATATGTTCAAAGTTTTACAGGGTGTATATGAAATGTGGTCGCTTTTTTTGCGCAGAGCAACCTCACCATTTTATGGGAATTTTTTGTTTTTGTTGAAAATAATTACAAAATGAAATATTTCATGACCACTTTTCAAAAACCGGTAGGCGCAAAAAACTGATATAACTCACACGTATTTTTTGTAAAGAAAAGTAAACTTGTATTTACCAAAGCCCGGCCACGTTGGGATACCGGCAAAAAAAAGCCAAAGTTACTCCCTCTCACAGGGGTCAACGCTTGTACCTCAGGGCAACCAGTTCGAAGCAGCAACCGCCGTCTCTCCAATGTATAACATATAAACGACAGAGTGACGCGACACAAACTACGGAGTAACGTGAATAAGGATTTTTTCATTAATGAAATCGTTAATCTTTGCAACGCAATCGTTCCAGAAATCTGAATCATGTGAATATTCTATTACATTTGTTTCTTTATTGTGGTGTTCGGTGAGAAGAGCCTTTTTGAGACCTGTGAGAAAGAAATAAGCTTCTAACTGAACTCTTTCGTAATCTCTTAAGTTGTAAAACAATCGTTTTGTTCTATTCTTCGTTTCAATTAAGGTATCGTCTGAGATACCGTCAACCTTTCCACGTACAAGAATGCGGTACCCTTTGCCATCCGAGAATAGTTCTTTGGTGAACATTTCAGAATTCCTAGATCTTATACGTATGTTTTGTGTTTTTTGTACCCAATCCAAGTTCCCACTCTCCTTAATATTTCCTCTTTTCATTTGAAGATCTTGTTTCAGAGAACTTTCTAAAACTTGGAGACATTGGTTGTCCTTTAAATTCTCGTCCACTTTAGTTCTACTTACCTCTTCGGAAATAAAAGAAGAATAAGAATCTTTGAAAATTGACTGTTTTGCCTTTTTCTCGACTTCCAGAAGCGAACTGGTGTCGGGGAGTTGCAAAGAGGCTGTTATCTTTTTAAAATCGTTATTAGACAATTTTGCCAAACACCCTTCGGTATGGGATTTTGGAACATATCTATTACATATTTTGTTACTTTTTAGAATCTGATTGATTATATCCTGAATGTTATTGTACTGGTTGTGTCCGGTAAGCTTTGCCAGATCACTTGCTCTGAGAAAGATATCAATCATTTGTTAGTTCGTGTGTTAATAATACTACAGTTCCGAACGAACACATCAATTTTGTGGTTTATTTAAGTTTAACGTCAGCTGCTGAATCTTTTCCCCCGTCTTCTGCATGTCGGTCACGCTGCGCAGCAGTTTCTGAGTCTCCGCTTCCGCCGCCCACCCCTTTTCATAAAACCGTGGAGATCCGCAGGCACGATCGGGTACGCCACGCGCTGGTCGACGACGAGTTGAATGTAGTCCTGCTTGCGCTGCAGTTCGACCAGTTTCGCCTGCGCGGCCACGAGAGCCGCTGTGAGACAGCGAGTGTAGTACCGCTCCACCATGTGACGGTACGCGTCAAATATAGCTTGCGTGGACGCGAACCTTTGCAGGCGCGATACCGGCAACATGTTTCCGACCGTCAGGTGGCTCCTGTTGAGATCTTGGACCGCCTGTCGCAGCGTCGTCGGTCGAAATTTTCTTGCTACGCGTTTCACCGGGTCTATGAAATTTTCAAAAAGACATTAAAAAAAAACAAAATGACCACTCGCCCCACCATGAAACGTCCGGAGAAAAAGACAGACGATCTGATGGACAAAATCAATGCCGTGTCGAGCAAAAAGGCGGATCCGAAAATCACGGAACTGCCCCGTGTGCGGTACCCGACAAAATTGGAAGACATCGCCACCTGCGTACTGCACGCGTTCGTGCTTCACGCGACACAACCCACGTTCAAAGTGCTGTCCATGCGACCCAACCAGTGGCACGTGAACTGCTTCCACGAACCCGGGGAAGAGCGATTGCAATTTCGAGAGTTTGCGCTGTGCGTACGCAGCGTCAAAATGAAGCAGCGCATGTACCACCGAGCGACGTTCGCCAACGTGCGCTTGGTCGTCAATAGTTTGATGGCCGCCGTGCTCGAGGAGCTCGCGGTGCGCCGTCGCACCATGTCCGACCACGAAGAGATCGTGGTGGACGATACGACGTGCAAAATGAACGTATTTCTCGCACCCTGTTCCGACGAAACGCGCTGGGACACGCAAGTCAAGCTGGTACGGGGCAACGACGAGTTCCAGCAGGTGCAACCGCTGGACAGCGGCAAAGGTATCCACCTCACCACGTGGTGTTTCCTGAACGGCGGTGGGTACGTCGAAATCGATCTTACCACGGAGGGAGGGCCCACCGTGCAACGCCACATCGAGGCACCGCCGTCGGCGAAAAGGTTGCTGCCCGAGACCGCGTTGTCCCAGAGCCGTGTTGCCATGCACAAACGAGAGGAAGGGAAGTCGTTCGACAACACACTCGACCAGATAACGAAACACCTCGAAGACCAGCAGTTAGAGTTGAAGAAAGAGCGGACGCGAGAACGGCGCCGGCGACAAATCAAACGCAAGAAGGAGAAAAATCGTCTAGCCCGGACAACGCGTGCCGCCGAAGAGGTCGAAGACACACCCTGAGACCTCGCCTCGAATGTTGCCGTGTGCGCAATCGAGTTCGTGTTCCTCCCTCAGGATTTCCCACACGCGCTCAACCTCCTCCTTGTTTGAGACTTGCCCCATGACAATGCGGCAGCCGCTTTCTTTACGAATGCCATCACCCACGGGTACCAGCGTCACATTCGCGGTAACGTCGCACGCAACGCCGAGTTCATGCAGCGTGCGTACCACGTCGGCACACCTCATGCCGGAACGAGACACGGAAAGTGTAGCCGTAAGCATTTTTTCTCATCGTTGCAAGAATTACACGCGAAGGGCGGTGAACGCGGCCATATGTTGACCGCGTTGAAGAGTAGTAAGAAAATTGGCATTAAAAAAACAACTTTTTTTTGATGCGTGCTTTCGACGAAAACTACGAAAACGCGCTTTATTTTAGAAAATTTATCAAAAATGAAAAATCAGAACTTAAAAAAAAAACTCCAATTCGTACCGAATTGACAAGGTCGTAAAAAATTAAATTTAGTTGAAAAAAAAGAAAAAGGCAATGTAGTCAAAGATTAGATAGTTGTTAAAAATTAAATTTAGTTGAAAAAAAAAAGAGGCAATGTTAGACAAAAATGTAGTGTCGATGTCAATAGTTCGTTTCGAACTTCCGTTGCAGACCAATAAATTTAAATCTGTCCTTCACCCCAAAAAAAATCACATGGCCAATGTTCGTCACCTCGAAGCCGTCGTGCAGCGCATGGCGAATTTAAGTCTTGCCGAGACACGGCAACTGTACTCAACTCTTCGCCTCTGCGAATTCGAGGGTGAAAAAGACGACGTCATGATCGGAAATGCTCTACTACCGGTGTACGGTGTGACGGTCAGTGACATCGGTCTAGCGTATGTGTTGAACACGTCGAGGAGTTCCAGAGGCTCGCGGAAAAGATGATAGTTACCGGAAAAGGTTGTCTGTGACACTGCCAATGTACGTGGATGAACTCGTGGCATGCCAACTGTCTGTGTTGAACACGGGGGTTACCACATGCGGTTGGAAGTTGGTAGGTGGGTTCTCTACGAGGGAACTGAAGTAATTCCATCCTTGCTGTGCGTGCAGAAACCCGGTCGCGTGCATACAAACCTGCTGACACCGCCGCGGACAATCGTGTCGAACATCGTAGTTGCTGCTGTACTCACCGCGGTGCCAGTAGCGCACGGGATTTATATCACAGTTTATCCAGATGCCACAACTTTCGCACAGATACATGGTTTGTTATAGAACAACATATTTTTTTAGTTTGTCTTTCCGCATCCAAAGCAACTGCACGCCACCGCCATGTTTTCCGGATTGAACAGTTGTTGTCCTACGGCGACAATCGCATCGATCGCCGGGGGGACCATTGTTCCCACAAGGTCGAGCACGGCCTGTTTGTCGACGTCGTTCGAAAACTCTACTTCGTTTTCAATGACTCGCACCATAATAGTCAGGACCACGGTTTTTTTGTAGCTTCCTTTACCGTTGACAAGTTTCTGCGCTGCGCACATGAGTGCGGTGGCAAACGTGATGAGGTTGGCCGGGCCGGGATCCTCGTGGTCTTTGATCCAATCTTGCGCAATGGTGTACAGCTGTGCGACAAATGGGTCTTCGGCGTCGACGTCGGACATTTTTGTGTGTCTTTTGTTTGGGCATACGAAAAAAAAATAGGTTTGCTTGTCATTTTTCACTGTTCGGCAAGAACACGGACACATAACCTTTTGTCATGAGCTTGGACGCGTGCTCGCGGTTTTGGGCGACGACCGCGGCGTCGAGGTTGGTGGGTGTCGGGCAGTGGTCGTGCTCGGTGCGCATCCACAGGCTCGGGACTCGCGGGTCTCGCGTACGACAATATGTGATTCGGAGTGTTCTACAAAGGCGGCGGCTCGGGTTCAACACGATGGTCTGTGTGCGTGTGGTCCAACCGTCCGACGCGCCGCGTTTGGCCCGGCGCAGGTGGACCTGTCTGTGTATGTACGTTCCCGAATCGGCGTCGATGTACGGCCGCGGGCTTTTCAACCGAATCGTGCACCACCCGTTCGTACCCACTTCACACACGCCTTGGTTGACATAGTCGGGTCCGAATGCTCTTTTTTCTGACGTCAGACCGCACCGCGCGCTGTCGAAGGATTGTGGTAGGGCGGCCCAGTAGAATGCCACATCACCCTTTCGGAATGTGGTGCGGTTACGCACGACCATGTCGAATCCTTTGGGCCATACCACAGTTGTTGTGCTTCCGGGGAGGGACACTTTTTCAACCCACCTCATTGTTGTTTTGAATTGTACCACAGGGAAAATGTTCGTATCTCCGACCGCGACACGAGTGTCTTACTCTGACAAGATCGAGCACGCGCCGGTGGTCGTGGTTGTGTCGGGACGCGTGGACGCTCTTTTCTTCGGCACGTTATGGTTTCCGTACGACCGCGAACTTCCCGTGAACAGTTCGCAGCGCATTTGCGTGCCCGGTAGCGTTGTGCGAGACTGGTCGGTCGGGGAGACGCCGATATACGCGTGTTGCGTGGCCAGCGGTGGATGTTCGAGCATGTGCCCGGTACCGCCACCGCCACAAGCGGACCTGCTGCACGCCTTGCTTTTCGAACGACCGGTGGGTGTGTGGTGGCAGAACGGCACCGACGCGTGGCAACTAATGGAAGCACCCTTTGTGTACTACGACGCGGTGACGCTTTTAGGGTTGCTCAAGCGCTGCATTGCAATTGTGGTGGTATTTGGCGTTATTCTCACTGTGCTCTCGGCACTCGCCGGTGGGTTGCACAAATTGAGCGGACGATACCCTCGATTTACAATGACCATGCATGCCGCCGTGTTGGTGGTGGTGTCTGCCGTGTCGATACAGATTATTGTTGACTTCGACGCACCGCTGACGCGGTTTGCGGCTACGCACATGTTGTTGGAGGCGATGACATCGCCTCTGATGGTGTACACGCCCGAAAAGGAACAGCGTATTCGGCTGGAGCACCACGCGGTAAAATGTTGTCGACTGCCCCACGCAAAGCGACTGACCGTGTGGTTGTACGGTGTGCGAATGATGGTGTGCACACCCGTGGCGGTGTTGGGCATGTGTGATGCCGCGTGGGTGGCCATGGACGCGGAGTTCGATCTGTTGATTGGACTGGCGGTGTGTGTGGTTTTTATGGCGGCAGTGCACGCGGTTGCGTTCGTGACTGGTGTTCACGGTGTGGAGATCCCCCTTCGGCTGAACGACCATACGATTGTTCACGCCGAGCGAAGCGGGAACGGGGGCGGTGTCCACCTCGGTTCTCTGCCCGTAGCATTGCATGGTACCGGGTGGGTGCCCAAGGCGTGGCAGCCTACCCCGTGTCGCGTGTACGGTGCCTCCGTACTCGTGAATGGCGGAACGACCTCGGCGATCGTGCTTTGGGATCTCGGGATCATTCGATACGGGCGAGTCAAGTTGGAACGCGTCGTGTTGTCCAAATCGGTGTACGCGGCCAATGGGACCGGCGACCTCGAGAAAATTGGGCAGATGAACGCGAACGGTGTGCTGCGCAGGGACAACGACGTGTCTGTAGTCAGTCGCGTGTTGGGGTTTATTCTGTGGGTGCATGCCAACACCAACGACGACGACGAGCAAAATCTGAACATGGTGCACAACTTACGGGCTCAATCCCACCGCATGCAGAAAGGGTGTTGTTGTGTGCGTTGTGCCGTGGTGTGGTGGGTCGCAATTGTGGCCTGCCTTCTGGCCTACAGCGTGCTTGTGTACTATGTGTGGGATTCGAGTATATGGTGGATGATGGTGATCGAAACGGTCGGGATCGTCGTGGCGTTGGATTTCGGAGTGTTGGTTACGACGCGAGGAGGAGCGGCGGTTGCACCCACAAAACTGCGAGGGGGTAAAACGTGCCCGCGGCACCACACGACCGTGACAACAACAGTCGACAGCAACGAGTGGGTGTGCGACACGTGCCAACGCGCATTGGTCGCAGAAGAACACGTAGTGTACTGCACCACGTGCGACTGGGCTCAGTGTGAGGTGTGTGGGGTTTAAAGACCTTGTCGCTGCTGCAGTTCCACTTTTGTAAACCGACGTACATGTAGTGTGAACCGGCAGCGCTGGTATGCATTTCCGAGTGACGATGTTTCAGAGCCGAAAGCACCGTTGGTCCACCCCCAAGGCCTGAAATCTTAAAAAAAATCACGCATCTTTTTGTTTCGAAAAATCTTATTATTTGAAATTTCCACCCATTTAATTGAATTTAGCTTTAACTCAAACTATGAAAATCTACAACGAGTCTACTACAAATGCCGCTACTGCCTCGGGTACCACACAACCTGTTAAAAAGAGGAAGTACGATGCTGCTTCCGCGCGCCGTACACGCATGATCAACAAGCAAAGGAAGTTGCAGGGTAAGCCCCCGCTCCGGCGTGCCAGAAAAACCAATCGCATGTATGTCTACTCTGGGAAGTACGTGACAAAAAACCCAAATAAAATTCGTGAGTTCAAAGGTGTATTGGGCGAACGAATGCGTGCATACAAAAAAAATGTGGATGATGGTAAAGTGTCTTCGGTGGGGTGCCATGCCGCGAGCTCGAAAGAAAAAGGTAGCGGTGGAAGCGTCGCACCAAGCGTACGCCCAGCGCCTGCGCGAAATTCCTCCGTCGAGGTTTGAAGAGTTGCGTGATGCTTATTTGTCCACATTTGAAGTGTACAGTACTGCGCAGAACGTGAAAAGGGGGACATCCTTGGACTGTTTCGCGGCAACCTTAATGTACGTAGCCAGAGAAAAGGGTGTCGCCGTGGCGGGGGTTACATCAGAGAGGAAGAGTGGAGGGAAGTATATTGTGGGGGAAATCGATGGTTGTCCACGAAGCGAGGCCAAGTGCGTCTATGTAGGCAAATACAATTATTTTTCGGGGAATCAAAAAAGCTTTTTTACTCCCATTTCGAAGGATTATGTGTACATTGTGTAACAAGAAGAAAAAAAACATTTTTTTTTATTTCAACCATATGTCTCCGCCTTCGTCGCCGGGCAATCGTCCCATCTTTGGGGTGCATCCCTCTGGAGACATGCGCCGCACCGCCACAAACAGGTCGAGCACCGACCCACTCCACGTGCCAGAGCGCAATACGCGAAGTACACAGTGCACCAACGGGGAGTTGGAACATCCTTGTTGTTTGTCGGGCACCATTTCGTCCATGGTGGACGCGGAAACTGTCATGCGCACGCGTTCTTTCTGTGACGCGCGGTAACCCCGCATTTTCACACGAGGGGGAAGCACAAAGTTGCCGCCGAAACAACAATCGACAATCACCAACGCCCGTTTACCGGTCCACTGCAGACTCCAGTTCTGCACGAACGCGGCTGATATCTTGTCGGAAATGTCGTTTGGGTCGGCGCACGCATTTACGGGTACGAAAGAGGATGTGGTGGTGCCCTTGGCACCGTGTCCGTGTAAAGACACGACAGCCGTGCCACACGCGGGTACGGCCATCAACGCGCGTACGATGTTTGCAAACGTGGCTTCCTTGTTCAAAAGCATGTGTACCGTGTAATCCTGTGTTTTAAACCAGTTGCTAACGACGTTTGCATCTCGCACCGGGCAATCCAGCTGGTCCCAGTGCATGTAGTCGTCAATTCCGATCACAAGGGCGTACTTGTCACCGTCGTTGTGTGGTTGCACGGCAGACGTTTTTCTTCCTCGTCCGCGCATCGTCGTTGCGAGAATTGGACTTGTGGCGGCATCGACGAGTGTCTTGAGCACCGCGTGATTACCGCACCGCGTCGGTAGCGGCCGTGTCTCAATCGAACGCAAGTGTTCTGGATTAACTTTGACGGAAAGGGAACATCCCATGCAGCATATTTGTCGGTGGTTTGTTTTTGTTAAGTCATTTCTATTTTTTTTGTGTACTCACCGGACCACCACTCTCTGGAACGCGCGCTAGAGGCTGCACACCAATACCCAACGCTGCAAACGGTTTAATGTTTTGAATGCTCATGTGATACACCTGCATCAGTGTAACGGAACAGTTGCTTGATCGTGTGGTATTTGTTGCATCTTGGTGCAACGCTTTCGCGATGTCGGTATCGTCTTCCAACACAACGGACCTCGCTCCTTCGACCCATCCGTACCAATTGGCACACCTGTACCGGTACGAGTGAACTTTAAATGTCGTGTTTTCATCGCGGGGGGGGTCGTCCCAAAGACTTCGAAGCCAATTGAATCGCGGCATTGGATTTTTTGGTAGTTAAAAAAAAAAACTTGAACCAACTTAACGACGCCGTCCGTTTCTCGAAAACGTACGCACCACTTGAGGTCTTACGCCCATTTTTCTCCTGCTTTTTTGTTTAGTAGAATCCAACGTAGCATCGCTGAAATGTTCCCTACGGAGTTCGAGTACAACCCCTTCCTGTAAATCGATTTTCATCTGCTGCTGCATTTCTGAACGTTCGTGCTGAATGTCGTTCTGCAATTCTTCGCGCATTTCTTCGCGCATAGTATCGCGAATTTCCTCGTTCATTTCGTTGCGCATGGACTGCTCCAACTTATCGCGAAGCTCCACGCGGAGGCACTCGAGCACTTCATCTTTCAGCTCACCGCGCAGTTCGGCGCGCACGACTGGCATGAGCTCCTCTCTCAGTGTTTGTTGAATTTCATCCTTCATTTGTGCGCGGAGAGTGTCCATCGTACCCGCTGCTGTCGTGGTGCTCTCGTCCGTTTTTTTGTTTTTGCGTTTGCGACGCGTCGTTGTCGTCTTCTTGGGTTTAGTCGCGCGTGAACGCGTGGACTTGCGAGTGGTGGGTTTCGGCTCCTCCTCCTCCTCCTCCCCCTCCATTACAACAACTTCTTCTGTGGTCGTTTCGGCTGCAGCGCTCATGTGTTTTGTGTTTTTTTTGTTGCGGCCCAAAAAAAAAGAAGGATGTCTGTTGAACGAGAACTTTATTCGTCGCGTTCCCTAAACACGTGATCCAAAGTGCGAATCGAAAATTCACGAGGTTCGCCCGGCCGCACGTTCGTCGGCATGTGCTGCGAGAACATCAGTTTCCCGTCTACCACTTCGGGTTGTTCGTTTTCCATGCTGAACCCCTGTGAGAACGGCGCGCGTGGAACCGACTCCATGTACGGGTCCCGGCGTGGGAGGATGCCTTCGAGGCTGCCCTCCAGCGTGTGGTTCAACGCGAGACTGTCCCACCCGCCCCTTCGCTCGGTGGTTTCACGAGAAGGAACATGGACACCGGCCGAGACTTCTTGAACGCCTCTTGACTCGGTCGGCTTCACGAAACGCAGTTGCCCCTGAACGTCAGCGACATCGTCGTGTATGCGCGTGTTTGTCTGCGTGTTGTCGGACTTCCGTTCCGCCCTTTCCAGTGTCGCACCTCTCCCTTCCGTACCCACTGATGCCATGGTGTGTGGGATTGTCGCGTTGCCCGCACCTTGGATGCCGACGCCGTACGTTTGGTCGATGGACCGCGCGGCCCCCTCAGACACACCGCGGTGGGGCTCGAGGGTGACCATGGCGGACGTTTCGACCGCCGCTCCTCGGCGCGCATGCGCGCCTTCCGAAATGACCTTGGACGGGTCCCGCACATCTCGAGGGACGTAGGAACTTTCGGTGGTTGTCCGCTGCTCCGGTAGATCCGTCTCTTGGTTCGGCGTTCGCTCGCGATATTCGAACGGTGTCGAGTTCACGACTTTACCGCCCTGCTCGCCCCTCTTGTCTGCGCGCAGATTTAAATCCGTGTCTCCGCGAGCATCGGCGCCACCCGCGGCCCACGCTTCGTTTTTTCGAAGATTTGTGGCAATCTTGCCCTCGGCGGGTCTGAGAACCTCAATATCCGTGTGTGGCCTCGTCACGTCTCTGCGCACAAATTCGTCTCTGGAGATCGGAGCGGCGTTCTGTACCATCCCGTTGTCGACCATTTCCAGACGACGGTCTTGCCGTGCGGACATTGCGTTCTTCGCAATGTGCCCGCGAATTCCGGTGGGTATGGGATTGGTGTTTTCGCCGAATTCCGCTCGGTACTTGAACGCCGCCTTGGAACCGTTCTGGAGCGCGTGTGTGATGATGGGATTGCCGTCGTTGTTCATGCGGTTGAGCATCATGCCCGGTACGGTGTTGAGCCGCCGAAGACGTACCGCGGACTCTTGGTTGCCGTTGAACGGCTTTCGCACGCGCGCACCACGATCCGTACGGCGACGGAAATCGGACGTTGAGATCGACGACGGCATGGCGGACGCCTGTATCGGCAACTCCCGACGCTTTTCACGGGTTCGGTCTGACATCTGAGAGTCGCGTACGTCCAATGCAACGTGTGAGGCTTCGGCGTTTGGACGGCGGTGCAATTGCACTTTGTCACCCCGCACGCGCGCCGTGCTCCCGACACGGGTGCGTTTCTCGAATCCCGAGTTGACGCCGTGCACGTCGGCGCGCATGGCGTTGTACTCTCTGCCCACCATGCCCGGTACCTCGTTTCTCTCTGGGCGAGCCACGTGGTTGGATCGGTAATTCGAAACGGCGTTCGCGTCGGACCCACCCCGCGCGTACTTGGTGTTTCCAACGCCGTATATCTTAGCCGGGTTGCGCTGCACGTTGGATCTTGTGCCGCGCCCAAGCTCCGTCACTGGGTGTGCGGCAAACCGCCGCGCGTGTACCGACTGGTCGCCCCCCATATTATGCAGGCGCACCGGTTTGGACGTGCGCGGCTGCAGGTTCAACCCCGTGTCTAGCGTCGGGCGGTCGTTCTGCCACGACGCCGAGGCGTGGTTGACGGGAAACCCGTCGCGAATCATCCGGGTAGCCTGCGCACATGTAATGTCGGCCCTCTCCATATTGGGCGCAGCCTGCACGGATGCCACCGCGCCGTACGCTGCTCCGGTCTCGATGTGCTGTTGAAACTTGTTTCTCGACTGGGAAGCAGCCACTCTACCCACGTCCTTCTTCATTTCCTGCTCCAATCCTTCCATCTGTGATACGAGAATGTTCGTGAAGCTTTCTTTTTGGTCCTTGGTGCGTTTCGTGGACCCTCGTTCAACCGCGTCCTGCATGGACGCCGTTGGTTCTTCGTAAACGTCGAGGCGCACCACCGTGTTAGGAGCGTACGCTACGACAGGATTGTTCGCGTGGAATCCGGCTTCAAGGCTCAACTCGCCCGCGGTGTCGGACGTCCAGTGAACAATGGCGCTTCCGGTCGTTGAAACTGCACCGACGGACGTTACGCGCACACGCTTTCCCTCACCGAATATGGAGGACCTTCCTCCGGGAAGCGTCAGATTGCCTTTTATCGTGTGTGTGTTGATCAGTGGCACCGAAAAGTTTCCGCTGCCCGCCGATTCCAAGAACATGGTTGTTCTGCCCACCGACCCGGTGGCCCCGCCGTTTCCCGATGGGATTGTTTCTAAATTTCCCAAGTAAATTTCTCCACCACTGGCCGCAATGGTTTCGGAACTTCCGTTTGCCGTTAGTTGCATTGTTTGGTACTGCGGCGGCAGCATAGTGGCCGCAGTTTGCGCTTTCGACTTGGCAGCATCGGCAATCTGCTGCTGTTCTTCTTGCTTTTTCTTGTTGTCCACCACTGTCTGCTTGGTAGCCGCCTCCTGCTTGGCCTTTTTCTGGAGCATTACGGGTGCCTTGATGCCCGCTTGTTTCTCCTCGGGGGTGTCCGGGCGGATGACGAATCGTTCAGCGTCCCAACTCGAGTTGTCCGAATTCGAAGATCCGAACAAAGACACAGCTAAAGGTGCCAGTACCGCAAGAGCACTAGCCCCCAAAATGGTTGTTGCCATGATTGAATCTGCCTTTGTGATAGCTGTCTATATTTTTTTTTGCGGCTCCCAAACTTAACTTGTGGCCTGTTTAAATCGGCAAATCCCTTATTTAAAATATATTAAATAATTCACGCAGTCTTTTTTAATATTTAGCCTTAAAAAAGCATGAACACGAAGCAGTCTATCCTGCGGTCGGAACTGAAAACGGGGCGTCGGCAGGTCAGGCGACGTAGAAATTTCAATGTTCAAACAATGGTCAAAGTTGGGGCTAAGTGCGTTACCGGTGATAAACGGTACAGCCACAATCGCAAATACCCGCACATTCCCGCACGAGACTGCACCGTTGGCGACATCAGAGCGGGCAAAGGTCAAAGAAAGTACGTGGTGTACAAAGACAACAAGGGCACCCTTCGATGGAAACGCCTACCACAGCCGAAATGCATTACAAATTTGAAGAAAGAAAATGCCATGATGACTTCATCGTTGAAACAGGCAAAGCCAGCGTACAAATCGGCACTGCGAAAGAAAAAAAAAGTAAATCTGTTTTTTCAAATGTTGAAATCGAAAGTGCAAAAGGAAATTCAGCTGCGTGAAAATAAAGAAGATGTAACGTCCATCGCCCAGCGCGCGTTGTCGAAAATAACTCAACTGAAAAAAGACATCGCCGCAAACTCCAGTGCTCTGTCGAAATCATTGTTACTACCCATAGTGAAAGACGCGGAAGACTGTGATAACTACGATGTATTGAGTGGCGAGGCGTTTGCAAATGAGGAGGAAGTGATTCACATGATTGGTCGCAACGGAACGACCTTTGATTGGTGCCTATCGAAAGATTTAATCAAACATTACTGCTCCGAGGAAAACTTATCCAAACCACCCTACTGCGAATGGGAGGGAGCGTCCAACGACTCGGGTCGCGGCGGGGAGTGTGGAGCTCTGAAACTGTTGCAGATTCCCAGTCGAGGTGGGGAGACATGGATGATTACACTAGAACTTGGGAGAAAGCTGCTGGATGCAGCGAACAGCCATTGTTCGCACAATGTGCGTGTGGTGAAATTGGTGCAAGTGGCTGTCGGTTCGACACACCAGTACACGGGAGGTAGCAGCACGTCACACGGAAACAATAAACGCTGGGTGTGGGGCTCCGCGAATCCAGTTTCTTCTTCGTCTACAATCAGGAGTTTGTTTCCTTCAAGCTCAAAATCGGATACACGTTATAAGTTATAAGTTTCCCCGTCCTTTTCTTTGCAAGTTTATCTGTGTGACACAATGCATCCGATGTGGGTCAACATCGTGCGCTGATAATCGTTTATCATTGAAATACTGAACTCGGCCATTAACAGACCAACAATCACATGGGCACAGAGTACAACGTGCACACGAAACGCGTCAAGGAACTGACCAGTGCGGCCACAACACTGTCTCGAATTATGTTGTTAATTCGGAAATACCGTCGTTGAGATCGCTGCGCTTTCTTTTTTTTTTGAAGTATTGTGATTAAAAACCATGTCCTTTGGCACGTCTGGCGACATTGTCGCCTTTTGGTTCGAAACCACCCCCGACATGGACAAATGGTTCATGAAATCCACCGCATTCGACGACGAAATCCGCTCAAAGTTTGGAGACGTTCTCCGCGACGCCGAGCAAGGAAACTGCATTCATTGGCTCATGTCGGCGAACAGTTACGTCGCGCACATTGTGCTGCTGGACCAGTTTTCGCGGCAGATTTACCGGGGATCTGCCGCGGCGTTCCAAAACGATTTGGCCGCGCTCACGTTTGCCAAAATGGGCATGCACTCGTACTATCCTACGCTTAACAAGTACGAGAAAATGTTTGTGCTGATGCCGTTCATGCACGCGGAAAATGCACAGGTACAGGAGGAGTGTGTGCGCCGCGTCCGCGAAGAAGTCGCGTCGGGCGATGCGTTCTGGAACAACGTGCTCCGCCATGCTGAGGGTCACGCCGACGTGGTTCGTCGTTTTGGACGTTTTCCGAAACGCAACGCGGCGCTGGGACGCGAATCTACCGAGGAAGAAGTTCAATATATCCACGACACGCCCAATATTCCATATTAACGGAAAAGAAATGATTTCCTCTTTGGTGCGCGGCGCCGAATCGCCTCGGCAACTGACTTGGGACCACGTTGCACGCAAATAACTTGTTCCTTGGCACGGGTCACCGCCGTGTAGAATTTTTCCTTCGTGTTATATTCTTCTCGTCCAACCGCATATATAATGCGCTTGTACTCAGACCCCTGACTTTTGTGCACGGTAATGGCATAGGCCGGTAGCAATTCACACATGGCCGCCTCGCGTCGCGCGGTGTCCGAGATAAACTTGGTCCGGAACCTAATCATCCCAGTTTCGTTGGGAAATTCGACGTCTGCATAATCGTATTCCTCCTGTTTTTTTTCCTCGTTGATCATGGTCCCGATGCCAACTTTCGTGACGGTACCGACTTCTCCGTTACTCACAAGCATTTTCACATCACTATTTGTTTCGTCAAGAACAGCGTCGTTCTCAACCGGAGTTGGGTTTCCGTTGTTCTTCTTTGCTTTTTTGTTGCCAAACGACTCGGAAATCGTCATCTGCCTTTTTTTCCCAAGTTGGCTGCTGCTGCTGCTGCTGCTGCTGCCGCCGTCGCTAGACCCGGGAAGAGCATCGTGGTCTTTGGCCACCCTGTAGTAAAAATTGTGGGTATTTATGACAACTTCTCCCTCGCGAAATTGGTATTTTCCGCTGTTGCCGCTGCTACTTCCACTGCTAGTTCGGTAAGCGGCCGCCGCGAGTTCGACACCACGAGTTTTCGCGCATGGGAGCGGGCAAATAACATCGCGCAACACAGTGTTCGCTTTTCGACCAAGGTTGTTAACGTCCACCAAGACCTGTGGCCATTGCCCCGTGCTAGAATGTATATGCATTGCCTCTTCTTTGATCGTGTTTGCGATATCGTCGTATCTCCAAGAGGTCTGTGTGACCATATGAAATGCGTTGTCAACAAGTGTAATATTGACTTCTCCTTTGCGGATTTTCTGACCGTTTTCCGCGATAATGCCACCGCTACCGGTTCGATAAATCTTGGTTAATTCCGTTCTGGGGAATGCTGTGTTTTCCAACAGGTCTTTCAAAAGTCTACCCGGACCAATGCACGGGAGCTGGGCGACGTCTCCTACGAATATCAGTTTCGTAAAATGATTCCGACGCAAGACACCCAAAAGAATGTTCTGTTGTTGCATAGACTGCTCGTCTAAAATCAACGCTCCTGTGTGTGGGGTGGTTGATTCCGAATAATACAATTTGTGCGTCGTGAACGCGTCTCTGCCCGCCAATTCGCCAAGTCGCGAGGCCGCCTTGCCGGTAGGCGCAGCGAGCGTGATCATAGGCATGCGTGCTGCCAAACAGTGGACAACGACTCCGGTGACGGTTGTTTTGCCGGTCCCGGCGCCCCCAATAAGTACGGACACCGGGTTTTCGACTGCCATGCGAACAGCGGAGCGTTGCGTTTCATCAAATTGGTCGAAAACTTCTCGTTGTGCATAAGGAATCATATTCGGCTGGAAAGTGGTTCCCGCACCCGTTGCTGCAATGGCATGAATGCTGGTTGCCAGATTCGTTTCGACCGTGGCGTCTTTTTGCAGAGCCACAAATTCTCCGCGCTGAGCAAACTTCTTCCAAAACAATGCTTGGCCTTCCCAAAGGGCATTTGGAAGTGCGTCTGTCAGAGCCTGACGCGGAACCCAATACGAGGACGCGTATTCTTCGCCACCGTATTCAAATTCTTTTTTGAGTTTGGACATAACACGCTCCACGCGCCACAGCTGCCACGCGTCGTACAAAGCCATCACTCTCTCTCGCTGGCTCAGTTCGATGCGTTGTTTGAACACACTCTCGTTTTCACGCCGACGTTGAAAAAACAAAATTGATCCTTGAGGGATGTTGGCAGCGTTCATCTCGCCCAGATGTTCAACGAAGAGTTCGGGGCGATTGTATCTTTTAATTCGGAAATAATGAAACGCTCCGTGGTCAAAGGCGGCGCACAGGGTCCCGCGCTGTGGCTTCGGTTCCCTGTCCTTTCCACGCTCTCCGCGCGACAGATAAAACATAGTGACAGTGTTCGAGTCCAGCAACCACGCGTCCATTTCTACGAGTAGCATGTAGCGAACCAATTGAATGCGGCATGCCCAACCAATCTCTTGCTGTAGAAAATGCAGGTCGTCGCCCACTAGCAGCGCAAAGGGGTTCTCTTTGATCTGATTCCAAGAGCTCCGAACCAACCTCTCCCCCTCCGCGACCTCGCTGGGCTTGCATTTCCGCACCATCTTCTGTTTCAACTCGGCAACCAAGCCGCGCAGTGTTAAAGCCATTATAGTGAGAGGTGTTCGAGGTGTTTTTTTTAAAGGTGTAGGCGGGGGAATGAAAGGTTTTGAATGAATGGTGTAGAATTTAAAAGAATATTTGACGCGCAGGTTCCCGCCGAGATTTTTAAAACGGAAAATCACGCATGATTTTTTTGTGTTTTTTTTTCAAATTCACCGCCACCCAGCAAAACCCCCATATATACACCATACAAAAACATGTCTGAACCCAAGAAATGCGTCGCCGCCGACCTCCAGATCGGCGACAAGCTGAGCACGACCGTCTACTACACGGTCCGGGCCAAGCAACCGGGCAAAGTACAGGTCGTGGACGAAACCGGTTCCACGCTGTGGATTTCCAACTCCATCATCGAGCGCGAGTCATTCACGGCCACCCAGTTCGAGCAGGAAAAAAAAGTCACACGCACCGAACTCGTCCACAAGCTT